>Ga0315899_10001606_pt1 | contig 25726 bp, 25 predicted proteins | sample LakEriMetagenome_2_FD_203518 | JGI IMG/M metagenome (GOLD analysis project Ga0315899, IMG submission 203518) | Freshwater fungal communities from buoy surface, Lake Erie, Ohio, United States - Buoy 4 MA112 | ecosystem: Environmental > Aquatic > Freshwater > Lake | place: USA: Lake Erie, Ohio... | reverse complement strand
CGCGATGGGAAGATTCGCGGAAGCTGAAGCGGACTGCACCAATGCTCTCAAGTATCTCGCGACGCGGAACCACATCAGCACGGCGGGTGCGTTCAGCCTGCGGGCTCGTTGCCGGCAAGCCATGGGACAGATGGAGGATGCGAGAGCGGACTTTGATGCGTCGATAGCCGCGGCGCGGACGTTGTCGGCGCGCGACGGTGGCGATCTTCTCGCGGAGATGCTGTGGCGGTCGGGCGAAGCTCGACTGGCGACGGGCGACGCTGCGGGCGCGCTGATTGAGCTTCGAGCGGCACATGAGATAGCGGAGCGTGAGTTCTCGTCGCAGCGCGCGCTGCGAGCGGACATTGAGGCGGCGTTTTTGAGGTGTAAAGCTGAGATAGAGGCGCGGGTGAAGTGATGCAAGTGGGTCGGATGTGACACCGGCCGAGTGGGTGTCGATGGAGTTGCAATCGCTCGTGGTACCGGAAGGCGCGGGTTATAGGGTGTCAGACACCTGACATATCGGCAATAATTGCCGAATCTGGGGGGATAAGTGGGTTATATATCCCTCTTTACGGGTTCAGGTCGATAATTTTCCTCCCGGGCGTTATGGACATGAGGCGAAAGTCGCATCACTGATGCGTCGATGAGACCTTCTGCAAGCCCCATATCTGCCGGACACGGATGTACGGCGGATCAGGCCTCGCAAGGAGCCGAGCAAATGGCACTTCCGCAGACGCAGAATCTGGTTCGCATCGCGTTGTTGGATGCGTTCACGAGCTACCTGGCCGATGAGCGCCACTTCAGCCCCTACACGGCCCGCTGCTACGGCGCGGACCTTCGTCAGTACGTTGATTTCCTCAGCGGTCAGCACAAGGTGACGCTGAACGACGTGCGTGAGGACGAGGCGTTTGAGAAGTACGCCGCCACGCGTCAGGCTGGCGCGGCGTTTCCGAGCCCTGCGAAGGAAACGGTGACTGATCACATCTGCCAAGGGACGACGGAGACGATTCGCGTCTTCCTGACGCACCTGGGCGACCAGCAGTATTCAGCGGCGACGATGGCGCGCAAGATCGCGACGCTTCGCAGCTTCTACAAGTGGGCTGACCGGCGCGGTGTTGCGAACGGCAACCCGATGGTCGCCATCCGCACGCCTCGTCAACCCAAGCGCCTGCCCAAGGCGATTCCGATGGAACAGGTCGAGAAGCTGCTCGCGGCGCCGGGTGACGGCGACGTCTTGAGCCGTCGCGACCGGGCGATGCTTGAAACGCTGTACAGCACGGGCATTCGCGTGAGCGAACTCGTCGGTATCGCGCACGATGACGTGGACTTTGCGGGCGAAGCTCTGCGCATTCGTGGCAAGGGCAAGAAGGAACGCATTGTGCCGCTGGGTACGCACGCTATCGCGTCGATTCAGCGGTATCTGGACATGCTGCGGACGGATCCGCGCTTTGCGGATGCGCACAACGAGCCTCGGGCTCCGTTGTTTGTGAACAAGCACGGCGGGCGTTTGAGCAGCCGCAGCGTTCGCCGCAAGCTGGACAAGTATTTGAAGCAGGCGGGTCTTGATCCGTCGATCAGCCCGCACACGCTGCGTCACAGCTTTGCGACGCACCTTTTGGACAACGGCGCTGACCTTCGGAGTGTGCAGGAACTGCTGGGCCACCAGAGTTTGAGCACGACGCAGGTGTACACGCACCTTTCGACGCAGCGCGTGCAGGACGCGTACAACCGCGCCCACCCTCGGGCTCAGGCCAGCTGAAGAAGGACCCATCGGGATCGTGAGTCACTTTTCTTCGCTGTCACCTGAACCCTTCAACTGATCTGCATCCCCGGGCTTTTGCCCGCTTTCCTCGATCAGACGTTCTGACACGATCGCCCGCACCTCGCGGGCGATTGTCATTTCGTCGGTCAGGGTGTTGTCCAAGGGAAGGACGGCCCGCAGGCGGTGCTCGCTGTCGATGATGAGCACGGCTGCCCGCGTGGTGCCTGGGGCGATGCGACGCAGCGTGGAGCGGCCTGCGCTGGTCCAGAGAAAGAGCGGCGTGTCTTCGGAGATTGCGCCCAGTTGCTGGCGGGTATCGCGGATGAAGGCGGGGGCGATCTGATCAAGCTCGAGCACGCCCACACTCAGCACGAGCAATCGCGGCGCGGTGGTGATGCCTGCTTGACGCTGATTGGCGAACTCACGCGAGAGATTGTCAAGGGCGCGACGAGCCGCGAGCACGTTGCGCGCGGGAATCTGTTCACCTGGCAAGACGCAGATGAGCGCGGCGGCCGTCATGGCGTTGGCTTTGGGCGGTTCTTCGGCCAGGCTTCGCAGGGCGTCTGTGAGCGACCAGCCGCTGAGGTCGTGGCGGTGCATGCCGAGCGTGGGGACGCGATCGCCAATGGCGACATCACCTGGCAGCGGACGCAGATCCGTCAATCTCGCGACGGGCGTGCGATTGCTGACATCAACTGTCCACAGGTCAGCACGCTTGGCATCGGGGGTGTCGAGCGGCTCGACCGTGGCGCGGAGGGTGAGGGCGGGCGATTCGATGGTGTAGCTCGTGAGGCGAGAGTCAGCGTTGGTGATGAACTCGACTCGCGCATCTGCGGCTGCGCCGGCGAGCGGCTGGGCACCGGACCATGTCACGAGGCCTGCGCCGGTGACTTGCATCGCGGGCTCGATGGCAAGCTCTTCCGTCGGGCGCGGATCGAGGGCGAAGCCGAGCTGCGGCAGGGGAATCTGCGGCAGAGCGGACGCGAGTGACGCGGGAGTCAGACCGGCGGCGAGTGTGGCCTCGAAGAACTGCTCATCGTTCTGCGTGTGGACGGCGATGAGGCGATCGTCTTGTGCGTAGATGACGAGGCGGCCCATTTCCAAGCGCAGGCGGCGCGGACGCTGCGTGCGCGGATCGCCCGCGTCCACACGCAACGTGACATCGCTTGTGACCTGGTGCTGCGCATCGGTCGCGGTGAGCGAGACGCGCTCGGCGATTGCGCCGAAGCGGTAAGCGCCCAGCATGCGTGCGACGGCCGTGGGCACCTGCGCGGGATCAGCCGGTGATGACGCAGGCTGCGCGACGGCGCATGCAGCGGCGGACAAAGCAAGGGCGAAGGTGAGCCGGGAGGCGAGCATGCTCGATTCTTCGCGTGCTGCATGCGGCGTGTGCGTGTCAGGCTCGTTTCTTGCGGCGTGATGCGGATTGGGCTTTGGCAGCCGGCTGAGCGCGCTGGTAGGTTGTCACGACCTGCTCGACGTAGCCCTCGCGCTGAGCGGGGGGGTGCACGATCGTGACTTCCGGGTCAAGATCATCATGCGAATTGATGGCGTCGGCGGCGGCTTCGCCCGCGCGCCAGCTTTGCTCGTACATCTCGGCGATGCGTTTCTCGACCGCAGCGACGACACCTTCGCGCTGATCGCGGGGCACCATGAGCAGCGTGGCGACCCAGCGGCGCACCAATTCAGGGCCGAGGGGTTGCAGCAGTTCCACCAGCATCTGCACTTGATCGCCGGGTGACAACTTCGGCGATGGCTTCTGGCCAGGCGGGGCTGAGGGGTGTTGGAAGAGCGGTCGCGTTGGCATGGGGGCTTGGGCGAGATTCTATGGTCGAGGCCGCCGAGCTTGGTGGGTGGGACTGCGCTCGCAGGCGAGCCTCAAGCGTCTGCACGAACGCTTCGAGCCGAATGACGCGATCAGTCAGGAGCTCGAGCGACTGGGCGACGGCGGCGAGCAGCTCACTGGGGTTGGCCTCGCGCAGCGCGAATGATCGCACATCGGTTTCGTGCATCGGGCCGTGGCCGGTCAGAAGCCACGTGGAGTTGATTTTCATTTTCTGACATAAGGCTGTCAGAAACTCGACGCTGGGCGCCTGTCCTTGGACATATCGGCGCACGGTTTCAGGGTGGGTCTGTGTCAGGTCGGCGACTTCGCGAAAACTCCGCTGACCTACGACAGCTCGAATGCGCTGGTGCAGTGATTGGCCTTCCATATGCACGCATGCTACCACAAACTAGCCACACATTGAAGGGTGGCATCGCACGATGTTGGTGATTTGTCGAGTCCACAAGTTTGCAGCACAACCCATCGCGTACACACAGAACTGTGGCGAACGCGCGGGTTGCCGCACACGCATCAGGGGCGATCGATGCGGGCGTCCCAGGTCGTCGTATCGAGCACGGCGCGGCTGGGTTCTTCTTGCCATGGCGTGAGAGCGCGGGGCCAGGCGGTGCGCACGCCGCGTGCGTCCATGCGAACGATGCCAAGACGCAGCAGGCCGTCAGATTCGATTGCGCCGGGCGGCATGGGAATGTGAAGAGCGACGCCGCCGGGAATCGTCGCGACCGTTGCGCGACGCGGCGTATCGCCCAGCGTTGCAAGCTCGCGATCTTGCTCGCGCATGCCGGTGATGGTGCCATCGAAGGAGATTCGCCAGATGTGAATCGCGGCGTTGGGTGTGCCTGTGTAGAGCCACAGCGATTCGCGGGAGCGATCTGCCGTGTCAGGCAGGGCGCACTCCACCAGAACGCGCCATAAGCGGCGAGGATTGGTGGTGCCGGGATCACTGGGGCTGGGCGCTTCGCGATAGATCATCGCGGCGGTCGCCCAAGCAGGGTCATCCGTTGGCGTGGCGGCGCTCAGCCACTCTGCCAACTGCATGTCGCGAGCGAAGACACCCGTTGCAAGCCCGGGCGGTGTGACGGCGATGGGGCCATCGACGACGCTAAGGCGGATGGCATCGTCACCAAGTGTCGCGACAATGTCACGGCGAGCATCGGGCGCGAGCATTGCAGCGACGCCACGCTGGGCAAGCTGCTGGCCCGCGGTATCGAGCGGCAGGACGGGCGTTGCCACAGCAAGTGTGCGACGAGGTTCGAGCGGACGGGGATCGGGCGCGGCCGCGCTGTCGCGCGGGGCGATCCACGCGAGTTCCTCACGCGCGGACAGGTTGGTCAACGCGATGGTGGCAAGGGGCGAGCGCGGCTCGGAGGATTCTTCGGCGTGCTTCTCGACCAGCACGCCGCCATCGTCGCGCACCCATGCGGTGAAGGTCGGCTGTTCGCGCAGCCACTGCGTCGCAAGATCCGCCCGTCGCTGCGGCGACAGTCGCATATCGAGCAAGTCTGTCAGCAGACGCTGGGTTGACGCGGGCAACGGGTTCCACGCAGGCACTGACACGCGCGGCTCCACTTCCGCAAGCAGCCCCAGCGCGCTGCGCACCTGCAAAGCAAGTTCCGCATCGTGTGTGTGCAGCTGCGCCAGAGCGATCTGCCAGCGACGGACAAGTTGATCGGCGAGTGCCGCGACGAATGGGTCTTGAGCGCGAGGAAAGCGCGTGTCGTTGATGGGTGAAAGGCCATCTTCCACCAGGCGCGCACGCCAACGCGTTTCGGGCTGGGCGGCTTCGGTGGCGAGCAAGTCGGCGATGGCGACGGTGTTCATGGGGCCGCGTGTGGGGAGCCATGCACGCGATCCTGCTGCGGGATTGAGGCGTTCGTCTGTTTCGAGCTGGGCCGCGAGCGGGGCGAGCCACTGCACGGGCACGCGCTGGCCGCCGATCCAGATCGTGGCTCCCGTGGGACGAGCGGGCGGGTCGATCGCGATGAAAAGTGTTTCGTCGTCGGCGAGTGAAAGCGCTTCGAGCTGCGTGACTTCACGTGCTGACGTCGTCGTGCGCGGGCCTAGCCACTGCGCGAGGCGCGTGGCTTGCGTTGCGGGCTCTGCATATGAAGGCACCGCGAACTGGACACGCAGCGAGTGCAGCGAGTGCATGAGGCGTGTGCCATCTTCAAGCAACACCGCAAAGTCAGTCAGCGGCTTGCCCGCAGCGTCGAGAAAGACGCTGGTATCGATGGGCACGAGCATGCGCGAAGCATCGACGACGTCGATGCGGGCGAAGAGGGGGCGCGTGTCTTCGGCTTCGTTCGCTGCCTGTGTGGCGCGCACGACCGGCTGAGCGGCGGCGGCGCTGGTAAGCGTGCACAGCAGTGAGCAGGCAAGAGTCGCACAGAGCATGCGGGCGAACCGACGGCCGCTCGCATTGCGAATCTGGCGCGCGGGCTGCTTCACATCGCCTCCGTGGGCAGCGTTTGAACAAGGTTCGCGACCACGGCGTCAGCCGACACGCCTTCGGCGTGGCTTTCAAAGTTCATGATGAGGCGGTGGCGCAGGGCGGGGCTGGCGACAGCGCGAATGTCGTCGATGCTGGCGGCGAAACGGTTGTCGATGAGCGCTTTGCACTTGGCGGCGAGGATGAGCGTCTGCGCGCCGCGCGGGCTGCTTCCCAGGCGCACGTAGCGGTCGACCATGGGGGTTGCGAAGTTTGAAGTCGCGCCGTCACTGTGGGCTGTGCCCTTGGGATGGGTTGAGAGGATGATGCGCACGGCGTAGTCGCGCACGTGGGGGGCGATGGCGACTTGGCGCACGATGGCTTGGTGTTCGATGAGCTTGGGTGCACCCAGCACCGGCTTGGGCAGGGTGTTCTGCGTGCTGGTGGTGCGGTCGATGATGCCTGCGAGATCATCGCGGCCCGGCGGCAGGCTGAGCAGCTTAAAGAAGAAGCGGTCGAGCTGGGCTTCGGGCAGCGGGTAGGTGCCTTCCTGCTCGATGGGGTTCTGGGTCGCCATCACGAGGAAGGGCTTGGGCAACTGGTGGGTGGTGCCACCCACGGTGACGCTGCGTTCCTGCATGGCTTCGAGCAGTGCGCTTTGCGTTTTGGGCGTGGCGCGGTTCACTTCGTCGGCGAGGACGATTTGGCCGAAGATGGGACCGGGCTGGAACTGAAAGACGCGCTCGCGCCGGCCGGCGGTTTCAACCTCGTTCACGATGGTCGTGCCCGTGATGTCGGCGGGCATGAGGTCGGGCGTGAACTGCACGCGGGAAAACTGCAGATCCAGCGCTTGCGAGAGTGTGCGAACGAGCAGGGTCTTGCCGATGCCGGGCACGCCTTCAAGCAGGACGTGACCGCCGCAGAAGAGGCACATGAGCACGCCTTCGACGATGTCGCGCTGACCGACCACCACCCGTCCGACCTGTTCACGGACAGCTTCAAAGTCTTTGCGGAAGGCGTCTGCCGCTTGCTGGGCCTGCTCGACGGACAGTTGGGGCGTGGTGGGAATCTGCGACATGCGAGCGATGGTAGTGGCGCGAGGGATACGCTGCTTCTTAAGGGACGCAGGTGATTCCTCGGAGATGTGCATGCGATACGCGATGATGATGGTGCTGGTGGCCGGTCTTTCACACACGCTGGCAGTTGCGCAGGAAAGCGCGACGCCGCAAGCCGCCGAGCAAGCTGCGAAGGTTTCGTATCCCACTGGCAACGTGTTCGCTGAAGCGTTCAAGGTCGTGGGCGAGGGGTACGCGTTCACTGAAGGGCCTGCGTTCATCAAGGATGACGCGGTGCAGCCTTTGGGCGGATACTTCCTGTTCTGCGATGTGTCGCCTTCGCAGGTGCTGCGCTGGAACGGCGACGACAAGGCGCCGGAGGTTTACTTTGAAGGCACGGAGGGCGGACTGGGGCTGGCGGTGAAGGCTGACGGCACGCTGGTGCAATGCCGCAAGGATTCGCGCAGCGTTGTTGAGGTGAAGGTGGTGGATGGCAAAGTCACGAGCACGACGACGCGTGCGGCGGACTTTGAAGGCAAGCGCCTGAACGCGACCAACGATTGCATCGTCGCCAGCGACGGCAGCATCTGGTTTACTGATCCGCCGTTTTTCACTCCCAAGGCGGATCTGCAACTGGACTTCACGGGCGTTTTTCGTGTGAGCCCGGAGGGTGTGATTGAAGCGAAGGCTCGCGGCGTGCAGTATGCCAATGGGCTGGCCTTTTCGCCTGATGAGAAGACGCTGTATGTGAATGACTTCCGTGGACGGAAAGTGTTGGCGTATGCGGTGGACGACAAGGGCGCGCTGAGCGCGGAGCCGACGGTTGTCGCCGATCTTGCTGCAATGGCCAAAGAAGTCGGTGCACAGGGTCGAGGCGGTGCCGATGGCCTGCGCGTCCGCAGCGATGGCACGATCTTGGCTACCGGACCTGGCGGCGTGTATGCCGTTGATTCCACGGGGAAACTGCGTGACTTCCTGCCGACCGGCAGCGCGACCAACGTCGCCATTGGCGGTGCGGACGGCAATATGGCGTTTGTCACTGCTGGCGGTCGCGTGCTGAGCGTGCGGCTGGCTCCGGTTGCGGCGACCAAGTAAGCTGCCGCAGAGCGCGGGCCCGCGCGACGCGTGCTGTCCCCAAAAGACGTTATTCATTGACAGGACATTTGCATGCCGGTATGCTGCACGAGATAATGCTCGTCGCGTGTCCAGAGCACGCGAAGGCAGGCCGCGTTTCTGCGGTTGTGCGAGTATCGGGAACTGCGGGGAAGGTTGCAGTCGGTCGGTGTGCGCATGGCGCGTGCATCGGGCGAAGTCTGCTTTTCGTTGGAATGGAACGATCATGAACACAATGAGCTCCACAAGCCCGGTTCCGCATACCTCTGAGAAGACCGCGCTGACGGTCGATCTCGTGGAGTCGATGCTGCATGACTCGCAATTTGTGCACGCCATGTGGCACGCCGTGACGAGCGACCCGACCACGGGCGTGCAGGTGGTGACACCCGAGGGCACCATCCTGTACGGCAACGATCAGATCTTCCGCATGTTCTTTGGGAACAACGCGACGGCTGCGGAGTATGTGGGCCGCAACGCCCGCGAGTGGTATAGCGAAGAGGCGTTCCGCGAGCGTGTGGCCCTGCTGCAGGACATTCTGGAAGATGGCGTCGCGCGGCAGTTCCGCGGCATCTATCAGGGCCGTCAGGTTGTTTCGACGGTCTATCGCGTGATGGCTGGCAAGCCGCCTGCGGCGAAGACGCCGGCGATGCTCATCATTTCGCGCTGGGTGCATGGCGATGTGGAGCAGGCGCACCTGCACGGGCTGGAGCTGCGCCAGGTGCAGGGCGTACACCTGGGCCACCTTGACATTCTGTCGCCGCGCGAGCTTGAAGTGCTGGCGCTGATTGGCGAAGGGCTCAGCTTGCCTCAGATTGCGGAAGTGCTGGGTCGCAGCCCGCACACGGTACACGACCACCGCAAGGCGATTGGTCGCAAGCTGGGCGTGGATGATCGCGTGCGGCTGGCGGAGATGGCGAAGGCGGCGGGGCTCAAGCCCACCGATGCGTCACTGCGGCGCATTCGCTATGCGGGTGAGCAGCGGCGTCGCGTGAGTGATGTCGTGCAGTAAGAACGGCACACGCAGATCCAACACACTGCGCACATCAAAGCAAGCGACGCCGACGCGCCGCAGTCATGCTGCCCGCGGACAGCAAGAGCAGCGTGCCCGGCGTGGGGATCGTCACAAACCATGAGTCACCGCGGAACTGGCCCGGCGCAAACTCATGCAGTCCTGTCCCAGAGATCGTGAGTCCATCGAGCGACCAGTTGCCCAAGCGAAGCTGTGACCAACCCGTGAGATCGACGCCCGATTGCGTGAGCAATGTCTCGACAGACAACGCGGTATCACTTTGAGTGTCGAAAACGCTCTGAGTGCCGGAGGGAAACTGCGTCGCGATGACGTAGCGGCCATCGGCGGGCAGCGTGAAGTCGGCGGAGAGCGTGTTGAGGAACGTGTTGAGCGCAGGCGACGCCCAGCTTGTTCCAGTCACCGCGTTCCAGATGAAGTTACCGTTGTATTGAAGACTGCTGCCGGGCGAGGTGGGCACGAGGCGCGCTGAGTAGGTGCCCACAACCACCTGACCTGTTCGCGAGAGAGCCTTGAGCGAGCTGTTTTGATCGCGCAGCACGCCTTCAAACGGCGGCGTGATCGCGGGCGGAACAAACGGCGCGAACGGCGCAGCGTCCACGCTGCGGAATGACGCCGTCGTGCCGTTGTTGCCGTCCGAGTATTGATCACCCGCGTACCAGCGACCGTTGGCGCTGGTTTGAGGCGCAAAGAAGGTCGCGTTGCCGACCGGCAGCGTGTGCATCGGAAGGCCGATCGCAGTGCCGGCGTTTTCGTACGTCGTGCCATTCCACCTCAGAATCCAGGTGGACTCAGGGAAGCTGGCGGAGTTGCGCCCTGACGCGTAGATGATCTCGCCATCGTTGCTGATGTCATGCACATGCAGTTCCGTGCGCGAGAACGAAAGAACCTGTGCAACGCCGTTGCGCGTCACGCGGACGGTCTGGTTTCCGCCTGAGGGCACGATCTCGGCGTAGATCTCGCCGTCATCCGATGAAAAGTTGTACCAGTCGCGCGCCTGCCACGCCCCATCGCGGAAGCGATAGCTGGCGAGGGCCGAGCCCGACTGGCGCTGCCAGAAGGTGCGGCCATCTTCCATCATGGTCCAGCTTGTCGCCGGGGTGCCGTCAGGCAGCGCGGGCAGCGTTTGGAGTGCAAACTGCGCGGACGCATTTGCAACCAGCGAGCCCGAGACAACACACATGAGAGCAACGACGGACAGCCTGAACTGAACCACGCGGGAGCCCCTTTCTCAACGGTCGCTCTGAATATGGGGCCAGAATACCGGATTACCAGCAAAACCCTGACAATTTTTGGATGCCTTGTGGCGATTTGGCGTGCAACCATGCCGCATGCGGCGACCGGGTGCATTTCTTGATCGTGACGGCACCATCATCCGTGAGGTGCACTACATCGCTCGGCCTGAGCAGGTCGAGCTTTTGCCCGGCGCGGCGCAGGCCATCGCGATGTTGACGCGTGCGGGGTATGCGTGCATCGTGGTGAGCAATCAATCGGGCGTGGGGCGCGGCAAACTGACTGAGACCGATATGCACAGCGTGCAGGCGGAGGTTGACCGGCAGCTCGCTGCCGCTGGCGCCAAGCTCGCCGCGGCGTATTTCTGCACGGTGCCGCCTTCAGCGGACGCGGATACTGCGCCGGATCGGCGGAGCCGGGTGGAACATCCGGACAGGAAGCCGGGGCCGGGCATGTTGCTGCGGGCGGCGAAGGAGCATGGGCTGGATGTGTCGCGCAGTGTGATGGTGGGTGACATGTTGAGCGATGTGCTGGCGGGGAAGAACGCCGGCGTCGCGGCGAGTATTCATGTGAAGACGGGGCACGGGATGACGCAGCCGGAGGCGATGCAGGTTGCGGACTTTGCGGCGCGGGATTTGTTGGAAGCGGCGGAGTGGATCGTGGGAAGAGCGAAAGGGTAAACGAGCGAACGAGGGAACGAGGGATGAAGGCATTTCGCACGCGGGCGGTTTGCACTCCGTACTCTGGCACTTCGTCACTGGTTTACTCCGTCACTTCGTCACTGGAATTCTCATGAACATTCTCGTCACTGGCGGCGCTGGGTATGTTGGTAGTGCGTGTCTGCGTTGGATGCTCGCCAAGGGCCACAACGCCGTGGCGTATGACAACCTGAAGATGGGCCACCGCAAGGCTGTGCCGGATGGGCGGCTGATTGTGGGAGATATCAGCAATGAGCAAGCCGTCGTCGCCGCGTTGCAGCAGGTGAAGGCTGACGCCGTGATGCACTTTGCGGCGGCGACGTACGTGGGCGAGAGTGTGAGCGATCCGGAGTATCACTATCGCAACAACATCTGGGGCACGTGCTGCATGCTGAACGCGATGCGCAAGGCGGGCGTGAAGCGGATGCTGTTTTCGAGCACGTGCGCGACGTATGGGATGAACCCCAAGGTGCCGATGAGTGAAGAGAGCGTGCAGGATCCGTGCTCGCCTTATGCCCGGACGAAGTTGGCGGTAGAGTGGATGATCCGCGACTTTGCGCATGCGTATGGACTGGGCTTTACGCTGCTGCGGTACTTCAACGCGAGCGGCGCGAGCGCTGACGGGTCGCATGGCGAGGATCACAAGCCGGAGAATCACTTGATTCCGCTGGTGCTGGAAGTGCCGCTGGGTAAGCGGTCGCACATCACGGTGTTCGGCAACGACTATCCCACGCCCGACGGCACGTGCATTCGCGACTACGTGCACACCGACGATTTGGCGCAGGCGCACCAGCTTGCGATTGAAGCCACGCACGCCCCCACTGCCACCAGCGCGGGCACCGCGGAAGTCTTCAACATCGGCACGGGCAACGGGCAGAGCGTGTTTGAAATCATCAAGGCTTGCGAAGCCGTGACGGGCCAGAAGATCGGGTTCAAGGTGGCTGATCGCCGGCCTGGCGATCCGCCGGCGTTGGTTGCTGACCCTGCGAAGCTCAAGAGCAAGCTGGGGTGGAAGCCGCAGTACACGGACATTGTGAAGACGGTGGAGACGGCGTGGAAGTGGCACAAGGCCAACCCCAACGGGTATGGAGATTGATGCAGCTACACGCAGCGATCAAACGTTCTGCGCTGCCAGATGGGTCACCACTCTGGCGCAAGCTCGTTTGTTGGCCGCTCGTTGTGCTGGCGTACGTGGGAGTGTTCCTTGCGTCTGCCATCTTTCTGCTGCCCATTCGGTTGGTGAAAGCCTTCACGAGCAGCGAGGTCGCACTCATCGCTATCGGTGCGGCGATTTGGCTGATTGTCGGTTGGCTGCTCGTGCGCGTGACACAGCATGTGCTCGCTCAGCGGAAAGCAGGCATCGTTGATGTCGATCGTGTGGTCTTCGGCGCGGGATGCTTGATGTGGCTGGGCATCGCGCCGTTTATCGCGAAGCACCTCTAGCGATGCAAGCCAGCTTCAGGCCGCTTCGTTCACCACTCGCTTCGAACCGCGGAGTCCATCGAAAACTGCCGTGACGTTGGCCATGGGCGCGCGAGGCTCGGGCATGCCGCCGTGAGCTTCGAACTCCGCAGCGAGCACGGGATCCTTCGCCATGAGTTGCAAGTTGCGCTGGTTGCTCTTGAAGAAGAAGTCGGCGACATCGCCGATACCCGGAATCGCGCCGACGACGAAGTCGAGCAGGATGTTGCCGATCATCATGGCGACCGTCTTGCCGCTTGCACCAAGGCGCACGGCTTGCATGACGATGTACGCCGAAAGCATCGACGTGACGAAGTCACCAATACCCGGCACCAGACCGATGATCGCATCGGCCCCGAAGCGGGCCTGCGTGCCGGGAATGTTGAAGCCCGAATCCAGAAAGCGCGCGAGGCGCTGCAATCGGCGAATGCTCGCGGCGCGAGATGGTGAATCGCGGAAGTGCATGCTTCTTCTTCGGCATCTGGCGTGAGACCTTTCCTGCTTTTGCGTGAAAGCCGCTTCATGCCCGCGATATCCCATAAACTCTGCCAATGACGCATGCCGCCGGCCAACGGACAACCTCCACCGATTCGCAGGGTGCCCAGTCGCAGCAGAATGCCGACCGAACGATGCTGGCCCTGTTGCGGGAGCTGGCTGCGCCGCGGGGGATGCGTCTGGAAACCCTGGGTGACGGCTGGATCGTGCGGCTGACTCGCGGCTCTGCCCCCCACGAAGTAACGCGCCACATTTACGGCTACGGCTTTGACCTTAACCCCGCCGCGACGCATGCGATTGCTTGCGACAAAGCGGCAACCGCTGAACTGCTGGCCCGCGTGGGCGTGCCGTGCATCGCGCACCAGTTGTTTCTGCACCCGAGCATGGCCCGCTTCGTGAAGCACGAAGGCACTTGGAGGCAGATGCTCGAAGCCTTCGAACGCTGGGGGCGCGATGTTGTTGTGAAAGAAAACGCAGGCACAGGCGGGCGCGATGTGACGCGCTGCCAATCTATCGTCGAACTTGAAACGGCAGTCTACCGGCTCTTCGCACAAACCACCGCCATCGCTGTGTGCCCGTACCACGAGTTGACCAGCGAGAAGCGCTTCGTCGTTCTGCGTGATCGCTGTCTGCTTGCGTATGAGAAGGTGCGCACGACAGTGACTGGCGACGGTACCAGCAGCGTGCTGGAACTGCTCGCCAAGCAGACGCGTGAGACAACCATTTCGCGGAGCGCACTGGCTGGCATGCTCGAACAGATGGACGCACGCCAGCGAGCACTGCTGCTGGATGTGCCGACGACTGGTTCGCAGCGATTGCTCAACTGGCGGCACAACCTGGGACAAGGCGCGAGCGTGCGACTGCTGAGCACAGGCGACACGCACAGTCAATCAAGCGATGATGCCGACACGGCCCGTGCCATGCGTGCTGCGCTGCAAGCCGCGAAGGCGATCAACCTGCAGTTTGGCTCGGTCGACATCGTCTCGACGGCGACTGATCCGACGCCACGCGTGCTGGAGATCAACGCGGGCGTGATGATGGAGTTTCTGGCGCGGACGCTGCCCGAGGGGCCGGCACTTGCTCGCGAGGTGTATGGGGCCGCGCTGGATGCGATGTTTGCGTAAACGGCACTTTTGCGTGTTTTCCGCAACTTTTCTTGCTTTTGTGCGTCTATCGTGTATGCTCTTTACGGACGGACGAATGTCGTCTGTCGTTTTGGACCGCGTGATGTTGCCATCACGCTCACAAGAAAGGAAGCCGCCCATGCGTGTCAATTCGTCATCTGCTGCGTGCTTCCAGTTCGCGCGCTGAGACTGCGCTTCGCAGTATCGCCGTTGGGGCTGGGATCACACTGTCACCACCGTTCGCATCTTTTTGATGCACGTTGTGGCTCCATTTCAGCGTTTATCCCCCACTGACCATTGACCAATCTCCATGCGCTCGGCTGCACTCAGCCGCAAGTTATCGCATGGATCGAAAGTGACCACCATGAAGGACCGCAAGAAACGGGACCTGCGCGATCTGTGCGCGCATGTCTTCGACGACGATCGCGCCGACCGCGTGTCAGGCCGATCACTCCAGGACGACAGCGACGACCGCAAGACGCTGCAACTGTGCAAGCAGGTTCGTCAGGCTCTTGAAACCATGCTTGCACAGTCTCAATGGGCAATCGATCTCGGCGCGTATGTGCACGGCGTGCGTCCCGCTCCCGATGCATCCACGCTCCAAGTCACGCTTGTCTGCCCGCAAGTGGACCGCATCCGCGTGCATGCCATCGCGGCATTGCCAGCGATGCGGGCCGCTGCGACACGAGCGATTGCCCGCAAGCGTGCGCCGATGCTCACGCTTCTCATATTGCCGGAGATTCCACAATGACCATGCAACTGCTTGACCAGCGCGTGTGCGCGTGGCTTGCCGAACCTCTCGGTGACGAGGCCCGCAAATTGATTCTCGCAAGCGCCTGCGCGCCAGGCGTCGAACGAATCGCCGTGATGCCCGACGCTCACGCGGCCGACGCGGTCTGCAACGGCTGCGTCATCGCCACGAGTGATCGCATCTATCCGCAAGCGATCGGGCAAGACATCGGGTGCGGCTTCAGCGCGGTGCGTCTGTCGGACATCGGTATCTTTCACTTGCCACCAGACATCGCATCGCAGTGCCTGCGCGTCATGAGCCGCGCCGTTCCGATCATTCGTCACGGCAAACGGACCATCGCGGAAGAGAGCGTTCTTGCCGAACTGGGAGAGTTGTCACAGCCACACCTTGCCAACGTCGCCCGACGAGATGGACTTGTGCAGTTTGGCACGCTGGGGCGCGGCAATCATTTTCTTGAACTGCAGCGAGATGATGATGGCGCGCTCTGGCTGATGGTGCACAGCGGCAGCCGGGCCATGGGGCGGGTGCTGTACGAACATGCGCTCAAGGAGGCACAGCACGACTCCGCATGCAACCTCGCGTTTCTGCCGGTAGCGAGCGAAAGCGCCCGCGAGTACATCCACAATGCAGACTGGGCCGTTCGATACGCCGCAGCAAGTCGCCTTCGCATGCTGCAGCTCGCGAGTGACGCCCTGGGTGAAGTCTTGGACGTCGACCCCACATGGTCCACATTGCGATGCAGCCCTCACAACACGTTGACGTGCGAGAACATCGACGGGGCATCACTGTTCGTGCACCGCAAGGGTGCTGCTCGCGCGTTGACGATTGACGAGGGGATCATCGCAGGCAGCGCTGGTACATTCAGCGTCCACACGCGTGGCAAAGCGTGCGCCGCTGCACTCAATTCCTGCAGCCACGGCGCAGGTCGAGTCATGTCACGTACCGATGCCCGCACTCGCATTAGCGTCAAGGACCTGCAGCGAACCATGCAACGGGTGACCTTTGACAGTGCGCAATCGCGCCGACTGCTCGAAGAAGCACCCGGTGCATATCGCGATCTGCGCGTGGTGATGGAAGCGCAGCGCGACTTAGTAACGACCGTGCGTCGGCTCACCCCGCTGATTTCGTGTAAAGCCGTGTAGGGTGAGCGTGGTCGCTTACTCGGCCACGCCCAGTTCGCGCTTGGTGAACAGCGCTTCGAAGATCAGCCCTTCGCGCTCCACGTTTTCGCGTGCGCCTTCAAGGCGATCGATCGTTGCGATGATGGCGAGCACGTCGGCGCCCAGCTCGCGCAGGCTCGCGACAGCTTCAAGAGCTTGGCCGCCGGTGGTGGCGACATCTTCCACCAGCACGACCGCATCGCCCTTGTTCACCACGCCTTCGAGCTGCTTGGCGGTGCCGTAGTCCTTCTTCTTGTTGCGAACGAAGATGCAGGGCAAGCCGGTTTCCAGACTTGCGGCGGTGACCAGCGGGATGCCGCCCAGCTCCGCACCGGCCAAACGCAGCACCTTTTTGCCGGTGCGCTGCTCGACCTTGGTGATGCGCTGAGCGAAGAGCGGCGCGAGCTGCTTGAGCAGTTCCGGACGGGTGCTGAACAGGTACTTATCGAGGTAGTAACTGCTGGTTTTTCCCGAACGGAGCGTGAACGTGCCGCGCAGCAGCGCGACATCGGCGATGGCCTTGGCGAGGGGTGAAATCGGGGCGGCGACGGTGCTCATTTCCGAGCGTACGCGGGAACGGGCTGAAAGGGAACGTCCTGGACCATCCCCAAAGCACGAACACTTCCCACTCGCCGGCGAACAACAATGCCGCATGAAGAGCATGTCTGTTGTCGTCATCGGTTCGGTGTGCATGATCCTCTCGCTGAGCGCGGGCATCGCCCATGCGCAGGGCACGGCCCAACCTGCTGTCACGCAAAGCGCCCAGGCCGAGCGCCCCACACTCATCAAGCGCGACGCGGCGGGCAACCTCGTTCGCGTCGATCAGCCGCTTGAGCGAGCGACGCTCGCGGCGCTCAAGCTGAGCGATGACGAGAAAGCCAAGCTTGAGCCCGTCTTTGCGGAGCACGAGCGGCTGGTGGACGGCGCGCTGCGTCACGCGACGGCGAACATTTCGCGCGTGGCTCGCGTGATGGAAGAGAACAACAACGCAGAGGTACAAGGCAAGCTCAACGAACTTGACAACTCGGCGCCCATGCTCCGCAACCGTGGCGCGCTGCGTGCCGCCATCGCCAACGCACTTACCACGGAGAACAACGCGATGTTCAGCGGCGTGATGCGCGAGTACATGCAAGCCGCGGCCCAGCAGGCTCAGCGCGAGGCCCAGCAGCAGAATCGCAAGGGCCAACTCGGCCTGATGGCGGTGGCTGAAGCTCGCCGCGTGGCGGCGATGGATGTTCGGGCGAGTTTCCGCCGCATCGGCCTCGCTGCGTGGCCACAACTGAAGGAAATCCTTCCCGCCTCGGGCATCAACAGCACGAGCGCGGCGGCGATGCGAGCCAAGATTGACGAACTGAGTGCGAGCCTGGGTGCTGATGCAAGCAGCGAGGGCAAGGCCGACGCGTTTATGACGGCGATCAACGTCATTTCTGATGATCAGCAGCGTGTCTTGACTGACGCGTTGTACAAGCGCTTTGCGCCCGACATTCCGCCCATGAAGAAGGTCGAGCAGCCGGTGCCCGAAGCTGCGCCGGGCACGACGACTACGCCGCCCGCGAATGAACCCGTGCTGCAGCCGCGCTGAGTGCTGTAAACTCACGCGTGTCCGCTGTGCTTGACATCTCCACTGCCGATGCGCGGTTGCTGCTCATGCACGGCGCATGCCTACTTGGCGCTGATCGCACCGCAGCCACGCCTGCGCGAACACTTCAGCTCGTCCATGATCTTGGCTTTGTGCAGATCGACAGCATTCACGTGGTTGAGCGTGCTCATCATCACATCTTGTGGTCACGCGCGCAAGACTACGAACACGACACGCTCGACAAGCTGCAACGCACGGGCCGGATCTTTGAGCACTGGACGCATGATGCGTCGCTGATTCCCACAGTGCACTTCCCGCACTGGCGTCATCGCTTCGCCCGCGTGGCATGGGGCACATGGATCAAGCGCATGCTGGGGCCCAACCCGCAGGAGATGCTCACGCAGGTGCTTGATCGCATCACGCGTGAGGGCCCGCTTATGGCGAGCGACTTTGAACACGCAGGTCCGCGCAAAGCCTCGGGCTGGTGGGACTGGAAACCTGCCAAGGCCGCGCTTGACTATCTGTGGCGCAGCGGCGAGCTCGCTGTCGCGCACCGCGTGAACTTTCAGAAGGTCTACGACCTGACACCGCGCGTGCTGGGGCGTGCCGTTAACACGCCGCACGTGGATGAGGCCGCGCACATGACATGGGCCTGCCACTCGGCCTTGGAGCGACTTGGCGCGGCAACGCCCACGCAGATCGCTCGCTTCTGGCATGCATTGTCCATCGCGCAAGCCAAAGCGTGGTGTACGCAGCAAGCAAAGGCAGGCGCCATTGTGCCGGTGCGGGTCATCACTGTCCAAGGTAAGGCGGTGCAGGCGTGGGCTCTGCCCGATATCACCACACGCATCGCTCGTGCACAGCGAAATTTCGCCAAAGCCGAACGCGCCACACGTGTGCTCAATCCCTTCGACCCCATCTTGCGAGATCGCTCGCGCTGCGCCGCTCTGTTTGGCTTTGACTATCGCTTCGAAGCGTTCACGCCCGCGCCCAAGCGGACGTACGGCTACTACGTGCTGCCTCTGCTCCACGCGGATCGGCTGGTCGCACGCTTTGACCCGCAACTTGATCGCTCTGCCGGAACCTTCTCGCTTGCGAAGCTGCACTGGGAACCGCACGTACCTGCCAGCGAGCGAACGACACTCCTGCCCGCTGTCGAAGAGGCGATCGCCAGCTACGCGCGATTCTGCGGTGCAACTCACATCACGATGCCGACCAAGCGACGATGTTGATGCCCGCGCCTCGCAAAGCATGCACAACCGCTCGCGCCGTCGTCAAGGCATCGGGACCGTCACCATGCACGCAAATCGTGTCGCAAGGCACATGCACGCGCTCGCCCTCCACGATCACCGCCTGCTGCGTCGCAAGCATCACCGCTTGCTGTGCTGCAGCGGCAGCTTGCAGCGTTGCGCCCGCCAGGCTCCGCGACCGCAAGGAACCATCTCGCTCATACGCGCGATCTGCAAACGCTTCGCGAATCACGCGTAGCCCGGCAGCCTGCCAGTGCTCCCGCGCTGCACTGGTGGCCGCCGCCACGAGCGGCACATCACGCCCCACCGCGGCAATCACCGCTTCGCCCACTATGTTCGCAACCGTTGCGTCGTTGCAATCGTGATACAGCGCGCCGTGCGGCTTGATGTGCGCCAATATCGCGCCCTCCGTCGTGCACACCGCCAGCAGCCGCTCCACCTGCTCACGCACTGTCGCTCGGAGCGCAGCGTCTGGCAGCTTCATGCTCACACGTCCAAACCGCGCCGGGTCCGGATATGACGGATGCGCACCAATCCGCGTACCAGTTACCTTCGCCACGCGAACCAGCCGTGTCATGCTCACCTCGTCGCCCGCGTGCCCGCCGCACGCAATATTGACACTGGTCACCGTGCGTGTCAGTTGATCATCAACGCCCGCGGCCACTTGCGCGGGCAGTTCACCGCAGTCACAGTTCACATCCACACGCGGCGGGGTCATCGCGCACCTCCGATCAATGCATCCAGCGTGCTTGCACGTTCCACGCTCGCTGCACGCGCCTCACTCAGTGAGACGACAACAAACCGCACCCACTCACCCGCCCGCGCCTGCATCATCGCACACTGATCGGCGTCAATCACACTTGCAAGCACCGGGTAGCCGCCTGTCACCGGCGCATCTGGACCAAGCACAATCGCGCCACCGTCGGGTGTCAGTTCAATATCCCCTGGCATCGTCACATGGCTGGCCATCGTCGTCACGCCGTGCGCGATCGCAGGCCCTTCCAGCCGCAACCCCACGCGATCGCCGCGCGGCGTCACCTTCCACAAGGCATCTTGCAATCGCGCGGCACAATCCGGCACGATACTCGCATGTGGATGCAACGTCACCCGCAGCACACGCGCGCTGATGCAGTCATGATGAAAACGTGCCAATGCCTGTGTCGAGCGTGTCACCGTGCCCATTTGCGCGGTACGCGTTGCCAGCACATCACCCGCGCGCAGCGGCTGCACAGGCCCGTTGATGCCGCCGCCAACTGCCACATACAGCCTTGCACCCGCGCGATAGCCATGCACGCGCAGCGACTCACCGGGTTGCAACGACACCGGCGTCATCGCCTGCATCTCCACCAGTCGTCCTGATGGCTGCTCCACCACCACCGCGGCGTCAGCACCACACACCACAAGCGTCACGTCGCGCATTGCACGCAGCGTCGGCCCGGAGAGCGTCGCCTCCAGCACCGCCGCGTCATCGGCGTTGCCCACAAGTCGATTCGCTACCACTGCACTCAAGCGATCTGCGGGGCCGCCATCGGGCACGCCCGCATGTCGCAAGTGCGCAGGTCCGCCCGCCTGCACCGTCGTAAACGTGCCCGGATGCGCCACGCTCAACACCGCATCATGCACTGCCAGCGCACGCGCAACCGGTTGATCCCGCGCAATCGCGTCAAACTCCGCTCGCGATACCGGCGTAAAGCGAACTACATCCCCCGCTTCGATCAGCGCAGGCGGCTCACGCTGCTCGTCATACATCCGCAGTGGCGTGCGTCCCAGCACGTTCCAGCCGCCGGGCGTCGCTCGCGGATACACCGCCGACTGCGCCCCGGCGATCGCCACGCTGCCCGGCTCGACGCGCGACCGAGGCGTCGCCAGTCGCGGCATATGCAGCCGCTCATGCAGCCCTTGCAAGTACGCGAACCCTGGCGAAAAGCCCACAAACCCCGCGCGATACACCGACTGACTGTGCAACTCCACCACCTGCTGCGTGGTCAGCCCTCGCGCTGCCGCCACCGCTGCAAGATCAGGTCCGCACTCCGCGTCATAGCACACCGGAATCACATGCTCGCGACCACGCACCGCCTCCGGCGTCATGCTGCTCACCAGGCGCTGCACCGCGCGAGCGATTGCATCACTCGCTGCGTCATCCAACCCGCGCTCGCATATCACCGCGACCGTGTCGAGCGTGCATGTCGCGCTCACAACACCCGGCACACGCGCCGCCCGCAACACCCGTGCAGCGCTTGCGGCCAGCGCAGGTGCCAGCTGCATCGCACACGCTCGTGCCGAAAGCCAGGAAATGGCAGGTGCATCAGCCATGGGCTCACTCACTTCGCCTGCGGCCCTGTGGCGTCACCCTTGCGCATGCCACGCGTCGCAATCGCAGCAAGGGCTAACCCGCCCACTGCGAATGTGGCGCACACAAAGAAGTGAAGCCCAGGCCCTGCAGGGGTTGTCAGTTCTCCGCGAATTGAGCGATCAAGCAATTGTGAGCCAATCAAGGGCCCGAAGATTCCCGCGATGCTGTTGAGGCTCTGCAACGCGCCTTGCACCGCGCCCTGCTCGGTCGGCAGCGCAGTCTGCGAGACAATCGATTGTCCCGCTGGCTGCGAAATGCCGCCAAGGCTCGCGAAGAGCACGATGACGTAGATCATCCATCCCTCGGTCGCAAGCCCGTAACCCGCATATGCCAGACAGCCCAGCCCAATACCCAGCAGCAAGCTCGCGCGCAGACCCAGCTTGGGAATGAGCCGACGCGCCAGCCCGCCTTGCACCAGCGCGGCACCTATCCCCACGACAAACAGCGACCAACCAACTTTCATCTCATTCCACTGATAGCGATGTTCGGTGTATACGGCCCAGGTTGCATGCAGACCGAACTGTGCAAGGTTGAGCAGGAACAACGCACCAGCGAGCCACATGATGACCGGATATCGCGCAAGCATCGGCAGCATGCCAATGGGGTTCGCCTTGGCCAATCGGAACGGGCTTCGCCGCTCTTGGGGCAAACTCTCCGGCAACACAAAGTACCCATACAGCCAGTTGCACAGCGTGAGCGCCGCCGCCGCATAGAACGGATAGTGGATGTCGATACTGCCCAGAATCCCGCCCAGCAGCGGCCCGAGCACAAAGCCGATGCCGAACGCGGCGCCGATCAGTCCATATCCCTTGTGTCGCTCCTCCGGGGCCGTGACATCGGCGATGTACGCGCTTGCCACACCAAAGCTCGCCCCGGTGATGCCGTTGATCACTCGCGTGACAAACAGCCAGCCGATCGTCGGCGCAAGAGCCATCGCCAGGTAATCAAGCCCTGAGCCAAACAACGCGAACAGAATGACTGGCCGGCGACCAAACCTGTCTGACAGCGCACCCAGCAGCGGCGCGAACAGGAACATGCACGCGTAAAACGTGGCTTGCAGCCAGCCCACATAAGGCGTTGCCGCTTCAACGGGCATGCCCTTGATTCCGGTCACAGGATCAACCAACAAACTGGCCATGAGCGAGGGCGCAACGGGAATGAGCAGGCCAAACCCCAGCACATCAAGCAGAAGCGTGAAGAAGATGAAGATTGCCGCGGGCTTGCGTTGCTGCACGCATGCATTCTTGCAGGGCTTGGCCGTTCGCGTGGCATCGCCGCTCCGTATCCTGCATGATGCTCGAAACGATGGCACAGCCTCGCAATCAGGCCCTGCATCGCACCAAACTCTCCACCGCGCTCGCGGGCATTCGCGGCGCATCGCTGCTGCCCCGCTTCGTCACCAAGATGCCCGGCATCAGCCACGAAGGCCGCCTGCCGCCGCTCACACCAGTGCAAGGTGAGCTCGCCCAGCAGCTCGAACAGATCGTGCGCGAGTTGGCCGGGCCGCTTGCAGGCCGCAACCAGTTTCGCCCGCACGTGCTCTCACGCTGCGAGGAGTTTCTCAAAGCGCAGCTCGAGCACACGGGCCTGCGTGTTCGCCGACAGGAATACACCAGTCACGGCGAACGCGTCGCGAACCTCGAAGTCGAGCTACCCGGCGCAACCAAGCGCGACGAGATCGTCATCATCGGCGCCCACTACGACGCGGTGGAGCTCAAGCCGCACTTCGGTCTTTGCCCCGCCGCGAACGACAATGGCAGCGGTGTTGCGTGCGTCATCGCCCTCGCGCATCGCGCCGCCGCGCGAGCCAACGCTGGCAAGCCGCCCCAGCGCACGCTGCGATTCACCCTGTGGGCCAACGAAGAGCCGCCCTTCTTTTGGACCGAGCAGATGGGCAGTCTGGTACACGCTCGCAGTTGCCGCGCCAAGAACGAGAACATTGTCGCCATGCTGACGCCGGAAACGCTGGGCTGCTACTTGCACGCCGAGGGCACGCAGCGCTACCCGCTTCAGCCACTCTTTGAACCGTTCTATCCCACCAAGGGGAACTTCATCGCTTTCATGGGCATGACCGAAGCGGCGGACCTCATCCGCCGCAGCGTCGCGACGTTCCGCGAGCGTGCGGCCTTCGCCAGCATCGGCGCGGGACTGCCGGCCATCATTCCGCACGTGGGCGCGAGCGATCACTGGAGCTTCTGGCGCGTGGGCTACCCCGCGCTCATGATTACCGATACCGCGCCGTATCGCTACAACTTCTATCACACCACCGACGATGTGCCGGAGAACATGAACTTCCCCGACTTCGCCCGCGTGACCGATGGGCTTGACCACGTGGTCGCCAAGCTCGCGGAGTAGCAGACCAGCCACCGGACAGATCTGCTGCCTTGTTGATTATTGATTCTCAACTATCAATAATCGAGCATGCCTAATACTGCCAAGCGTCTGCCCGTCACTGTTCTCTCCGGCTTTCTGGGCGCAGGCAAGACCACGCTACTGAACCACATACTCGCAAATCGATCGGGGCTGCGCGTTGCTGTCATCGTCAATGACATGAGCGAAGTGAACATCGACGCGGAGCTCGTCAAGACCGGCGGCCGGGTGGGGGATGTGCAGCTCGACCGCGTGCAGGAGACCATGGTCGAGATGACCAACGGCTGCATCTGCTGCACACTGCGAGAAGACCTGCTGCGCGAAGTCGAACGCCTCGCACTCGAAGGCCGCTTCGATTACATGCTCATCGAGAGCACCGGCATTGGCGAGCCGCTGCCGGTTGCGCAGACGTTTACCTTCGAGACGGAGTCAGGCGCGACCCTGAGTGAGTTTGCCAAGCTCGACACGATGGTGACCGTCGTCGATGCGTTCAATTTCCTTAAGGATTTCCGCAGTGAGGACGATCTGTCGCAGCGCGAAGCGGATGGCAGACCACTGGGCAACGACGAGAATGACACACGCAGCATCGCCGACTTGCTGACAGATCAAACGGAGTTCGCGGATGTCATCGTGCTGAACAAGTGCGACTTGGTCTCCGCGTCACAGCTCTCGAAGGTCGAAGCGACCTTGCGCAGCCTCAACGCGCGAGCCAGAATTGTCCGCAGCATACGCGGCAAGGTGGCCCTCGAAGATGTGCTGGGCACCGGGCTTTTCGACATGGAAGAAGCCTCGCGCAGCGCGAAGTGGCTACGCGAACTGCAGCAGGAACACACGCCCGAAACCGAGGAGTACGGTGTGTCAAGCGTTGTCTTTCGCGCTCGCAGACCCTTCCACCCCGCGCGCCTGTACAACTTCATCACGGGCGGCTTCCTCAAGACCGTGCGCAGCAAGGGATTCGTGTGGCTCGCCAACCGCAACGACGCTGCAGGCCTCTGGTCGCAGGCTGGCGGAAGCTTCAGGCTTGAACCCGCTGGCATCTGGTGGGCGGCTCGCCCCGATCGCACGCCCGATGACGAAGAAACACGCACCTGGCTGCAGGCAAACTGGCGCGAGCCCTACGGCGATCGCCGTCAGGAACTCGTTCTGATCGGCGTTGACTGGGACAAGTCGATGCAAGTTGCCATGCTTGAAACATGCCTGCTCAGCGATGAAGAAATGGCCGCGGGCCCCGCTGCATGGGCCACGTTCGAAGATCCCTTCCCGCAGTGGCACATTGCCGGCATGCAGCACACCGGGCCTGACCGCGACGACGAGGTGTAACGTGCCGACGTATGTCTACCGCATCATCAAGCCAGCTGGCAAACTCGGCGCAACCCTTGAAGTGCAGCAGAGCATGGGCGACCCGCCACTGACGCGCCACCCCACCACCGGTCAGCCCGTGGTGCGCGTACCGCAGGCTCCCATGCTGCAGCGACCAAGTGCCTCACACGGCAGGCACGCGTCAGGCAGTTGCTGCCCCGGCTGCAAGTAAACACACGTTGCTTACGCACCCCGGCTCTTGCCCGGCACCCACAGCACATCCTTGCCACCATCGTCATTCGCCACGCGACTGAGCACGAACAGCAGATCGCTCAACCGATTCAGATACCGAATCGCCTCGGCGCTCACCGTCTCGCCCTCAGCGCCCTGCAGCGTCACGCCGATGCGTTCAGCTCGACGCACAATCGTCCGAGCCAAATGCAGCGAAGCCGCCAGAGGCGTGCCGCCGGGAAGCACAAAGCTATTGAGCGGCTTGAGATTGTCGTTGAACTTGTCGATCGTCTGCTCCAGCCGGGTCGTCTGCATCGCGACGATGCGCAGCCGCGTGCCGGCTTGCTCGTCTTTGGTCACAGGCGTGGCGAGGTCCGCGCCAAGATCAAACAGATCGTGCTGAATCAGCCGCAGAATCGCCGCGATCTCCGAAGTGGCGTGGCCATGCCCGCCATCCGCCGAGATCACTGCAAGACCGATCGCGGCGTTGGCTTCGTCGACCGTGCCATACG
>Ga0315899_10001605_pt1 | contig 25728 bp, 14 predicted proteins | sample LakEriMetagenome_2_FD_203518 | JGI IMG/M metagenome (GOLD analysis project Ga0315899, IMG submission 203518) | Freshwater fungal communities from buoy surface, Lake Erie, Ohio, United States - Buoy 4 MA112 | ecosystem: Environmental > Aquatic > Freshwater > Lake | place: USA: Lake Erie, Ohio... | reverse complement strand
GTGGCCCTCGTCCCAGCCATCGACGAAATCAACCGGGAGTTCTTCCCCTTGCTCGAAGCGCGGTCGCTGTACGTGGAACTGATGTTCTATGGCCCGGACATGCTCTCCCTTGCTTCCGACTTCGCGACGCTTGTGCAAGGATCCCAGGCGCTCAGCGAAGCGGACAGGGACCAGCAGGTGGCGGACCGGACGGCGGCCGTGGAGGCGTGGTTGCGGCAGTCCTCGCCGGAGGTGGAATGCGCTTTGTGGGATGCATTGCTGAAGCGGCTGGTGCAGGAAGCCGGGGATGCGGAGTGGTTCCGACCGGTGGCGGACCTCCTCGGGGATGACACCCCAGAGGCCTACGTGGCGGCGGCCTGTGCGAAGAGTGTCTTTTGCAATCCGGAGCGGTTGCAGGCGCTGCTGGAGAAGCCCTCGGCGAAGACGTGGGCGCGGCTCGCTTCCGATCCGGTCTTCCGGTTTGCAACGGTGTTCAAAGCCGCCTATGCGGAATCGGTCGCCCCGGCCTACCAGCGCCTGTTGAAAGACCGCGACGTCCGCATGGCCGAATACACCGCAGGTCTGCGGACCCTGTTCCCTGAGCGCGCCTTCTTCCCCGACGCGAACAGCACGCTCCGCCTCACCTATGGACGCGTGGAGGGTTCTGCGCCGAACGACGGAGAAATCTACACACCGTTCACCACGTCGCGCGGTTTGCTCTCGAAGCACGTCCCGGGCGATGCCGATTTTGAGCTTCCTGCCGACTTGCTCGGTTTGCTCGAAGCGAAGGATTGGCGGGGCTATGCGCCCGCCGGAGCGGATCTCCCTGTGTGCTTCACGGGCTCGAACCATACGACGGGAGGGAACTCGGGCTCACCGGCACTGAACGCCGAGGGACACCTCATCGGCATCAACTTCGACCGGTCGTGGGAAAGCACGATGTCGGACGTGCTGTTCGACGGCACCCGTTGCCGCAACATCATGGTGGACGCACGCTACGTCCTGTGGGTCATCGACGTCTATGGCGGCGCCCGCCACCTCGTGAACGAGATGACGGTCGTGCGGTGACCCCAGAAACGCAGGGGATTACGCCGCGAGGAAGCCGATGACGGTGATCACCAGGCCGAAGAGGATCAGCGCGAACACCACCGGACCGCCGATTTCGTTCTGTTCCGGTTCGTGGTGGCCGTGGCCGTGGCCGTGGTCGTGGTCGTGGCCGTGGTCGTGGTCGTGCGAGGAATGAGCTTCGTGTGCCATGGGGCAAAGGTAGGATGCAACCTCTGCAGGGGCAACGGGGTCAAGCATCCGACGACTTGCGTATTTTCGCCTTTCACCTGCCTGAATCTGAGCCCATGAACATGTACAAGACCCTGTGCTGCGCTTTGCTTGCTGGAAGTGTAGTGGCTTCTGCCGAAGCCCAAACCCAGTGCGCGGACGGCCTGATGGAAATCGTCGTAGACATCGTTTCAGACAACTGGCCGAACGAGATTTCGTGGGATCTGCTCATCGACGGCGAAGTGATTGCTGAGGGCGGTGCGGAAGGAGCGGTGGTGTGCATCGAGCCGCCTGCGGACAACAGCTGCATCCAGTTCGACATCCACGACAGCTACGGCGACGGCATCTATGCGCCCGGTGGCTATTGGATTTACCAAAACGGAACCCTGATGGGCACCGGCAACGACTACGGCTACGGCGAAACGGTGCTGTTCGACTGTCCGCCGGGCTCGACGTGCAACGACGGGGTGGCCTTGACGGCGGCGGAATACGGAACGGTGGCGCAGGCTGCGGACAACTTTTGGTACACCTTCACCCCACCGGCGAACGGCATGTACACCTTCTCGACGTGCGGAAGCGGATGCGACACGCGGCTGTGGATCTACGACTACTGCAACATGAACAACTTCGACAACACGAACGAAGGCAGCATCTACTTCGATGACAACCAAGGCGGTTGCGGCGAAGAGGCGGCGTTGACGGTGTTGCTCGAGGGCGGGGTGACCTACTGGGTGCGGTTTGCGAACCTTGCAGCCACGTGCGGCGGCTTTGACTGGACGTTCAACTTCGCGGGTCCGCCCACCGGCTGCATGGATCCGGTCGCGTGCAACTACAGCCCCCTCGCCGAAGTGGACAGCGGAAACTGCATCTACCCGGGCGACCCCAACTGCACAGGGCCGGACCTCGTAGTCGTGGAATCGGCCATCGTCAACAGTTTGAGCGTCGGGACGCTGAATGTGGGGCCGAGCGACTGCTACATCCAGGAAGGATGCCTCAACGGCTACGGCACCCGCGAGCTCGTGCGGTTCACGACCCACATCAAGAACATCGGCGACGTGGACTACTACATCGGTCCCACGGCCTCGAACGGCACCACGCAGCAGTTCGAGTGGGGCGATTGCCACAACCACTGGCACTACAAGGGCTACGCGGAATACGTCCTGTTCGACATGGACGGCCAAGCGCTCCCCATCGGCTTCAAGAACGGCTTTTGCGTGATGGACCTCGAGTGTTCGGACGGCGGAACCGCGCAGTACGGCTGCTCGAACATGGGCATCAGTGCGCACTGCGGGGACATCTACGGTTCTGGGTTGACCTGCCAGTGGATCGATGTGACCGACGTGCCAGATGGCCAGTACCGGCTGGTGGTGCGCGTGAATTGGGACGAGTCGCCGGACGCGTTGGGCCGGTACGAGAACGATTACGACAACAACTGGGGGGTGGTCTGCATTGCGCTCGACCGCAGCACGGGGACGCTTGCGATGGACATCCTGGAGGATTGCCCGGAATACGTGGATTGTGAAGGCGCGCCCTACGGCCTCGCCCAAATGGACTGCGCGGGCAACTGCAACGGCACCGCCCTCATCGGCGACCTCGACGCAAACGGTGCCCAGCAGTACGAGGATGCCGTGGCCTACGTCGAGCACATCCTCGGCGACGACATCGCGGCTGCGCCGTGCACCGACATCGACCAGGACGGCGACATCACGGTTACCGACGCAGCGCTGATGTCCCAGTGCCAGTTTTGGAACGAAGCCCACACCCACCCGGACAGCTCGGGTGTCCATACAAAGTGCGACTTCCCGGTGCCGGCCATCACGAACCCCTTCGACACGGTCCGCTTCACGGTGGGCGCAGTGAACTGGGAACAAGGCTACCTCGACATCCACGTCCTCAACCCCGACAACCGCATCGTCGGGTACCAATTCACGGTTTCGGGCATGGGCATTGCCTCTGCGTTTTCGTTGGCCGACCCCATCGGCTACCCCATCGAGCCCGCCCATGCTCCGGGGGGGCAGGAAATCATCGGCCTGTCCTACGCCGGCGAGAGCTTGGTCAAAAATTATGTCTGGACGCCCCTCGTGCGGCTCTACTGGACCACGCGGGAAGACGAAATCTGCCTCGACGCCATCGTCGACGTCGTCAACGACGAATACCACAACACGCTGACAGAAATCGTGGACGGGTGCGTCACCTCGGTCGGGGTGGCGGAGCATGGAGCGGTGGAGGGAGGCGTACAGGTGTACCCGAATCCGTTTTCGGAAACTACCCTGGTGCGGTTCGTGAACCCGAGCCGGGCTACGTTGTTGTTCGAAGTCATGGACTTGACGGGACGCGTGGTACGCAGCGAGCAGGCAACGGGCACTTCCCACGGTTTCGACCGTGGCGACCTCCCGGCGGGCAGCTATGTGTTTCGGTTGTCCGGCAGTGTGCTGGGCACGGCTACAGGAAGATTTGACATCCGATGAGAAACTGCGCTTGGTTCTTGGTGGCCCTGCTGGGGCTGTGTGGCGGGGCGCGGGCCCAAGTCGTCATCAACGAATTCTCGGCGGCGAATTACTCGCTGGGGTTCGGGGGGGGCAACGAGGACTTCCTCGAACTGTACAACGCAGGGCCGACTGCCGTGAACCTCGCGGGGTATTGGCTGTCCGACAACCCGGCAAATCCGCAGAAATTTGAGATTCCCGCGGGCACGAACGTCGCGGCGGGCGGGCGGGTGACGATCCTCTGCTCCGGCGAGGGCGAAGTGCCTGGGGGGCTGATGGATGGGGGGTACTTGAACACGAATTTCAAGGTGACCCAAACCGCGGGCGAGGCCATCGTGTTTTCGTCGCCCACCGGGGCCTTGATCGAGTCGTACACCTTCGGGACGGACTGGACGCCGAACCTCGCGGACCACAGCTGGGCCCGGATTCCCGACGGCTCGGGCACGTGGAAGGTCTGCACGGATCCCACCCCGAATGCGGTCAACCCCGGCGCTGCCGCGGCCTCTGTCTTCAACGGTTACGCACCCGTGCCCGCATTCAGCGTTCCTGCGGGATACTCCGCCGGTCCGGTGAACGTCACGCTGACCGCGCCTGCGGGCTTCTCCATCCGCTACACCACGAACGGCTACGAACCCACCGCCGCGAGTACCTTATACGGCGCCCCGATTGCGATCAATGCGACCACGGTCCTGCGTGCGCGGTGCTTCGATGCTTCGGGAGCCCTCGCCACAGGCTTGACGGAGACGAACACCTACCTCATCGGGAACGATGCCCACAGCATCGTCGTGGTCTCCGTCTCCGGTGACAACGAAGAAGATGGAGAATGGCCCGGTGGATGGTGGGGGCCGGCCGAAGAGCCCGCGCATGTCGAGTTTTTCTATCCCGATGGCTCATTTTGGTGCGAGGCGTCGGGAGACGCGAACGAGCACGGCAACGACTCGAATGCCTATCCGCAGAAGGGGTTTGACTACATCACCCGGGACCAAATGGGCCACAGCGACGCCATCGAGGCCGAGCTGTTCCATGTCAAGAACCGCGATGCCTACCAGCGGCTCATCTTCAAGGCGGCCGCGAACGACAACTACCCCTCCTCCGGTGGCGGCCACATCCGGGACGCATACGTGCAGACGCTGAGCCATTTGGCCCAACTCCACGTCGACGAGCGGACGAACGAGAGCTGCATCGTCTACCTGAACGGCCAGTACTGGGGCGTCTACGAATACCGCGAAAAGGTCGATGACCTCGATTTCACCGAGGAGTACTACGACCAGCCGCGGCATTTCGTCGACTTCATCAAGACCTGGGGCGGAACGTGGGTCGAATACGGCAGCGATGCAGACTGGCAGCCGCTGGTGAACTTCATCACCGGCTCGAACATGGCCGACCCGGCGAACTACGACTACGTCACGAGCGTCTACAATGAGATGAGCCTCATCGACTATGTCCTGCTCAACTCGTTCGTGGTCTGCGCCGACTGGCTCAATTGGAACACGGCGTGGTGGCGCGGCCGCCATCCCGACGGCGACGGACGCCGCTGGCGCTACGCCCTGTGGGACATGGACAACACCTTCGGGCACGGCGCGAACTACACGGGCATCCCGTCCCAACAGCCCGACGCGGACCCCTGCAACCCCGAATCCCTCGGCGATCCCGGCGGGCAAGGCCACATCCCCATCTTCAACGCCTTGCTGGAAAATGAGACGTTTTGGGCCACCTACATCAACCGCTGGGCGGACCTGAGCAACACGCACTTCAGCTGCGACCGGATGCACGAAGTCCTGGACAGCATGGTGGCCGTCATCGACCCGGAAATGCAGCGCCACATCCAGCGGTGGGGCGGCAATTACGGTGGCTGGCAGGCAAACGTGCAGGAAATCCACGACTTCATCGACGACCGCTGTGCGGCCACCCTCATCGGCGGTCTCGAAGATTGCTACGAGGTCGAAGCGGTGAGCGTGACGGTCATCATCGATGGGCTGGGCGAAGTGGAAATCAATTCGGTAGACATCGGTCCCGCCGACAGCCCGCTGTCCGCAACCTACTTTGCCGGTGTGCCGATGCAGCTCACCGCCGAAGCCACGCTAGGGATGGAGTTCATCGGGTGGGAGGTGGTCAGCGGGGACGTGGTCCTCGCCGATCCGATGAACCCGGTGTGGGGCTTCGAGTTGACGGGGGACGTGGAGATCATTGCGCACTTCGCGCCTGCGATGGACCCGCAGCCCATCGTCTTCCGGGTGGAGCCGGCCGGTGCCGGTTCAATCGCGGTAGACGGCGGCATCCTCGCATCGCTGCCTTCTACGGAATTCCTCGTGGGAAGCCACACCTTTGCCGCAACGCCGGTGGACGAATGGCACGTCTTCACGGGGTGGTCGACGACTGGGCTGGGGGTCACCCCCTCGGATGTTTCGCCGACGGTTTCGTGCTTTGTGAACCAACCGGACACCATCACCGCGCACTTCGCGGAGATCGTCCACGTAGACCTCGTGGTCCGCGTAGAACCGCCATACGCGGGTTCGGTGCGCATCGAAGGGGGCGTCGTGGTGGTGGACGAATGGGAGGGAGGCCTCGAGCCCATCGGGCCGGTGGATGCGCTTGCCACCCCTGCGGAGAATTTTGAGTTCGTGCGGTGGGAAGGGGCGTATTCGAATCCTTCGCCCGGACCGGAGTTTGCCGAGGTGGCGTTCCCCGTAGAGGGTTCCGACACCCTCACGGCCTACTTCCGGCCGGTGGATTTTGCCCTGTACGTTCCGTCGGCCTTTTCACCGAACAACGACGGGCTGAACGACGCGTTCCTGCCCGCGGGTGCGGCGTGGGGCGGTGCGATGTACCGGTTCGTGGTGCTCAACCGGTGGGGGGAGCAGGTGTTCTCGAGCATCACACCGGGCGAGCCGTGTATCGGGCAGCACCAGGGCGCCGGTGCGCAGCATTTCGTCCCGGACGGGGTGTATGCCTTTGAGGTGACAGCGGTGGACGTGCACACCGGGGTGCCGGTGACACGGTCCGGGTGGGTTCAGGTGGTGCGCTGAGCGCGGCGGGCGACGAAGGTGCTCGCCACCAAGGCGAGGATGACGATGCACATGCCCGCGGCAGCGCCGAGGCTGAGCCGTTCGTCGAAGAAGGCGTAGCCGAAGAATGCGGCTGCGAGGGCGCCGACGTATTTGAAGGGCATGACGGTGCTGGCATCGTCGCGGTGGAGGGCGACGGTCATCGCAATTTGGGCCAGCACGCTCAGCACGCCGATGGCCGCGGCTTCGCCCCATTCCACGCCCGTCAGCGGATGCCAATCCCACGCCACGGGCATTGCGGTCAAAGGCACCGCCACGAGATGGAACCAGAGCACCACGCCCACCGGGTGGTCCGTGTCGCGGCAGCGCGAGGTGGCGACGTAGGAAACGGCCGCGAAGGCCGCGCTGAGCAGGCCCAGTCCCCACAATTCCCAAGATACCATCGGGTCGAAGCCTTTGATGAGGACGACACCGACGAAGGCGAAGGCGAGCAATGCCCACTGGAGCGGACGCGTGGTTTGGCCCAGCACGGGCCCGGCCAGCAGCAGCGTAAACACCGGGCTGGTGTACTGGATCACCGTGGCGGAGGCCAGCGGCATGTGGCGTACGGTGTGGAAAAACGCGGACAGCGAGAGCACGCCGGCGATGCCGCGGATGAGCATCCACCGCCGGTTCGTGCCGAGCACCGGCAGCCTGCGGTAGACCAAATACCCCGCCGTCACCACCAGCGACAGCGCCGACCGCAAAAACACCAGCTGCAAAGTGGGCAGATGGCGCAGGTCCTTCACGAGCACGTTCGCCAGGGCAAACAGCACGACCGACCCCACCATCCACGAGATGCCCCGGCCCGCCCCGGCCATCACATGTTCCTACGGTAGGCCCCGCCGACTTCGAAGAGGGCTTCGGACAACTGTCCGAGCGAGCAATCCCGCACCGCGTCGAGCAGCGCATCGAACACGTTGCCACCTTCTACCGCCGTCTTGCGCACCCGGTCAAGGGCCGCGCGCGTCGCTGCCGGATCGGCCGCATGCAAAGCGGCGAGTTGGGCGAGCTGGTACTGCTTTTCTTCCTCCGTGGCGCGGATGACTTCGCCCGGCACGATGGTGGGTGAGCCTTCGCGCGAAAGGAAGGTGTTCACTCCGATGATGGGGTACTCGCCCGTGTGCTTGAGCATCTCGTAGTGCAGGCTCTCTTCCTGGATGCGGGAGCGTTGGTACATGGTCTCCATGGCGCCTAAGACGCCTCCGCGTTCGGTGATGCGGTCGAATTCGGCAAGGACGGCTTCTTCCACGAGGTCCGTGAGTTCCTCGATGATGAACGCGCCCTGCAGCGGGTTTTCGTTTTTTGCGAGGCCAAGTTCCTTGTTGATAATCAACTGGATGGCCATCGCACGGCGGACGCTGTGCTCCGTGGGTGTGGTGATGGCTTCGTCGTAGGCGTTCGTATGCAGCGAGTTGCAGTTGTCATAGATCGCGTAGAGCGCCTGCAACGTGGTGCGGATGTCGTTGAAGTCGATTTCCTGGGCGTGGAGGGAGCGGCCGGACGTCTGGATGTGGTATTTCAACATTTGGGCCCGGGGCGAAGCGCCATAGCGCTCGCGCAGGGCTTTTGCCCAAACCCTCCTCGCCACCCGCCCGATCACCGCGTACTCCGGATCGATGCCGTTCGAGAAGAAGAAACTCAGGTTCGGCCCGAACGCATCGATGTCCATGCCGCGGCTCAAGTAATACTCCACGTAGGTGAAGCCATTCGCCAGCGTGAAAGCGAGTTGCGTGATGGGATTCGCCCCCGCTTCCGCGATGTGGTACCCGCTGATCGACACGGAATAGAAGTTCCGCACCTGTTCGCGGATGAAGGCCTCCTGCACATCGCCCATCAGCCGCAGCGCGAACTCGGTGGAGAAGATGCACGTATTCTGGGCCTGGTCCTCCTTGAGGATGTCGGCTTGCACGGTCCCGCGCACGCTCTTCAGCGCGTAGGCCCGCAGCCGCCCGTACGTCTCCGCGTCGAGCACATCGGCCCCGGTGCACCCCAGCAACAGCAGCCCCAGCCCGTCGTTCCCCTCCGGCAATCCCCCGGCATACTGGGGCCGCGCCAGCCCGCGGTCCTCCCACCGCGCCCGCAACACCGCCTCGACCCGGTCCTCGAGCCCCTCGGCCCGCACGTACTTCTCGCACTGCTGGTCGATGGCGGCGTTGAGGAAAAACGCGAGCAGCATCGGCGCCGGCCCGTTGATCGTCATCGACACGCTGGTGGCCGGGTCGCAGAGGTCGAAGCCGCTGTAGAGCTTCTTCGCATCGTCGAGGCAGCAGATGCTGACCCCGCTGTTGCCGACTTTGCCGTAGATGTCCGGCCGCAGGTCGGGGTCGCGTCCGTAGAGCGTGACGCTGTCAAAGGCCGTGGACAAGCGCTTTGCAGGCATGCCGGCGGAGACGTAATGGAACCGCTTGTTCGTGCGTTCCGGGCCGCCTTCGCCTGCGAACATGCGCGTAGGATCCTCGCCTTCCCGCTTGAACGGGTAGATGCCGGCGGTGTAGGGAAAGGTCCCGGGCAGGTTCTCTTGCAGGCTCCAGCGGGCCAAATCCCGCCAACCGTCCCACCGCGGCACCGCGACCTTCGGGATGCGCAGGTGGCTGAGGCTTTCGGTGCCCGTCCGCACCTCGATGACCTTGTCCCGCACCGGGTAGCCGAAGACCTCGGCCCGGTACCGGTCGCGCAAGACAGGCCACCCCTCCAGCCAAGCCAGCAACTTCGGGTCCAAATCTTGCTGAATCTCGGTGGCTGCCGTTTCGATGGCCGTCCGTCCGGGGCCTTCCGGCACGGCAGAAGCCGCGCGCCGCAAGGCCTGCAGGGTGCCTGCGACCTCGGCTTGGGCCTCGCCCCGCGCGCCGTAGGCCCGGTTCGCCTCGGCGATTTCGCTGAGGTAGCGGGTCCGGCCCGGCGGGATGACGAACCGCTTCTCTTCGTCTTCGGTCGGGAGTTCGAGCCGGCTGTGCAAGTCGATGCCGGTGCGCTTTGCGAGGGTGTCGACGAGCAGCTGGTACAGGCGGTTTGTGCCGGGATCGTTGAAGGTGGAGGCGGTGGTGCCGAGGACCGGCAGCGCCTCGTCATCCGCATCCCACAGGTCGTGGTTGCGTTTGAATTGCTTGCGCACATCGCGCAAGGCATCGAGGGCGCCGCGCTTGTCAAACTTGTTGATGGCCACGGCATCTGCGAAATCGAGCATGTCGATTTTCTCGAGCTGGGTGGCTGCCCCGAACTCCGGAGTCATCAGGTACAGCGACACGTCGCTGTGGTCCATGATCTCGGTGTCGCTTTGGCCGATGCCGCTGGTTTCGAGGATGATGAGGTCGAACCGGGCCGCGCGGAGCACCTGGAGGGCTTCGGCGACGTGGCGGGAGAGGGCGAGGTTGCTTTGGCGCGTGGCGAGCGACCGCATGTAGACGCGCGGGGTGTGGATGGCGTTCATGCGGATGCGGTCGCCGAGCAAGGCGCCCCCGGTCTTCCGCTTCGACGGGTCCACACTGACCAGCCCCAGCCGCAGGTCCGGGAAGTCCAGCAGGAAACGCCGCACGAGTTCGTCCACCATCGACGACTTGCCCGCCCCGCCCGTGCCCGTGATCCCCAGCACCGGCACCCGCGGCACCTCCGGCCATGCCGCTCCGAACGCCGCATGGAAGCCCGCGGGGTCGTTTTCTGCGGCCGAAATGCACCGCGCAATGTCGCGCACCTCACCCGCGCCGAGCCGTTCGATGGCTCCGTCGAGCGCCGCCACCGACGGCACGGTGGCAAAATCCGCGCGCCGGATGAGGTCGTTGATCATGCCTTGCAGGCCCATCGCTCGGCCATCGTCCGGGTGGTAGATGCGCTCGATCCCGTAGGCGTGCAGCTCCGCAATCTCGGTCGGGAGGATGGTGCCGCCACCGCCGCCGAAGATCCGGATGTGTCCCGCCCCGCGTTCGTCGAGCAGGTCCTTCATGTAGCGGAAGTACTCCATGTGCCCCCCTTGGTAGGAGGTCATCGCGATGCCCTGCGCATCTTCTTGGATCGCGGTGGAAACGACCTCGTCCACGCTCCGGTCGTGCCCGAGGTGGATCACTTCGCATCCGGAACGCTGCATGATGCGGCGCATGATGTTGATCGCCGCATCGTGCCCGTCGAACAGGCTCGCCGCGGTGACGATCCGCACCTTGTGGGTGGGCACGTAGACGTCCGGGGTGTCAGAGGAGGGGAGGGCCATGGTCCCAAAGGTAGCCACAACCCCTGCCGCGGTCGGTCAGGGATGCGCGGCGCACCACTGCGCAAGCCGGTGCTCGGCGTTGCGCTGGATGTTCGACCAGTACAGGTTGTAATCGGCAATGTGCCAGTCCTGCACGCGCAGGAGCGAACCCAGCGGAACGCGCAGCGGCTTGATCCAAAGCAACCCGTCGTGCGGCCGGGCGCTGATGGCCCCGCGGTACTTCATCCGCAGGTTTCGGTTCAGGATGCCGTGGTGCTCTGCATACGCGGAAAACTCGGTTCGGTCCGGCCACCAGGTGATGGGGTTCACAACCGGATTCCCGACGAAGTGGTCCTTGTAGTACTCCGGATAGTGGCCCTCCGTCACGGTCATCCACATCGCATAGCCGCCGATTGCGTCGGGACCGTAGGCCGGCTCTAGCTGGGTGAACATCCCCGTGGAAAGCCGCATGCCCGGCATGTAGGCCACGACGAGCCTTTCTGCGAGCGCGGTGCCGTCAAAGAAGTCGGCGAGGAGCCGGGCACAGTGGTAGCTGCCTTGGCTGTGCGCGGCGAGGATCAGCGGGCGGCCCTCGTCCTCGTGGGCGAGGTAGTGCGCAAACGCCGCATGGACATCGGTATAGGCGAATTCAAGCGCTGCTTCCGCGTCGGCCCCCTCTACATAAAAGCACCGGAGGTGTGCTTGGCGGTAGCGGGGGGCGAAGATGCGGCCGCAGCCGCGGAACGCGCTGACCTGGTGGCGCAGGGGCCAACTGTCTGCAATGGCGTTCGCTGCAGCATCGTCCCAGCCGGCATTCCATTCCGCCCCGATGCCCCGGTGGGTCGTGGGGTGGATGTAGAAGACGTCGGCCGGCCGTTCCGGTAGCGCAGGGACCGGGCCGAAGCCCTGTGGCCAGGCCGTGCACGGTACATAGGTGGGATGCCATGCCCACGCCGCGCGCATCCGGTAGTCGGGCGCACCGGTCCCGGCCGGCTCGCGGAAGCCATGGGGCACTTCGTATTTGTCGCGGGGGTCGAAACCGAACATCAGGCAGGGGGCGCTGCGCCAAATATATCCGCAACCCGCCCCCCGATGCGCTCGACCGCCTCCACGAAATGCGGTGGGGGCGGCGCCGTGAATTCCACTTCGGTCCCGTCCAGCCGTGTGAAGGCGAGGCGGTGGGCATGCAGCAGGAGGTACGGCAAGTTCCATTCGGCCGCGAAGTACCGGTTGTGCAGGCGGTCGCCGTGGGCGATGTCGCCGACGATCGGGTGGCGGAGGTGGCGGAGGTGGAGCCGGATTTGGTGGTAGCGGCCGGTGGCGGGCCGGCACGCGACGACGCTGAGCCGGGTGGTGGGGTAGCGGGTGATGGCCAGCGGGAGTTCCGTGCGGTAGAGGGTCTGGAACGCGGTGCGTGCCGGTTTGGCCTCTCCCCCCATGCCGTTCGAAAGCGGCTTTTCGACCACCACATCGTCCTCGCTCATCCAGCCGCGCACAAGGGCTACGTACTCCTTGCGCACGCGGTGCTCCGCGAATTGGGCGTGCAAATGTGCGTGAGACTGGGAGTTGCGCGCAAAAAGGACGCAACCACTTGTCGGACGGTCCAGCCGGTGCACGGGCTGCACCCACGGGTCCCCGAGCGCATCCATCGCCCACTGCTTGAGGTTGTCCTCCTCGTGGAAGGCGAGGTCGGTCCGGTGCACCAGCAGCCGGTTCGGTTTCCATACGACGGCGAGGTCGTCATCGCTGAAAATCAGGTGCGGAGCATCGGGTGTGAGCACGTGAAAAGAATTCCGCTAATTTGCGCCCCCAAGTATACGTCTGAAGCAACGCCCCGCGGGGTTTCAGCGTTCCTTGCAAAACCTCCGAATCGCCTATGCCGCTTCCTCTCCGCCTTGTTCGTGTCGGGTTGCTCGGTCTCCTTGCTGCAACCTTCCACCTGACGGCCTCTGCGCAGTGCACAGGAATCGTCGTTGAAGTGGACACCGCCTTCTACGCTCCGGCACCGCTTCCGGGCTCGATGCCAGGAACCGCTGCGTATACGTTCGACGCGGAAGGATACTTGGAAGGGTACGTGTCCTACAGCGTTTTCGCCACGTTCACGAATCCGACGGACGTGCTTAGTTCGATCTACGCTGTCAACGGTGGACCTTCGATGTTCATCGATGCGCCGTGTGGATGTTTCAACCAGCTTCAGTTCACCGATGTGATGCTGGGCGGTGCGCAAAATCAGGCATTTTTCTTTCTCGAGCCGGAAGGGCGGTACGACACCTACTGGACCATCGGGCGCACACCGGGCGAGTATTCCTTGTTCGGCATCCTCAATCCCGCCGGTTTGTACAATTCGAACACGATTTGTTCAACGGATGTGGTGGACGGTTCGATCTTCTTGACCTACACGAGCTGCGCAAACGTTGCGGCTCAATGCATTGCGGGATGTGGGGGCAATCCGACCTGCATCGCAAACTGCAACGCGGCGCAAGCCACGTGCCAAGCGAATTTGCCGAACCTGTCGAATGCCGCAGGGTCGGACTTGAAAATCCTCATCGCTCGGGTGACCACGTGCGGAGACTTTTCTTTCAGTGCCTGCATGCAGACGTTCGTGCAAGGGAACCAAACGAACATCGACACGTGGTGCGCACCCACCGACGGCGGTGGCGTGGTCCAAGTGGAGAATCCCTGTGCCGATTACGCAGCCACAAACGCCCCCGTCACGGTGGTCACTCCGCTGAACTGTGCGGGAGAAACCGCTACCGTCTCCGTGCCGGGTGCCGTTGCACCGGCCACGTACACGCTTTGGCAATCCACGGAAACAGACCCGGTGGTAGTGGCGACGCAGTCAAATCCGGTGTTCAGCGGCATCGGGGAAGGCAACTACTTCATCACCATTTTTGATGGGAACACCTGCCGTGATACGACGGGCCAGTTCGGATTTGTGGAGCCGGAGCCGTTTGCAGTGGATTGGACGTTGCTCGAGAACAACACCTGTCCGGGGGTCATCGACAATGCCGTGCAGGTCGTGGCTACAGGCGGAGTCACGCCGTACGACTTCGGGGCAAGCTTGACTTCTGGAGGCACCGTCTTCGATCCGAACGGCTCGGGCGTGTGGAGCAACTTGCCGTGTGCAGGTCAGAACGGCGGTTACACCTTCACTGCAGTCGATGCGAACGGATGCGACGCGTCCGAAGTGATTGCGTTGAACTGCCCGGCCCCGCTGGTGCTCAACCTTTCGTCTGACGATATCACGTGCTACGGAGCTGGAAACGGGGAAATCACCGGGGTGGCGACCGGAGGAACGGGCACCCTGACCGTATCGGCTACGCCCGGTCCGGTGACGGCTGCAGGCGCCTCGCCGCTGCAGGTGAATTTTACAGGGCTGGAGGAAGGCAACTACGTGGTCACCTTGCAAGATGCAAATGGCTGCACAACCACCGGCAACTATGGCATCGATGAGCCGGCGGAAGTCGGCATCAGCATTGCCGCCACCGACATCTTGTGTGCGGGGGAATGCACGGGCACAGCGGTGTTGACGGCGAACGGCGGGTCGCCCCCCTTCGACTACCTCGTGACCACACCGGGTGGCCAAACCGTGAATGCAAACGCGTTGTGCGCGGGTTCCTATGTCGCAAACGCCATTGATGCGAACAACTGTGTCATTTCCGGTACGTTCTCCGTGGCAGAACCTGCGCCGATCGTGTTCGAGGTGGTGGTGGAAGACGTGAGCTGTGCGGGCGAGGCCGATGGAAGTTTGTGCATCGTCGATGCGGCGGGGGGGACGGGGGATTTGGTGTACCAAGTGCTCCCCATCCCAGGGAATTACTCCAGCACGACCTGCTTTGACCTTCCCATCGGTACCTACACGGTGAATGTGCGGGACGAGAACCTGTGTGTGGAAACGGTGACGGGCCTGACCCTTATCGAGCCTGCGCCGATTCAGCTGCTGGTGAATACGCAGCACATCTCGTGCACATCCTTCGCGGATGGCGAGGTGACGGTCAGCGCCATCGGGGGCACGGGAGACATTGCGCTGGTGTTGCCATTCCCGTCGGGACTGCCCGCTACGGTGGACGACCTCGATGCGGGTCCCGTGTTGATTGCGGTGGAGGACGAAAGTGGGTGCGTGGTCGAACAATCGGTGGTCATTCTGGAGCCCGATACTTTGATCGTGGAAATCGACGCCGTAACGAACGTCGTTTGCGGCGGAGATTGCGACGGGACCGCGGAAATCGCCTTCTTCGGAGGCTCGGGCGGGCTGACCCTCGAGCTCAACGGCAGCACGAACTTCGACCTCGACGCCTTGTGTGCGGCGGAGTATGAGGCAGCGGTGCAAGATGCGAACGGGTGCGTGTCGGCAGTGGACTTCACGGTCGAGGAACCCGAACCCATCGAGGTGCTCTTCGCGGTCGATCCGGTGACGTGTACGGGCATGAACGACGGAAGCGCGGTCATCTTCCCGACCGGGGGAACGGGCGGCGTGACCTGGCAGCTGCTCGAGCCCGGGATTGATTTGGACAACCTGTACGAGGGCGTGTATCACGTGCTGGCTGTGGACCAAACGGGGTGCACAGAAGAAGCAGAGTTCGAAGTGGTCGCCGAGGAAGTCACGGATATGGAGGTGGAAACGCTCAGCTCGCCGACGACCTGCTGGGAACGCAACGACGGCACGGCTACGGCTTCCGTCACCGGCGGGTACACGCCGATTTCGTACGCGTGGAGTGACTCGAAGGCCCAAACCACGGCGACCGCGACAGGCCTCGCCGAAGACACCTACGTCGTCGTTGTGACGGACAGCCTCGGCTGTCGGCTCGAATTCACGGTCACGGTGGAGCCCACGGTGGGCTGCCTGTTCATCGCCGAAGCCATCACGCCGAACGGCGACGGCTACAACGACGAATGGGTGGTCGGCGGACTCGAGTACTTCCCGAATTCGCAGGTCACGGTATTCAATCGGTGGGGTCAGGTACTCTTCGAGTCACGCGGATATACGCAGCGTTGGGACGGCCGCACGAACGGCTTCGAACTGCCCGTGGCAGATTATTACTATGTGATTGATCTCGCGGACGGAAATGCCCCGATCACTGGAACGGTCACCCTGAAGTACTGAGACGATGAGAACGAAAGCAAAGCACCTGATTCAGGCGGGCGTCCTCGTGGCCGCGGTAGGACTGCTGCCAGCGATGGGCACGGCGCAGCAGCTGTTCCGCCGCGCACAGTACATGGTAAATCCCTACCTCTCGAATCCGGCGGTGGCCGGAACCACGGTGGATTCGCCGATTTATGCGACCATCCGGAACCAATGGGCGGGGTTTGAGGGGGCTCCTCGCACCCAAGTGCTCAGCGGCTACACCAGCTTGCCCGGCCGCCTCGGCATCGGGGGCATGGTCTTCAACGACAACACCGGGGGTGCGATCCGCCAAACCGGAGTCGAAGCCTCCGCCGCATACGCCATCGACCTCAACAACTACGACGCCGTGTCCTTCGGCCTCGGTCTCATGGCAAACCAGTGGTCGTTCGACCCCACCGGACTGGAGGTTTGGGACGTGGACGACCCCACGCTGCAAGGGGCCGAGCAGAAGACCGTCATCGACGCCCATGTCGGGATGATGGTTTTCGGCTCGAACTATTCCTTCGGGTTTTCTGTGCCGCAGCTCTTCCAGGCTTCCACCGGGTTAGCCACAAGCACGGCGGTCAACGCGGTCACGGACAACGCCCTCACGCGGCACATGCAATTCATGGGCAGCTACTCCTACAACGTGAACCGTCAGTTCGCGTTGGAAGGCTCCGGTTTTGTGCGCCTCACCGGTGAAACCCCGGCCCAATTCGACGGCTACCTCCGTGGAGTCGTCAACAAGATGGGCTGGATGTGCATGGGCTTCCGGCTCGGCGAATCGGTGGTGCTCGGGGCAGGGGGGAAGTTGGGCAATGCGGAGCTCGCCTACACCTATGAAGTCGGGGTGGGCAATGTGCGCTACTTCAGCCCGCACACCCATGAATTGACGCTCGGTTACCGGTTCCAGCCTGCGCGTGGATTCATGGGCGGTGGCAATTCCAGCCGTGTCTTCGATCGCCGGCGAATTGTAAAGATTGCCAACTGAAACATTCGCACAGCGGACTTTCGTATTTTCGGGGAAACCATCGGTCTCTCATGAAGCTTTCTACTTCGGTTGCGTGTGCATGTGCCCTGTTGACGGCGGGTTCCGCGGCGGCGCAGTTTTCTCAGTTGCGGGTGGAACGGGTGAACAACCAAAACCGCGTCGTAGGCACCACGTGGCGCGTCTATGCCGTGATGCAGCAAGAGGGAGACATCCTCGATGCGGTCTTCGGAGACAAGGCACATCCGATGGAAATCACCTCGACGGCGCCGTTTTACCAGCATCCGAAGGGAGGGGCCCTTGCATCCGAGGTGATGCGCATGGACGTCGACAAGGACCCGACGTTGCGGTTCGACTCGTGGTTTACCATCGGCGCAGACGACAACTACATGAATTCGGTCACCCCGTTCATCGTTGAGTTCGGGGAGTTTGAGAAGGGCAATGCCTTCCGGACCGAGGACGGCGCGTGGTTCGTGACACCGGACAAGCGGCAGGCGATGGCACCGGAGAACAAGGAAATCCTCCTGATGCAGTTGACCTCCACGGGCAAAATCGAAGGCGTAATCAACCTGCACGGCCGGACACGTGGCATCACGGATGCGGCTGGAGCGATGGTTTCGGGCAATGCCCAAATCCAAGAAACAGGCCTGCGCTTTACCTGCGATCCGTCGCAGCGCTGAGGGCAGCAGCCCGCTCCACATGCGCGGCCAGGTGCCGGGCCGTATGTCCATCTCCTGAACCCAGCAGGGCTTCGGGCGTGCCCGTGAAATGCACCCTGCCGCCTGCGTCTCCGGCCTCGGGCCCCATGTCGATCACCCAGTCTGCGCGCAGCAACGCATCCGGATGGTGCTCGACCGCCAGCACAGAGTGGCCGGAAGCAATCAGCTGATCGAAGATGTCGAGCAGGCGTGCGACGTCGTGGATGTGCAAGCCGGTGGTGGGTTCATCGAATACGAACAGGGTCTTCGGGCGGCGGGAAGAGCCGTCGAGGAATGAGGCCAACTTCATCCGCTGGGATTCGCCTCCGCTGAGGGTGGAGGTGGATTGGCCGAGGCCGATGTACCCCATGCCCACACGTGCGAGGGGTTCCAGTCGGTTGCGCAGCCTCCGCAACGTGGTCTGCTCTTCGCGCCGGCCGGCCTCCTCCCGAAACGCCGCGAGGGCATCGTCCACGGTCATGTCGAGCACGTCGGAAATGGATGCACCATTCCAAGTGATTTCCAGGATTTCAGGGAGGTAGCGCTTGCCATGGCAGGCTTCACATGTGAGTGTCAGGTCCGCCATGAACTGCATCCCGACGGTCACGGTCCCTTCGCCCGTGCACGTTTCGCACCGTCCGCCGGGGACGTTGAAGCTGAAGTGGGAGGGTTTGAGGCCGCGTTGTTTTGCGAGGGGCGTTTCGGCAAACAAGGAGCGGATTTCTTCGAAGGCTTTGACGTAGGTGGCGGGGTTCGAGCGGGAGGAGCGCCCGATCGGGTTTTGGTCCACCCATTCGAGCGCCTCGAGGCCGGTCGGAAGCGGTTCGCAATGTCCGCCTACGCCTGCAGGACCGCCGGTGCCATCGAGCAGGCTGCGGACGAGCGGGACGAGCACTTCGGCCACAAGGGTGCTTTTCCCGCTTCCGCTGACGCCGCTGACGGCGACGTAGGCATGCAACGGGATGTCCACGTCGACGAGGCGGAGGTTGTGGCGGCTCGCTCCGCGCAGGCGGATGCGGTGCTGGTGCGTCGGTCGGCGGTGCGCGGGAACGGGCACGGTGCAGAGGCCCTGCAAGTAGGCCAGGGTCAACGAATCCGGATGGTCTTCCGCTGCGGATGTGTGCGGGTCGCCTGCGAACACGACGCGACCGCCCCCAGTTCCCGCGCCCGGCCCGAGGTCGATGACGTGGTCGGCTGCCCGAATGAGGTCTTCGTCATGTTCCACCACGACGACGGTGTTGCCGCCATCGCGCAGGGATTTGAGCAGCCCGATGAGCCGTTCGGTGTCACGGGCGTGCAGTCCGATGCTGGGCTCGTCTAAGACGTACGTGCTGCCGACGAGGCTGCTCCCGATGCAGGCGCTCAGGGCGATGCGTTGGGCTTCCCCGCCGCTCAGGGTGTGGCTGCCCCGGTGCAGCGTGAGATAGCCGAGGCCCAGCCCGATGAGGTAGTCGACCCGCCGTCGGACTTCCGCCAGGGGACGCCGGGCCACGGCCCATTCTGCTTCCGTGAGTGTCCAGCCGGCCAGCACGCGCCCCAGTTCTTCGAGGGGCAACCGCAACAGCGCTCCGAGCGACCAGCCGTCGATGCGCACGTGTTCAGTTTCCGGGTTGAGCCGGGAGCCGTGGCATGTTGCACAGGTCGTTTTGCCACGGAAGCGGCTGAGCAAGACACGTTGAGCGATCTTGTAGCTGTGGGCCTCGAGGTCCGCAAAGAAGCTGTCGAGGCCATCGAAGCCTTTTCCGCCTTCCCAAACCTTGCGCCGGCTTTCCTCCGGCAGCCGGCTCCAGGGTGCATGGACGTCGATGCCGTTGCGCTCTGCGGCAGCCACGAGCGCATCTTTCCACGCCTCCGTGCGTTCCCCGCGCCAGCACGCGAGCGCCCCTTCGTAAATGGAAAGAGCGCTGTCAGGGACCACCAGATCTGGATCGATGCCGATGACCGACCCAAACCCCGCACACACCTTGCACGCGCCGACCGGCGTGTTGAAGGCAAACAGGGCAGGCGACGGAAGCACGAAGGCGATGCCGTCCCGCTCAAACCGGTCAGAAAACGTCCAGACATCCCCGGTGTCGGCCCACTGCACCGAACAGGCCCCGGCCCCTTCAAAAAATGCCGTTTCCAGCGAGTCGAGGGCGCGGGAGGGAAAGGCATCGTCGAAGTCCACCGCGAGCCGGTCGACGACGAGCGCGAGGGTGCCGGTGGCGCCTTCGGGCACTTCGGAGGGGTCGCAGACCGCGCCGTTGTAGAGGACGCGGCTGAAGCCTTGGGCTTGCCAAACCGCCGCCTGCGTCTTCGCCGGGCGGCTCCCGGTGTGAGGGGAGAGCAGGAGGAACCGGCGTCCCTCGGGTTCCTGGAGGATGCGGTTGAGGACGTCCTCCGGCCGGTCGCTGCGGACGGGCAGGCCGCTGACGGGCGAGTACGTCGTCCCGATGCGGGCGTAGAGGATGCGGAGGTAGTCGTGGATTTCCGTGCGGGTGCCGACCGTGGACCGGGTGCCGCCCGCGGAGGAGCGCTGGTCGATGGCGATGGCCGGGGTGAGGCCTTCGATGCGGTCGACGTCGGGCTTGTCCAGGCGGCCGAGGAATTGGCGGGCGTAACTGCTGAGGCTTTCCACGTACCTCCTTTGGCCTTCAGCATACAAGGTGTCAAACGCCAGGGAACTTTTGCCGGAACCGCTCAGCCCGGTCAAGACGGTCAGCTTCCCTTTCGGGATGTCTACGTCGATGGCCTGCAGGGTGTGTGCGCGCGCGCCTCGGATCCGGATCCACTCCATTGCATTTCTTTAACAACCGAAAGGTACCGCGGGTTGGGATTGTCAGAAACTTTTCCTATTTTCGAGCGTACAGAAACCCAAACGCACGCATATCGATCAGGACTCTACGCTTTGAATTCTCCGGCTCGTCCGGTTTGTCTCATCTTAAAAGCGTACAGTCATGCGTGCAGCCTGCAGTGACCAGGAGTTGGTCCGCCTCTACATCCAAGGAGATGAAGGGGCCTTCGAAACCATCGTGAACCGCTATCAGGAGCAGGTCTTCTCGAAGATTCTGTTCATCGTGCGCGACCAAGAGGTGGCAAACGACTTGTTCCAAGACACCTTTATCAAGGTGATCCACACGCTCAAATCTGGCAAGTACCAAGAGGAAGGCAAGTTCCTGCCGTGGGTGCTTCGGATTGCGCACAATTTGGCCATCGACCACTTCCGCAAAGCGCGGAAGATCCCGGTTGTTCGCTCCACCGACGAATTCGATGTCTTCGCAGGCATTGCAGACGGAGATCGAGACGTTGAGACGGCCATGATGCACAGCGAAATCGAGCGCGATGTCCGCATGCTCATCGAGCGGTTGCCAGAAGAACAGCGCGAAGTGGTGTTGATGCGCATCGAGGAAGACCTGTGCTTCCGCGAGATTGCCGAGCGCACCGGGGTCTCCATCAATACGGCCCTCGGTCGGATGCGGTATGCCCTGATCAACCTGCGCAAGCTCGTGGAGCAACACCGCATGCGGTTGACGGTGCAATAATCGAAAGGGGTGGGACGTTAGAGGGGCGTAAATCCCTCTACCATGCCACACGGTACTCCTGATTTCCCCTCGACCTTGGATGTGTTGCTCGATGCGATGTGTGCCCCGAAGAGCCGGCCACTCCCCCGTGCACAGTCCATTCGCAACGTGCTCGCATACTCTGCCGCGTGCACGGTCCCCGCAGCGGGCAACGTCACGCTGCCCCTGATCGGAAATTGACGGCAGCCCATACATGCAAGGGACGGACACCTGCGTGGTGTTCGTCCCATGCGTGTGTGAGGATGGCATCGGTGGTCGTCGAACCGGGAAGCCGTTCGATGCGTGCGAGCGCACCATCGGGGTCGCATTCGAAGTCGGCCTGCGGGACGAACCCCATGCCCGCAAATCCCCCAGATTCTAACAATACCAGGCCCACTTCCTCGGTGCTTCGCCCCGGCTCGACGAGCACACTCTGCCCCAAGCGTCCCGCGGAGTCGGCAGCCAGGGCCGCCTCCAGCACGCTGCCGTGCGCTGCTGGCGCCGGCCAGTCTGCGGTGCCGTCGTCGCCCAGCCCGAGCAAGGCGGGGTGCACGCCGCGTTGGACCAGACTGTAGAGCCACTCGCGGGCTGAAGACGGGTGGTGGAAGAACCGAAGGGGTTGTTCTGCCGGGCGGCGCCGGACGGCCGCAAGTCGGATGTAGCCCGCGCGGTCGATGTAGCGGACGATCCAGGTGCGTTGGATGGGTTGCTTTTGGGCGCGGTTGTGGGCCGGCCAATGCCGTCGGATGAGCACGTCCTCCCAGAGCCGTGCGAGCAACACAGAACCGGTGGAATCGGCTTCGATGCGGTGGATGTCGCGCAGGAAGTTTTGGCGCCGGGCAGAATCGGGGCCGGCGGTGAAGTGGCTGCGCACCCGTGTGCGGACGTTGTGCGACATGCCGATGTAGAGCGGCACGCCTTTGCCGTCGAGGAACCGGTACACGCCGGGCCCGGTCGGCAGGCGCTCAAAGGCCTCCGCATCGACATGCTGCGGGAGCCAGGCCTCCCGTCGGTTCGTCACCACCGCCGCAGCGATGGCTTCCGCGCCGCCGGGTGCCGTCCACATCCGGGCGAAGAGCGCGAACGTGGCTTCCGCATCGCCCATGGCCCGGTGCCGCGCGTGGTTCGGGATGTCAAGAGCCGCGCAGAGGCGGCCCAAACTGTACGACGGCTGCCCCGGGATCAACCGGCGCGCAAGGCGCACCGTGCAGAGCCGCGGTGCCGACCAGGCCCGACCGCCCGCCTCCAGTGCGGCCCGCAAAAAGGCATAGTCAAAACCGACATTGTGCGCCACGAAGACGCAGCCGTCGACGAGGTCGAGGAACGCCTCAGCGACGTCCGCAAAACCAGGCGCCTCGGCCACGAGGGCGTCGTCGATGCCGGTCAGCCGCGTGATGGCCAGCGGGATGGGCACGCCTGGGTTCACGAGTGTGGACCACTGCTGCAAGATCCGGTCACCGTCCGTCACGAGCACCGCCACTTCGGTGATGGCGTGGTCGGACGCATGGGATCCGGTGGTTTCAATGTCGACGATGGCGAACCGCATCGATGTAAATTTAAGCCGATGAATGTGTTCAAGGCAGGGATGCTCGCTGGCTTCAGCTTGATTTGCGCCGCGGGCGGCGCCCAAACAGAGGACTGGGACGAATCCGACGGCTCCGGTTACCTCAACACCCGGCGCGGCATCGAGTTCGCGGTGAACTTCGGTTTTCACAAGCCGAACAACAAAGCGGCGACGGCGTTCTTCGGCGGCGGCGGCGGGTACGATTTGGGCGACAACATTGCTTGGCTCAACACGATCGAAGAACGCCTCCAAACCGACGTCCCCAACTCGGTCGTTTGGTCCCAAGTCATGAACGCCACCGGGCTCGAAGCCGGCGAATTCCGCTACATCGAGCTGCCCCTCGAAATGCGCTACCAGCCTGGACGCCTCCTCGGCCTGCAGACGCTGTACTTCTTCAATCCCGAGGCCGCGCTCGTGCTCCACGTCGACATGATGACCGGCCTCAAATCGCAAGGCGGCTGGAACATCGTGTCGTCCGACGCGGAGCAGGGCATGGGCTCGGAGCGCCGACGCACCTACGGCATCTTCAGCGAGGAGGACCGGCTCGGACTCGCCCTCGGTTACCGCACCGCCGCGTACATCTTCGACGACCTCAGCTGGGTTTTCGAAGGGGGCGCGACCATGCTGGGCACGCGCGTGCTGCGCAATTATGTGGTCATCGAAAACCAAACTTACGACCTGCTCACCGCCTCGCTCGGGACCGGCGGCATCTTCCAAGGCCCCAACTCCGCCCTCGTCGGCATCGGCTACGGCGGCTACGCCGCTGCCGGCCTCGAGCTGTTCTTTGAAAAGGGCGGCAACCTCGAGGCCATGGTGCGCGTCGCCCGCGAATCCGTGGTCATGGGCTCGTACGCCGAGCCCCAATGGAACGCCTCCCTCTACCTGGCGTGGGTGATTCCGCCGGTCCTCGATTACGCCCGGGTCAGTTTCTAACCTGCCGCGCATTGCGCGTACGGAAATCGGCGCGAGGCTTGGAGGTTCGCGGGAGTTGGCTATCTTTGCCCCCCGTTTCGGCGGAAAAAGGCTGGCTCTGTAGCTCAATTGGATAGAGCATCTGACTACGGATCAGAAGGTTTGGGGTTCGAATCCCTACAGGGTCACCAGTGAAGTCCTCATGCATGCGTGCATGGGGACTTTTTCGTTTGAGTTTGAGTTTGAGGGGGCGCTGCGCGCCCGAGGGATGAGGCGCGGCTGTGCCGCGGAGGGTTCAGAGATGAGGGATGAGGGTCGAGGGATGAGGGTTGAGAGATGAGGCGCGGCTTTGCCGCGGAGGGGTGAGTGTGGAGGGAACGACGACCTTCGAGGGAATCTCCATTCCGGAATCCTGACAGCGGCGGAGCCACACCCTCTCGACGCGAAGCGTCGTCTGATTCCTCGCACTGTTTAGCGGCGGAGCCGCACCCTCTCGACGCGAAGCGTCGTCTGATCCCTCGCACTGTTTAGCGGTGGGGCCGCGTCCTGCATTTGGTCCGCCGGAGGCGGATAAAAACCCGAAAGGGGACCCGCTTGCGCGAATCCCCCTTCAGGTGTTTCCTTGTCTATTCTTCAGAGGAAGGTCAAGGGCAGACGTAGCCGAACCACATCAGGAAGTTCAGAAGGTCTTGCAATTGGACTTGGCCATCGTCATTCGTGTCGTAGGGGCAATCATCGACGATCGGCAAGCACAGTTGGTTCGTGGCATCCCAATACGTGCCGGGGCCGCAAGCGCTCGGGAGGTCGCACACTTCGAACACGTCGCAGATGCCGTCGCCGTCGCTGTCGGTGAGGCATGCGCCGCTGCAGTCGTAGTAGGTCGCGGCATAGGTGCAAGAACCGTTTTCGTCGGTTGCGGCTGCATTGTAGTTGCATGCCGTCGGATCCGTGCAGCCTGCCACTTCGAACGCGTTGCAGATGCCGTCGCCGTCCGTGTCGGTCAAGCACGTTCCGGCGCAGTCGTAGCCGCTGGCCGCGTAGGCACAAGAGCCGTCCTCGTCCGTCGCCGTTGCATCGTAGTTGCAAGCGGTCGCATCTTGGCAGCCGGCGATTTCGAACTCGTTGCAGATGCCATCGGCATCGGTGTCGATCAAGCACGCTCCGGCGCAGTCGTAGCCGCTGGCCGCGTAGGTGCACGAGCCGTCTTCGTCCGTCGCCGTTGCATCGTAGTTGCAAGCAGTCGCATCCTGGCAGCCGGCGATTTCGAATTCATTGCACACGCCATCGGCATCGGTGTCGATCAAGCACGTTCCGGCGCAGTCGTAGCCGCTGGCCGCGTAGGTGCAAGAGCCGTCCTCGTCAGTAGCCGTTGCATCGTAGTTGCAAGCGGTCGCATTCTGGCAGCCGGCGATTTCGAACTCGTTGCAGATGCCATCGGCATCGGTGTCGATCAAGCACGCTCCGGCGCAGTCGTACCCGGAGGCCGCGTAAGTGCAAGAGCCGTCTTCGTCCGTCGCCGTTGCATCGTAGTTGCAAGCATCCGCGTCCTGGCAGCCGGCGATTTCGAATTCATTGCACACGCCATCGGCATCGGTGTCGATCAAGCACGCTCCAGCGCAGTCGTAGCCGCTGGCCGCGAAGGTGCAGGTACCGTCCTCGTCCGTAGCCGTTGCATCGTAGTTGCAAGCGTCAGCGTCCGTGCAACCGGCCACTTCGAACTCGTCGCACAGGCCATCGCCGTCGGCGTCGTTCAAGCACACTCCGGCACAGTCGTATCCGCTGGCCGCGTAAGTGCAAGAGCCGTCTTCGTCCGTCGCCGTTGCATCGTAGTTGCAGGCGTCTGCATCCTGGCAACCGGCGATTTCAAATTCGTTGCACACGCCATCGGCGTCGGTGTCGTTCACGCATGCTCCGGCGCAGTTGTAGCCGCTGGCCGCGAAGGTGCACGAGCCATCGTCG
>Ga0315899_10001604_pt1 | contig 25754 bp, 18 predicted proteins | sample LakEriMetagenome_2_FD_203518 | JGI IMG/M metagenome (GOLD analysis project Ga0315899, IMG submission 203518) | Freshwater fungal communities from buoy surface, Lake Erie, Ohio, United States - Buoy 4 MA112 | ecosystem: Environmental > Aquatic > Freshwater > Lake | place: USA: Lake Erie, Ohio... | reverse complement strand
ACATCATGGCTGTGTTGCAACGCCATGTAGACCACAACTTTTACCAAGGCCAATTACAAGCGTTCACCAACGGATTCAAAGGTCGTCCCCAACAGTTTGAAATTCCGCTGCTGAACAACAACAATGAAACGGTTTGGTGGCAATGCTTTTTGAATCCAGTATATCTACATGGGCAATTAGAAGAACTTTCTTGTTTGGTATATGACAATACGGACCGAAAGGAGATTGACAGAAAAATACGAGACTCACTGAAGGAGAAGGAGGTATTACTGCAAGAGGTTCACCATAGAGTTAAAAATAATCTACAGGTAATTTCCAGTATTTTGAACTTGCAGACGTCGTATGTTGACGATCCCCATACACTAGAAATATTACGCGAGAGTCAACAGCGTATCAAAAGCATGTCGTTCATTCATGAAACGATATATCGCACAGCTGATTTTAGTAGACTCGAGTTTATGGATTATATCAAAACGATAGCTTCAAACCTTATTCAAAGCTATCGTTCGGCAGCAACAGCGATAGAGTTTGTACCCAACATGCAATCCGTAGGGTTGAATTTGGATCAAGCGATACCATGTGGTCTCATCATCAACGAACTTGTCAGCAACGCGCTGAAATACGCGTTTAAGGGACGCAAAAAGGGTCGACTGGAAATTCTGTTAATGGAGGAAAATCAAGATGTAATGCTCGCGGTAAAGGATGATGGGATAGGCCTCCCGAAGGATTTCGCATTCGAGAAAAACAATTCGTTGGGCATACAATTGGTGTATGCTCTACTTGAACAACTCGATGCGACTATGAAAGTTGATCAGTCGAATGGGACGGAATTTTTCATTCGATTTAGACGTAAATAGACGTAAATAGAACTATATTGCCTCGTAAAATCTCGAAAATTACCTTTTATGGCCGTTAATATTCTTGTAGTTGAAGACGAAAGCATTGTGCGCAAAGACATCGAGCGCAGTCTTGAAAAGTTGGGTTACCACGTAATTGCGCAAGCAGACAATGGGGAGCGCGCTATAGAGTTGGCCCGAGCAACAAAGCCGGATGTCGCGTTAATGGATATTCAAATCAAGGGTAATATGACAGGCATCGATACAGCTGAAGCCATCAAGCAAGAAATGGATATCCCCGTCATCTACTTAACCGCTTTTGCAGATGAGCCCACACTCAACAAAGCAAAGATTACAGAGCCTCATGGCTATATTCTGAAGCCGTTCAAAGAGATTGATCTCCACACCACTATTGAAATGGCCATCCACAAGCACGGTAAAGAACGTGAGGTGCGTGTAGAAAATGAGCTGTTGCGTTCTTTGACAAGCTTCAAGTCAAACGCAAATTATTTGTTTATTAAACACCAATCAAAATTGATTAAGGTGAATACAGCAGACATTTATTATGTAGAGGCATTGAAGGATTATATGCAGATTGTCACAACAGATATGAAGTATACTATTCACGCGACAATGAAAGATATTGAGCGGAAATTACCAAAAACGGTTTTTCAGCGTCTTCATAGGTCCTATATTGTGAACATGGATAAGATTGCCGCAATTTCAGGAGGTGATGTGATTTTGGTCGACATCAACAAGGAAATCCCTGTCGGCGGTAATTATCGAGATGAGTTTGGTGAGCGCATTAACGTTCTTTAGTTAGCGCATCAGTAAAACACTTCCTTTCTTGACAAAGAGATCAGGTCGGCCACGAACAATCATGTCGACAGACCAATTGTATGCTCCATCTTGAACGGGCTCTCCTTGGTATGTTCCATCCCAACCCTCCCCTGGAATGGTAGATGTGAACACTTCAATTCCCCATCGGTTGAATACCCTAAACGCATAGTAGGTAATGAATGAACCGGAAACGAGCGGCAGGAATGTTTCGTTGTGGTTGTTTTGATCAGGGGTAAAAGCGCTAGGGATAAAGAATTGCAAGCCATTAAAAGCTTCAATTGTCTCCGAGTAATACGCGTTGCAGCCGAAGCTGTTCGTTACAACCTGTGTAATTTCGTAGCTTCCATCTGATATGTACGTATGCGACGTTTCATTGTCGCTGGTTCCATCGCCCCAATTATAGCTCGCGGTGGTAACATCGGCACTGGTGTTTGCCGAAATTTGAACGGAAGGCGTTTCTGTCAACTGATCAAGCGTCCATGTAAAGCCCGCGGTTGGATTGGGGTAAACCACAATCGGCTGATCCAGAGAGGTGCTGGTTTCACAGCCATGGTTGCTTGTTACGGTAATATCAACAACATACGCACCGATATCGGTCGCATGAAACTGCGCAGGGTTTTCATTTGAAACAACCGCGCCATCAATTGCCCAAGTATAGTTAGTAATAGTGGAGGGAGCTTCTACCGAAACATCAGCAGAAATACCAATCGGCTGCATTGTGCAGAATGTATATTCATTTTCAGGAAGGTGAATATGCGGCAGAGCAAATACCCATACACTATCGGTCAGTTCTGTTTTACAACCGAAATTACTGATAGCAGTAAACGTGAATGTATAGTTGCCGGCTGTATTAAATGAATACATAGCATCTTCACCCTGCATAATGTAGGGTGTGTTTTCGATTGACCAAAAACGTTCGCTTACACCGCCTGAAGGAATGCTTGTTTCGCTTTCGAATAGGGTTGGTAAGCCGAAGCAGTGATCTACCGCCCACGCTTGAACTACGGGCGTGTATCGCACCACTATGGGTTTTGAAATTGTATCTGAACACCCGTGCAAAGTGGTAACCGCAAGTGAAAGGGTAGTTGTCCCGGGTGTTGGGAATTGAATTGCGGTATCGCCCTGCGAATGGAGGGAAACATTATCATAATTCCATATCCACGAAACAATGCTGTCGTTTCCAAAAGTGCACAAATCAAATAAGGCCGTGGTGTCCTTTTCACATGCAATTGAGCTTTCGAATTGAGCTATGGGTCGATCGTATACCATAAAAACAGTATCGATAACCGCAACACACCCATCGTTACTACTCAATTCGAGCGACAAGCTGTGTTGGCCCCCTTGTGCATAGGTTGGTCCCTGAAGAAGAAGTCCACTGCCCACATTCATGCTGTCAATTAACCAAAAGGCAGATTCAATCGTTGAGCCGGCGGCACTCGCAGTAGCACTTGCGTTTAACTCTTCCCAAGCACATATGCCCGCAGCTTCAATTACCGCGTTAGGTATGGCGTGAACATTATAGATAGCAGAAGAGCTGTTATGACAGCCAAAAGCATCGTATACATGAAGTGATACTTCGTTTGAAGATCCTGTATATATAGGAACGAAGAGGCTTGTCATGGATCCATCAACCATATAGAAAGAGTCTGGTTGTGAAACCAAAACCAAAGAACTATCACCCTCGCAAAAGGATTTATTTACAAGTTGCTCAACTATGGGCGGAGCAATAACGTATACACTATCTGATGCGCTATTGCTGCAGCCATTCGCTCCTAAATAACGATACTCATATAAGGCATATTCACCAGTGTATTCATTGGTATTGATGAACTGTGACTCTGTGTTTTCGGAGAAGTAAACCCCTCCTTCCGGATACCCCCCCATGAGAGCTATCTCAACGGTGTTGGAGCATAAAGAGTCAACGAGAGCCAGAGAAACTTCCGGTAGGGGCAAAGCTGAAATTTCAACAACCTGGTTATATACACAATCAGAATAATGGGCAGTAATTTCGAATTGAAAGGAGTTGTCTGCGTGCACCAAAAGTGAGTGATTGTTTTCGCCGGGATGGACTGCCGGATGCGCCCATGTGAAGGTCTCGGCGTTTTGAATTTCCACCACTACATTATCACCCAAGCAGATATGATCCGGCATCAATATATCTGCCGTATAATTTTCAACAACAATCGTATCTGAGCAATGGATGTAAACGTCACATCCGTTGGGGTCTGTCATCATGATGGATGGGCAATAGGATCCTGGCTCAGTGTAAGCGTGAGCGGTTGTGGTTCCGCCCACAGGGTCTCCATTACCGTCATTGAAATCCCAGAAATATTGAAATAAATTATCAGAGACATTGAAGGCTTGAAAACTCACCCCGAAAGGAGCGCAATTAGCACTATCAAGCACTTGTGTGAATGGGCCCACGCTAGTGGAGTAGTTAAGGATATCTTCTATGACAAGTGTATCGGTGCAACCACTTGTTGTGCCAATGATCAATTGAACATCATATACGCCTATTGGGTAAGTATGCAACACGGTATCACCCATCCCGGTTTGTTGGTCTCCAAACTCCCACCATGTATAGTCGCCATCGTATTGTGAATTATTTGTAAGTGTAACAGCGAACAGACACGTGTTGAGTTGTGTTGAATATGCCGCAGAAGCTAACGGACTGTACACATCAATTGTGTTTTCCGCACAATACGAGGTTGTACAACCGGCGCTGTTCGATGCTAAGAGACAAGTTGTAAATGATCCATTCTCCACAAAGGCGTGTGATACATTGGTGAATTGATTGCTCTCATTGCCATCCCCAAAAAGCCATTGATAGAAAGTTTCTTGAGGTGCCTGTGAGGTGTTTGTGAAGGTAATAGCCTCATTACGGCAGGGAGTTCCGGCATCGAACGTGAACCCTGGAACAGCGGGCAATACCACATTGAATTCAATATCGCGTGATGAGGTGCAACCATCACTATCTGTAGCAGTGAGCGTGCAACTAATCCCCGAATCATAATTGAATGGAGGATTGAAACGATAATTAATGGATTGTTCAGTGGATGCATAACCATCACTGAATTGCCAGTTGTAGGCTACGGCACTTGTATTAAGTGCTTCCACTCGAACAGTCACTCCACCGCTGTCGCATGCGTTGACAACTGCGGCGTCGAATTGAGAAAAGTCGCCACCGGGCCAAACAATAATAGCGTCGGTATAAGTGGTTTGGGCTTCGCAACCAAAGGCATCCACTACTGCAACTTGGACATCATATGATCCACCTTCTTCGAAAAGAAGTGAAGGCCAATCAAGTGAAGAGCTGCTGATGGTAGTGGTTTCGTTGTCGTGCGTATATGCGATAGACCATCCGGAAGTAAATAAGTTATCTTGAAATTGCGCAAGGATATGGTCACCGTTTTCAATGGATATATTCCATTCTACATTGTTTGCTCCTGTTGCAAGATTAACGGTTAGTGGCGCACATCCGCCGGGAGGCGATAGTTCAATGGCGGTTGATGGCAACCCAACCGCAACTTGGAGTGTTTTTGTATCAAAGCATGCTGTGCCTTGTTTATAGGCGGTAAGAACTACTGTGTAATCCCCGGGACCGCTGTAAGTGTGAACCGGGTCCGTTTCATTGATGACGAAAGGGCTGCCATCGCCGAAATCCCAAATTAGGGAGTCGCCCTCAATCGAAGTATTGTGAAATGCAGCCGCAAAGTCGGTGCATGATATGTCATATTCGAAAAGGGCCAACGGTGGCACTACATGAATGTAATCCTCAAGGGTTAGCTCGCTGTTGCAAGCCCCATTGAAGATAGTAAGAGTAACATCAAAACGACCGGTGTCTTCATATATGTGGGTGGCACAACTATCCAATTCGAGCATTGTTTGTGGGGCTGTGCCGTCGTGAAAATCCCACGTGTAGGTATTGTCAGCGTTGTATGCGGTGCAAAATTCAAAACCTTCGCCGGCGCAGCTTTCTGTAATGTTTGCAGAAAATGCCGGAACAACATTCGCTAATACCGTAATAGGTGTGTCGGTTGTATCAACCGATACACATCCATCAGAAGCTGTTACTGTGAGTATGGTAAAAAACTCACCGGCAGTATCCAACACGTAAGTGGGTTCTTCGCCCAACGCATCCTCCATACCATCACCATTAAAGTCCCATGAATAATCTAGTATTGTTGCGTTGCTCTCGAGGTTGATGTTTGAAACTACAACGCTTTCCCCCACACAATACAGTTCTTCGTAATCAAAAGAAAGATCCGGGGAATCAATAACTACATAATCGTTTTTAGTCCGAGAGCGCTCGCAGCCTGTCTCTGTAAATCTCCTTAAACGAATATCGTATGCGCCAAAATCTTCGAACGTATAGGTCAAGCTGTAAGTGTTTGCAACTACAACGCCGTTTACGGTCCAATTGTAACCATAAGCTGCATTAAATGCTTCTGAGCACGTGAAAGTTGACACAAGCGGAGGCGCGCATGATTGCAGAACAGAGCCGGTGAAATTTACACTGGGGTTTGAGCGCACCACAACGGTATCGACTACCGTTACAGAGCAAACCGCACCATAATGCGCGGTCATGGAAACTGTATATACCCCTGGTGTTGTATAAGAATAACTATCATTGGTTAGAGCTCCATCAATAATGCCATTGCCGTTGAAATCCCATTCCGTCGATGTGGGTAATGGAAGTGAGGTATTGGTGAAGTTTACTGTTTGGTTGGCGCAGATCGTGTCATTATCGAGTGTAAAATGTGCAACCGGCTCCTCTGAGATGGTTAATGTTTGGCACGAGGTATCAACACATCCGATGGAATTTTCAAGGGCCATGCATACGCTATAAATACCCGGCGTATTGAATTGAATGGATTGTGTGCTATCGCTTTCAGCAAGTGATTGCCCATTGTAAATCCAGTGAATGGTGTTGCTTTCGGAAGCTGTGTTTGCTGTGAATTCTATGGAAGCCGGAAGGTAACACGAGTTTTGTGGCCCTGTTGTAAACGACGATACAGGATAGTTATTACTGACGCTAATGAGTTGTGGCGCAGTCACTGAAGCAAAACAACCGAACTCATCCTCAATGGCTAGCACGGGTGTAAAAGTCCCCGTTTGATCATAGCAATGGGTGGGGTTTATTTCGCTAGAGGTGGTGCCATCACCAAAGTCCCAGCTATACGATATGATTGCGCCGCTGCCGGCTGTTGAAGCGTTGGTAAGTGTTGCGCAAAAGGGTAAACAGCCCTGACCATCAGCGGTGGTAATGTGCGCAACCGGGCGACTGTAAATAGTTACGTAGTTATCGAAGAAGTAGGTTTGACCATCTATGGTTAGTGTGAAATCATAATTACCCGGAAAGTTGAATATGGCGACATATGGGTTTGTTACCGATTGAAGGGTAGTGCCCTGTGGGGTAGTAATTGTCCATTGTGGAGCAACAATGGGAGCGCCCAGAAAATCAACCGCCTCTACCACAACACCATGCGGCGCGCAACCATTAGGATCTTCGCTAACAAGCGAGATGTCTTGTGCCAGTAGGTGATTTCGGAAAAAAACCGAAAAGGATAGAACAATGAAATATGTTAAGAAGTGACTCGTCATGGATAAACACCCAAGGGCGTACTGATGCTTTTATACTGCGATACGCCGCCAAGGGTTACGTTTGACTTGTACGTTGGCCCTAACTTTACACCCATTTTCAACCTTCATGAAGAACCGCTATCTAAGAAAATTCATACATTACGTGCTAAACGGCTTGCTGATTACGCTTCCCGTGTTTGGTACAGCATACATTATTTATAAGCTATTTAGTTTTTTGGATAGCATAGTCCCCAGAATTCTGTACACTGAGGAGGAAATGCTTACGCGTGGTGATCATTTTTGGGGATGGGGTATTCTGATGTTGGTGTTGGTTCTTTTTGGGATGGGGTGGTTTGGTAGTATGTTCATCAACGACCGCATAAAGGGCTGGTTTCAGCGATTATTGGATAAAATTCCCGGTGTAAATAATCTTTACAATGCAATCTCTGATGTATTGAGCGCTTTCGTTGGTAAGGAAAAGAAGTTCAACCAGCCCGTTTTGGTAAGAGTGAGTGATCAAATGGAGTTGGAGATGATTGGTTTTATTACCGATACAAATCTCTCCGAGCTTGGTAATATTCAGGGAAAAGTTGCGGTTTATTTTCCTATGAGTTACAGTTTTTCAGGCCACATGATGATTGTACCGGTGAAAAACATTAAACGCATAGAGAGAAATGCGGTAGATATTTTGAAATATACTATGAGTGGCGGTATTGTAGAACTCGACCCTGAGCATGAAGAAAAAGTACGGCACTAACTTGCTTCTCTTGCACATCATTGTGCTGGTTTGGGGGTTGACGGGAATCTTGGGTCGTGAAATTTCACTTGAGCCTTTTCTTTTGGTGTGGTGGAGGGTGCTGATAGCAACAGCGTCTATTTTATTAATTGCACGTGTTTTAAAGGCTCGCTTGCGCGTGAAACCGACTGAATTATGGAAGTTTGCTTTTGTGGGCCTTATTACTGCGGCGCACTGGGTATGCTTTTTCGCTGCAATCAAATATTCGAAAATTTCCATCGCATTGGTTCTGCTCAGCACATCGGCTTTTTTTGTTTCCATTCTACATCCACTAATTAGAAGGCAGGTTCCTAAACCATATGAAATGGCGCTAGGCTTAATAGTTATGGTTGGTGTTCTGATGATTTTTAAGTTTGAAGCCACCTATACACTAGGTATTTTCTTGTCGCTTGCGGCAGCCTTTTTGGCCGCTCTGTTTTCCACTTTAAACGCTCGGCTAGTGGCTACTCATGGTCCAGCAACAATGGCCTTTTGGGAAATGCTCTTCGCCAGTGTCGGCTTGTCTTTATTCTTACTGGTATCAGGGTATGGTAACAGCTTGCTCAACCTACCGAATATGCGTGATCTGCAATTGTTGTTTGTTCTAGGTGTGTTGTGCACGGGTGTTGCCTTTATTGTTAGCATACAAGTCATGAAGGTGCTAAGTCCGTTTACATGCGCTCTGGCGATCAACATGGAGCCTGTGTATACAATACTTCTGGCACTGGTCTTATATGGAAGCGATGAATGGATGAGCCCTGAGTTTTATATGGGTGGCGCAGTAATTCTTTCCACATTGTTTATTGATACACTTGTGAAAAGCCGAGGAATCAAGCGTGATGCTGATTATGTTTCTGAATCCGAGTAGAGTTTGTTTTCCTGGATATACTGCAACACATCGCGATGAAGAAGATGAATGGTGGGTTGCCTGTTCTTCAGAAGCGCACGAATTTCTGTTGCTGATATCGGAAGTAAATCACCCGTAAGAAATGTAAATTGATCGGCGAACGAACGAAGGGTTTCCGGAAGGCTTATTTTTTCTGCATTACGGGGGTATACAATGACACGCACCAACTCCAGCAAATGCTCAACATTTTTCCAGAGATGAAACGACTGGAGGTTGTCGTCGCCTATGATAATGGAAAAGGAATAATCTGGGTAGCGCTTGTTAAGTTCGATCAGTGTTGCGATGGTGTAGGAAGGTCGGGGAAGAGAAAATTCGAAATCCACCGCAATAATGTTTTCCAATTCGGCACAAGCAAGTTTAGCCATAGCCAACCGATGGTGTTCCGGGGCGAGCCCGTCAGTTTCTTTAAATGGGTTTTGAGGGCTAATCATGAACCAGACACAATCCAACCTCTGCTGTTGCAGAGCAACTTGAGCTATACGTGTGTGTCCGATGTGAATAGGGTTGAATGACCCGAAGTATAGGCCTATGTTCATGGTGCGCTCAAAAAATGGCGCACACACTCTTCTGCCTCTCTCAATGCTGTTTGCAAATCGTCATTGATGATTACCTTGTCAAATTGAGGTTCGAACGCCATCTCTTGATTGGCTTTAGCGATGCGTTGTTGTATTTTCTCGGGCGTTTCCGTGCTGCGCTTTAGTAAGCGTTCTTGTAGAGTTTCGATGCCGGGAGCCTTCACAAAAACAGAGAGGGCTGTGTCACCCAGAATTTTCTTCAGGTTGAGTCCACCTACCACATCCACATCGAAAATAACGTGCTCTCCCCTATTCCAAATGCGTTCGATTTCACGATGCATGGTTCCGTAGTATTGACCGGAATAAACCTCTTCCCACTCTATGAATTCGGAGTTTTTTACGCGATGTAAAAACTCCTCCGAGGAAATGAAATAATAGTCTTTACCATCGATTTCATAATCGCGCTTTGCGCGAGTGGTAGCGGAAACTGAAAAAGCCAAACGAAACTCCGGCAACCCCATCAGGTGTCGCACAATCGTCGTTTTTCCCGCGCCGCTTGGGGCTGAAAATATGATTGCTTTTCCGGTTGCCATAAGCGAATAAGGTGCGCAAAGATACCGCTAGAGAACGTTGTTGATTTGCTCCTTAATCTTTTCAAGTTCGTCTTTCATGATCACCACGAGTCGTTGCATGTCTGCGTCGTTGGCTTTGCTGCCAATTGTGTTTACTTCCCGACCTATTTCTTGAGCAATGAATCCAAGTTTTTTTCCTTGTGATTCTCCTTTTAGCTCATCACTGAAGTGTGCGCAATTTGTTTCCAGGCGCTGGTATTCTTCGCTGATGTCGAGTCGTTCCAAATAGTAGATCAACTCCTGCTCGAAACGATTGGGGTCAATTTTATCTGTGGGAATAAGTTCTTCAAGGTTGTTGCGTAATTTTTCACGCACACGTTGATTGCGCGCCGCAATGGGTTCATGCAATGCAGTTCGATTTTCTAAAATAAGATCAATGCGCTTGTGAAAGTCGCCCGCAAGTTTTTCTCCTTCTAGTTTTCTGTATGCATCGAATTTGTGATATGCATCTTTAATCATAGAAAAAAGAGCAGCCCATTCTTCTTCATCGAGTTCTGTCGATTCAGGCTTCAGCACATCGGGAATGCGCATAATGGCATTGATGTAATCACCACCGGAAATCTGGGCATCATCAGCAAAGGAGCGCAGATCTTCGTAATACGCCATCATGAGCGGCTTGTTGATAGCCATGCGTTTCTCGGCCTCCAGACTTTCGTAATAAACCAGTAAATCTGCTTTGCCGCGCTGTATGTTTTCACTCAACCACGAGCGAAGTTCTAGTTCTTTTTCGCGATAAGCGCTAGGAATACGCATATTCAGATCGAGTTGTTTGCTGTTTAACGCACGCAATTCGACGGTGAATTTTTTGTTTCCTACTGTTCCTTCGGTTTTACCGAAGCCGGTCATGGATCTTAGCATAATGTGATTTTTATAACGGCATGTTGCTATGCTTTTTGCGCGGCATAGTATCTACTTTGTTTTCGAGCATGGCAAAAGCACGAATCAGTTTTTCACGAGTTTGAGAGGGAAGTATTACCTCGTCAACATAACCACGCTGCGCTGCGCTATATGGGTTGGCAAACAACTCTGCATATTCCGCCTCCTTTTCTTTCCACTTTTGCTCGGGATTTTTCGACTCGGATATTTCTTTCTTGAAGATGATCTCAGCAGCGCCCTTGGCCCCCATTACGGCAATTTCAGCAGTTGGCCAAGCATAGTTCATGTCTGCGCCTATGTGTTTTGAGTTCATCACATCATAAGCTCCACCATATGCTTTTCGGGTTATGACTGTTACGCGGGGAACAGTTGCTTCGCTAAATGCATACAACAATTTGGCACCATTGGAAATGATGCCATTCCATTCTTGGTCGGTTCCGGGAAGAAAACCAGGCACATCTTCGAACACCAGCAAAGGAATGTTGAAGGAATCACAGAAGCGAACAAAGCGCGCTCCTTTCGTGGACGATTTGATATCGAGAACACCGGCTAAAAATGCGGGCTGATTAGCAACAACACCGATACTGCGGCCGGCAATTCGCGCAAAACCTACGATGATGTTTTCAGCGTAGTCTTTGTGCACCTCCATCCACGAGCCTTCGTCAATCACCTCCGAAATTACTTCGTGCATATCGTAAGGTTGATTGGGGTTGTCGGGGATGATGGTGTCAAGTTTAGGACGCGATTCGTTGCCGTTTGAATAGGTTAATGCCGGTGCCTGATCCTCGCAATTTTGCGGCATGTACTGCAGCAACTCTCGAATCATGCGAAGGCAGGCAACATCATTATCAGCCTTGAAATGTGTAACGCCGCTTTTAGAGGCGTGCGTACTTGCGCCGCCGAGCTCTTCACTTGTTACCTCTTCATGTGTAACCGTTTTCACTACGTTGGGACCGGTCACAAACATGTAGCTTGTGTTTTCAACCATAAGAATAAAATCGGTTAGGGCCGGTGAGTAAACTGCACCGCCAGCACAAGGGCCCATGATAGCGCTGATTTGCGGCACTACCCCACTTGCGCGTGTGTTGCGATAAAAGATGTCGGCATATGCGCCAAGCGATACAACTCCTTCCTGTATACGAGCCCCACCACTGTCATTGAGCCCAATTACGGGCGCGCCATTCTGCATGGCCAAATCCATTATGCGACAAATTTTTTCTGCATGGGCTTCTGCAAGTGAGCCGCCCATTACGGTGAAGTCTTGAGAAAAGACATACACGAGGCGTCCGTGAATGGTTCCATAACCGGTCACAACACCGTCACCGAGGTAAATTTCTTTGTCGAGTCCAAAATTGGTAGACCGATGCGTTACGAGCATTCCAAGTTCTTCAAATGAGTTCTCATCTAGTAAAAAATGAATGCGCTCTCGTGCGGTAAGCTTTCCTTTTTTGTGCTGTGCCTCTATTCGCTTTTCGCCTCCGCCCAGATGAGCGGCAGCAGTTTTTTCAGCAAGAATTGAATGTTTCTGTGACATAGTGCGGAATATGTGCGGGCAAATGTAGGGAGGCCCCCGCAAAATCAACCGCTAGCTCATGTGTCCGCCGGGAATGGCGTTGAGTAAACGCTTGGTGTAGTCTGAAGAAGGATGGTCGAACACATCATTAGCGTCACCAATTTCTTCCACTCGCCCTTTGTTCATGACCATTATGCGGTCGCTCATGTAATGTACTACACGCAAATCATGTGATATGAACAGATAGGTTAACCCAAACTCGTATTTGAGATCATTGAGTAAGTTCAGCACTTGCGCCTGAACAGACACGTCCAGAGCAGACACACTTTCGTCGCAAATGATAAATGAAGGTTTGCACGCCAAGGCTCGCGCAATCACTATTCGTTGCCGCTGGCCACCACTGAATTCATGTGGATAGCGATTGAAATGTTCAGCCGACAAACCTACTTTTTCCAATAACTCTGTTGCGAAAGCTCTGCGCTGATTATCCGAAGCTCCGATGCTGTGCACATACATTGGTTCGGTTAGCGCTGCTCCAATGGTATGCTTGGGATTGAGCGCGCTATATGGATCTTGAAATACGATTTGTATTTCTTTGCGAAGCAGCCGTAAGTCATGGCTGCTCAATTTTGTTATATCAACCGCGCGACGATCTTCAAAAGAATACTCAATACTGCCGGTTGATGCGGGAATAAGCCCCAACAGCATGCGACTGAGTGTAGTTTTTCCACACCCACTCTCGCCTACTAGGCCCAGTGTCTCTCCTTTTCGTATATGAAACGAAACATTGTCTACTCCAATAACGGGAGGTCTGTTTTTCCTGAATAAGGACGGAGTTTGATACACCTTCGTAAGCCCTTCCGTTTTCAGAAATAGGACATCGGAAATGGCGCTCGCGTTTTTTTGCTTTAACGCCGGCGACGGATTGTTTTCAAAATCACGCACGGTTAAGAGCCTCGCGTTCTTTTGTTTCGGGTTTGGCCGGCATTGCAATAATCCACGGGTGTATTCATGTTGCGGGTTAGCAAGGATATGCCGCGCCCCGCCATATTCAACCACTTTACCTTGTTGCATCACGAGAATATCATCGGCTATTTCTTCGACAACACCTAAGTCATGTGTTATGAAAATCATGCCCATTCCACGATTGTGCTGAAGTTGCCTTAGTAACTGCAATATTTCCTTTTGAACGGTGACATCGAGTGCTGTCGTTGGCTCGTCGGCAATAAGCAAAAGCGGCTCGCAAGCGATGGCCATTGCAATCATGACGCGCTGTCTCTGCCCGCCACTCAATTGATGTGGATATTGATCGAGCATTTGTTCAGCTCGCGGAAGCTTCACTTCATTGAAGAGCTCCAGTGTCTTGAGTCGGGCTTTTTCACGTGAGTAAGAAAGGTGTTTTATTAGCACCTCCTCTACTTGGAAGCCACAGGTCAACACCGGATTCAGTGAGGTCATGGGTTCTTGAAAAATCATAGCGATTTTCTTTCCTCGTAAGGTCGCCAATGCTGGGTCGGTTGGCAAGAACCCGTTGGGCGGAGGTGGCGTTTGTAATATAGATCCATCCAACATGAATCGGCCCGAAGTGAAAACAGTATTTTCGCGATGGAGCAGATGCATCAAGCTGAGTGATGAGACTGATTTTCCACTACCCGATTCACCTACAATAGCAAGAGTTTTCCCCCGATGCACTTCAAACGTGCTGTCGTAAACAGCAGTACTAGTTGTTTTTCCTCGCCGAAAAGCAATTCCCAAGTGATCTACTCTTAACAATACGGATTCGCTCATGAATTCGACTCGTTAAAAACCAATCGAAGATGTTGACGGTTGTTCACCTGTTGCTCTTGCATTAAAGACACAACTATGAATTTTCCTTGCTCTGTCAACCCTCGCCATTCCACATGCCTCTGCATGTTTTTCAACAGGCCATACCGCTGATTGTAATATTGGACAAAGTCGTTGAATAAATGTTCTTTCAATTCGATGCTTTCAGGAAATACATCAAGACTAATGTGATTTAAGCCGTCTTGATTGAAATTGTAAGATATCTCATACCAAGTAGAGTCTGCCTCGCCGGTATTGAACCTATAGATGATTTCATCGGGCATGCTGTACACTGAACTTGCCTCCTCTTTTCGCTTTATCGACTTCGGTTTGTCACCTAAGTGCACGCCTCGAAAATCACCTCCCTTAGAAGGCAGCAAGATGCTTTCAGCGCTAACAGGCAACACCTGCTGTTGACAGCCTGCGCATAGAACGCAAATTAAAACAATCATGAGAACACGCTTAACAAGCATGTATCAAATATCCAAAGAATGAGGTAAACCCTTGCGCATTAGTTCGACAATAAATCAGCAGTAAATTGTTGAAACAAGGCAATATTTTTCTTGGATGGTTTGTTAGTCTTCACACACCAAAAAGCTATAACATGAAAAATACAATCATTGTCGCGTCCTTGACCCTCTCTGTTTTTTGTTGTCTGTATTGTGTTCGGCTGTTAGATGCAGCTGAAGAGTCAGCGGTTGTAACAACGGGTAATCTACCTCTTGTGCCAACCACGTTTTCCAATGTTGAAGTAGATCAAAAGCTTGTTACAACACCATCGATTACGGGCATGAACCTGAAGACAAGACGCAGTGAACGAATAATCAATGGCTCGGAAAACGAAACAATCAAATGCAAAGCGGGCACGAAATTATTTTTCCCCGCAGAATCATTCGTTACTGCCGGTGGTTTCCCGGTTAAGGGTAAGGTGCGCGTGATAGTAGAGGAATGCTATGATTTAGACGAAATCCTGGCCGCCAAATTGAGCACCACATCCGGAAACAAGCAATTGGAAACGGCAGGAATGATTCGTGTGCAGGCCTTTGTAGGCCGCAGCGAAGTGTATCTCCGCGAAGGCGGGCGTTATAACATTCACTTTCCTGTTGGCGGCGATAGGAAGGAAGATTTCCGTTTGTTTTATGGAAAACGAGATGTTAGTGGAACGATGGATTGGGTGCTGGAAGAAAATGACACTCCAATAAATGAAGCCGCGCTGCCTGTTTCATCGGTAATGAATGAGTGTTTCATTCAAATTAGCGCAAGTGAGTTGCGAATAGGCAATCGAATTCAGAAGATGGATTATTTCAACTGGCCGCTGGTTAATGGTCAAAATTTGAATCAGTGGTTTATATCGGGCTTCAATCCTGACCCCGCAATGCTCAATGATTTTTGTGCGAATCGCATGAATTCTCAGATAACGTTTCATGTGAACGAGCAAGGGCAGTTTCAGGACTACTACATTTCACACAGTTCGTTAACCGAATACGACAGGTTAATTGCCTCCGCTCTGTCTACTATGCCGGCATTGGATATGAAAAAGTTTATGCCTCAGTATACAGAGGATCACGCATGTGTATTGTCGTTCGGCCGTCAGCAGGAAAGTGGAAACAAGGCTTTTCTGGAGCGCTTTGTAAAGCGATATGATTATGAGGATCCTGATCAAAAAATGGCTGGTGTCAGAACGGAAGACTTGAGTTACTATGTTTTTTCAAGCACAGAATTGGGTTGGATTAATTGCGATCGATTTATGGAAAGTCAAGGACCATTGGTGGACGTAGTTGTTGAGACATCAGGGGGCGAGTCGGTTGGTGTGTCGATGGTGTTTGACCGAGAGCGTAGTATTCTGGCGGGGAAAAAGGTGGGTGATACATTTGTTTTTACGGGTGTTCCCGCAAACAAAATGGCCCGATTAATAGCATTGGCTAATCCGGGAGGTACTCCGCAAATGCAAGTAAGCACTATCAATACGTCTTGCGAGCGCCATCAAATGAGAATTACACAGTCCATAACGCTTGCAGATTTGGATCGTGCTCTTTGTTGGAATTAATGCAAAGTGGTCTTGGTTTCTAACAGACTCAGCCACCTATCTTTGCGTTCAAATTTCAACACATGCAAATTGAACAGACGCTCAAGACGCTAGGTCTTCAACAACATAATGCCGGTACAAGTACGGGCTGCGAATTTTTTGGCTCAGGCGAAACCATCTCATCTTATTCTCCGGCTGATGGAAAGCTTATTGGGACCGCTTCAGTTACAACTTCTGCTGATTATGACAAGGTGGTTGAAACGGCCCAGAAAGCGTTTTTAACTTGGCGTTTGATGCCCGCACCCAAGCGCGGTGAAATAGTGCGTCAGTATGGCGAAAAGCTGCGAGCTAAGAAGGCTGAGCTAGGTCAATTGGTGTCTTATGAAATGGGAAAGTCTTTGCAAGAAGGTCTTGGTGAGGTGCAAGAAATGATTGATATCTGTGATTTCGCCGTTGGTTTGTCGAGGCAGTTGTATGGGTTAACTATGCACAGTGAGCGACCCGGACATAGGATGTACGAGCAATGGCATCCGCTTGGAATAGTTGGAATTATTTCGGCTTTTAACTTTCCTGTGGCCGTGTGGAGTTGGAACAGTGCTCTGGCTTGGGTTTGTGGGAATGTGTGTATTTGGAAAGGGAGTGAAAAGACACCACTTTGTTCGATTGCTTGCCAACATATCTGGAATGAGGTTGCAAAGGAAAATGAACTGCCGGAGGGAATTTCTTGCATTGTTACCGGTGATGTGAAAGTGGGAGGTATGATGACAGAAGATAAGCGTATTCCGCTTATTTCAGCCACTGGTAGTTCTCGCATGGGACGCATTGTTGGCGCTAAGGTTGCGGAACGTTTTGGTAAGAGTTTGCTTGAATTGGGCGGCAACAACGCCATCATAGTTACTCCGAATGCAGACCTTAAGATGACCATCATTGGTGCTGTTTTTGGCGCTTGTGGCACTGCGGGTCAGCGTTGCACAACGACTCGCCGATTGATTATTCACGAGAGCATTTTTGAGGAAGTAACGAGCAAGTTGGTTCAAGCGTATGGACAACTCCGCATTGGTAATCCGTTAGATCAGAATAACCACGTGGGGCCTCTCATAGATACAGATGCAGTGAGAATGTACCAGGAATCTATTGAAGCAGCAAGAGCACAAGGAGGAAAAGTATTGTCAGAAGGCGGTGTTCTTTCAGGCTCCGGCTTTGAAAGTGGATGTTACGTTAAGCCTTGTATTATAGAGGTGAAGGATTCGAGTTTGCCAATTGTGCAACACGAGACGTTTGCCCCCATTCTGTATGTAATGAAATATAAGGAATTGTCGGATGCGGTTGCAATGCAGAATGGCGTTGTACAGGGTCTAAGCAGCAGTATTATGACCACCAATATGCGTGAGGTGGAGTATTTCCTTTCGGTTGAAGGAAGTGACTGTGGCATCGCTAATGTGAATATTGGAACTAGTGGTGCAGAAATTGGCGGTGCATTTGGTGGCGAGAAGGAAACCGGTGGTGGACGTGAATCCGGTTCTGATAGTTGGAAGAGTTACATGCGCCGACAGACCAACACAATTAATTATAGTGCTAATCTTCCATTGGCTCAAGGAATTAAGTTTGATCTTTAGGAAGTAGACTAAACAGGACACAAAATAAAAGGGACGCTATTGTGCGTCCCTTCTTTTTTGTTGGCAAGGCCGCTACATTCGTGCTTTCTAACGACCAAGATGCATCAAGAGAATTGAAATGTCTGCGGGATTGACGCCGCTTATTCTCGACGCTTGTCCAAGTGTTTCAGGTTGAATAGCGATAAGTTTCTGACGAGCCTCAGTGCTGATGTTACCGATTTTGGAAAAGTCGAACCCTGATGGGAAGCGGATATGTTCTAGGCGCAAGAGTTTTTCGGCCATATCACGCTCCTTAGCCAGATAACCGCTGTATTTGACCTCTATTTCTGCTTGTTCGAGGATTTCATGGATTAATTCCCCAGTATCTGCAACGGTTTCCACGATGGATGGATATAAGGGGGTGAAATCTGACAATCGGAGCTCTGGCCTACTCAGAATGCTTCCGAGCTTTACTTTTTGTGTTAATGGGGCGCTATTGCGATTTTCCAAGGTTGGATTGACTGTTTCTGGGTCGATTGAGAGTTTTTCGAGGTGTTTGATGACCAATTTTTTAGCGGACAGTTTTTGTTCCACGTGAAAAACACGCTCTGTTGATGCCAGTCCAATTTCAGCTGCTTTGTGTGTAAGGCGTTCATCGGCGTTGTCTTGACGAAGAAGAGTTCTAAATTCAGCTCGACTGGTAAACATTCGATAGGGTTCGTCGGTAGATTTGGTAATGAGATCGTCGATTAGAACACCGATGTAGGCCTCGTCGCGATTGAGAACAAACGAATCTTTATCTTGAACCCACCGCGCAGCATTAATTCCGGCTACGAGTCCTTGACATGCGGCCTCTTCGTAACCTGTGGTCCCGTTGATTTGTCCTGCAAGGAATAACCCTGGGATTGTTTTGGATTCCAGTGTGTGCTTGAGTTGATCCGGTGGGAAGTAGTCGTATTCAATTGCGTAGCCTGGGCGAAACATTTTGGCGTTTTCGAAGCCCGGAATTTGCTGCAACGCTTGTTGCTGAACGTCTTCAGGCAGACTGGTTGAGAACCCGTTGACATATATTTCAACTGTATTCCACCCTTCAGGTTCGACAAAAATCTGGTGCCTGTCTTTGTCGGCAAATCGCGTGATTTTATCTTCTATTGAAGGGCAATAACGGGGTCCTACACCTTGAATACGCCCGGTAAACATGGGGCTTTTTTCAAAACCCGTGGCGAGAATTTCGTGTACGGTAGAGTTGGTATACGTGATCCAACAGCAGCGTTGGTGGCGTAATGGTTTGGTGGTGGGCAGAAAACTGAACTTGGAGGGCTCAGTATCACCCGGTTGCTCTTCCATTAAGCTGTAATTCAACGATCTGCCGTCAATTCGTGGAGGTGTTCCTGTCTTCATTCGACCACTGCGCAAGCCAAGCGAGTTGAGTTGTTCTGTAAGGCCTTCAGCACGTTTTTCGCCCATACGTCCGCCGCCGAATTGTTTTTCCCCGATGTGAATGACCCCATTCAAAAACGTGCCGCTTGTTACAATAACAGATCGACAATGAAATCGAATGCCCATTCCGGTGATTACGCCTGTTATTTGGTTGTTTTCGATGACGATTTCACTCACCATGTCTTGCCAAAAGTCCACTAGGGGCGTGGCTTCGAGCATGTTTCGCCATTCCTCAGCGAAACGCATGCGGTCGTTTTGAGTCCGCGGACTCCACATAGCTGGACCCTTTGATTTATTGAGCATGCGGAATTGGATGGCTGATTTGTCTGAGACAATTCCAGAATATCCACCCAGGGCATCGATTTCACGAACAATTTGGCCCTTTGCTATGCCGCCCATTGCCGGGTTGCAACTCATCTGACCAATCTTATTCATGTCCATGGTTATCAATAAAGTACGGGCACCTAAATTGGCTGCCGCAGCTGCAGCTTCATTGCCGGCGTGACCCGCGCCGACTACGATTATATCATAGATATTTTTCATAAAAACACAGTTCCACGTGAAACACTAACTATTGAGATATTGTTGAATTTTTTGTAGCGCGATTTCTTCCTTCTGGCGCATCAGAATGGCTTCTGATTTTGTTTTATCTTTATATCCGCACAAATGCATAACTCCATGAATAATAACGCGATACAACTCGTTTTGTGCTGTCTTTTGAAACTTGGAAGAATTCTCGAGAACCCTTTCAAAACTAATATAGAGATCACCGGAAACGAGCTTGTCTTCACAATAATCGAAGGTGATAATGTCCGTGTAGTAATCATGATTGAGGTGCGTGCGGTTGACCTCGATCAGATAGTGATCAGAGCAAAAAATAACGTTGATGGTACCAACTTCATGGTTTTCGGATAAAATCTGATCGCGCATCCAGCGCTTTAAAGCTGTTTTGTGCTTGAGTTGAGGGTTTATGTCAGCGTTATGAAAAAAGATGGCCATAGGGCCGCGAAAATACGTTGTTGTTTTCATTAACACGATATCAACAATGCGTGAGTGTTGGCTGACGGTTTTTTGCCAAATTGTGGGCGTATCACGTGGTAGCTATTATTTTCACGCCCTATGAAGAATATTGCTGTATTAGTTGATTACACAGATGGTTGTAAGAAGGCGCTGAATCAGGCGCGCATATTAGCAGAACTTGCCGGATCTCACATTCATGCGATTCATGTTACCCAAAATGGTGTTGATGACGCAGAGCATGCGCGACTAGGTGCTTTTGCTGCAGAAGAAACAGGTTTGTCTATTCCGGTTTCTACACATGTGTTTGACGGCAAACTAATGACAGCTTTGGTAGAGGGAATCAACGCCTTGAATCCTGAACTAATTATTCTGTGCACACATGGCGTAAAGGGCTTATTGCAGCATCTTTTCGGCGCGCGCGTTCTTGCACTTGTGCAGTCTGTAGATAAGTCCTTTTTGATAGTTCAGGAAAATTCAGAAATAGATGAGCGTGGATTCAGCAAAATTTTGTTTCCGGCGACGCACAGTTGTATTGCCAGCGTTCTAATTCATGAGGTGATGGAGATAGCTGCCGAATGTGATAGTGAGGTAGTGTTTTATGAGATTGATAAGTACATAGGTGATGTGGAAAAGGAGATTAGAAGCAATTTCGAAGCTGCGAAAAAGATATTTAAGGCGAAAGGAATCCGATTCAGCCATGTGAAAGAAGAACCCAACAACCACTCAATGGGCTTTGCTCGGCAAACGCTGGATTATGCCTTAAAGAACGGAATTGGATTGATTGCAACCCCTTCTGAAGTGGTCGACAATGGGTTTCTTATGATGAAGTCTGATAAAGAGATGTTGCTCACGAATGAGCAGGGTATTCCGATCCTTGCCTGCGGCTAGATTGTTAAGCTGGGGTATTTTCGAGAACGGCAAAATCAAGAATAACAACACGGCCATTATCTTCAAACGTGCAGTTGTCGGAGAGTTTTTGCATAAGAAACACTCCGCGTCCGTGAGGCTTTTCGATGTTTTCGGGAGCTGTTGGATCAGGAAGGTTGGCATAATCGAATCCGGGACCTTCGTCTTCAATGGTAAAGCGTAACTTATTTTCAGCAACAGCGAAATGAATGATTACTTGTTTGGATGAATTCAACTTGTTACCATGCACAATGGCATTATTCACTGCCTCTGTCATGGCTATTAGAAGCTCACCGTAATAGTCTTCTTTCACTTGAAACTCGGCGCACACATCGTCGATAAGTTGCTCGGCAATGTGGATGTTTTCCAAAACGGAAGGAAATTGTATAGTGCGGTTTACTGATGCCATAATGAATTATTGATCGCCTAATTTAATGAAGTACGAATTTACCTTTTCCTTGTAATAAGGCTTCAGTGACGGAGGAACAGTTTTCAACAACTCTGTTTCCTGTTGCTTTTTGCGGATGTACTCTTCGTATTTCATGGGATTGGACACGGGGTAGTCGCGTGCTTCATTGCTTTTGCGTTCGTTGTCTCGATCGCGGGTTCGTTCTGCTTCTTCTGCTTTCAGGAGACGTATTTCGATATCGCGCTGCCGACGAATTGACTCTTCTGTGATTTGATTATTTACAATGTCTTTTTGCAATTGTTCCATTTCTTTCGCAATTTGCTTGAGCTCATTGCCGTTGCCACTGCCATCTTGATTGAGTTCTGCCGCTTTTTCTTCAACCGCCTTGCGGATGGCCGCTTGCTTGGCTGCCATTTCCGCCAATTGGCGGCTCATTTGTTGGCCCATTGAATTATTCTTTCCTTGATTCTTTCCCTGCTTTTTCATCTCCTCTAATTGCTTCGATAGACCTTCTTGCATTTTTTTAATTTGTCCTGCGCTTGGCTTGGGTTTGCTTCCATTCCCCCCCGGCTTGTTGCAGCTGCCACTGCCGGGCTTGCTATTGGCTGATTGTTGCTGCATTTGCTTCAGCGCCTCATCGAGCATTAATGCCAGGTTATTGAAGCTTGTCATTACATATTGCTGAGAAGAGGTAACTTCGGGTGTTCGACGATCGGGAATGGAGGCAAGGGCCTTTTCCATGTTCTCATTCACCAAATTAATTTCGCGGTTGACAGCTGCGCTAACTTGCGGCACTCGCTTGCTCAGCGCAAATAGTGAGTCTTCCACCATCTTGGCATCATCCTTCAATTTGCGCTGCGTTTGTCCAAGCTTATTATAATTCGGATCTTTTTGGTCCACCTTGCTGAAGTTATTCATAAGTGATTCCTGATCGAAACTTAACGTTATAATATTTTCCAATAGAGCACGAAGCGATTCCATATCTTCTTCTTGCTGCTCTTGCTCTCCTGATTCCATGGCAAGTTGCATTTGATCAGCCATGTCTTGCATTTTTTTGGCCGCGCTTTTTTGCGATTTGGATGCATTGCTTTTTTTGCTCTTACTTAATTCGTCACTACTCTTTTTTTGCTCTTGCTCAATTTCCTGCTCCTGATTTTCTGTGTCCGGCATACCATTCGGTGTCTCCAGTTCGTCGTTGAGTTTTTCTAGCTCATCCATTTCTTTCTGAAGCTCTTCAAATTCTTTGTTGAGCGAATCTTGTTTCTCTTTAAGCTCGTCACTGTTTGATTCTTTCTTCTCGCTTTCGTTGGCAAGCTTCTCCTGTTCTTGTGCTAGCTTTTCAAGCTTTTCAATGGCCTTATCCATCTTCTGCTCAAACTCGAGTTGTTTGAATTGCTCCAATGCTCGATCTAGTTCTTTTTCTAAATCCTCATTGTTCAGGTCCATTTTGTCGAGCTCTTTTTGAATTTCTTCTTTGTTGAGCTCTTCCATGAGCCGTTGCATTTCATCCATCAACTTTTGCAATTCAGGCGTCATCACTTGTTCCATGAGTTGCTCTAATTGCTTTTGCTTTTCCTGAAGCTTTTCATTGGGTTGATTAAACTCGTTTTCTTGTTTGTTTTTTTGTTGATTTTGCTCTTGAATTTCTTCAACTTGTTTTTGAAGTTCTTGCTGGCGCTTCATTAATTCTTCCAGTTTTTTCTTGTCTTGCCAGTTCATTTCTTGCTTATCTAGCAGCTGACGCTGCAGTTCTTCCAGCTGCTTTTCAAGGTCTTTGGCCTCTTTGATGCTTTCTTCCAACTTGTCCTTAATGTCTTCGTTTTGTTGGTTGATGTTTTCTTCTAGTTCTTCTTCGCTCGGAACAACGTATTCCCGTTCGCCCGTTGTAGCTGATTTGGAGCCGCGGAACCCATCATTATCCCATATTTCGAAGAAGTAAGTAAACACATCGCCGGGAGTAATTCCTAGCTCACCCAGATTCCATGAGTGAAAGAAAATGTCGCCGGTGGATTGTGTATTGATTGGAAGCTCAATTGTATGCAACACATCTTCAACGGGCTGACCATTTCTCTGGCTTAATCGATAATTGAATGTAAGACGGCGAAATCCATAATCATCTTTTACTTCTCCCGTAAAATATAGCCATTTGAAGGTTGAGCTATCTTTCTCTTCTTGCATCGTAATGGAAGGGTGCAGGTCGGGAATAACCTGAATGCGATAATGAATGCTATCGCCGAAAGGAATGTATTGATTCGATGTTTGAATAGAATACCCAATCGATTGCACGGCAGTTTGCCTAAAGTTTCCACGATTGCTTCCGGTGGGTATGGTATAGGTGCTGTCACCCATGTGAATGAGCAAGAGATCGCTGTTTTGCGTATTGAAACTCCATTGCACCTGAGTCCCCTCAGGAACCACCAGGTCGCCTGTATTTTGAATGTTTTCTGAAGAACGCTGCAGGTATGCCGGAAAGGTTAATGCAATTCCGAAGTCAATGAGTCGAGGTGAGGGAATCACTTTCAATTCATATTGATCCGAGAAAAAACCATTTGCGCTGAAAGCAAATGAAAAGTCATCCTGAACGTTTTTAAATGTATGTGAGAACGCAACTGCATTTTGTTTTTCTAACTGAAACTGTTGTGTGCCGATTAGCACATAAACTTTTTCAGGAATCTCTTCACCACTAAGCTCGATATGAACGGTATAGTCTTCATTCTCAGGCGTGGTCAGGTTTTCATTTGTTACACGAATGGTAAAGGGCGCTTCCTCCGCTACGATTTGACCATGTTTGATGAGGCGTTCAGTCGGTTTTGTAAGAATACTTGGCGCCGCAAACAACAATATGAGAATGATACTTACCGGCGGCAACACCCATTTGAGGTATTTGCGGTTTTCGCGAAAATCAATAGCGCTCGAAAAGGGCACAGGCCTTAGCTCACCAATTTTTTGCGCGATACTCGCCTCAATTAGTGAGTTGTCGCCGAGTGAAGCCATAGACTTCAGTTGAAGTGTATTGAGCAGTTTGTCCTGAACGTGTGGAAAGTGTTTGCCGATGATTTGTGCCGCCTGTTCATGCGAGATGATTTTACCTAGCCGAAAAATTTTGGCTAATGGAAGTAAAAAGAACTTACCTAGAACAAAGAGCACACCCGCAACGAACGACCAGAAAAGGAAAGTGCGCATAGCAATGCTAAATCTCCCGAAATATTCTGCAAGCGTCACAACGAGGTAGGTGAAAAAGATGATGGCCATGCAATACAAAGCCCCTCGAATCATTTGATTCTTGTAATACTTGCGGATGAATACATCCAACTTCAGGAGTAACTGATGGTATTCGCCGGATGAGTTGTTCATAGATACACCTGCGCTAAATGCGCCCACGCTTCAAAAATAAGGTAACACAAGGTTGAATTTGTGCCACAGCTTGCGTTTCATGAAAATTAACGAACGGGCTATTTGAATTCAGCGTAATTCCATACGCCAATCATTTGCTCACGAATAAATTTCCGAGCGAACTCATACACCTCTTGCTGATTGCTGTACCACACCGTTTTATTCGCTGTGGACTCTGCTTTGAGTTTGGAGAGCTTAACGATTTCAATACCATGAATGGGCGACTCAGTGCGTTCGAGCCAATCGATGTGGTCCAACGACTCTTGCTTGTCGCGATACACGCTACCATCGCGTTCGATGCGGGCTTTTCTCATTACTTGATAAATCGGATAACAGACGACGAAGTCGTAAACAAATAAATTCCGCTTTCCAATGATTGGACGTCAACGTCAAAAGAGGAACATACAGACTTCCCCAATAATATGACGCGGCCTGATGCATCAGTGATTTGCCATCCGCCAGGACTTGTCGTTGTCACGGCAATTTTTTCCTTTGCTGGATTAGGGAAGATGGAGATAACATCGGATGCCTCGTTTGCAATGGAGTTTTCGATTATGTAAACATCGCTTTCAATATCACAACCAAAGTCGGTTGTAACCTCAATTGCATAATTACCGGGCTCGAGTGGCGCCCAATAAGCATTATTGGCACCCTCGATTGGTAA
>Ga0315899_10001603_pt1 | contig 25754 bp, 18 predicted proteins | sample LakEriMetagenome_2_FD_203518 | JGI IMG/M metagenome (GOLD analysis project Ga0315899, IMG submission 203518) | Freshwater fungal communities from buoy surface, Lake Erie, Ohio, United States - Buoy 4 MA112 | ecosystem: Environmental > Aquatic > Freshwater > Lake | place: USA: Lake Erie, Ohio... | reverse complement strand
AAGAGCTTTATCAAGGTATTCTTAATAAGGACAAAAAGAACAGAAGAAAATAAAGCAAATACCAAGAGTTTATCGAACAAATTAAGTTCAACAAACGACTCATAGATCTCCCAATCGTAACCAAAATCACTGGCAAAAGCTGCAATGGAAAGCAAGACTCCAATGGTTAACAATACCACAAAGTCGTATTTTCCCTTGGAAAAATATTGACGATCATGCAACCAACTAATTTCAGTAAGGTAATGCAAGGGACCTAGGAATGCATACGCGAATAAAAAGGTTTCAAAAGGCAAGAAAAAGGACAACACCGCAGTGATTGCCATAAGACCAATGTTTACGTAATTGATTTTGTCTTCCTTCAACCAAGCCATTTGCGTATATTTTTTTCAAATATACCGAATATCATTCATTTTTTCGTTCTTCATCAAACCCAAGTTGAACTGCATTTTTTCGGATACTTTTTGCAACCGCGGTTCCAAAATCATCCGGTTTTGAGTTGCTATTTTTGGATTGTTCCTCAATGTATGCGAGTCTTTTTTGATTCAACGCGGAAATTTCTTTTTGAACGCGCTCTCGTTCCTTACTTTTTTCAGCAACGATTACTTTTATTTCTTCATCGGTCTTACCTTTTAATTCATCCGTTCTATCTTCCGTTTTCAACTTGGTTATTACCGTAGAATCGGCAGCAACAGCATCTACCAAATCCCAATCTCCATTCCAGTAATATGTACTTCCTTTAGCTACTGCGCGTTCCACCATTACGGCTTCGTTTAACTCTTTTGCATTATCGTCTTGCTTCGATTGTTTTAGTTTTTTATCGGCACCAGAAAAGCCATAAGACACATAGGTACCATTCAATTTAACATTATTCGTTTGAATTAGGGAATCGTAGGGTGTGGAAATGTAGGTTATTGCTTGATCGCTGTTGATATTGAAAAAATCCCCCCCAGAACATGTGGCTCCATCTTGCCAAAACGTACGAACACCCTCATCGTAAGGACCGCAGAATATTGTACTTATAAGAACTCCTTTCGTTTTTGCCAAAGCACAAGACTCTTTATAGGAAATAGGTCCTTGATTAAAGGGTTCATTCCCTGCAATGTAAATTAATTTTAAATCGCCATTATCTGATGACCAACTTAGATCAGTTAATGATTTTTGAATTACGGCACCACAAAACTCATCTCCTCCATTGGTTGTTAATCCAAACAGCTTTTCAGAAACCAAATCAAGATCTTTGGTGAAATTCAATTGTTGTCGAATGTAATTATCCTTTAAGCTTAGGGATTGATTCCCATAATCGTACATGGCAATTTCTAAATCTGGCGAAGCACCTTTATACGTTAAGGCAGCAACTTCGTTAACAATCGCCCAAATCTTGGCTTTAGCTTGGTTAAGTAGCCCGTCCATACTATTCGAGGTATCGAATAAAATTACGAGTTGAACTTTGCGTTTTCCGGTTTGCGCAACGGCACTAAAAACAAGATGTAAACTGAAAATGGATAAGAAAATGTACTTCATGGCTATTTAATTTGCCATCGGGTACACCCCATGTTTGAAATGGTTCAGTGAGTAGTGAAATAAGCGAGTGCCATACGGTAACTTTCTAGGCCAAATCCCATCACCAAACCAATACAAACGGGTGTTAATAAGGATTCATGACGGAACGATTCTCTCGACGCTACATTCGAAATGTGCACTTCGATAACTGGAGTTTCAATGGCAGCGATACAATCCCGAATCGCCACGCTGGTATGTGTATATCCTCCGGCATTAAGCAGAATTCCATCGCCCTTAAATTGTTGCAAGAAATCAATTAACTCCCCTTCAATGTTGGACTGAAAATAACACAGTTCATCTGAGAAATCAGCCGTCAATGCAGTGAAAAACGCTTCAAACGATTGATTGCCATACACCTCAGGTTCTCGAGTACCGAGAAGATTCAAATTTGGGCCATTAACAATCGCAACTTTCATGCAGTAAAAATAAGGGAATTTTACAATTCATGGACTTATTCTACTAACTTTGAAATACCGCAATACACTTGGTGTAAATTAATCTAAACCATGAACTGGGAGCAATTAACGAAGCAATTCATTTCCTATCTCCGAATTGAAAAAGGGCTCTCTGAGAATTCTTGTCTTGCCTACCAACAGGACTTAATGAAATTACGTGATTTTTGTCTTTCGAATAAGGTATCCCCTACTGGCATTTCTTATCAGGACTTAAAAGAATTTGTTTCCATTCTATATGATTTAGGGTTAAGCGCAAGAACACAGGCCAGAATTATCTCGGGAATCAAACAATTTTTCGGTTTTTTACTCCTTGAGCAACTCATTCAAAACGACCCAAGTGAACTGTTGGAACAACCAAAAATCGGTCGTAAACTCCCCGAAGTGCTCGACATGGAGGAAATTGATGCATTAATTGCGGCCATTGACGTATCAAAACCCGAGGGGCATCGAAACCGTGCAATCTTAGAAACTTTATACAGCTGTGGCATACGCGTCAGTGAGTTGGTAAATCTTAAACAATCAGATTTATTTTACGACGAAGGGTATATTCGAGTGATTGGAAAAGGGAACAAGGAACGTTTAGTTCCAATGAGTAAATCGGTTGAAAAAGAGATTACTTGGTATGTAGATAATCAACGTAAACAACTCGATATATACAAAGGCGATGAGCAAATTGTGTTTTTAAATCGAAGGGGAAAACGTCTCACACGAGTTATGATTTTCACCATCATTAAACAATTGGCGGAATCCATCGGCTTGCAAAAAAATATCTCTCCGCATACGTTTCGGCATTCCTTTGCTACACACCTATTAGAAGGCGGGGCGAATTTACGGGCGATTCAAGAAATGTTGGGACATGAGTCGATCACTACCACCGAGATTTATACCCATATGGACCAACGCTTTTTGCGGGAGGCAATTTTAACCTTTCACCCAAGAAATCATCAATAGGCAATTAACTCAAATAAGGTTTCTTCAAATCGTTTTTTAGGAAGAAACTGTTCTTCCAAGGCTACGGCAAAAGGTACTGGCGTATCAAGGGAGCCAACTCTTCTAACCGGCGCATCTAAGGATTCAAAGCAATGCTCATTAATCAATGCTGAAATCTCACCTCCAATCCCTCCAAATAAGGAATCCTCATGAAGAATCAATGCTTTACCAGTTTTTCTTACTGAGTTATAAATACACTCCGTATCTAAAGGCAGAAGGGTTCTTAAGTCAATGATTTCAACGTCTAAGCCACGTTCCTCTTTTAATTCTAAGGCCCAGTGCACGCCTGAACCATACGTTATAATACTGGCTAGCTTTCCTTCGCTCGCGACGGCTGCTTTACCGATTTCCAATTGATAATACGCGCTAGGAACCATTCCTTTTGTACTTCGATAGAGGGCCTTATGTTCGAAGAAAAGTACGGGGTTTGGATCTTCGATAGAGGCATTCAGTAAGCCTTTGGCATCAAATGGATTCGAAGGATAAACCACTTTTAACCCCGGGGTATGTGTAAACCAAGCTTCGTTGCTTTGAGAGTGAAATGGACCTGCTGCAGTACCGGCACCTGTGGGCATCCGAACTACGACGTCGGCTTGCTGTCCCCAGCGCCAATGAATTTTGGCTAAATTATTTATGATTTGATTGAATCCACAGGTAACAAAATCCGCGAACTGCATCTCCACCATCGCTTTCATTCCAGAAATTGACAGCCCTAATCCTGCCCCAACAATAGCCGACTCACACAACGGAGTATTTCGAACACGATCTTTCCCGAATTTCTCTACAAATCCTTCGGTTACTTTAAAGGCCCCGCCATACTCGGCAATGTCTTGGCCCATAAGGACAAGATTCGGATGTCTTTCCATGCTTTGACTCAAGCCTTCTTGTATGGCATCAATGAACCTAAGTTCCTTAGACTCTCCAGTTGGTGGAATGACTTGTGCCGAGGTAGCAGCATACAAATCTGAAAGTTCTTCTGTTAAGGAAGGTACAATGGCTGATTCCGCATTAGCTTCATCAAATGAACGTTGGATATCCGCTTTAAACCCATCTTTAATTTTTGAGATAAGCTCTTCATTTACCACCTTTTCTTGAAGTAGAAACAATTCGAAATTTGCTACAGGATCTTTAAGCGCCCATTTATCTTGAATACCTTCTGGATAATATTTTGTTCCTGACGCCTCTTCATGACCCCGCATTCTAAAAGACATCAATTCCACCAAATAGGGCGTTGGATTCACACGAATTTCTTCCGCAATCGTTCGAATAGCCCGAATCACTGCTAGAATATTGTTGCCATCCACTTGGATTGCATTCATGCCGTATCCAATACCTTTATCAATAAATTGCTTGCACTTAAATTGCTCATTTGATGGTGTGGAAAGACCCCAGGCATTATTTTCGATACAGAATATTACGGGTAAATCCCAAACTGAAGCGACATTCAACGACTCGTGAAAATCTCCCTCTGAGGCCCCACCATCTCCAGAGAATACGAGTGTTGCTTTATTGTTTTTCTTTAGTTTTTGAGCTAAGGCAATACCATCCGCGATACCCAATTGCGGTCCAAGGTGAGAAATCATTCCTACCAAATGGTGCTCCTTAGAACCAAAGTGAAACGAACGGTCTCTTCCTTTGGTAAATCCTGACATTTTACCCTGAAATTGAGCGAACAGGCGATTTAATGGTATTTCTCTTGTAGTAAACACTCCTAAATTTCGGTGCATCGGTAGAATATATTCATCCGATTCCAGTGCATAAGCGCACCCTACAGAAATCCCTTCTTGCCCCCATCCAGAAAACCACTTGGTTATTTTTCCTTGTCGAAGTAAGACCAACATCTTCTCTTCAATCATACGCGGGAGGAGAATGGCCTTATAAATTTTGATTAATTCTTCGTTATCGAAGCCAGTTCGATCATACGTAATATGTAATTGGTCTAGTAATTTTTCCACGCTGCAAAATTAACAAATAAAAAAACCCACCGAGGTGGGTTTAAAGAGTTTCAAGAAAATGAGGATTAAACTAAGCCTTGGTCGATCATAGCATCTGCTACCTTCACGAATCCAGCAACATTCGCTCCTTTAACGTAGTCCACATTACCATCTTCTTTTGTGCCATATTTCACACAAGCTTCATGAATTGAAACCATGATGCCGTGTAAACGTTGGTCAACTTCCTCGGCTGACCAAGATAATCTTAAAGAGTTTTGTGACATTTCAAGTCCTGACGTTGCTACACCACCTGCATTCGATGCTTTACCTGGCGCAAACAACACATTTGCTGCTTGGAATGCATAAATTGCTTCCGGAGTTGAAGGCATATTGGCACCTTCAGCTACACATTTAACGCCATTAGCAATAAGGGTTTTAGCCTCTTCCCCATTCAATTCATTTTGAGTTGCACATGGCAATGCGATGTCTGCTTTTACCTCCCAAGGACGTTTACCTGCAACAAATTTCGCATTTGGATATTTATTAGTGTACTCAGCAATTCGTCCACGCTTAACATTCTTCAATTCCATAACGAATGCTAATTTTTCAGCATCGATGCCGTCTGCATCATGGATATAGCCTGAAGAATCTGAAAGTGTTACCACCTTAGCGCCCAATTGTGTCGCCTTTTCGCATGCGAACTGCGCTACATTTCCTGAACCTGAAACCACAACTGTTTTTCCATTGAAAGAATCTCCTTTCGTTGCAAGCATTTCTTTTGCAAAATAAACGGTACCATACCCTGTAGCTTCTGGACGAATCAAAGAACCACCCCAGTTTCTGGCTTTTCCTGTTAATACACCGGTAAATTCATTACGAATTCGCTTGTATTGTCCGAACATGTAACCAATTTCTCTACCACCTACACCGATATCTCCTGCGGGTACATCCGTGTCTGCACCAATGTGACGCGAAAGTTCTGTCATAAACGATTGGCAAAACTTCATCACTTCATTGTCAGACTTTCCTTTTGGATCAAAATCAGAACCTCCCTTACCTCCACCCATGGGAAGCGTAGTTAATGAATTCTTGAAAATTTGCTCAAAACCTAAGAATTTAAGGATAGAAAGATTCACAGAAGGGTGAAAACGCAAGCCTCCTTTATATGGTCCGATGGCTGAGTTAAATTCAACACGATATCCACGATTCACTTGCACATTTCCGTTATCATCTAACCATGGAACTCGGAATATAATCGTTCGTTCTGGCTCAATAATACGTTCGAGAATTTTCGCATCCTTATACTTTGTATGTACTTCTGTAAACGGAATAATTGCTTCTGCTACTTCGTGAACAGCTTGTAGGAATTCTGGCTCATGACCATTATTAACCTTCACATTTTCCATGAAAGCATCTATTTCCTTTTGATATTTGTTTGACATAAAACTAAATTTAAAATTTGCTCACAAATGTAACAAGATTTTAAGTTGTGAACTGAATATTTTTCAACAAGTACTAAGTGTTAAAGTGACACTAAATTAATGGTTATTTTACTTCTTATTAATGTATAATCAAGCAACTTTAATTTAATCATTTCGTAAGGTAGATCGTTTGGTCAAGCTAAAAAATATATATATATTTGAATACCTAATTACTATGCTCTCATTGCGCCCTATATTTTATTCGTTTTTTATACTAGTTTTTGCGCAATTCAATGCAATTGCACAGAACAATTCGGGATGTCCGAATGCTAACCTCAGCATGGGTAATTTTACGAATTGGCAAGGATTTACAGGAAATTACTCGAATCCAGCAGCGAGTATGGGTATTGTTGCCGGTAGACATACCATCATGACGGGAGCTGGGACAGACCCGTTTTCATGCGGAGGATTGCCATTGGTACCCCCGGGAAGTACCTCCTCTGCGCGCCTTGGTAACTCAGGCACGGGTGCTCAAGGAGAACAACTTCGATATACGATGACTGTTAGTCCTCAAAACGCCTTATTTATATACAAATATGCATGTGTATTGGAAGACCCTGGTCATCCGCCTAATGCTCAACCTGTATTTCAAATGCGTTTATTGGATCAAGCGGGAAACCAAATAGGTGGGAATTGTGGGGTTTACACGGTATATGCTGGACAACCTGGTCAAAATTTTCAAACATGCGGTGGGGTAAAATGGCTACCTTGGACTATTGTAGGGGTAAACCTTACTGCCTACACCGGTCAACAAGTAACCGTTGAATTCACAACGAAGGATTGCGATTATTCAGGGCATTTTGGTTATGCATATGTGGTTGCAGATTGCATGCCTTTGATCTTGGATTTAGATTATTGTTTCGGCGCAAACACGATAAATATTTCTGGTCCTGCCGGATTTCAAAGTTATAACTGGAGTTCGGGACAAAACACGCAGTCAATTTCAGTGCCTGTTGCAAATGCAGCCCCAACGTATACGGTAACCATGCAGTCCTTTTCGAATCAAGGGAATTGTACGGTATCACTTACAGCGCAAGCCATTCCAACAACTGTAAATAACAACTTTACTGTTACACAAGCTTGCCCGTGGTCGCCAACCCAATTTAACAGTACCCCAACCATTTTACCAACCTCCATAAATGGAGTTACCCTTGCCAATGGCGGCGCGGCCTCATGGTTCTGGGACTTCGGTGATAATTCTACGTTAACAGGAAACAACCCTGCATTACATCAAAACCCGACGCACGTATATGCTAATCCCGGAACATATACTGTAACACATATTGTATTTACGCAAGCCGGTTGTAGCGACACCATTTCTCAAACAATCAATGTACTGCCCCCTCCTACCATTAACTTTACCTACAACGACGCCTGTGTTTTTGATGTTGTTAATACAACAAATAACACCCAAGACCCAAATCTTGCTCAGGTTACCTATCAGTGGTTATGGGGTGACGGGAGCGCAAATGACATAACTACAAATGCATCGCACACCTATCAGCAAGCGGGAACGTTTCAACTCGGTTTGGCCGCCACCAACGTGGGGGGATGCACAGACACCTTGTATCAATCCGTAACAATTCATCCGCTTCCACTTGTGTTTGCTGGCAATGACACTACGATTTGTCCAAGTTTTAGCATTCCACTCAACGCAACTGGTGCCGTAACATATAGTTGGGAAACGGGAACAGCAAATGGATCACCCTATGTTCCACAAGCAAGTGAAATGGTAACAGTAATTGGAACAGATGCAAATGGTTGCATAAATACTGATTCTATTTACATTACCCTTCATCCCGCAGCGGTTGTTGATGCGGGTCCGGACATCAGTGAGTGTTTCGGCACGAGTGTAACGATTACCGGATCAGGTGTGGTGAATTATTCTTGGGATAATGGATTAATCGATGGGCAACCCTTTACCCCACCCGTTGGTGTGGTAACGTATACCGTAACAGGGACAGATGCCAACGGATGTATTGATACCGATCAAATGATCTTGACCACTTGGGCAAATCCCGTGGTTAATGCAGGCAATGATCAATCGATTTGCGAAGGTGATTCAACCCTACTTTCTGGTTCAGGCGCAAGCACCTATGTTTGGGACAATGGTATTCTTAATAATGACTATTTCATCCCTACAATTAATACCACCTATACAGTAATTGGTACAGACAACAATGGGTGTATTGGTACGGACGATATGAATTTAACCATTGAGCCCGCGGCCTACCCATCTTTCAACGCACCCGTATTAGCGGATTGCACGCCTTTCTCGTTTACACTGAATAACACATCTACCGGCACACCATTTACCCAGGCAGAATGGAGCTTTGGAAACGGAGCTACAGCAACAGGAGCAGGACCGATTTCTTACACGTACAATAGTCCGGGCTGCTACGATGTAGGGCTTACATTAACAACGGCTTTAGGTTGTGAATGGGATATATTAATTTCTGACTACTTGTGCAGTTATGTGTTGCCGATAGCGGATTTTGAGCCTAGCCCGATGAATATTACTGATTTGGAAAATACCAGTTCAATGATAAATCAAAGCGCTGGTGGCAGTTATTACGCGTGGGACTTTGGCGATGGAACAACATCAACTGAATTTGAGCCGATTCATTTCTTCCCTAATACTACTACGGCCAATTATCTTGTAACATTAATTGTATACACAGATAATGGATGTACGGATACAACCAATCGTGTTGTTACATTAACTGAAACACAACTCCTGTATGTTCCAAACACCTTTACACCGGATGGGAATGAATACAATCAAACGTGGTTTCCTGTTATTACCGCTGATTTTGACCCATACGAGTTCACCTGTTTAATCTATGATCGCTGGGGAGAGCTTATTTGGGAGAATCACAATCATTTGGTTGGTTGGGATGGAAAACGGATGAATGGAAAACCGATTCAAGAAGGCGTGTATACATGGAAAATCTTGATTAAGTCGCCCTATCGAGATGAGCGTAAAGCTTTTACAGGTCACGTAACCCTTTTAAGGTAAATCCATATAAAAACCTTAATTTTGCGGTGTATGAAATTATTTTACTCCTTAGTTTTCCTTGTTATCTCAACGATTTACGCTGTTGCTCAAAATAACGCTGGATGTCCAAATGCAAATTTCAGTAATAGTAATTTCACCAATTGGCAAGGTTATACCGGGAATTATGCTAATCCTGCTTCGGCGTTTGGAATAGTGAATGGAAGACATACTATAATTTCTGCTCCTGGAATAGACCCGAATACATGCGGTGGATTACAAATGATCCCACCGGGTAGTACGCGTTCTGCAAGATTAGGTAACCAAAGCACTGGCGCTCAGGGTGAACGGTTAACTTATACCATGAATGTTACAGCACAGAATTCATTATTTATCTACAAGTATGCTTGTGTTTTGCAAGATCCAGGTCACTCACCGGCCCAACAGCCCGTTTTCCAAATGCGTTTATTAAACCAAAACGGGACTCAAATCGGTGGAAATTGTGGAACATACAACGTTTACGCAGGCCAACCAGGCCAGAATTTTCAAACATGTGGGGGTGTCAAATGGCTTCCATGGACTATAGTAGGGGTTAATCTTCAAGCATACATAGGACAGAATGTTACGGTTGAATTCACAACTAAAGATTGCGCACAAAGTGGTCATTATGGGTACGCTTATGTGGTAGCTGATTGTATGCCCTTAACCTTAGATTTAGATTATTGTTTTGGTTCACCTACCATAAATATTTCAGGGCCTGCCGGATTCCAAAGTTATAATTGGAGTAATGGAGCCAACACGCAAAGCATAAGTGTTCCGGCAGCAACGGCAGCTCCAAGTTATACAGTGACGATGCAATCCTTCTCTAATCAGGGCAATTGTACTGTGGCATTAACTGCTTCTGCCATACCGACCACCGTTCAAAGTAATTTTACCTACACAGCAGCATGTCCATGGACCCCAATGCAATTTAATAGTACGCCAACTATTCTTCCAAATATGATAAATGGTGTACTTCTCGCGAATGGGGGTGCTTCCTCGTGGTCATGGAATTTTGGGGATGGGTCTTCATTGAATGGCAATAATCCTGCTGTTCACATGAATCCAACGCACACCTATCAGAATCCGGGCACGTACAATGTGACCCACATTGTTACCACGCAAGCAGGTTGCTCGGATACCATTACTCAATCTATAACCGTGCTACCTCCCCCGGTAATTAACTTCAGCTTCAACAACAGCTGTATGAATGATACGGTAAGTTTTAGCAATCTAACACAAGACCCTAACCTCGCCCAAGTAGGCTACACGTGGTTATTTGGAAATGGAAGTCCAAATTCTACACAAACCAATCCCATTCAAATCTATCCCAATGCCGGAACATATAATGTTTCACTTATCGCATCTAATGCGGGCGGTTGTACGGATACACTTACACAAGCAGTAACCGTCTATCCACTACCTCCAGTCAATGCTGGAAGTAATGTTTCTGTTTGTCCGGGTACACAAGTAACCTTAAACGCAACGGGTGCACCAACATTGACATGGGAAACAGGAACAGCTAACGGTGGAACCTATTTACCAGCGAACAGCACCACACTGACCGTGGTTGGTATAGATAACAACGGCTGTGTGAATCAAGACTCGATGGATATTACGATTTATCCGGGAGCACTTGTAAATGCAGGTCCTGATATCAACGTGTGTTTAGGGTCAACGGTAACAATCACTGCTACAGGTTCCAACACGTATCAATGGAACAACGGGATCACTAATGGTCAAACCTTTACCCCTCCTCTTGGAACTACTACTTACACCGTTATAGGCACCTCTGCGAATGGCTGTACGAATGTAGATTCGATGGTGTTGACCGTATTTTCAAATCCCGGAATAAGTGCAGGAATCGACCAAATTGTATGTTCAGGGGATTCAACACAGTTAATTGGACAAGGAGCGATAAGTTATCAATGGAGTGGTGGCGTAGTAAATGGCACATACTTTACTCCGTTGGCAAGTGGATTATGGAGTGTGACAGGAATTGATAACAATGGTTGCGTAGGGTATGACACCTTACAGATAACGATACCTCAACCTATTGTATTTGCTGGTAATGACAGCAGTATTTGTCCTGGATTTAGTATTCCGCTAAACGCATTTGGAACAGCTACCTACACGTGGAGTACCGGAACTACCAATGGAAGTAATTATAGTCCACTCACTAACGAGGTTATTTCTGTAATTGGATTGGACACCAACCTTTGCCCTGCATATGATACCTTAATTATAACTGTTTTTCAAGCCCCAGTGGTTGATGCAGGACCAGATATTCAAGTATGTTCGGGAACATCTGTTACCATTTCAGGTTCAGGAGCTCTTACATACGTTTGGGACAATGGACTAATTAATGGAAACACATGGACCCCACCCGTGGGAATTGTCACCTACCTTGTAACAGGAACGGATGCGAATGGATGTATAGACACTAGTAACATGGTTCTAACCGTTTGGGCGAATCCAACAGTGAACGCAGGAGTTGATCAAAGCATTTGCGAAGGAGCAAGTACCCAAGTAAGTGGATCTGGTGCGGTAAGTTATCAATGGAATAATGGGATAGTGAATCAAGTTAACTTTACACCAAGCACCACATCAACCTACACAGTTACCGGAACAGACCAAAACGGCTGTATTGGAACAGACAATATGAACATCACCATTGAACCGGCTTCAATACCTAACTTCAACGCTGCAATAACAGAAAACTGTATTCCATTCACAGCCAACCTTACCAATACATCCTCCGGCACTCCTTATGTATCAGCACTTTGGGATTTCGGTAATGGTATAACCGGCAACGGTATGAATTCAACGTCCGTAACTTATAATGCGCAAGGATGTTACGATGTAAGCTTGACCTTAACCACTGCATTAGGTTGTGTTTGGGATACCACGTTTACTGATTATTTGTGCACCTATTCTGTACCAATTGCTGACTTTAACGTCACCCCACAATCGATGACTGTTTTGAATACTACTGGGACATTTGAAAATTACAGTGCAGGAGCAGATTATTACGATTGGGATTTTGGTGATGGGTCCGCTAATTCAAGTGAATTTGAACCTATTCATGCATTTCCAACGTCTGCCGCTGGTACCTATTTAATTTCATTAATTGCCTCAACTGAATTTGGGTGTAAAGACACTGCAACACGTACTGTCATTGTTTTAGAATCCCAGCTGATTTTCGTTCCTAACACCTTTACTCCCGATGGAAACGAATATAACCAAACCTGGCTTCCGATAATTACAGCAGATTTTGACCCCTATGAATATAGTTGTTTTATCTTCGACCGATGGGGTGAAATTATTTGGGAAAATCATAACCACGAATTGGGTTGGGATGGAAAAAGAACGGATGGAATTGATGTTTCACAGGGAACATATACATGGAAAATAGTACTTAAATCTCCTTACTCAGATAGCAGAAAAGCATACATTGGACATGTGAATTTATTGAGGTAATGTAGTTTGGCATTTAATTCATAAATTTGAAGGTGAGAATGGCAACGATTGGTTAATATTCTCGTAAAGAATGTGACCCAAACATTAACTTTTTTTTTATGACACGATTTATATTGAGTGTAATTGTTTTATTCACTACTTATTTCGCTCACAGTCAATATACCGTTTGTCTAGGCCAAGACTTATCTGTATGCCCAGGCCAAACAGTGACAATCAACAATTGCAATCAAGGTGGTGGTGCCAATAACGTTGCAGGTGTTTATTTGAATGCCCCAAGCCAAGTTAACTTATCTGATGACTCTTGGTCGGGTGTTGTTAATATCGGATTCCCATTCAATTTTTATGGTCAAAATTATAACCAGTGTGTAATAGGTTCCAATGGATTAGTGTCATTTAACCTGGCAAACGCGAATGGATATTGTCCATGGTCGTTGGGGGGGATTCCTCCACTTCCGAATATGCAATTAACCTCTGCTCGGAATTCAATCATGCTCACGTATCAGGACATTAATCCGTCGTTAGGCGGTCAAATTCAATATCAAATGATAGGTACAGCACCTAATCGCCGATTTGTTGTATTATATAAAAACATAATGATGTTTAGCTGTACACAACAATGTAATTACATGGCTATTATTATGTATGAAACTACCAATGTGTTTGAATTGCACATTGGAAATAAACCAATTTGTACGGGTTGGAATAGCGGCTTAGCCATTCAAGGGTCAGAGAATAATCCAATGACCGTAGCGCACATAACCCCGGGGAGAAACAACCAAGTATGGGGTGCAAATCAAGATGGTCGTCGATTTACTCCAACAGCTCCAAATAACACCAATCAATATACCATGGCTCAAATTCCATATGTATTGGTATCTAGTCCAGGGACAAATTTTATTTGGCAAAATACACTAGGGCAAACCTTTCCTTACAATAACGGAACCTTGGTCGTAAACAATGTACCAACCCCTGGTCCCACAGGATATTTTTTATCAGGATCTGCATGCAATGCGAGTATCGGGTCAATTACCAATGATACTACATGGATTTCTATTGGTGGAGCAGCTGTAAATGTGACAACAACCAATGATATTTGTTCTCAATCTATTGGGTCCGTAACGGCCAATCCAACAGCAGGTACACCACCGTTTACCTATACTTGGACCCCAAACATTGGAAATACACAAACAGTAAATAATCTTCCTGCAGGTACATATTCCGTAAGTGTTCAAGACGCCAGCGGTTGTCCGGCCACAGGCACTGGAGTCATTGGAGATACCCCAGCTCAATACACTGCTACCATGACACAAGTAAGTTGTCCGGGCGGAAATGACGGAACAGCCACTGCGCAAATTGTACCGGCAGCACCTGGCGCTACCTACACATGGAGTAATGGCCAAACCACACAAACCGCTACTGGTTTAAGTGCCGGAACATATACCTGTAACGTTGCAACACCAAGTGGTTGTTCAGGAAGTGTCACTATAACGGTTACTGAAATCCCTGCTATGATTTTGAATTTAACCAATGTTGTTAACGCAAATTGCAATAGCATCAATAATGGAAGTGCAACCATTTCTGCAATACAAGGTACTCCTGGATACCTTTACAGTTGGACAGGATCTGCCTCTGTATCAAATATGGCAATCGACTTAGGTGCCGGAACACATACCGTTACTGTAACTGATGCCAATGGATGTGTACAAGATACAACGTTTAACATTAGTGAGCCTCCACCATTATCCATTTCATTTCTCACTCAAGATACTATGATTTGTCCTGAGGCAAGTATTACATTAACAGCACAAGGCGTTGGTGGTTCCAGCCCATACATTTTTAGTTGGGTGGATAATAATGGGAATTCTTTTGGGCCAGCGAGCTCAATAACCGTAGATCCAGCTACCACACCTACCCAATATTGTGTTACACTCTCAGAGCAATGTGGATCGCCAACCACGCAAGATTGCATGACGATTACATTCCCTACCCCAATCATACCGAGTATAGCTCCAAATTTCCCTATTCTTTGTATGCCTGGTTCATTCAATTTTTCGAATACCTCTTCCAACGCAGCAGAAATCGCATCTACGGTTTATACGTTCTCGAATGGAGACACCTACACGGTTCCTGGGATGCAGAATTTTTCAAACACCTTCCCTTACCCAGGGTTTTACAGTGTTAACATGACCACAACCTCTATCTATGGTTGCGTTTACTCAAACAGCACACAAGATATCGTTGAAGTGACCCCCTTACCTACGGCTGACTTTGTACTTTCACGCAACCCTGTAACCTGGTTTGAAACCTCTGTACAAGCAAATGATAATTCTCAAGGGAACATCGTAGATTGGCAATGGTCTTGTGATGGTGCAGAAAGCATTACCAGCAATGGGATTAACGCCATGTTTACTTTCCCTCAAGGTGTAGTTGGTACATATTATTTAAACTTAACAGTAACCACTGCGCAAGGGTGTTCAGATTCAATCTCTTTGCCTTTAGAAATTATTCCAGATATCGTATTCTATGTACCTAATACCTTTACTCCGGATGATGACGAGCATAACCAGACATGGAGATTTTATGTAGAGGGGATTGATGAGATGGGCTTTCATTTAACCGTATATAACCGATGGGGAGAAACCGTATGGGAATCGTTTGATCCTGCGGGTGAATGGGATGGTATGTATGGAGGGAAATTGGTTCAACCGGGAGTTTACACGTGGACTGCTTGGTATAAGGAACGTGACAGTGATGGTAAGAAAATTAGACAAGGATTCGTAAATGTATTGAGATAAGTATGAAAAAGATTTTAATCCTATTGTTCATTGGTAGTATTTTGTTTGGTTGCGGCGTGGTAGATATATCATCTCTACCAACGGGGAACTCTACTCCAACAAAACCTCAACTAACAAACGATGAAGTAATCAAAGGGTTAAAAGAAGCGTTAACTATTGGAATTCAGAATTCAGTAGATTCAAGTTCAGTACTTGATGGTTTTTTAAAGAACCCCGCAATACGTTTACCATTCCCTCCGGATGCAATTAAAGTAAAAGAGAAAGCTATTAATCTGGGAATGCAAGGTCAAGTAGATAAATTTGAAACAACCTTGAATCGTGCGGCTGAAGAAGCTGTAAAAGAAGCCTTACCTATCTTTAAAAATGCTATATTAAACATGTCTATTCAAGATGGTTTTGCCATTTTGAAAGGCGGAAATGGTGCAGCCACTAAGTTCTTGAAAGATAAAACTTCAGACAGCCTTGCAGTTGCCTTTTTGCCTAAGGTAAAGAATGCCACGAGTAAAGTACAATTAACGTCTTATTGGAATCCAATTATCACGAAATATAACGCAGCGGTTACACTTACAGGTGGAGAAAAAATAAATCCAGATTTAGATGCCTATGTGACCCAGTTAGCAATTCAAGGGTTATTTAAATTGGTAGAGAAGGAAGAAAATAAAATCAGAAAGGATCCTGGTGCTAGGGTTACTGATATATTAATGAAAGTATTTAGTAGTATTTAATCCTATATCGTTTGAAACATTTTCCGCCAACTGAGCTTGCGTTAAATGCGCAACATCAGGTATATCATTTAGGCCTTTCACGAGATCAAGTCGCACAGACAGTAATTTTGGTAGGTGATCAAGACCGTGTATCCTTAATATCTAATTTTTTTGATGCGATTGAGCATAAGAGCCAACATAGAGAATTTGTTTGTCATACCGGAACCTACAAAGGAAAGCGAATCTCTGCCATTTCAACCGGAATAGGTACGGATAATATTGACATTACCGTTAATGAACTCGACGCCTTAGTTAACATCGATCTTAAGACAAGAACTTCACTTCCCTCCCATACTTCACTGAATTTAATTCGCATTGGAACCTGCGGTATTTTACAGCCACAAATTCCAGTACATAGTTACATTGTTTCAACGCATGCCTTTGGACTCGATAATGTAGCGCATTTTTACGACATTGAATTTACGGACACTGAACGCTTCATGAACGAACGCATTAAAGAATTCATTCAACTCCCGAAGGCGATAGAACCTTATTTTGTTGCAGCGGATTCAGAGCTCACATTCAATCTAACAGCGGATAGCTGTTTTCCTGGGATAACCATAACCAGTTCTGGATTTTATGGCCCACAAGGAAGACAACTACGCCTTGATTCACGCATAGCCGACATTCAAATTAAGGCTCAGCATTTCAGTGAAAACAACTTAAGGCTATTGAACTTTGAAATGGAAAGTTCGGCTTTATTTGCCTTAGGTAGGGCATTAGGCCACCGATGTGCTACCATTTGTCTGGGGATAGCAAACCGACCGAACACCACCTTTTCAGAAGGATATCAAAAAGAAATGAATGAACTGATACAGTTTGTTCTTGACAGGGTCCCTTAATTTTCCAGGTATTTATCCAAGGTAAGGTGAAGGTTTATCCCGCGAAGTTCTGCCCCTTTGGCGATTATCTCTCCATTCCCATCAATTAAGAACGCACTCGGAATTGAATATACACCATAGAGATTCGAAATTTTACCTCCTTCATCTAATCCATGGTATTTCCAAACCATTCCATCCGATTTAATGGCGTCTTTCCAAGCGGAGGACTCGCGATCTAAGGATACGCTAAATACAGTAAAGCCTTTACCATTCGTGAATTTCTTTTTACGGTATTTGTTATAGGCCTCCACAACGTTCGGCATTTCTTTACGGCAAGGTCCACACCACGAGGCCCAGAAATCCACCAATACCATTTTTCCTCTTAATTTGGATAATGTAATCTTCTTCCCTTTATGAGACTTCATTACAATATCCGGGGCTAAACCCTTGGGGCTTACAACTACCTCTTCGGAATTATTTAAACAGAATGCACCGCAAAAAATGAGTACAATAAAAGCTAAGGGTAGAAATCGTTGCAAGGTTTTCATTAGCCAATTCTTCGAATATCAGCACCAATGTTATTCAAGCGGATTTCAATGTCTTGATACCCTCGATCAATTTGATCGATGTTATGAATAACGCTTTTTCCTTTAGCAGAAAGTGCTGCAATCAACAGGGATACTCCAGCACGGATATCGGGTGAGGTCATGGAAATTCCTTTGAGTTGATGTTCTCTATTTAATCCAATCACAGTAGCTCGATGCGGGTCACAAAGAATGATTTGCGCTCCCATATCGATTAATTTATCGACGAAGAATAACCTAGACTCAAACATCTTTTGATGAATCAGTACAGACCCTTTGGCTTGGGTAGCAACCACCAAAATAATCGAGAGTAAATCCGGCGTAAACCCTGGCCATGGCGCATCATAAATGGTTAAGATGGAGCCATCGATGAACGTGTCTATTTCATAGTGATCCTGAGCAGGGATATAAATATCATCTCCTTTTCGTTCCAACTTAATACCCAACCTTCTAAATACGTTTGGTATAATCCCCAGGTTTTCCCAACTCACATCTTTAATGGTAATTTCAGATTTTGTCATGGCTGCCAAGCCAATGAAACTTCCAATTTCAATCATATCGGGTAGTATGCGATGAAAACATCCTTTCAACTCCTTAACTCCTTCAATATGTAATAAATTCGAACCGATACCTTCAATCTTAGCTCCCATGGAATTAAGCATCTTGCACAATTGCTGAATATAGGGTTCACAGGCTGCGTTATAAAAGGTTGTTCTACCTTCAGCCAACACGGCAGCCATTAGAATATTTGCTGTTCCAGTAACCGACGCTTCGTCCAGGTGGATGTAAGTTCCTTTTAATTTCTTTGCTTCAATGGAGTAGAAATGCTCTCCCGCATCGTAATTAAATTTTGCACCCAATAGCGTAAATCCTTCGAAATGCGTATCCAATCTTCTGCGACCGATTTTGTCTCCTCCTGGTTTTGGAATAAATCCTTTACCAAACCTTGCCAATAAGGGTCCTACAATCATAATGGAGCCGCGCAGTGCCGACGCACGTTTCTTGAAATCTTCGGTTTCCAAATACGCTAAATCAATCTCCTTAGCCTGAAAAATATAAGTACCTTTTTCAACCTTCTCCACCTTCACTCCCATAGTTTGTAAAAGGCTTATCAGTTTATTTACATCAATAATGTCAGGGACATTGGAGATGGTTACTTTTTCAGCCGTTAATAAGGGAGCACATAACACTTGAAGTGCCTCATTTTTTGCCCCTTGTGGATGCAATTCACCTTTTAAAGGTTTACCGCCATGAATTTCAAAAGATGCCATTACTTTTTAAAATTTTTTTTCTTTTGTTTTTGCTTAAAATTCTTGTTGAACTTCTTGTTATTATTGTTGCCCATGCCCATGGATCGCAATAGAATATTCGTATTCATTAATTCATCCGGATTCTCTAGCACTAAATCCCCTTTCGAAAGCTCCTTTAACTGATCAGCAATCACATGATTTTCAACGGTATCATTGTTGTGAGACAGAAATTGTTTTTTCATGAAATTAGCCATTGAATTTTTCAAGTAATCACGTTCGTCTTCGTTCGTGATGTCTTTGGCTGATTCTAGAATTTCTTGAGTATACTTACCGTAATGACCATATCTAATCTTACTTTTCGGATACGCCATCAACTTAGGCTTCTCTTGAAGAGACTCTGCTTTTGGTATTTCATACGGAGAATCAACCTCCAAATTAAAATCGGACATCACAAAAAGGTGAGTCCATAATTTATGTCTAAAATCATCCACATCACGCAGGTGAGGGTTTAATTGTCCCATCACTTCGATTATGGCTTGTGCCGCGCGGTTACGTTCTTTTCGATCCGAAATCTCCATGGCATGTGCAATCATATTCTGCACATTTCGTCCATATTCAGGTAAGATCAGTTTACCGCGTGTTGTATTATATTCCATTAAGATTCGATTTTTGCACCAAGTGCATTCATGTAAATATCGCGTGCTTCATCGATAAAACCAAATGCCTGCAAATCTATTTGCATTTTACCTTTGGTTACGTGTCCCAATAGAATGATGTTCGTATCACACGATTTTTTGTATTCGCTAAACGCATCCCTTTTATCTTCTGGCAAGGTAACTACTACCCTGCCTTGTCCTTCCCCAAACAAGAAGGCATCGGTACGAATATCCATATCAGTTTCAATATCAAATCCGAGGCCTCGTGGAAAGCCCATCTCTACTAAGGTTACGAAAAGACCCCCGTCAGAAACATCATGCGCAGCGTTTATTAAATTTTGCGCTATCAGTTCTTGGATGGTTTGCTGCATCTTGAATTCTTCATCCAAATCGAAGCTTGGAACCGGTGAAAGTTTTACCCCTTGAATCGCAGACAAATACTCAGAGGAGCCCATATCATCGGAATAATTTCCAACTAAATAAATTAAATCCCCTTTCTCTTTAAAATCAAGGGTCATTTTTTTATCCTTATCCTCCAAAAGTCCAATCATACCAATCGTTGGGGTTGGAAATACAGGAACTTCTTTTCCTCCAATAACTGATTGATTGTAGAAAGAAACATTCCCTCCAGTAACTGGTGTAGAAAATTTTATACATGCGGCGCTCATCCCTTTAATCGCACCCACAAACTGCCAATAGCTTTCAGGATTATATGGATTCCCAAAATTCAAGCAATTCGTAACAGCAGAAGGAATACCGCCTGAAACAGTAATGTTTCGAGCCGCTTCAGAAACAGCGATCATCGTGCCTATTTCAGGATCAGAATTCACGTAGCGTGAATTACAATCCACGGTCATTGCGAGTGCTTTTTTGGTTCCTTTAATAGAAACAACTCCAGCATCTGAAGGCGCATTGGTGGACATATTAACGGTACCTACCATGGAGTCATATTGCTCATAAACCCATCGTTTTGAAGCAATGTTAGGTAAGCCCAACATTTGATACGCCACGGCTTTAAGATCCGAAGGAACCTTGATCGAATCTGGATTAAATTTCTTTGCCTCGGCATAATATGCAGGCTCAGAATAGGCCCGTTTATTTTGCGGCGCGCCTCCACCAAGTACCAAGGATTCAGCGGGTACATCACCCACCAATTCACCGTGCATGTAATAACGGATTCTACCCGTATCTGTTACATTACCGATCTCTTCTGCATGTAAATCCCATTTATCAAAAATTGATTTTACTACGTGCTCTTTGCCTTTTTGAACCACAACCAACATTCGTTCTTGGGATTCAGAAAGCAAAATTTCATAAGGCAACATGTTTTCTTGTCTGGTAGGAACTTTATCCAAATAAATCTCCATTCCTACACCTCCAGCCGCAGACATTTCTGTGGTAGAGCAAGTTATTCCTGCCGCTCCCATGTCTTGCATACCAACGATTGCATCCGTTTGAGACAATTCCATTGTGGCCTCAAGAAGTAACTTTTCCATAAAGGGGTCACCCACTTGTACAGAAGGTAAATCATTCGCAGAATCTTCTGTAATATCTTTAGAAGCAAAGGCCGCCCCTGCAATTCCATCTTTACCCGTGGCAGAACCCACAATAAATACAGGATTACCCGGACCTTTTGCTGTGGCAGAAATAATTCGTTTGGTATCTATAATCCCGGCGGAGAACGCATTCACCAAGGGATTTGTATTGTATGAATCATCAAAAAACACTTCACCTCCAACAATCGGAATCCCGAAAGCATTTCCATAGTCTCCTATTCCTTTAACCACACCTTTAACCAACCATTTGGTTCGGGGCAAGTCTAAATTCCCAAAACGCAATGAATTTAATTGCGCAATTGGACGTGCACCCATGGTGAAAATATCACGATTGATTCCCCCCACTCCTGTTGCAGCTCCTTGATAAGGCTCCAAGGCACTGGGGTGGTTATGGGATTCGATTTTAAATACACACCCAAGACCGTCACCAATATCTACTAATCCGGCATTTTCTTCCCCGGCCTTAACAAGCATGTGCGGACCATCTTTAGGTAGTGTTTTTAACCAAAGAATTGAATTTTTGTACGAGCAATGCTCCGACCACATTACGGAGTAAATTGCGGTTTCTGTAAAATTGGGGGTTCGACCAAGAATTCCTTTAATTTGCTCGAATTCTTCTGCTAACAAACCTAGTTCTTTAGCTTGCGTAAGCGTAGCTTCTTTTTGTAGGGTATTTTCCATGATAAATTTCAAGCACAAAAGTACGTAATATCTTTAAGTCCATACCCCTTGAAACAAAGAATCACCCCCAACTTTATTAACAAAAAAAAATCCGGATAAACCGGATTTAATAATGTTGAATACGGAATTTTTAATGCGCACAATGCACCACATAAGTACCCGTAGAGTCTGTATAGCCATTCGCTTCTAAGCTCTCCATTTCATCCCCACATTTTTCACCAAGCTCAATCTCAGCCCCCGCTTTGTCGTAATGGCAATCAGCGCAGGTGTTTTTTTTACAAGCGGCTAATGAAAGCGCTGTTAGGCATAGAGCAGCAACATACATCATCTTAGTTTTCATATGATTTATTTTTAAAATTACTATTGAAATTATATCCAACACCAAGGAAGAAATTTCTTCCCGGAAAGGGCATTTGAATGTTTTTTAAGCGGGACAAATGATCGATATACGTGGCATTAAGCACATTTCTCCCTCCACCTTTTACAGTGAATTGATCAGTTTTACCAAAAGCAAAAACCAATGAAAAATCAAGCACGTGATATCCCTTGGATGTGGTTTCGAGGTAGGCCACATTATTTTGAGGTCCCATTAAGGTGGATTGTACATTCACCTCTTTCAATCGAATAAAGTTCTTTAATTCAAATTCATACCTAAGCACGTTTTGCATTCGAGGCTGAGGAATCATAGAGACCGAACTATCACCAAGGGAACTGACATTAAGGTAGGACAAAGAAACCTCCCAATGCAATCCATGCGCAAAATGCGGATGTACATGATAAGACAAATCTACGCCAGAAAAAAGCACTTCATTATTTTGAACGTAACGGTATCCAGGAATTCCATCAAACAGCATCCCCATGGGCTCCAAATAAATATAATCGCGTATGTAACTCACGAACGGGTTTAACACCATGGCGCCATGCGCTTGATTCCATTCTAGGGTAACATCTAATTGGCTAGCCTTTTCGGGAACCAACGCAGCATCACCTACCTCATACCTCAGCGCACCGTGATGATACCCATTTGAGAACAACTCCGTTAAGTGTGGCGCCCGAAATCCAGTGGATAATGACGTCCGCCAAACAAACTTGTCCGAACTTCGCACCGCACCTATACTTCCATTTAAGCCATTAAAACTGAGGTTGTTTTGGTGTGGTAAATCAATCCCAAATATCGTTCTGCGGTCATACCGAATCCCTGCCTGAAGATTCCATTTTTTACGCTCGTGATTGACACTTACATATCCGCCCAAATCAACAGATTGCGCATTAGGGATTAAGGTGTCAGAAGCATTTAACGCATTGGTATTATCTTGGGTCATCGCTTGCAGCCCAGCTGTTAATTTAGTTCTTGGACTCCATTTTATTTGCCACCTCAATTGGGCCAAGTGATTGAACAAGAACATACTCAAGGAAGGGATCGTAACTTTCTCGTCAAATTCAATTAATCGATTTAGTGTCGCCCCGTACATGAATAAAACATCTGATTTATCCCTGTAAAAATTGGCGGTAGCTTGAATTAGGTGATTCTGAAAAAACTGTGCCGGCAATTCATATGTTCTAGCGCGCTCATCGACCTGAAAAGTCAAGGGCGTAGCTAAGGAATCATGTGTATGTCCTGGGATTCCTACTACGGAATGACTGGCGGTGTAACGTAAGGAGTACAAACTCCGTTTTCCTGTGTATGACATATTAACCTTAGCCCCCAGATCATTGAACCGCGAATTTTTGGCAAACTTACCTGAAGGCAATTTAAAATCAGCGTGATTAGAATAAGTTGAAGCCACAAACCATCGGAACTTACGATAGGATTCCTTATAAATCAATTGGGCTCTGCCGCCTAAGGTATTGGAGAAGCCTTCTGATTGAAATTCGACCGAGCGTGCATTGGATGGCGCAAATGGAGCATCCACCAAATAGACAACTCCTCCCATGGCATCTGCACCATATAATAAACTGGCTGGACCTTTTATAACTTCAACGGCAGAAACACCAAGACTTGTAATGCCAATTCCGTGATCACCACCCCATTGCTGTCCCTCCAGCCTTAACCCATTCAACAAGGTAACCACACGCATCCCCTGCATACCGCGAATCACAGGTTTTGAAATACCATTTCCTAAAGCCGCATTATAGACCCCAGGTATTTTCGCCAATGCTTCGCCGAGTGTTAAATTTGAAATCACACCAAGGGACGACATTTTCTGAGATTCAATATGAAAGGGGTTTTTATTCGATTGAATTAGCGCACCAGAAGAAACGGTAACTTCATGCATGTCCAAATGAACTGGCAATAGGTGAATTTTCACCAGGCTTTGCCCCTCACATAGCGTGAAAAAAGCACTTCGATACCCTAACATCATTACCTTGATATCAAGGCAACCCGTTGTATTTATTGTGTAAATACTTTTACCTTCAGCATTAGTCAGTACGGTTTGATCGTATTCAACGCAGTATACCGTCGCATCACTAAGTGGCTCGTTGCGTATTGAATCAAAAACTTGCACGGTTAACTGCTGAGCCAATAACGAGTTAAAAGCAAAAATCAGAACAGTAACTACTAAGGCATATTTCATTATAAAAGCATCTATTGCAACATTGTTGCGTTTTGCAAATATAAATATTAATTGCAATTTTGTTGCACTAATGGAAAAAATGTCCAATCCAAGAAATACAAAAGCAAAACAAGCTGTCTTGAACGAAATAGCTAATTCATCGTTTGCCTTAAGTCAACCGGAGCTCTTTGAACGGGTAAAAGGCACCTGCGATAGAGTAACCGTATATCGCGTGTTGGACAGACTTGTAACAGAAAACAAAATACACAAAATTGTAAACATAGATGGGACAATAAATTATGCCCGTTGCGCAAGTTGTGACGAATCCCATACACATGCCCATGACCATTTACATTTCAGCTGCATTACGTGCAAAAAAATCGAATGTTTGGAAGAACAATTGATTCATGTTAAGCTGCCAGACACATACCAAATAAAAGAGTTATTCCTTACAATCTCCGGGATTTGTCCAAGTTGTAGTCTTTCCTAGGAAATCATACCTTTACCCCATGTATTTCCGTGTACTCATTTTAGCGCTTTTATTGGGTTCTTGTCAAGAAGAAATCGCATACCATGAACAATTTATGGATGAATCTGATTGCTATGTGTATCTAAACGAAATCATCAAGCAACATAGGAAGGGTTATACGATTGAGTTTATTAACCCAACTGAGGCAAGTGGCTGTGTGAAAAAACAACTAGCACAAACCTATATTATTCACTTTAGCGATTCATTAGGTTTAGAGTCTGTAGTAATGGTTACCAAAACACCAGAAAAATACATACGTGCGGTTAAGGAATGGGCATTAACATATGGTTCAAATAGCATACGGGTAACGCACATGAATGAAGAGAAGAATAGCATCGAATTAGTGCTAAGTAAGAAATACCTCAAACCCACAGACAGCCTCTTCCACAGTTCTTTTAGGCCATACAAGGAAATCCAATTGAAAAAAGAAAAATCGATTTGGAAGGAAGAATCAAGCAATATTAACCCCTATTGGCCGTGGAATAATCCAAATAAATGATAATTAGTTCAATTTCAAATAAGAATATTAAACCGTCAGAAGCCATAAAAGCCTCAGATATCAGAGAAAGCCTTTTGAGTTTTATTCAAAAAAATCACCCTGAATTTAGCAGTGAGGGGTATTTAAGTTA
>Ga0315899_10001602_pt1 | contig 25756 bp, 15 predicted proteins | sample LakEriMetagenome_2_FD_203518 | JGI IMG/M metagenome (GOLD analysis project Ga0315899, IMG submission 203518) | Freshwater fungal communities from buoy surface, Lake Erie, Ohio, United States - Buoy 4 MA112 | ecosystem: Environmental > Aquatic > Freshwater > Lake | place: USA: Lake Erie, Ohio... | reverse complement strand
GGCAGGTGCGTTTTAGGGGTAGCTCTTTGGGTTATTCCATGTTTTTCAAAGCAGTTCGGTTTTATCGGCTGAGTGAATTCGCGTTTGAGTCATTCTTCGTGGGAGATATACACATGCAACGATATACAATGAAGCGTCGGTTGGTTTTGGTTATTGGTTTGGGGGTGGGTGTTGGATTGGTAGGGTGTTCGCGAGAGGAGGTGCAAGAGAAGCAGAGTATGGGAAAAGCAGAACATAATACAGCACATGGACAGGAGTCCGGGGGGCATGAGCACAAGCCGGGGGCGCATGGTGGAGCGATCGTAGAGATAGGGGAGGACAGTTATCATGCGGAAGCTTTGTTGGATGCAGAGGGGAGGGTGCGAGTGTTTATGTTGGGATCGGATGAGACCCGGATCAAGGAGCTCAAGGATCAGGCATTGACCAGTTACATCAAGGGGGATGGGGAGACTGAGGCAGTGAGTGTGGAGTTGAGAGGGGAGCGGCAGGATGGAGATTCGGAGGGGATGGTCTCCCAGTTTGTTGGAGAGTTACCGGCGAATTTAAGGGGCAAGTCATTGACGGTGACGGTTCCAAATTTACCGATTGATGGCGAGCGGTTTCGGGTGTCGTTTCGTTTGGAGGCAGGGGGAGAGAGTCATGGGAGCAATGCGGTAGCGATGGCGCCGCAGGAGGAGCGGACGTTGTATTTGACACCTGGGGGTAAGTACACGCAGGAGGATATCGATCGCAATGGAGCGACGGTTCCTTCGGTGAAGTTCCAGGGAGTTCTCACGGAGCACGATGACAATCCGCAGGTTGGAGATCGGATATGTCCTATTTCGAAAACGAAAGCGAACGAAAAGTTTGCTTGGGTGATTGGTGGCGAGGTTTATACTTTTTGTTGTCCACCTTGTATTGACGAGTATGTAACGAAGGCGAAGGAGAAGCCAGATGAGCTCAAGCCTGCGGATAGTTTCGTCAAGCAGTAGGGAATTGTGATTTGGGTAGGGATTCCAAGAGGAGGGTGTCGGCGATGGTTGATCGAAGTGAGTTTGTGGCGCGACGAATCGTTAATTTGATGGTTGTGTTCGCTGTGTTAGTTGTGTTCTATGGAGCGAATGCTCTTGGGCACGAAGGGCACAAGCCATTGCCGACGCGTGGTGTGGAGGTGGATCTTGAGGGAGGAGCGATGGTCGTCAGTCCGGAGGCGCTTGGAGCGTTGGGTGTTGAAACCTCTCCGGTGGTGAAGGGGAATACTCGCGAGACATTTTCGGCTTATGGATCATTGGTGGTGCCTTGGAATCAGTGGGCGATGGTTTCCACGAGGTTAGAGGGTCGGATTGTCGCGATGCATGTGATAGAGGGTCAGGAGGTTGAGCGTGGCGAGGTGATTGCGGAGTTAGAGTGTCCAGAGATTGAAAAGTTGGTGGGGCAAATCCGCGGATTGACCAGTGAGATCGAGTTATCGCGGAGTTTGTTGGAGGGATCGCAAAGGGCGAGTCTTTCTGGATCGATACCGGTGAGCAAGGTATTAGAGATGCAGAGTGTGCTTTTTCAGCAGGAGGTGCAGTTGGAGGTTGCGAAGGGGCGGTGGTTAGGATTGGGATTGGATGACGTCGAGCTCGATGGGATGCTTAGGGAGCCGAAGCAGGAGCGACGAGTGAGGTTGCGAATAACGAGTCCGATTGCTGGGACGGTTTTGCATACGGATTTGAGTGTAGGGAAAGTGGTAGGAGTCAAAGAGCATTTAGTAGAAGTCGTCGACACACGAACTTTGTGGATGAGAGTCGAGGTGTTGGAAAAGGATCTTGGGAGAGTAAGGAGCGGTAGTGAAGTGGTATTTCGGTCGATTGGTGGGCAGCGGAGTGGGTTGGTAGGGGAGAGTGTGGGGGCGGGTTGGAGGCGGGGTAAGATCGAGTGGGTGGAGCCCGTATTAGATCCGCTCACACATGTGGCGACGGTTTGGGTATTTCTTGAGAATGATGAGGTGGGAGGAGAGAGGTTGTTTCCTGGTGGTGCAGGGGTGGTGGAATTGGAAGCGAAGGAAACTCAGGGGGCTTTATTGGTTCCTAGGGAGTCATTGATCAAGCAGGGGGTAGAGCAATTCGTGTTGGTAGAGCAGGAGCGAACGAAGCGTGGTGCGGGTTATCGCAAGGTTGTAGTGGGAGTTGAAGGAGTTCGCGGTGGTGTGGTAGAGGTTCGGAGCAGTGAGTTGTTTCCCGATGATCGGGTCGTTACAAGGGGAAGTCATGAGCTGGGGCATTTGTTTGTGCAGTCAGTTTTTCGAATCCACGATCAGACGGCGCGAACGATCGGATTGCAGACTCAGTTAGTCGGTGGTGGTGAGATTGTGGATGTGTTGATTGTCGATGGGGTAACGAAGGTACGGCCGCAGGGTCGTGCGATGGTTTCCTCGCAGATGGCGGGGCAGTTGGAGCGGATTGAGGTCAAGCCTGGAGAGAGGGTTCGAGCCGGGCAGGTGATTGCTTGGGTATCGAGTTTGGAGTATTTGGATTATCAGTTAGCGTTGCGAAGAGCGAAGTTAGAGAAAGATTTCAGGGAAGGGGTTCTTGCGAGATTATTGCAGGTTGGGGGAGGAGTACCGGAGCGTCAGATCATGGAAGCTAGGAGTCAGGCGGATGTGGCGGGTTATAAGATGCAGGAGGCGGAACGAACTTTGAGTGTGGTAGGTGTAGGGCAGGATCGATTGCGAGAGATCTTGGAAGGGGATGGGGTGCAGCGGTTGGTAGCGATAGAAGCGCCGATGGATGGTGTTGTGGTGGATTTCGACAAGCGGCTTGGGCATGTCTTGAGTCGTGAGGAGCGGATATGCGAGGTGCATGCAACGACGGAGGTGTGGATTGAGGCTTATGTGCCCGAGGGTGATTCGAAGCGTGTGGTTGGGGGGCAGCAAGCCAGGTGGAGTTGGGGAAGAGAAGGTGCGATGAGCGGTTGGGGAGAGGTGGTTGGGAGTGGGAATACGATTTCCAAGGGGAGTCAGACATTGTCGGTGTGGATACGGGGTACGCGCGATGAGGTGAGTAAGTCGGCTGAGGGGTTGCCGGTATTTCAGAACATGTTGTGTCGGGTAGCGATTCAGACGGGAGTCAGCAGTGGAGGTAGTGCCAGGGTAGTGGTGCCATTGGAGGCGGTGTATCGGGAGGGGCGGGACGCTTATGTCTTTGTAGAGCGAGTGGGTTTGGAGTTTGAGCGGCGTCGGGTTGGGTTGGGGAGGATGGACGATCAGAGGGTGGAGATAACGCGGGGGTTGCAGGAGGGTGAGCGGATTGCGACGCGAGGGGTTCGAGAGTTACAGATAGCCCGGGCGGCGTTACGTTAAACGAGAGAGGGGTGAAGCGATGTTGGATTGGTTAATAGGATATTCCCTGCGAAATCGAGCGATTGTTTTATTTGTTGCCTTGGCGAGTGGAGTGATCGGGACTTGGGTGATGTCGAGGATCACGAAGGATGTGTTTCCCGATTTGAATCGACCGACGGTGACGGTGATGACCGAGGCGGCTGGGTTAGCACCGGAGGAGGTCGAGTTATTAGTTAGTCGGCCGATCGAGGTCAGCATGAATGGGTTAGCTGGGGTTGAACGGGTGCGTTCGGCGTCGGGGCTAGGCTTATCGATTGTATGGGTGGAGTTTGGTTGGGGGACGGATGTTTATCGGGATCGTCAGGTGGTGACGGAGGGGTTGCAGACGGCTGGGGTTCGGTTGCCTTCGGGGGTGGTACCTAGGTTAGCGCCGATTTCGTCGATTATGGGGGAGGTGATGTTGTTGGGGATACGCTCGGCGGGGAAGGGGCAGGTAGCTGGTGCGGATCCGATGTCGATGCGGACTTTTGGGGAGTTTCGTATGCGGAATCGATTGATGTCGATACCTGGGGTCTCGCAAGTAACAGTGATGGGAGGGGAGTATAAGCAGTATCAAGTTTTGACAACGCCTGAGCGGTTAGCGGCGCGAGGGGTGACGTTGCAGGAGTTGAGTGATGCGATATCGAAGTCGAATGTATTGACTGGGGGAGGGGTGATGGTTCGCTCGGCGCAGGAATCGATATTGCGGATCGATGGCCGCGCGATCGAGCTTGGGGATATTGAGCGGACGCCGATTGCGTGGAGGGAGCACAGAGCGATTTTGGTCGGTGAGGTAGCGGATGTAAAGTTTGGTGGGCCGGTTCCGAGGGGGCAGGGCGCGGTATGGATCAAGGGGGAGGGGGGAGAGATCGAGGGAGGGGATGCGATTATTCTGGCTGTGCAAAAGCAGCCTGGGGTCGACACGGTAGCGTTAGATCGATCGATTCAGTTAGCGTTGGATGAGTTAGATCGAGAGTTGCCTAAGGGGATGCTGATAGAGCGGGGTTTGTTTCAGCAGTCTCGGTTTATTGAATCGGCGGTCAGCAATGTGACCGAAGCTGTACAGGATGGGGCTTTATGGGTTGTGGTGGTGTTGTTTTTGTTCTTATGGAATTTCCGGGTCAGCGTCTGTTCGCTGGTCGCGATGCCTTTGTCGATTTTGGGAACGTTTTTGGTATTTCGGTGGTTTGGGTTATCGATCAACACGATGACATTGGGAGGAATAGCGGTAGCGATTGGTGATTTGGTGGATGATTCGATTGTGGATGTGGAGAATATTTATCGGCGATTGAAAGAGAATCAGCAGTTGCCGCCCGAAGCGCGTCGTGGGGTGTTGGACGTGATTTACCGAGCGTCGTGTGAGGTTAGGAATTCGGTGGTGTATGCGACGGCGATTGTGGTATTGGTAGTGGTCCCTTTATTTGGGATGACAGGATTAGAAGGCCGATTGTTTGCACCTTTGGGATTGTCTTACATCGTCTCCTTGGGGGTATCGTTGTTTGTGTCGTTGACTGTCACTCCAGCGTTAGCTTCGTATATGTTACCTGGCGCGAAGTTTCTCGATGAGAAGCGCGATCCGTGGCTTGTTCGGATCGTCAAGGGAGTTGTGCGTCGGGTGCTTGAGTGGACATTGGATCACAGCGGTTTGGTGTTAGGAAGTGTATTGCTGGGGATTGTCGTATCGATCGTTGGTGTCAGTTTGATGGGAGGAGAGTTTTTACCGGAGTTTCATGAGGGGACTTATACGGTGAATTTGCAGTGTGTGCCGGGTACGAGTTTGCAGGAGAGCAAGCGGATAGCGGGGGAGTGTGAGCGCATGTTGTTGGAGATACCGGAGGTGATCAGTGTTTCTCGACGGACGGGTCGAGCGGAGCTTGACGAGCATGCGGAAGGAGTTCAAACATCGGAGTTAGATGTTCGGGTAGCGGATTCGGCGATTGGTACATTGCGTGGGCATGAGGAGCTGATGAGTGAGATTCGCGATAGGGTAACGAGGTTGCCTGGAGTTCAGGCGAACATAGGGCAGCCCATCTCACACCGTCTCGATCACGTTTTATCTGGAGTCCGAGCGCAGGTGGCGGTAAAAGTCTTCGGACCGGATTTGCGAGTGTTGCGCGATGTTAGCCAGGATGTGTTTGAAGCGATTGGAGATGTACCGGGGGTGGTGGATTTGCAGTTAGAGCCTCAAGTCGAGGTTTCGCAGATACGGCTTCAGGTGCGTCGCGAAGAAGCGTTGCGGGTAGGACTAGCGCCGGGTGATTTAGCGAGCTTGCTCGAGACAGCTTATCGCGGAAAGGTTGTCTCACAGATTCTCGACGGAGAGATGTATCACGATTTGGTGGTATGGTATGACGAGGAGGCGAGGAATTCTCCGGAGCGAATTCAAGAGACGATCATCGATACACCATCGGGCATGCGGGTTGCGTTGGGGCAGGTGGTCGAAGTGGTTGATACTACGGGTCCGAATACGATTTACCGCGAGCAGTTAGAGCGCCGCGTAGTTGTGCAGTGCAACGTCGCGGGGAGGGATCTAGCAGGGGTCGTACGAGACATTCAAGAGCGATTGGTACCCTTCAGCGAGCGGCTTGGTCGCATGGGACTTGGGTATCGATTGGAGCTAGGGGGACAGTACAAAGCCCAGCAGGAAGCGACTTGGCGATTGGCATGGCTTGGTGGTTTGTCGGTGATAGCGATTTTGATTTTGCTCAAGCAGTGTTTGGGTTACTGGTCGAGTGCGGTGCAAGTATTGGTCAACATACCATTAGCGGCGATGGGTGCTGTAGGGATGTTGTGGTGGATGGGAACAAACACGTTGTCCTTAGCGCATTGGGTCGGGTTCATCACACTGATTGGGATGGTCAGTCGCAATGGTATTTTGATGATTTCCCATTATCAGTTGTTGATCGAAACGGAGGGGTGTGACTTTAGTAAGGAGACGATTATTCGAGGAAGTTTGGATCGGTTGGTGCCGGTACTGATGACGGCTTGTACGAGTTTTGTTGGGTTGTTCCCGTTGTTGGCTGGGGCGGGTGAGGTGGGTAAGGAGATTTTGCATCCTTTGGCTGTAGTGGTCTTTGGTGGGATGATATCCACGACTTTGTTGGATCAGTTGGTAACGCCGGCGTTGTATTGGCGAGTGGGTCGGTGGCGAAGGGGCATTAATAGCTAGCATTTCTCATGAAAATGATGGACTTTAGCGGGTGAGTTCGATGAGTTGAGCGCGGCGGCTTGTGGTGGTCGATGGAGGGCTACAGTCTGGATCATCAATTCAGACGGAGCAGTGGTCTTTTGAGATTTGTTATCACAGGGCAGGGTTGAGAAAATGCATCCATCGCGCGGAAACAGATTCGAGAGTGTTCGGTTGGATCGTCGTGGGTGGTTGCGAGGATTGATTGGTGGAGTGGGTGGGTGGATTGTCGTTGGTGGGTTGGGTGGAGGTGGTGAGAGAGCGCGAGCGGGGGAGACGGGCGAGGTTGCTGAGTCATTGAAATTCCGGGTTCGGAGTGTGGTGGATTTGTCGGGTGAGGTGCATTTAAGTGCGCAGAATACCGTTTCGACGCGGAAGGATGGGAAGTCGGAGATTGCGAGGCGTGCGGCGGTTCGTTCGGTCTCGACGTTAGATTACGACGAGCAGTATGAGATCAAGGAGTCCGAATCGGAGTGGTTGGGTTATCAATACTTTCATGAGGCAACATCCGAGATCACGGTTGACCGGCATGAGACGCGGACTGCATTGCGCGACAATTCGCGGGAGTTGGTACGTTTATCGACGGCGTCTGGGTTAACGGTATCCGGATTGTCATCACCTTTGTTTTCTGCAGAGAGGGAGTTGGTACAAGGGTCGATCGACTCGATGTATTTGGATGGTTTGTTAACGGAGCGCGAGGTTTCGATCTCGGACAAGTGGGTTGTGGATCGTGCGGTGTTAGCGAAGTTGTTTCATCTCGATGCGGTGTTAGATGGTGACTTGACGGTTTGCTTGGTGGATTTGGATTCGGAGCGGGCACATTTGGAGTTGAAGGGTGAGTTGCAAGCGAGTGTTCGCGATGTTCCGACGCGGATGCAGATCGAGGGGAAGGGTTTGATGGATCGTGCTGGGGGGTATGTGTCGTGGTTGGCCGTGCAGGTTTTGGAGACTCGCGATATAGGTGAAGCGGAGCCGGGTTTTGAAGTCACTGCGCAGATTCGGGTTTTGCGAGCGCCGATAGATTCGATGACATCGGGTCGAGAATTGAAGGACGTGCTGAGTGAAGTCCCGTCATTGCGGGGGCCGGAGTTGCTGCAGTATCAGTCCGATTTGGGATATTATCGGTTTTTGGCGGATCGGCGATGGTCGACTTACCGGGACAATGGTGAGGAAGCGACTTTAAGATACATTCTCAACAATCGCAGAGTGGCTCAATGCAATATCACCAACTTGGTTGATTTTCAGCCGGGTGAGCAATTGACGCTTGAAGGATTCCAAGGGGACTTGTCGCAATTGGCGGCCAAGACGGGTCGTGAGATTTTAGAAGCTACCGAGCGATTGTCTCGAGCGTCGCATCGGGTTTTGCGAATCACGCTTGGAGGTCAAGCTGACGGCGTTGCGATTCGTTGGGTGCATTATCATGTGTCGAATGACGAGGGGCGTCGATTGACATTGGTGTTCATTACGGACGAAGCATCGTTAGAAGTTTTTGGTGAGCAGGACGATCAGATTGTCGAAACACTGGAATTGTTGGCTTGGCCTACCAAGTTAGACAAAGAGGTGTTGGAGAAGTCGGCTGCGGAGTCGGCGGTTGAGTCGGCCTCGGTGCCGACGGCTGGCAAGAAGAATCGTTAATTTGGTAGCATCACAACGACAGTTGTTTAGTAGGGATGCAAAGCAAGGCGAGGCGTACGGCACCGTAGGCACCCAAGGCGTAGAGGAGTGGGTGGATTGGAATAAGGAAGCGTCCACCGGTTTCGTAGAGTAGGGCGATGGTCAGTGCATCGGAGGTCAAGACTGCCGCGATCCATTTGGCTTGGTTCGGCTGTGAGCTGAAAAGAAGTAGAAAGCCGACTAGGGCTGAGAGTTTCCAAATAAGGTGATCGAATCGGAAGGGACCGTAGTGGGTCGCAAGTCTTTGGAGGGCGAGGTACGGAAGAGACTTCCAGTTCGTTCTCGCCCATTCGAAGGTTTCTTGAGTAGCGATTTTTGCGAGTGCGACTTCGCGTTGCGCGGCAGACCAGGACTTTGATTCGGGTAGTTCGTCTAATCGTTGTTGGATAGATTGTTCAGGAGCGGAGTTCCAGTTGCCGCCATCGAGAAGAGATTCATCGCAGTAGCCCCCACGCAAGCTTGCGGCGCCTTGTCCTCCGAGAGGCATAAAGGTGTTGAGGACTAAGCAGTTTCGGATCCACCAAGGGGACAGGCAAAGAAAGAATGCAGCCAAGAGTATCACTGGAGGTTTCCAATGGATGTGCCATTTGTGGGTTGTCGAGCGAGTTCCAAGGGTTGCGGCGATCAGGAAAAGCGGGAGCCAGAAGACAAGCATGGATCGAAGGAGGACGAGCATGGCGAGCCAGACTCCGGCGAGAGCGAACCACTTGGTTGGTGGAGTGGATAGGTTTGATTTTAGAAGTAGCAGTAGGAAGAGTGAGACGCCGAGTGCGGCGTAGGGTTCCGTGAGGAAATCGGAGTTGTATCGTTTGATGGTTCGGTCGGCGATTGCTAGTAGGAGAGAGAGGCAGGCAGCTAGGTCGGGGGCGTAGCGGGCAGGGAGGGAGTTAGGGAGAACAAGTTGTTTGGTCCAGGATCTTGCGGTGATGACGGCGATGGCACCTGCGAGGCTAAGGGCAAGAACGGAGATACCGCGGAGGGTGGCGAAGGCGAAGGGGCCGCGAGGTAGAATTTGATAGACCGCAGCGATGAATACAGGTAGCAGAGGTGGTCGAGATGCGGTAGGTCCAGGCCAATCCGTTCGATCGAATTGGGAGTATTCGTTGGCGAGGGATGAGTCTCTGTAAGGGGCTTGCCAGCGTGGTTCGCTCCAAGCGAACTGGAAGCCTTGGGCGTTAGCGATAGAGTAAGCGATCGATTCGTAATCTGGGCCATCGCCTTGGGGTAGAGGTGGCGAAGTCCAGTGTCCGGAGCGAGAAACACTCAGGGCATTTGAGGTGATCAGGCACAGGAGGGCGAAGAGGAACCAGCGGAGGTTGGCAGTGGTGCGAAGGAGCACTTGTTAGTACCGACCGCGAAGGTTATTCCCTGCGGCGACGCCTGGGACAGCCGGAGAGAGAGGTGGACTGGGAACGGGAGATCCGGTTGGATTGGCTGAGGGAGTCGTAGCGATCATGGATGGAGAGAGGTTCAGCGAGGCTGGGCCTTTATGTTCAACGATAAGGATCGCGTCTTGTTTTTGCACTGTCAAATCGGGGATGATTCGGTTCAGTCCGAGTAGGGTCGGAGCGCCGCCGGTAAGGAGGGTAGATTGCGGCATGACGGCTGGTGGTGCGATGATGCCTCCGGCAAGGATCAGGACATGGTCGGTAGGCCAGCGGAATCTCTCTTGCATGCGCCACGAGATCATTTGTGGGACTTCGACTTGGAGTGTTCCGGCGGCACCGGGCACATCGAGTGGAACGTTTTGCATTTTCTCGACTTGGTCGATATCGCATTTGAGCATGATGTCCATGGAAGTTCCGTCGAGGCTCAGCAGAGGGCTGAAGACCATGCGGAAGCCTTCGTTGATTTCGCCGTAGGTTGGCGAAAGTGGTGGCCACTGGGAAGTGGTATTCGGAGCGTATTCGCGCAGGTAGTTTCGGGGTCTGGTTTGTTCGATGACGTGCGTTTGGCCTTGGACCATCGCAAGATCTGCCGATTGGATTTCGCGGACATCTTGGCGTTGTCTGAGTTGAGCCATGACGATTGCGCTATTTTCTTTGGGCATCAGCCAAGCGGTAAGTCCGGGGGTACGGGCGGGTGCGGACCGCATGAGCGGGAGGGCTTTGGAACGCCAGTTTGGGTTACCGATGGTGATTAGTTTTAGGCTATATACGTGAGGTTCGTTGATACCGTTAGCGAATCGTTCGTAAACTTGCGCGACGACTTTTTGCATCGCAGCGTTGTGGTAGACACGAAGCGTGGTTCGGTCGGCTGAGAGGATTCCCATAGGTTCTTGGAACCACAAGTCGCTCCCTGTTTCGCGGATGATCCAATCGATGACAGCTTGTTGTGGTCGATCGATATTTTTCAGTGCGGCGGTGTAGGGTTTCAGGTCGTATTCTGTCCAGCATTGTCCCGATTGGTTTGGCAAATCGAGTTTCTGTTGGACTTTGATTCCCGAGGGATTTTGCGATTGTGGCTGGGTCTGAGTGGGCTGTGCCAGGGGCGGCTGCCCCAAAGAAGGCTGTGCCAAAGAAGGTTGGCCCGGTTGGGGCTGAGTGGCGGGAGCGGACTCGATGCTTGGGATTGTCGGTGTGGCGATAGCGGGACTATTCGGGCTAACTGGGCTACCAGCGTTCAGTGGGTTACCCGCGTTCAGTTGGCTACCAGCGTTCAGCGGGTTATTCGGATCGCCTTGTGCGAGGGAGGACTTGATCGGGCTTGTTAGGAGAGAGCCGAGGCAGAGGATCAAGGGGAGTCGAGGAGATTTAGATGCTCTCCAGAGGAGGGTTACAAGCGAATGGATTGCCGTGAGTGAATAGATTGCCTGTGCCATACCAATCTCCCGAGTTTGCGTTGGTTCGATGCGAGGAGCATCGTTGCCAACCATAGAGGAAAGGGGAGATTGGGGGCAATAGGAAAGTTGCGGAGGGGTAAGGGTTCGCAACGGTTATTGGAAGGTTATTGAAAGGTTATTTGATTGTTGCTTCGAGGACGGCTTCGCGTCGATCTTTGCGAACGGATTCTGGGTTGCCGCTGGGGTCGGTGGAGGCCCGTTTTGGGGCTTCGTTTAGGGATACCCAAATATTTCGGTACCGGACGGGGTTGGAGTGGTCTTGGAGGTACAGAGGTCCGGGTTCTGGAGATTCTGCTGCGACGCCACCTGGGGTTTCGCGTGGAAGTTCGAGGTCATCGTGGATAAGCACACCGTTGTGGTGGATGGTGACTCGAGCGTTGGTAGTTTTCTTACCTTGGGAGTCGAATTTGGGGGCTTTGAAAACGATGTCGTAGGTTTGCCAGGAGAGAGGTGGGTAGCACATATTCAGGCGGGGGTTGGAGATTTGGTAGATACCGCCGCATTCATTATTTTCACCGCGTAGGCCGAAGGAGTCGAGGACTTGCAGTTCGTAGCGGCCGTGGATGTATACGCCGCTGTTGCCTCGTCCTTGACCGCTATCGTTTGGTTGGAAAGGGGTTTGGAATTCGAGGTGGAGACGATGGTCTTGGAAGGACTCTTTGGAGCGGCAGCCGACGCTTAGGAATTTCTCGTCGACGACTTTTCCACCGTCGAATTGATCGGCGTTGGAGCCGTCGAAGAGGACTTTGGCACCCTTGGGTGGTTCCATGCCGAGGGTTTTGCTTTCGCGTAGAATTTTGGTCAGTTCACCGATTTTTTTGCCTTGGGCATCTGCCACACTCAGGGTGCGTCCATCGAGGGAGACGGAGAATTCGTTTTCCGTTGTTCCTTTGGCAAGGAGGCTATCGGTGCGGGTCGCTTTGCAGATGCGTGTTGGTTCACGGGATTTGAAACCGTCGCCAGGCAGGCCGCCTTGGAGGAGATGTACATCAAGTTCTTTTTCCCCTCGCGCGATGACTTGGGCACCCCAAGTTCCGTTCCAGTCATCGATGACGCCGAGGTATTCGCCTTGGAGTTGATACAGATCTCCAGCAGCTGCGACGTCCGTGAATGCATCTCCGGCGAGGGTTGATGCCTGAAGAAGTGCATTTGCGATGATCGGGGAGATGGCGGCGAGTTGGACGAAGAGTCTGCGTTGCATAATGAGAAAGTCCTCAGTAGTGATTCGAAGGGGGCTGAGCTTGTGGCAATTGACTGTTTTCCAGTGCCATTTGCAGCGAGCTTATTTTAGCAGTTCGAGCGGTTGAGGAACTTAAAAAATTTTTGCTCCGGGGGGGACTTTTTGGAAACACAGAGGGCGCATAGAACACGGAGGGGAAATTCAGGGGGAGAATGCGACCTTTTGGCGAATGAAGGATGAACTTGCGATGAATTTGCGTTAGGAGGGGGTAAGTAACGCGGATGCACAGGGTAAACTGGGCGGCTTGCGTGTCACGTTGTGGGTTTCAATCAAGCCGACTGAGTTTGGATGTTGCCTGCGAGCGAAGGGTGTTGAGATTTCAAGATAGAGAACGAAGAGAATTCCTCGCGATGAGAATGAAGTACCACATGAACCAGAAGTTGGGCGGGCGAGCGGTCAAGGTCATCGTATCGGCGTTGATGATGGTTGCTGGAATTGGGAGCTTGTCGGATGGGCAAGTGGCATTTGGGCAAGAGAAGCTTGAGCAGGGGCTTGAGCCTTTGGCGAAACTGCCTGGGTTGCAAGCATCGGGCACTGTGTTGTTACCCAATGGTTGGACGCTCAATGCGCAGGGGAAGCAGACTGGATTGGGTGATTTGCCGGTGCATTTATTGGAAGCTCCGAGCGGAAAGGAGTTAGTGGTATTGCATTCTGGGTATGCGGATCACGAGATCATTACGTTGGATCCAACGACGCTCAACAAGATATCACGGACGGCTCTTCCTCAATCCTTTTATGGGATGGCATTTGATCGGGATGGGAAGAACTTGATCGTCTCTGGGGGTGAAGACGAGAAGGTTTACATCTATCCGTATGACCAGGGGCATTTGGGTCCACCGAAGACCCTGACATTAGGGAAGAAGACCGATAAGTTTGTAGTGTCGGGATTGGAGTTATCGCAGGACGATCAGACCCTTTACGTTTGCGGTTTATTGGGGAATTCTCTGCAGCGTTTGTCGAAGCCATTAGAGTTAGCCGGAGGGGCGGATGTCGTCGCCTCGGAGTTGTTGAAGCTTCCTGAGGAGAGTTATCCGTATACGGCTTTGGAGGATGCTGCAGGTGGACGATTGTTCGTCAGTCTGTGGGGTCGAGCAGAGATTGCGGTGGTGGACTTGAAGAGTTGGAGTATTCAGGGGGTTTGGAAGACCAAGTCGCATCCGACGGAGATGATTTACTTGGCGGATTCGAATCGCTTGTTGGTGGCTTGTTCGGACGAGAACAGTGTGGTTGTTTTTGATAGTCGAACGGGAGAGTTGCAGGAAGTCTTAGCTACGGCGTTGTATCCAGCAGCTAAGAATGGGAGTACTCCATCGGCAATTGCGGTGTCGAAGGATCAGCGGGGGTTGGTTGCGGTCAATTCGACCAATAACAACGTAGCGGTCTTTGACATCTCGGAGCCTAAGAAATCTCGATCGTTGGGTTTCATTCCGGTGGGTTGGTATCCGACGAACATCAAGTTTTCCGAGAGTGGCGATCAGATTTTCGTGTTGAATGGGAAGGGGTTATCGAGCAAGGACAACCGCTACGGTCCGAATCCTGTGAAGCCCGCGCCGAAGAACTTGACCGAGTACATCGGGGGATTGTTTCACGGAAGTTTGTCGGCGATTCCGACACCGAGCCCGGAAGAGTTAGCGAAGATGACGCGATTGGCGTTTCAATCGACACCTTTGTTAGCGGATTCGGTTGTGCGAACCGAAGGGCGATCGGAAGGTAATCCGATTCCGGGGCGCGTAGGGGACGCGAGTCCGATCAAGCATTGTTTTTACATTATCAAAGAGAACCGGACATACGATCAGTTATTTGGGGACATTGCCAAGGGGAATGGGGATGCGTCCCTGTGTATCTTTGGAGAAGATGTGACGCCGAACCATCATGCGTTGGTCAATGAATTTGTGTTGCTTGATAACTTCTATGTAGATGGAGAAGTCAGTGCGGATGGTCACGAGTGGACGATGGCTGCGTATGCGACCGACTTTGTGGAGAAGACTTGGCCGCTTGTGTATGGCAAGGGTCGTGGCAAGTTGACTTATCCTGCCGAGGGGGCGACGAAGATTGGTCAGCCGTCGAGTGGTTATTTGTGGGGCAAGTGCGCGGAGGCTGGGGTTAGTTATTATTCGTTTGGTGAGTTCATCGCGAATGCGGGTAAGGCTGGGGAGAAGGCACGAGCGAAGATCCCGGTGTTGGAAGGTCATTTTGATCCGAACTATCACTCCTACGACTTAGATTACAGCGACTTGGATCGGGCCGATTCATTTATTGCGAGACTAAAGCAGTTTGAAGCTGAAGATAACTTGCCACAGTTCATCACCATGCATTTGCCGAACGATCACACCAGCGGAACGCGGGTTGGCAAGTTGACCCCGACGGCGATGGTTGCGCAGAATGATGCGGCGTTGGGTAAGGTGATTGAAGCGATAACGAAGAGCAAGTATTGGTCGACGAGTGCGATTTTCGTCATTCAAGATGACGTTCAAAACGGAAGCGATCACGTCGATGCGCACCGTTCGGTGGCTTTGGCAATCAGCCCTTACGTTCGACGAAACCATGTTGATTCGACCATGTATTCAACATCGAGTATGTTGCGGACGATGGAGTTGATCTTGGGTGTTGAGCCGATGACGCAGTTTGATGCAGCTGCGATGCCAATGTTCAATGCTTTTGATGCGCAAGCTGATCTTCGACCATATGCGGCTTTGGAGCCTCGCGTGGACATTCATGCGACGAATCAGGCTTTGGCATGGGGGGCGGATATGTCCGAGAAGATGGATTTCTCCATTCCGGATGCGGCGGACGATTTGTTGCTCAATGAGATTGTTTGGAGAAGTGTCCGCGGTGCAAATTCGCCGATGCCACCTCCGGTACGAGCTGCGTTCGTTTTCGCTCGAGCTGGGGATGATGACGACGATGATGAAGACGACGACGAGGAAGAAGAAGACGAAGACGAAGAAGAAGAGAAGGATGGAAATCAACAAGGGAAGAACGAGTAGCTCGTTGTGCTATAACGCAAGTTGAGCTTGCGGCGAGAATTACTCGGGTGATTGGTTTGCTCCGGGGGTTGTCGCGGGCTTTGTTTCCGTAGCCCCCGAGAGGATGTTTTTCAGCGCGTCCCTCAGGGGGCGTCTGGGTGGATCGTTCTTCGTGGATGGATCGCTTTTGGAAGCCGAGTCGATTTGCGTTGGTTTTTGTTGTTGCTGTTGTTGCTGTTGTTTTCGTTCGAGCCGGCGTTGTCTTAGTTCTTTGATGACATCGACGGCTGCGCCGATGGCTTGATCGGCTTTTCCGTCGGTGATATTGCTGGCTGCATCGAGGATTGCTGCCGTCGCGGGGGCTTCGTCACCGAGTGCCGCGGAAACCAGTGAGATCAAGTCGGCGGAGTCACCGCGAAGAGCTTTCCAGTCGACGTAAGGAGAGTCGGTTGTTCCGCGGATGGGTAGAGAGATTTGCGGGACACCGATTTGTTGGACGGATTCGCGTCGAGCGAGCATTTCGATGGGGACGGGGATACCTAGAGCGACGTTTAGGGAGCGGTCGATCAGGCCGACGGATCCGTTGCTGGAGAGTTGTAGGCGTTGGTCGATGCGCGGCAGACCGACTTGGACTCCAAGGTGTTCGACTTTTCCGTTTTCGATTTGGACTTGGATGATCGAGCCATCGATGAATACCAGTTCGTGGGACGGTTCTGTTTTGCGGAACTTGGCGATCATATCGAGGACATTCAGGACGATCGGTTCGGATGGTCCGCTGCGGACTTCGTGGAGGGTCAGTTCGGCTTTCCCTTTTGCCATCGCTGGTTGATCGAGAGGGATTTCGAGCGCATCGACATGCAAGGAAACTTGGCCGTCGAACCAAGCGGATTTTGCCAGGAGGGGGATTGCGCGTCCGAGGCCGAGTCGAACGAGTTCTTGGGTGATCGTGACTTGGTCGAGCAGTGTGGTCGGGAGGACTTCGATGCGAGGGTTGCCGTCGAGGGTTTTGTAGCGGAGGTCTAGGTTTACAGGAGGAACGACGAGGATGTTTTCGGATGCATCGGAACGTCGGACATCGAGACTTAGGGATTCGACGGCGAGATCGATGTCGATTTTTGGTCGAGATTTATCTTTCTTGTTTTTGTTGTTGATCAGCGAGGAGTTTTCGAGGGAGCGTGAAAGCTTTTCGATGTTTGAGGAGTCTTCGAGGAGTTCGACTGCAAGTTTCGGGCTTCGGATCGTGATTTTTCCGAGGTTTCGTCCATTGAGAATGTATCCGAGAAGGGATCGATTCGAAGCGATGGAATCGATAGTCAAGAGGTTGCGTCGGTCGTTGGGTGCGTTGAGTTGTTCGAGGCTTATACCATTGAGTGAGATGGGTTGTAGCCAAGCGAGTTTGGCATTATCGATGTTGAGTTGGAAGCCTTCGACTTTGAGTTGATCGACGAGTTTCTGGTAGATCCATTTAGAGCCTAGGATTGAGGGTAGAAGTGCGACGACTGAGAGGATTGCGAGGAGCAGTCCTGAGAGGATGAAGAGGGCTGTTTTACGTTTCTTGCGGCCGGCAGGGGGTGTGTTACTGATGCTTGGTTCGGGTTGGGCGGCTTTTGGGTTCATGATTTTGGTTCGGTGGGCCGAGAGTATTCGATCCATTGACGATTGATGTATCGCTCTTGGGGTAGAAACCGGGCTTTATAGTTAAGGTGTTGGTTTTCGGCGACGTAGAGTCCGAGGTAGACCCATTTGCGTCCGGAGCGTTGTGCGAGTTGGATTTGTTTAAGGACGGAGTAGGAGCCCAGAGAGAGTTTTGCGTGATTCGGATCGAAGTAGGTATAGACTGCGGAGATGGAGTTGGAGCTTAAGTCGATTACGGAGAGTGCGACCAGTGAGTTGTCCAGGTAATAGCGTAGTTCGTAGGTAGAATCGCAGCAAGAATCGACGAGGAAGCTTTGGTAATCGTAGGGGGTGTAGGAGTCGTTGCCGTGCCCGAGGTTTCGGATATCGCGATGTATGTTGAAGAGTTGGAGTCGTTCGATGGAGAATTCAGGGGGGCCGATATCGAGTTTTAGCAGGCGGTCTCCTCGATTGATGATACGTCTCCAGGAGTCCGACCAATCGAATTTATTGGCATCGATGCGAACGGGTTCGCAAGCTTGGCAATTTTCGCAAGCGGTGTAGTAGGTGAATTGTCCGGAGCGTCGCAGTCCGGCTTCGAGGACGATTTCGAAGTCTGCGTCGGAGAGAGAGGGTTGAGCCACGTGCAGAGGCATTGTGGCGGTCTTCTCGGGCAAGTACGAGCAGGGGTGAACGTTGTCAGCGATGCAAATAAGAGGAAGGGAATGGGGAATGCGCGGTGATTCACCGGTATCCCGAGGTGGGATCGATGTTGGTGGGACCTCGGGATTCTGTGCTATGCTCGGGCTTTGGGGGCTCGAGTTTTGGGGGCTCGAGTTTTCGGGGTTCGAGTGTTCGGGCTGATCGGGCATGATTTAACCGAAGGATTTTCCAAGGGCGTTTGCGATCACACGGCAGCGATCCATCATTTCTTCGAATTGAGGAAAGTCCAGGGATTGGTATCCGTCGCTCATGGCTTTTTCTGGGTTCGGGTGCATTTCGACGATCAGTCCGTCGGCCCCCGCAGCGACGCTTGCGGCGGCCATATCGGTTACGAGGTAAGCGTGACCGGTACCGTGGCTAGGGTCGACGATAACCGGGAGGTGAGTTTTTCGGTGTAGGTAGGGGACGGTTGCGAGTGGGAGGGTGAAGCGGGTGTGTGTTTCGAAGGTACGGATACCGCGTTCGCAGAGCATCACGTTTGGGTTTCCTTCGTTGAGGATGTATTCAGCGGCGAGGAGCCATTCTTCGATCGAAGCGCTCGGACCTCGTTTGAGCAGGACTGCGCGGCCAGATCTGCCGACGGCTTCGAGAAGTCTGTAGTTTTGCATGTTGCGAGCGCCGATCTGAAGGATATCAGCGTATTTCGCGACGAGTGAAACGTCTTCGGTGCTCATGACTTCGGTGACGACAGCCAGTCCGGTTTCTTGACGTGCGAGGTCGAGAAGTTTCAGTCCATCTTCTTTCATACCTTGGAAGGAGTATGGGCTGGTGCGAGGTTTGAAGGCACCACCTCGCAATGCAGTAGCGCCGGCTTGTTTCACTGCTCGGGCGCAAGCGACGATTTGGTCTTCGTTTTCCACGGAGCAAGGTCCGCCCATCACGCCGACGGAACCTCGTCCGGCTTTGAAGCCGAGGACTTGGATTTCGGTGGCCTCGGGTTTAAGTTCCCGGGAGGCCATTTTGTAGGGGGCGAGGATCGGGAGGACTTCGCAGACGCCGGGGAAGGATTCGAACGACTCGACTTTTACTTTTCTTTCGTCACCGACTGCGGCGATTACAGTTCGTTCGGTTCCTCGGATGACGTGCGCTTTGAGGCCGAGTTCGGTGATGCGGTTCGCTACATTTTCGATGAGTTGGTTCGGGGCATTTTGTTCCATTACGACGATCATGACGGTGGCTTTCTGTGTGGAGGGGATCTTGGGTTATATGTGGGAAATGAATTGAGCGATGAAGTGAGTGGTTTATAAAAAAACCTCAAGGTTGATTGCCTTGAGGTTCGGTATTCTGCTTGGTCTGATTGCAATACATTGCGATGGGCAGCACCTACCTCCGGCGACCGAGGGAAAAGCCTCGGTAACGCATAAACTGGCAATAGTAGGTGGCAGGGATCAGAGGAGTCATGGTGTAAGTATGGAATTTGGGGTTGGGATTGGCAAGCCCCTTGCGGGGTAGAGTTCGGTGCGAACCTGAGAAAAACAGGGATGGATTGTTTCGATTGGCCTGTATTTTGCTTGGTCATAAAGAAGTCAGGAATTGACTGCCAAGACGGTCGCAAAATGGTGCGAGGCCGTTGAGGTGGGCTGGGTCTGAAGCGCCACAAATCCACAAATCCGCAAACGCGAGGGGGCAAACAATGACATTTCGCATGGACAAGTTAACGATTAAGGCTCAGGAGGCGATCGTCGGAGCGCAATCAAAAGCGGCTTCGGATGGCAATCCGGAGATTGACGGATTGCATTTGTTAGCAGCCTTGTTGGAGGATCCCAGTGGGGTGGTGGTACCTTTGTTGAAGAAGATCGGAGCGCCGTTGGAGAAGATTCAAGCGGCGACGAGCAGTGAGATGAAGCGGTTGCCGCGGATGAGTGGTGGCCGTCAGCCTGGGATATCGGCGAACTTGCAGAAGTCTTTTGAGTCGGCGGCGTCGACGGCCGAGTCGATGAAGGACGAGTTTGTAAGTACCGAGCATTTGTTGCTTGGGTTATGCAAGTCGGACAAGAACAGCGGCGAGTTGTTGCGATTGTTCGGTGTTGGAGAGAAGGACATTTTGCAGGGTTTGCAAACGGTGCGAGGAAGTGCGCGGGTAACGGATCAGAGTCCGGAGGGTAAGTTTCAGGCTTTGGAAAAGTACGGTGTTGACTTAGTAGCGCAAGCGAAGCGTAACAAGTTAGATCCGGTGATCGGTCGGGATAATGAGATTCGTCGCGTCATACAAGTATTGTCGAGGCGAACGAAGAACAATCCGGTGTTGATCGGCGAGCCGGGGGTAGGCAAGACCGCGATTGCGGAAGGTTTAGCGCAGCGGATCGTGCAAGGAGACGTACCGCAGTCGTTGAAGAATCGTCGGGTGATCGCGTTAGACATGGGTGGGTTGGTTGCGGGGACGAAGTTTCGTGGAGAGTTTGAAGAGCGGCTTAAGGCTGTGATTCGAGAGGTGAAGGATGCCGATGGTGAGGTGATCCTGTTTATCGATGAGTTGCATACCGTTATTGGTGCTGGATCGGCGGAGGGTTCGAGCGATGCTGCGCAGTTATTGAAGCCTGAGTTAGCTCGGGGGCAGTTGCGTTGCATCGGTGCGACTACGTTGGACGAGTATCGCAAGCACATCGAGAAGGATGCGGCCTTGGAGCGGCGTTTTCAGCCGGTGTATGTCGGTGAGCCATCGGTGGAGGATACGATCACTATTTTGCGGGGGCTCAAGCCGCGTTATGAGGCGCATCATGGTGTGAAGATACGGGATGCTGCGTTGGTGGAAGCTGCAAAATTATCGCATCGGTACATCGCGGATCGGTTTCTTCCCGACAAAGCAATCGACTTGGTCGATGAAGCAGCGGCAAGATTAGCGATGGAGCGAGACAGCGTTCCTACGGAGATTGATTCGTTGCAACGTCGGCTTCGGCAACTGGAGCTTGCTCAGCGGCAGTTGAAAGAAGAGGCCGATGAGGGTACCGAAGAGGCGCTTGAAGACATCGAGCAAGAGATGGAGTCGGTGCAGCGGCAGGTAGCGAGTCTTCGCGAGCAATGGGAAGCGGAGAAGCTTGGGTTATCGGATGTGAAGTCGGTTCGTAAACTATTAGATAGTGCCGAGGGGGACTTTCGCAAATTGGAGATTTCGATCAAAGAGAAGCAATCCTCTGGGTTATCGGTTAACGAAGCCGATTATCAGAAGCTGTTTGAGTTAGATCAGACGCGAAGGAAGTTTCGCGAGCAGCTTGAGCAGGAAGACGAACAGGAGGAGAAAGGAGAGGAGCATCCGCGGCTATTGCGAACGGAGGTGACAGCCGACGAGATCGCGCAGGTGGTCAGTTCGTGGACAGGTGTACCTGTGACACGCATGTTGGAGACCGAGCGCGCGAAACTGTTGGTTATGGAAGAGCGGTTGCATCAGCGTGTGATTGGCCAAGATCCCGCGGTAGAAGCCATCAGCAATGCGGTGCGCCGCAGTCGCAGTGGGCTTTCGGATGCAAATCGTCCGATCGGATCATTTCTGTTTCTTGGGCCTACAGGGGTGGGAAAGACGGAGTTGTGCAAGGCGTTAGCCGAGGTGATGTTTGATGATGAGAATGCGATGGTGCGCATCGACATGAGTGAGTTCATGGAGCGGCACACTGTCAGTCGGTTGGTAGGAGCACCTCCGGGGTATGTCGGATATGAAGAGGGTGGGCAGTTGACGGAGGCTGTTCGCAGACGTCCGTATAGTGTTGTATTGCTTGATGAGATCGAGAAAGCGCACAATGACGTCTTTAACATCTTGTTGCAATTGCTTGATGATGGGCGATTGACCGATGGGCAGAATCGCACGGTCGACTTTACCAATACGATCGTGGTGATGACGAGTAACGTCGGGAGCCAGATGATTCAGCGGGTTGCGGACGAGGGTGGTGGCGTCGAGGAGATGCAGGAAGCGGTTCAGGAATCGCTTAAAGCGAGGTTCTTGCCGGAATTTCTCAATCGTATCGACGACACGATTCTCTTCGAGCCATTGAAGCGGGATCAGATTCGTCGCATTGTGGGTTTGCAATTGAAGCGATTGGAGAAGCAGTTAGCTGAGGTGCATTACAAGTTTACGATCAGCGATCGAGCGGTCGATGCGATTTCCGAGGAAGGGTACGATCCTGTGTTTGGTGCGAGACCGTTGAAGCGAGTGATTCAAAGGCGGTTGCAGAACGCGATTGCCACCGAGTTGCTCAAACGCGACGGGCATGAGGGTGGTTCGATTCACGTCGACTACGTCGATGGTGAGTATCAGATTCAGACCCTCTCAAGCTAGATTTAGGGGCGGAAGTTTTCAACGATACCGACGGAGCTTAGGCCAAGCGACTGTAGTTGCTTGCAAGCTTCGTCGGTTTTTTCATGGCTGCTCAGTTCCGCATCTGTGACCACGATTGCAGCTTGGATCGCCGAGGGGTTTGCGATACCGACAAGGGTGTTCGATGGGTTATCCGATAGGTTGGAGATTACGGAGGAGTCGAGGATAACCAAGTCGTATTCGGATGCGAGTTTTGTGATGAAGTCCGCGATTTGTTGTTGGTGTTCGGCAAGGAAGCTTGCCGGTTGCGGTTCGAGGAGTGGGTAGATCGTGATATTTTCTTGGGCGGATTGAATCGCGACTTCATCGATAGCAAGGTTTTTGCTGATGCAATCGGTCCATGAGTTCGGCGCATCGAGTTGCAATTGATCAGTGAGGCTTGGGTAAAGCAGATCCGCGTCGAGTAGCGCGACGCGTAGGGAAGCGAAGGAGGCGGCGCGGGCGAGGTACATCGCGACGGTAGTTCGGCCCGTGCCTCGATCGGCAGCGGTGAGAGCTAAGACTTTCAGTCCAGCTTGATTGCAAGCAGCGATATGTTGGCTAACACGTGTAACGGTTTGTGCGTGGTGTTGTTCGAGACGCAAGACAACGTCAGGCCAGCACAATGCGTCGACTTCCCACGCTGGGGAGATTTTTTCAGCTGTTCTCCAAGCTTCTGCGGGTGTGGTTGGCTGGGAAGCAGGTTCGATTGCTGGTTGATGCGAATCGAATTGAGGGTCGGAGCCCCAGGAGCGAAGGAACGATGTGGTTGAGTTGCTCATGATTCATCCTGCTTGGACAAGGAACCCATGAATAGGGGATATAGCGGAGTGTGTGGAGTGTGAGGAGAGTGGGTGGATTTGAGGTTACTCAAAGTTCGCGCCGATGGGTTGGTATGGTTTTGGTGGAGGGGGAATTTCCATCGAGGTTGGGCGTGAGGTGATGGAGGATGGGTTGGGGATACTTATCGGTTCGTATTTCTGTTTGATTGGGGGGTAGGTGTTCCCGGAGAGTGGAGTGGATGCAGTGGTTGGACTTGAGGAATTGGGTTGTGATTTCCAGTCTGCAAGCGATGCGGGGGGATTTGTTGGAGCGGATGGAGGTGGAAGCTGTTTACCTTGTCGAAGCAGGATCATATCGCGGGTGTTTAGCGACTGGGCGTCGATGGCAGGTTTGTTTCGGTTTGGGGGGAGGGTGAACGTGGCGGGGGTGGCTAGATTCGGTTGAGTTGCTTGGGGCACCCCTTGCGAGTTCACAGCTGTCCCAGGGAGTGGAGAGGGTAGTGGGGGAGATTGTTCGTAGGAAGCTGTCGAGACGGGTGGATCTTTGATTTCGAGGGTAGGTTTCTCGGAGTTCGTTGCGTCAAAAGAGTTCGAATTAGGGGTATTTTGAGGGGCGAATGGTGGGAGTGAGGGGGGTATCACAGGTGTCGTTGAGGAAGCTAGTACGACACCGGTCGGTTCGGTCGGTTGGTTGTGGGGTGGGGTAGGGTTTGAGGGGGTGGAAGTGGGTGGCGGAAGTGAGGCAGCGTTGGATCGAGGGGGCGAAGTGGTCGAGTCCGAGTTTTGGGTGGGCATTGTGTAGATGCGCAAAGCGATAAGAACAGTCGCGGCTAGCAGCACAGTGATCGCGGTATTGAGAAGGTTGTTCGTTTTTGGAAGAGGAGATAGTTCGGTAATGGTTTGCGTGTTGAGAGTGTTGATTGCTGGGGTGGCAATCGGCCGCGATTGTTGCGTGGGTTCGCAGGATTGGTTCAGGGTCGCAGGTGGTTTGGGTGCTGGAACGCTTGTTGTTGGGAGCGTGTCAATAGAGACATCGGGGAGTGAGAAGAGAACCGGAGCAGTGGGTTTTGCAGGGGTAGATCGTATTGGGGTGGTGCGTCGGTTCATGAGGGCATCCTGCACTGAAAAGGGTTGGGATTTTCAGAAGGGAGGAAAGCGGCTGGGTGGGGTTGGAATCCCGGAAAAGGTGGACTGTAGGAAAACGGCGCGGGAAAATCTAGATCGGCTTTGGGGAGCGACCCTTAGGGTTCGCGCAAAGACGCGAAGTGTGCATCGATTCATTACGTGTTGCTGTCCATTACGTGGAGCGGTCCTTTACGTGGTGCGGTCCTCCTGGGCCGCAAACACGAGCGCAGCGAGGCGTCTGGAAGGCGTGGGGTGTGCGGACGAAGTCTCACGCAAAGAAGCAAAGACGCAAAGAAGGCAGGGATGGGAATCGAACCGAGGTCTCACGCAAAGACGCGAAGACGCGAAGAAGACAGGGATGGGGATCGAACCGAGGGCTCACTCAAAGACGCGAAGACGCAAAGAAGACAGGGACGGGGATCGAACCGAGGTTTCACGCAAAGAAGTAAAGACGCAAAGAAGACAGGGACGGGGATCGAACCGAGGGCTCACGCAAAGACGCAAAGACGCAAAGAAGACAGGGACGGGGATCGAACCGAGGTTTCACGCAAAGAAGTAAAGACGCAAAGAAGGCAGGGATGGGGATCTTTTTGTTTTGGGATTCGTTTTATGGCTTTCTGGTTGGTCTTCCCTTTGCGTCTTGGCGTCTTGAGCGATAGCGGGCGTGAGAATTGGTCTGGAGGGACTCGCGCAAAGAAGACAGGGTCGGGGATCGAACCGAGGGCTCACGCAAAGACGCAAAGAAGGCAGGGATGGGGATCTTTTTTTGGGGATTCTTTTTATGGTTTCCTGGTTGGTCGTCCGTTTGCGTCTTGAGCGATAGCGGGCGTGAGAATCAATCGGGATCCGTCATGCCATTTGCAATCCGTTTAATACCGTCTTTCATCAAGCTATCACCAAAGTTGAGCAGAAAACCGAGTCGTTTATCAGAGAGCTTAAGGTAGGTGAATAGTTGCTTGTAATGGACTTTGGCAAATTGCTCAACAGATTTGAGCTCTAGGATTACTTTGCGCTCAACGACGATGTCGGCGCGAAAGCCCTCGTCAATCCAGATACCTTCATATTGAATTGGGATGGACACCTGTCGCTCTACTTGCAGACCGCGATGTCCCAATTCACTCGCTAAAACAACTTCATAGACGGACTCAAGCAAACCAGGCCCTAGTGTAGAGTGGATTTTCACAGCGGAATCGACGACTTCCTTGGCAATTTCATTTTCGTTCATTGTGATTGCTCCACACGCTCACACAAAGGCTGAATAACGTTAGTTAAGGACAAACTGGGTACGTCCGAAGTGTAATTGTAACTTCACTTGTGAAATTTTCGTTGATTTGGTTAATTTGATCTTTCGCGGGCGTGAAAATCGGTCTGGAGGGATTCACGCAAAGAAGACAGGGACGGGGATCGAACCGAGGGCTCACGCAAAGAAGCAAAGTGTGCATCGATTCATTACGTTGAGAGGTCCATTACGTGGTGCGATCCTCCTGGGCCGCAAACACGAGCGCAGCGAGGCGTGGGGTTGCGTGGGGTGTGCGTGGGGTGTGCGGACGAAGTCTCACGCAAAGAGGCGAAGACGCAAAGAAGACCAGAATATTTTTGGTTGCGTCGCGGGATGTTGGTGGTAGCACAATCGCTTTTTGTGTTTTGCGAACTGCATGTAATGTGACAACTATCCTGCTAACCTTGTTTATGATTGAATCACAACAGGCAGCTTCAATCGCAGTCCAGTGCTCTTCCCACCCTCATCCCCCCCGCCCCTTGCTCCCGCCCGCGGGAGAAGGGGAGCCAAGACAGTTCAGTAGTACGACTCAGTAGCACGACTCAGTAGGTTGGCCCTCTACTGGCGTGCGAGGCTCGTTGTACCACACAAGTCAGCCTGTCGAAATTTTTTTTGCTCCGGGTCCAAATGTATTCCACGCGTTGGACAGGTCGTAACAACGCTGCAATCCAACCCACAGAGTTTGAGTGCCGGGCTCAT
>Ga0315899_10001600_pt1 | contig 25768 bp, 22 predicted proteins | sample LakEriMetagenome_2_FD_203518 | JGI IMG/M metagenome (GOLD analysis project Ga0315899, IMG submission 203518) | Freshwater fungal communities from buoy surface, Lake Erie, Ohio, United States - Buoy 4 MA112 | ecosystem: Environmental > Aquatic > Freshwater > Lake | place: USA: Lake Erie, Ohio... | reverse complement strand
CGGCGGCATTCTGCATTTCGCCGTTATTCACCTCGGGCCGCAGCTTCAGGCCCAGCAGCAGGCCGGCACCGCGCACATCTTCAATCACTGTCGGATGCTTGGCGGCAAGGGCCAGCAGGGCGCGCCATAAATGACGCGCCACCTGGTCCACACGGTCAAGGAAGCCGGGGGCGGAAACCACATCCATCACCGCATTGCCGGCCGCGCAAGCAAGCGGCCCGCCGCCATAGGTTGAGCCATGCGTACCGGCCTTCAAATGCTTCGCCACATGTTCCTTGGCGAAAATGCCGCCCAGCGGGAAGCCGCCGCCAATGCCCTTGGCGGATGACATGACATCAGGCTCGATCCCCGCCCATTGATGGGCCCACATCTTGCCGGAACGGCCCATGCCGGTCTGCACTTCATCCAAGGCCAGTAACAGCCCGTATTCATCGCACATGGCGCGTAATTCGCGCAGGAACCTAAGCGGCGCGGGGCGCACGCCGCCTTCACCCTGCACGGGTTCAATCATCACGCCGGCCGTATTGGGGCCAATCGCATCACGCACCGCATTCATATTGTCGAAGGGCACATGGTCGAAGCCTTCAACCGGCGGGCCGAAGCCGGCCAGGTACTTCTCATTCCCCGTGGCGGCCAGCGCGGCCATGGTGCGGCCATGGAAGGCGCCATCAAAGCAGATGAGCCGGTAGCGTTCCGGATGGCCGTTCTCCGCATGGTATTTGCGGACAGCCTTGATCATGCCTTCATTGGCTTCCGCGCCGGAATTGCAGAAAAACACGCTATCCGCGAAGGAGTTTTCCACATGCCGCTGCGCCAGCCGTTCCGCCTGCGGGATGCGATACAGGTTGGAGGCATGGATTATCTTGCCCGCCTGTTCCGCAATCATCCGCGTGAGGTGCTGGTGCCCATGGCCGAGCGAGGATGTCGCGATGCCCGCGCCGAAATCCAGGAAGCGTCGCCCGTCTTCCGTCCAAAGTCGCGCGCCTTCGCCCCGCTCAAAAGCAAGGTCGGCACGGTTATAGGTCGGCATTAGGGCGGGAATCACGTTTCCAGTCTCCGGGAGCTACCGGCCCGGGCAAAGGCGACCATCGCCCCACCAAGGACCAGAAAGGGGAAACTTGCCGGAAAAGCGCGCAAGATGAAAGGGGCGCCCTGATCTATTCGCCAATATTCATCAAAGCGCCTCGGACCCGCGCCGCCTGGAATTGCGCCATGAAAAGCCAGGCCGCCAAGCCAAGCCAGATCAGATCAAGCGCAAAAGCATAGGCCAGATGATCCCAGGCAAGCTGCCCATTTAGAAGGGCAGCGCGCATGCCTTCAAAAACATGCGTCGCCGGAATGGCGAGGGAGATCGGCTGCAACCAGCCCGGCAGCACCGAAACCGGATAAAACACCGCTGAGAAGGGCGCCAAGCCGAACAGTACGCCCCAGGCCAAAGCCTCGGCCCCCGCGCCATGGCGCAGGATCAGCGCCGTCACGCCAAGCGCCACCGCCCAGCCCATGGCCATCAGCGCCGCGAAATAGAGCACCAGCACCGGCCCTAGGGTCCAGATGCCAAAGCCATAGAGCAGGAAGGCCAGCAGAATGGCCGGTCCCACGCCGATTGCGGTGCGGAGCAGGCTCATGGCCACCAAGCCCGCCACCAATTCATGGGGGCGCAGCGGTGCCACGAAAATATGGCCCAGATTGCGCGACCAGATTTCCTCCAGGAAGGAAATGGCGAAGCCCATTTGGCTGCGCAGCGTTACCTCCCACAGCAGCACGCCGCCGAGCAGCACGCCGGCGGTGACACTTGCGGTATTGTTCTGCACGCCAGCAAGCCAGGCGGTCACAAAACCCCAGACCAGCATTTGCAGCACGGGCCAATACATCAATTCCAAAACGCGCGGCCAGGAACGCCGATACAGCGCCAAATGCCGATACATCAGCCCCCAAACACGCCGCGCCGCGCCGCTCATGCCGCGCGCCCCTGACCGCGAGCGATATCCAGAAACACCTGTTCCAGATCATCACGGCCATAGCGCGCGATCAGATCATTGGGGCTGCCCTGGTCCACAATCCGCCCGCCCTTCAGCATCAGCACATGATCCGCAAGGCGTTCGACCTCGGCCATATTGTGGCTTGCCAGCAGAATGGCGGCGCCGGACTCCCTGCGGTAGTCCTCCAGAAGGCTGCGCACCCAATCGCCCGTATCGGGGTCAAGGCTCGCGGTCGGTTCATCCAGCAGCAGCAATTCCGGGCGATTGATGAGCGATTTCGCAATCGCGACGCGCGTTTTCTGCCCCGCCGAAAGCTGCCCCGCCGGGCGGTCCAGAAATGCGGTCAATTGCAGCCTTTCCGCCAATTCGGCGATGCGCTCCTGCGCCTTGGGCACGGTATACAGATGCGCATAGACCATCAGGTTTTCCCGGACCGTGAGGCGATGCGGCAGCGCGACATAGGGTGAAGAAAAATTCATCCGCGCGAGCGCCGCAAACCGGTCCCGCACCATATCATGGCCAAGGACCACCACTCGGCCCGAACTGGGTACCAAAAGGCCCAGCAGCATGGCGATGGTCGTGGATTTCCCGGCACCATTGCCGCCCAAAAGGGCCCAGGTACTGCCGGCGGGCTGGGTGAAATCCAGCCCCGCCACGGCAGGAGGATCGCTGTCTTTGTAGATTTTCGTCAGACCCTCGGCCTGGATGGCGGGAAGCGGCATGGGGGGCATATCGGCGCAAACCAGCGTTTCGCCAAGCCATGATGTCAGCTTGCGGGGCGCTGGCTTTCGATCAGGCGGCCCTGGAACAGGCGAATGCCCGCTTCCCAGCCCCAGGCAATGGCCGCGGGGCGATCCGCACCCGCCAGCACCATATGTTCGGCCGCCTGGGCGAGCTTTTTGCTGAGCTCCACGGTTGCAGCGCTATCGGCGCCTGGAAATTCCTCGGACCATTTAAGGCGCAGAAAATCAAAGCCGCCGCGGAGGCTGGATACCACCGTTGCGGCAAAGGGTGAGGCCGCTTCAAGCATCAGCCGATAGCCCCGCGCCTTTGCGAAATGGCGCGCCAGCAGGAACAGATCGGGCGCGGCAAGTACATCTTCCGCATCAAGCCCGATGATCAGCTTATGCCGCTGGCTTTGCGGCATGATGGAATCAAGGCGCAGGAATTCCGCCGAAAAAAGACTTTCGACGCGTAGCGGCAGCGCAAGGGCGCGCATGTCGCGCAATTCCTCTGGTCGGGCGATATTGCTCAATTGCCTGCGGTCAATGGACTGCATCAGCCTTTGCGCGAAGGCGGGCGTCAGCGAGATATCACAGCCCGGCAAAAGCCTTTCACATACTTCCGAAAGCTCAGCCCGACGATCTTCCCAGAACAGCTTGGTGTTCTGCCCACCAGGCTCAAGCCAGCAAACCTTCTGCCGACGGAAAAAGATGCTAAGATCAGCCGTGATCAAGCCGCGCTCTGCAGAAGCCAGCGCCTCGGCGTCAACCATGCGGTTTTCGGGTTCCTCCAGCGTCATGGCCCGCATCGCTGCCACCATGCCCAAGCTGTCTTCGACAGCAGCCATAACAGCCGCTGCCTGCTGCGGCAGCCGGAGCATATGGACGGCTTGCTCCGCTTCCTCAGGCTCCAGCATGGAAAACAGGATCTTCCGCTCATGCTCCAAAGCGTCACTCGCATTGGGCAGACCGATGGCAACCAGATCACCGCCGGGCAGTTTGAAACTTCTGACCCGGGCCGTGCTGTTCAAGGGTTCCCAGGCTTCACGCAATAATTCTGCCCTGGTGCCGAAGCGCCGGGCACGGGGCAGGGTGGAAAATCGCAGCATGAGAACCAGACGCTCCTCGCCCAGCGCGACGGCATCACGAATGGCGTTGGAAAGCGCGACGGCCCCAAGCGCTTCAACCGGCAAAGTTGCCGCTCTCTGGACGGCGGAACTCATGAAGGATTCTCGGGTAATACGGCTTCCAGCAAAAGGGGATTGTGGCAGCCGAGCCTGTCGGAGGGGGAGGTGGCAAGCCCGCGAGCGCGACATTCCGAACGCAGGCAGCGCGCGGCTTCGCTGCAATACTCCATGCGACCTGCGGCGATGACGTCTTCAATCCATGGGCCGCCATAAAGGTGAATGCCCTGGCTGAGGCCCCAGGAAAGCGCTGCTTCACCATCGCAGCCATCCAGAATTAGGCGCGCCTGATCAAGGCGGCGCAGCGCCTTGACCGATTGCGTATCTTCCAGCGCCGGTGACCAATGCAGGATCAGCCAATCTGCTGGTAGGGCTTCTGTCTCCACCAGGCTAAGCGCTGATGCCGAAAGCCCCGATATGGCAATGCCCCAGGCATCTTGCCGCAGCGCCTCGCGCCTGGTGTTGAGGTTGCTGATGGAAATGGCTTCATGCAGGGCAAGTGTGGCGTAAAGGGCAGGGGCGGCTGCGGGTTGCGGCGCTTCTTCGGCTTCCGCGGCCGCGGTCGGCAAGAGATCGGGGGACAATTCCAGCAATAGCGGGGCTATTGGTCCGCCCCCCAGCAGGGATTTGCGGGTGCCCTCATCGCCAAGCGCTTCCAGGACGCGCTTCTGCAATAGGGTTTGCGCATGGCGCAGCAGCGCCCGATCCTCGCCGATGCTACCAAGGTGCTGCTGCAGCGCGGTCTTGTCCAAGCCAAGACGCTGGAAGACCAACCGTGGCAGCGCCGCGCCGGTGATGCCAACAATGCTTTGCCGGCGATAGACTTGCGCCAAATTCAGCCTGTCCAACCTTGCGTGCATGCCAAGCGGGGAAACCAACTCGGCCGCCGGGACTTCCAGAAATTGCGGCGGGCGGGGGGCGTTCAACAGCCCCGCCAGAATGGATTTGGATGCCGGCAGGGGCAGCAATTGCACCGCCGTATCGCCAAGGATCTTTCCAAGCAGGACCTGGAGTTTGCCGGCTTCGAAGCTTGGTAGCTCAGTCAGCAGCCAATCATCCGGCGTGATTTCAAGCAATGAACCGCCTTTGACATCCACGGCTTCGCGCAACAGGGCGAATACCAGCCGCTGCGCTTCGGGCTGCGAACCGGGTGATACCCGCACAGCCGCCCGGCCACCTTCATCGCGCAGGGCCCGCCGCAGGGCGTCCTGCAACGAGGTCTGGCTTGACTGAAGATTGGCGGCGGAGGTGCGTGGATTGGACATATGCCTGAGAATGGTAGCAGAAACCTACTAGCGAGACGTATAAAAATGAGCGTCAGCGCCCTCGATCGTCCCTTTTGGCCCGGCTGCGCCAAAGCTTCAATCACTCGGCGCGATTTACCCCTTCGCTTTGGCGCGAAAATGCCTATATTAATGCCTATATTAATGTCTGTTCATCTTGGGGGGTCCTGATTCCTATGCGTCGTCCTGGTCTTCTTGTTACCGCTTTCGCGGCCCTTGCCATGGTTTTGGTGCCGGTCCTGGCCGATGCCAAGCCGGGTGGCAATTCATCTTCCGGCAGCCGCGGCAGCCGGACCTATTCCGCGCCACCGCCGACCCAGACCGCGCCCAATTCCGCGCGGCCCATGCAACGGACGGCAACGCAGCCTTCTGGCCCGCAACAGGCCGGCGGCGCCGCGCGTCCTGGCATGCCGCCGCAAGCACAGCCGCAGCGTTCCTTCATGGGCTCGCTTGCTGGTGGTTTGCTGATGGGCGGCCTGATCGGCATGTTCCTGGGCGGTGGCTTGTTGGGCGGCGCCGGCGGTTTCGCCGCGATGCTTGGCATGCTGCTGCAAGTGGCGCTGATCGGCGGGCTGATTTGGTTCGCTCTCCGCCTGTTCCGCCGCCGCCAGGCCGCGCCTGCCATGGCCGGTGCTTCCGGTTATGCGCGCCAGATGGAACCCGCGCCCATGGGCGGTGCCGCTGCACCGGTCGCAGGCGGCGCCTATGCTGCGGTCGCGCGCGATGTCCAACTGACGCCGCAGGATTATCAGGCGTTTGAGCAAACCCTGACCGAGGTGAATGCTGCTTGGTCACGCCGCGACCTGAAGGGCCTGCGGGAATTCGCAACGCCTGAAATGGTTGGCTATTTCGCGAATGACTATCGCGATCTGGATGCGCGTGGCTGGCGTAATGAAACCCGCGATGTCCGGCTGGAGGGTGGTGACCTTTCCGAAGCCTGGCATGAGGATGGGCTGGATTACGCGACGGTTGCCATGCGCTTCAGCCTGCTGGATGCGACCTTTGATCAGGCATCCGGCAAGGTAGTGGAAGGCAGCACGACGGAGCGCCAAACCTCGACCGAGCTTTGGACCTTTGTTCGCAGCGGCCCTGAGGAGCGCTGGCTTCTGTCAGCAATTCAGCAGACCGCCTGAAGTAACGCCGCCGGCATGGCCTGCGCCATGCCGGCGGCGATTTCCCCCGGTTCGGCTTTGGTGTAGGTCGGCCGCGTGGCACAAAAATCCCTTACACATTACGTTCTCCCCGGCAGGCGCGGGCTTTTGGGGCTTGGTGCCGGCTTGGCACTTTCCTGCCCTGCCTTGGGTCAGCCGCGTTTTCCCGAACGACCGATACGGATGATTGTGCCCTGGGCGCCTGGTGGCCCCACGGATGCACAAATGCGCGCATTATGCGAAGCGGCAGGGCGCCGCCTGGGGCAGCCCGTACTGGTGGAAAATCGCCCCGGCGCTGCCGGCACGCTTGGTGCTTTGCATATGGCGCGGGAAGCGAGGCCAGATGGCTATACGCTTGGCCAAATGCCCAATGGGGTCTTCCGCTTGCCGGCGCTGACGGATCGCCCGCTATGGGACCCGATGCGCGACTTTACCTATATCCTGCGCCTTGTCGGCTATATGGGCGGGATTGTGGTGCGCACCGATGCACCATGGCGAGACCTTGCCGCTTTGCTGGCTGATGCGCGGGCCAATCCGGGCAAGTTCAGCTATGGCACGCCCGGCGCGCTGACATCAGATGTGCAGATGACCCAATTGGCCCGCATGGCTGGTATTGATTGGGTGGCTGTGCCGTTTCGGGGGGCGGCGCCCAATCTGCAGGCGCTGCTGGCGGGCGATATTCATTTCTCGGTGGAAACCAGCGCCTGGGCGGAGCTGGCCCTTGATGGCCGGGTGCGGCCGCTGGCGCTTTGGATGCGCGAACGCGCGGCGCGCTTCCCCACTGTGCCCACGCTGATGGAGCTTGGCTTTCCGATAGATGGTGAGAGCAGCTATGGCATTGCCGGCCCGCGCGGCATGGACCCGGGCGTGGTCGCCATTCTGCATGATGCGTTCCGTGATGCGCTGAATGACCCCGCGCATCTGGCCGTGATTGCGCGCTTTGATATGCCGCTGCGCTATTTGGACACCGCCGCCTACCGCGCCCATGTGACTGCGGAAAATGAGGCAGAGAAACGCCTGATGGTTGAAATCGGCGCGCCGCGGAACTGAAAGCCGTCAGCCAAGCCCCATCACCCGCGGCAACCAAAGCGCCAAATCCGGCACGTCCATGACGGCCACGGCCGAAAGCAACATGGCCAGCACCAGCCAGATCACCCAGGGCACGGTGCTTTCCATGGAAACGCCCGCAATCCGGCAGGACACCATCAAATTCACCGCCATGGGCGGCGTGAATTGCCCGATCGCGATCATCATGGTCAGCACCACGCCAAACCAGGTCAAATCCCATTGAAAGGCAGCGGCGATTGGCAGCAGCAGCGGCAGCAGGATCAGAAAGATCGAAATACCATCCAGAAACATCCCCACAATGATCAGGCAAATCGTGAGCAGCGCGAGCGTGCCGGCCGAACCAAGCCCAAGCCCGACCACCCATTCCACAACCGGGCGCACAATGCCAAGCGTGCTGGTGGACCAGGCAAAGACTGTCGCCAAAGCAATGACGATCAGGATGACGGCGGAGATTTCCCCAGCCTCCACCAGCATTTCATAGACATCGCGCAGCGTCAGGCTGCGATAGACGAAAAAGCCAATGAAAAGCCCGTAGAATACCGCGACAACGGCGGCTTCTGTTGGCGTGAAAAACCCAAGCCGCATCCCGCCCAGGATCACCACCGGCGCCATCAGGCCCCAAAAGGCTTCCTTGAAGCTCTGCCAGACGGCAATGGCTTCCTTCTGGCGCGCCTTGCCGCCGAAATCATTCAGGATGGAAATGATCACCACGGCGGCAATGATGCAAAGCCCGGCGAGAATCCCGGGGATCATCCCTGCGGCGAAAATGGCGGGCACGGAAACACCCGGCACCAGCACGGCATAGACAATAAAGGCAATCGAAGGCGGGATCAGGATATCGGTGGCCGCAGCTGCGCCCACGGTGCTGGCGATGAAGGGCCGCGGATAGCCATCTTCGGCCATGCTTTTTGTTACCACCTGGCCTACCGCCGCGCTGGTGGCGGGGCCTGATCCCGATATGCCACCAATCACCATCGCGACCAGAACAGCAACGGAAGCAAGCGCGCCGCGCCCCGCCCCCACCAGGGAAGTCGCGAAACGCACCAGCCGAAGTGCCACGCCCGTGCGGTCAAACACGCTCCCCACCAGCACGAACATGGGAATGGCGATCAGCGGATACTTTGCAATGCCGGCATAGACATTGGTGGGCATCGCCATGATGGATTGATCCGCGAGCCAAATGGCGAAAGCGCCAGCAAGCCCAAGACAAATCGCAACCGGAACACCGCCCGCGAGCAGCAAGGCGAAGGCTAGGAACAAGATGGTGGCGATCATGGCTCAGCCATCCTCTCCGCGTGCCAGCCGCATCAGCCGGCCCGTCGCGCGCGCAATGACCAAAAGCGAGACCAAAGGTAGCCACCCGGTATAGAGCCATTGCGGGTTGCCGAGCCCGTTGGAGAGCACTTCAAAGCGATATTCATCATAGGCCAGTTTGGCGCCGAAAATGGCGAGCAAGCCAAAGCAGATAATGGCAAGGACAAGCGCCAGCATTTCTGCCCGGCGTTGCCCAAGCTTGCCCATGAGATCAGTAAAATACCCAACCCGGATATGCCGCCCGGTTGCGATGGCAAGTGCCGTGCCGATCAGCGCAATCACCACCATCAGCACCACCGAATATTCTTCCGTGATAGCAAAAGAAACATTCGTAAGGTAACGCGCCAGCACATTGGCCGCCGTAATTAGCGCCATGGCCGCCATGGCCATGGCGAGCAGCACGCGTTCAAAACTGAGCGGAATGCGGGTTTTCGGATCCGGAAGCGTTGCCCCCGGATCCAACTCAACACTCATGGGGCGTCAGGCAATCGCGCGCGCAATGGCGGCTTCGGCCTTTTGCACCAGCGCGCTGCCCACGGTCTGCGCCCATTTGTCAAAAACGGGCCGCGTGGCGCGGGCGAAGGCCTGCTTTTCAGCCGGCGTCAGTTCCGCCACCGCCACACCGCGGCGGACGCATTCTTCAATGGAGGAACGATCCCCATCAATGCCAAGGCCCTTGCGCGCCGCGGCGATTTGCCTTTGTGCCGCTTCCCGCGCGCAGGCAATCACCAAATCGCGATCCGCCGGTGCGAAGCTATCCATCACGGCCTTGGAGGCGACGAAGATCGCGGCATCGGCGCAGTAATTCCAGATGGTAAGATGCTTCTGCGCGAGTGTGTCCATGCGGAAGCCCAGGAACAGATTGACCGGGTTTTCCTGCCCATCCACCGCACCGGTGGAAAGGGCGGGTTGCAGATCAGCAAAGGACATTTGCACCGGATTGGCGCCCAGGCCCTGATAGATTTCGCTGAAAATCGCCCCCGCTGCGAAGCGAATTTTCAGGCCGCGCAGATCTTCGGGCTTGCGGATTTCGCGCTTGCTGTTGGAGATTTCGCGGAAGCCATTCTCGCCCCAAGCGACCGGCACCACATCGCGGCTGGTCAGCGTGCCGAACAAATCGCGCCCGACTTCCCCATTGATGATCGCGTCATAAGCGCGGTGATTGGGCATCAGGAAGGGCAGCGAAAAAATATTCATTTCGCGGATTTGTGGAGAGATATTGATGGTGGAAAACACCGCCATATCAATCACGCCCTGGCGCATCGCGACCAATTCGCGCGTCTGATCACCGCCAACCAATTGGCTGCCCGGATAGACCTTCAGGTTGATCCGCCCGCCAGAGCGTTCCGTGACCAGCTCCGCCCAGGTGAAGGCGCCGTCGGAGATCGGCAGCGGGCGATTGCCCACAACCGAGACCTTGTATTCGGCGCGGTATTGCCCCTGGGCACGCGCAATGCTGGGGGCGGCCAAGCTAAGCGCCCCGGCGCCCAGCAGCAGGTTACGGCGCGTCGCGCCCTGGAATGGTGTGTTCATGGCGTTCTTCTCCCTTTGGTAAAGTACAGACTATGATCATCACTTGCCCAAGGCCAGCGCCGGAGGCAAGCGAAACATCGCGCGAACCGCCGGAAGGGCGCCGCAAACCACAGGAGACGCCGCATGATCCCGACTTCCAACCTGGGCGCCATGCTGCTGCAAACCGCCCGCCGCCTACCGGACCGCCCCGGGCTGATCTGGCGCGACCGGGTTTGGAACTGGGCGGAGATCGCGGCACGGGCCTGTGCCGCCGCTGCCGGCTTGCGCGCGCGCGGCATTGGCGCCGGCGATCGCGTACTGATCCATTCGCGCAACAATAATGCGATTTTCGAAGGCGTTTGGGCCTGCTGGCTGATTGGCGCGGTTTGGGTGCCGACGAATTTCCGCCTGAGCCCGCCGGAAGCCGCCTATCTGGCCGGGTCTTCGCGCTGCAAAGCGCAGATTTTCGATGTGGCCTTCCCGGAACATCGCGCTGCCTGCCGCGCGGAAAACCCGGCCTGCGTGCTGGATATCGCCATTGGCGATGGCGCTGGCTTTTCCTGGGAGGATTTGATCGCGGAAGGTACTGCCGCGCCCGTGATCCTGCCCGCCGATGTGGATCGGGATCATCCGGCCTGGTTCTTCTATACCTCCGGCACCACGGGCCGGCCCAAGGGCGGTATTCTGACCCATGGGCAGATGGCCTTTGTCATCAACAACCATATCGCCGATCTGATGCCGGGGCTGACCGAGAATGATGCGTCCTTGGTGGTTGCACCGCTTTCCCATGGCGCTGGCGTGCATGCGCTATCGCAAGTGGCGCGCGGCGCGGCATCCATCCTTCTTCCCGGTGAGCGGTTTGATGTGCCGGAAGCCTGGCGGCTGATTGAGGCGCATCGGGTTTCAAATATATTCACCGTGCCGACCATCCTGAATACGCTTTGTCGTGATCCCGCCGTGGATACGCATGATCATGCGTCGCTGCGCCACGTGATCTATGCCGGCGCGCCGATGTATCGGGAGGATCAGAAATACGCGCTGAGCAAGCTCGGCCCATGCCTGGTACAGTATTTCGGCCTGGGCGAAGTGACCGGCAATATCACCGTGTTGCCGCCCGCCTGGCATAGTCTGGAAGATGATCCTGCCATGCCGATCGGTTCCTGCGGCTATCCGCGCACGGGGATTGAGGTTGCCATTCTGGATACCGCGAACCAGCCCTTACCCGCAGGCGAAACCGGCGATATTTGCGTGCGTGGTCCTGCCGTCTTCGCTGGCTATTTCGAAAATGAAAGCGCGAATGAAAAGGCCTTCGCCGGCGGCTGGTTTCATACCGGTGATCTTGGCCATTTGGATGCGCGCGGCTTTTTGTACATCACAGGCCGCGCGTCGGACATGTATATCTCTGGCGGTTCCAATGTATATCCGCGCGAGGTGGAGGAAGCGCTGCTGACGCACCCATCCGTCGCGGAAGCCTGCGTGGTTGGTGTGCCGGATGCGAAATGGGGCGAAAGCGGGGTTGCGGTGCTGGTGGCCGAAGCGGGTGCCATGATTGATCCCGCGGCAGTGATGGCGCATCTGGATGGAAAGCTTGGGCGCTATAAATGGCCGGCCAAGATCGTGGTGTGGGATGCGCTACCGCGTTCCGGTTACGGCAAGGTCCCGAAGAATGAGGTGAAGCGCCTGCTGGTGGAACGCGGGCAGGCGTGACGCGGTTCAGAGCGTGTCCCGTTCACCTTCGTTCATGGGAAACGCTCTAAACTTTTTGTTTGGCCGCATTTTTCGAGCCGCCAAGTGATGCCACTTGGCTTGAAAATGCTTCAGGCGGGCGGCGGCAGCCGTTTGCCCGTTTCAGCATCAAAGACATGCAGATGTTCGGTGCGCGGCGCGATGTCCAGCACCGCGGCAGAAGGCGGCGCGCCGGGCAGGCGCAGGGCCATGATTTCACCGGAAGCAAGCTTGCCATGCACCACGCATTCCGACCCCAGCGGTTCAACCAGATCGCTGATAAGGCGAAGTGGTCCTGTCAGGCTGATATGTTCTGGCCGAATGCCAAGCGTCACTTTCTGCCCAGGATGCGTGGCATATTGTCCCGGCGGCAGGGCGATGATGTTGCCATCCGAAAGCCGCGCCGCCCTACCGTCTTCCGTGATGGTGGCTGGCAGGAAATTCATTGATGGGCTGCCGATGAAGCCGGCAACATAGGTATCGGCGGGGCGTTCAAAGATTTCCATGGGGGTGGCGATCTGCGCCGCACGGCCCTCATGCATGACGACCAACCGATCGCCGAGCGTCATCGCTTCCACCTGGTCATGGGTGACGAAAAGGCTGGTGACGCCAAGCCGGCGTTGCAGGCGCTTGATTTCCGCGCGCATGGCAACGCGAAGCTTCGCATCCAGGTTCGAAAGTGGTTCATCAAACAGGAACAGCTTGGGTTCCCGCACAATGGCGCGCCCCATGGCAACGCGCTGGCGCTGCCCGCCCGAAAGCTCCCTCGGGCGGCGATCAAGCAATTCGGAAAGGCCGAGCAGATCGGCCGCTTCCTGAACGCGGCGCTTTATATCTTCGCGGTCAAGACCGCGAATACGAAGCCCATAAGCCATATTGTCGAAGACGCGCATATGCGGATAGAGCGCGTAATTCTGAAAAACCATCGCAATATCGCGCGCGGCAGGCTCGAGCGCCGTCACATCCCGATCATCAATCAGCACCGTGCCACCTGTGCTGCGTTCCAACCCGGCCACGATGCGCAGCAAGGTTGATTTGCCGCAGCCGGAAGCGCCGACAATCACAATCATCTCCCCATCCTGCACGACAAGATCAATGCCATGCAGCACGCGCACTGCGCCGAAGTTCTTCACAATGCCGGAAAGTTTGAGCTCAGCCATGGGGGTTTCTCATTTCTCGGTCTCGACCAATCCCTTGACGAACCAGCGCTGCATCAGGATCACAATGGCAACGGGCGGCAGAAGTGCCAGCACCGTGGTCGCCATGACCAGATGCCATTCCGTATCCCCCTGGGAGCCGAGCATTTTCACAATGCCGATCATGATGGTTTCCACATCGGTGGAGGTCGTCACCAGCAGTGGCCAAAGATATTGGTTCCAGCCGTAGACGAATAGAATGACGAAAAGGGCAGCGATATTGGTGGCCGATAGCGGCAGCACCACATCCTTGAAAAAGCGGATCGGGCCCGCACCATCCATCTTGGCGGCTTCCACCAATTCATCCGGTATGGTCAGGAAGAATTGTCGGAACAGCAAGGTTGCGGTGGCGGAAGCAATCAGCGGCACAATCAAGCCGGCATAGGTATTCACCAAGCCAAGATCGGACACCACCTGGAAGGTTGGAAAAATCCGTACCTCCACCGGCAGCATAAGCGTGATGAAAATTGCCCAGAAGAACAGCGTACGCCCGGGGAAGGAGAAGAAGGCAACCGCATAGGCCGAGATGATGGAAATCGCGATTTTGCCGATGGTGATCAGCAGCGCCATGATGGCGCTATTGAACATCATCGTCGAAACCGGCACGCCGGCGCGCTGCTTGTTTCCTTGGTTCCAGACAGCGCTGTAATTCGCGACCGCCTCGGCGCCCGGCAGCAAGGGCACATCGCCGCGGCCAATGGTGCCGGCATCATGGGTGGAGCCCATCAGCACAATCCAGATCGGTAGGGCGAAAAGCAGCACCCCAAGCACCAGGATAACATGAGTCAGCATATCCGCCCTGGGATTGCTGCCGGCCATGCCCATGGGGGCGGCGATGCTGTTACGCGCTTCGGCCATCAGTAATGCACCTTGCGTTCGATAAAGCGGAATTGCACCAAGGTCAGCGCCATCACCGCAATCATCAGCACCACGGATTGCGCGGAGGATGAGCCGAGATCCAGATTGACTCGCCCATCAATATAGGCGCGGTAGATCAGGGTTTGCGTGGCATTGCCCGGCCCGCCCTTGGTGAGTGCATCAATAATGCCGAAAGTGTCGAAGAAGGCGTAGGTGATGTTGATCACCAGCAGAAAGAAGGTGGTGGGCGACAGCAGCGGGAAGATCACCGTGCGAAAGCGGTAAGTGGCCGATGCCCCATCAATGGCCGCAGCTTCCAAAACGCTTTTTGGGATGGATTGCAGCCCGGCCAGGAAGAACAGGAAGTTGTAGGAAACCTGCTTCCAGGCCGCAGCCAGCACCACCACCAGCATGGCCTGATTGCCATTCAGCGTATAATTCCAGTCAACGCCTGCTGCCTTCAGCGCACGGCCAATCAGCCCGATATCAGGGTGGAACAAGAAAATATAAAGAATGGCGGCAATGGCCGGCGCCACGGCATAGGGCCAGATCAGTAAGGTGCGATAGCCATCCTTGCCGCGAATATGCCGATCCGCAAGCACCGCCAGGCCAAGCGCCAAGCCCATGGCAAGCGCGGTGACGGCCACCGAGAAAATCAGCGTATTGATGATGACCTGGTGATAAAGCGGGTCTGCGAAAAGATCCGTGAAATTCTCAAACCAGACGAATTGTTTGGAAATGCCAAAGGCATCCTGCCGGATGAAGGAATACCAAACGGCTTCCCCCGCCGGCCAGAAGAAAAAGACAAAGGTAATGGCAAGCTGCGGCGCCAGCAGCAGATAGGGCAGCAGTTTATTGTTGAATATCGCCTTGCGCTGCATGGAACCTCAACTGAGCATCTTCAAGCCAAGTGGGCTCACTTGGCGGCTCGGAAAATGCGGTCAAACATACCGATAAAGGGGGGCCGCCGTGAAGGCGGCCCCGATACGCGATTAGCGGCGATTCGCACGCTCAAAATTACGCAGCACCACATCGGCGCGGCGATTGGCATTGGCCAGCAGCGTTTCGGTATTCTGCTGCCCCTGGAAACCGCGCTCCAGCTCTTCCTGGATAATGTTGCGGATTTCGACAAAGCCACCCAGACGGAAGCCCTGGCTATTGGGCGTCGGCTCTGCACGCGAAAGCTGGATGATCGCGGCATCGGCACCGGGGTTCTGGGTATAGAAACCTTCAGCGCGCGAAGCCTCATAAGCGGCCAGCGTCAGCGGCACATAGCCGGTGACATGGTGCCACCACTTGTCCTGCTCCACTTCCGAGATGAAGCGGTAGAATTCCGCCACGCCGCGATATTCTTCCGCCGTGCGGTTGCGCGCAGTCAGCGTCCAAAGGCTGGCGCCCCCGATCACACCATTGCGCGGCGATTGGGTGATGTCACCATGATGGGGCAGCACCACCGAAGCCCAGCGGAACTTCGCTTCGCGTTGCACCTGCGCCCGACCTGCCGAGGAATTGAAGGACATCGCAGCCTTGCCGGCGGGGAAGCTCGCGAAGCCATCGCCATCGCGCCCGCCATACACAAAGCTTCCCTCACGCTGCATTTCAAGCAGCATATTGGTGTGCTTGGCGAAGATCGGCGCACCCAGGTTCATCTGGGCATCCAGGCCTTCAAAGCCATTGGCCTTGGTGGCAAGGCCCACATCATGGATGGAAGACATTTGTTCAAACATCACCCAGGTCGGCCAGGCGGTGCTGATCGGGATTTCGGCGGCATTGGTCGCCTTGATCTTCTGCGCGGCGGCACGAATCTCGGCCCAGGTCTTGGGCAGATCCGTCGTGGAAAGCCCGGCCTTCTCGAAAGCGTCCAGATTGATCCAGAGCACCGCGGAAGAAGAATTATGCGGCATGGAAATCAGGCGGCCTTGCGTATCGGAATAATAACCGCGCACACCGGCCAGATAGCGCTTCGGGTCCAGCGTAATGCCCGCTTCGCCGAGCAATTCATGGGTCGGGCGGATCGCGGGGCCGGCGGCCATCATGGTGGCGGTGCCAACTTCAAACACCTGCGCGATATGGGGCGGTGTGCCGGCGCGCCAGGCGGCGATGGCGCCGGTCATGACTTCCACATAAGAACCGCGGAAATTGGCATTCACGCGATAGCGCGATTGGCTTTCATTGAAGCGGGTCACCTGTTCGGCCACGCGCTCACCAAGCGCACCGCCCAGCCCATACCAGAATTGGATTTCGGTGCGGCCCTGGGCGCGCGCGGAAGGTGCAATAAAGGGGGCCGCGAGCAGACCCGATGTTCCCAGCAAAATGTGACGACGTTGCATGAAAGCTCTCCTTTTTTGTTGAGGCCACTGCCCGTTACTGAGCCCTTATTACAGAAAAAAGACAGTTCTGCGAAGTTTGTGTTTCGATCTCTCAGCCGCCCATGAGCCTGGCCAGCCTGTCCCGTGCCCCGGCATCGAAGCGCAGCCCGAGCTTGCTCCGGCGCCAGAGCACATCTTCGGCCGTTGCGGCCCATTCCTCGCGGCGGAGATAGTCCAGCTCCGCCGCGTGCAAATCGGCGCCAATGGCCGGGCCGGGGTCCTGGCTGGGGGTGAAAATGCGCCAGGTGCGGGTGCCATAGGCGCGGAGCAACCGTCTGCAAAGCGCGTCTGGCAGCAGCGGGAAATCGCGCTGGAAGGCGGCAAGCAGCGCGGGGAAGCCATCCGTCGCGAAATCCCCGCCGGGGAGCGGCGCCCGGGCGGTCCAGCCGGCTTTTTCGGGCCTGAGGCGAAGCTCGGCCAAGGCAGCCTCGGCCAGCTTGCGATAGGTGGTGATCTTGCCGCCGAAGATGTTAAGCAGCGGCGCCTGACCCGCCGGCGCATCCAGCTTCAGCACGTAATCCCGCGTCGCTTCCTGCGCCTTGCTTGCCCCATCATCATAAAGCGGGCGGAGCCCCGAATAGGTCCAGACAATATCTTCGCGCTTTACCGGCGTGCGGAAGTAGCTGGAAGCGGCCGTGCAGAGATAGGTTATCTCGCCCTCAGAAATTTGTGGTGCTTCGTCTGGGTTTGGATGATCCTCATCGGTGGTACCGATCAGGGTGAAGTCGCGTTCATAGGGAATGGCGAAAATGATGCGGCCGTCGGCATTCTGGAAAATATAGGCGCGGTCGTGGTCATAAAGCCGTGGCAGCACGATATGGCTGCCCTTGACCAGCCTGAGGCGCGCCGGCTGGTTGCTGCCCATCACCGCATGTTGCACGGCGCCCACCCAGGGGCCGGCAGCATTGACCAAGGCGCGGGCGTGAAATTCGGCTGTCCCATCACGGCCCTCAGCGCTGATATGCCACAGCGCGCCTTCGCGCCGTGCGGCACTTACCGCCATGCGCGGATGAATAGCCGCACCGCGTTCCGCCGCATCCTTGGCGTTCAGCAGCACCAGGCGCGAATCCTCCACCCAGCAATCGGAATACTCAAAGCCGATGCGATGCACTGGGCTGAGCGGCGCGCCGAGTGTTGAACGCGTCAGGTCAATCCGCCGCGTTGCCGGCAGCGTCTTTCGCCCGCCCAAATGATCATACAGAAACAGCCCAAGCCGCAGCAGCCAGGCGGGCCGCAGGCCCTGGTGATGCGGCAGCACAAAGCGTAGCGGCCAGATGATATGCGGCGCGATGCCCAGCAGGATTTCACGTTCAATCAGCGCTTCCCGCACCAGGCGGAATTCGTAATGTTCCAGATAGCGCAAGCCGCCATGGATCAGCTTGGTGGAATTGGACGAAGTGCCGCTGGCCAGATCGCCCTTTTCAAACAGCACAACGGAAAGCCCGCGTCCTGCGGCATCACGCGCAATGCCGGCACCATTGATGCCGCCACCAATGACGGCCAGATCGTAAGGCTCAGCCGGAGATGATGATGCGCGCAAGCTCATCCGGCGTGGTCAGCATGGGGTAATGGCCCGTGTCAATCACATGCCAGCGCGCACCAAGCTTTTCCGCGCAGCGGCGCTGATGCGCCTCACCGGGATTGGCCGCCTGCGGGCAATAGATCACGGAAGCCTGCCAGGATTGCTGCCAGAAGCTTGGCAGTTTCACCGGCTGGGTAAAGGTGTTGATCGGATGCAGCGTCATGCGATCCGCCGCCCATTCGGCCAGGCCTTTATCCATGCCAAGGAACAGCCGGTTCAGCGCATCGTCCCGGCCCGGGCCAAGCGCGATATCCGTATTGATGGCAGCCGGGCGGGTCACGATGTCTCTAATCTTTTCGCCATCCATCAGCGCCAGCGCATCGGCGAAAACCAGTCGCCCAATGCGTTCGCGCGCGCGTTCCGCAGCCGCCGCCATCACCATGCCGCCGGCTGAGGTGCCCACCAGCACCGCATCGCGCAAATCCTGGTAATAGAGATATTCGGCTATTTCCTGGCCATGGCTTTCGGTATCGATGCCTGCCCGCATCTGGTGGCGCCGTTCCGCGCAGCCATCCAGCGTTGGCGCATGCACATCATGGCCCGCAGCGCGGAGCCGTTCGGCGACAAAGCGCCAAATCCAGCCGCCCTGATAGGCCCCGTGAATGAGAACAATGCTCGCCATGTCGCGCCCCCTGTTTTGAGGAGAAGCCAAGCCCGAAAAGCTGGGCTTGGAAAGACAAGTGCATCAGGGCTGGCAGAACGCGCAAGGCAGGCTAGGGTTGCGACTTGGCAGAAGTGAAAGGTTTTCCCCCATGCTGCGTCGTTCCCTGCTTACCGCTGCTGCGCTTGGCTTGGCCGCCCCCGCTTTCGCCCAGGCGCGGCCCTTGCGCATGATCATCCCCGTGGGCGTCGGCGGCGTGACCGATGTGGTGGGGCGCATCCTGGCGGATGCACTGCAGACCCAGCTTGGCCGCCCGGTGGTACCAGAAAATATCGCGGGTGCGGGCAGTACCGTGGGTGCGGCGGCGTTTCATCGCCTGCCCGCCGATGGCAATACAATCTTTATCGGCACCAATAACCACCCGGTGATGCGGGCGATTTATCCGAACTTTGCGCATGACCCGGTTGCGGATTTCATCCCGCTTGCGCTGGTGGGCCGGCAGCCCTTCGTGCTGGCGGTGCATCCGGATGTGCCGGCGCGGGATGTTGCTTCCTTGCTCGCTTGGCTGTCGCAGAAGAAAGAGGAAGCGAATTACGGCGCCACCAATCCCGGTGCGACGAATCATCTGGCGGGAGAATTGTTCCGTCAGCTTTCCGGCACCAGCTTTACCATCGTGCCCTATCGCACCGCGGCCAATGCGGTGCAGGATTTGCTCGCGGGGCGGATGAACCTGACCATTGATAGCCCAACCCTGCTGACACCGCTGATGCGCGATGGTCGTGTGCGGGGCTTGGCCGTGAGTTCCGCCACACCATCCGATCTTGTGCCTGGGCTGCCAGCGCTCGCGCAGGTTGGTGTGCCTGGCTATGAAGTCACAGCCTGGCAGGTATTGTTCGCCAAGCCCGGCACGCCGGAAGAAGCGCTTGCGCCCATTCGTGAGGCGGCGCTGCGCGCGGTTGCCGATCCGGCAGTGAAGCAGCGCCTGGCAGCGGCGGGTGTGGAAACCTGGCCTGATCCTTCCCCCGCTGCCGCGGCAGCGCATGTGCAGGCGGAAGTGACGCGCTGGGCGCCGATTGTCTCACGCATGAATCTCGGGGGCTGAGCCATGGCTTATGAAGGACTTCGTGCGCGCCGCCCGCTGATCATGGGTAGGCGCGGCGCGGTTGCGAGCAATCATCCGGTCGCCACCGCAGCGGGGATGGAGATTCTGCGCGCAGGTGGCAATGCCGCTGATGCGGCGGTCGCGATTGCGCTCACGCTCGGCGTTGTGGAACCGCATATGTCGGGGCTCGGCGGCGATGGTTTCTACCATGCCTGGAATGCGAAAACCGGCGCCAGCAACACCTATAACGGCACTGGCGCGGCTCCGGCAGCGGCCACCATTGCCCATTACCGCGCGGCGGGCGGCATTCCGGTGCAGGGCCCGCTTTCCATCCAAACGCCCGGCGTGGTGGCCGGCATTGCCGCGCTGCATGGCGCGGAAGGCAGCAAGCCCTGGGGCGCCTTGTTCGGGCCGGCCATTGAAGCAGCGCGGGATGGTTTCGCGGCGACCCATGCTTTGCGCCATTTCGCCGGCGAAAACCGCGCGCGGCTTGCGCCCGATGCGCTGAGCGCCGCGCTGTTTCTGCCGGAAGGCAAACCGCCCGCCTTGGGGAATTTGTTGGTGCAGCCGGCTTTGGCGGCGACACTTCAACGCTTGGCCTCGGCAGGGCCGCAGGATTTCTATCAGGGCAGGCTTGCCGCGATGTTGGCCGCTGATCTGGAAAAGGCGGGCGCCCTGGTGCGCGCGGCTGATCTGGCCGCTGTGACAGCGCTCATCGCGCCGCCCATCGCCGTGCCATATCGCGGTTTTGAACTGCGCCAGACGCCGCCCAATTCCATGGGTTTCGCCATGGCGCAAATGGCGCGCATCCTGGATCGCTTCGATCTTGCTGCACTCGGCTGGGGCAGCGCCGCCTTGATCCATCTGATGGTGGAAGCAAAGAAGCGTGCCTTCCTGGACCGCGAAACCCATGCGGGTGCGGTGAACCCGCCGCTTGATAAGTTGCTTTCTGCCGAACGCGCCGCGGAACACGCGGCCGCCATCACGGATCGCGCGGCACATTTGCCAGTGCGTGGCGCGCAGGAAACGGACACCACCTATTTCTGCGTGGTGGACCGGGACGGCAATGCGGTTTCCGCCATCCAATCCATCAACTCCGCCTTCGGTTCCGGCGTGACGGGCGAGCAAACCGGCATCCTGTTCAATAACCGCATGAGCTACTGGCATTTGGATGAAGGCCACGCCAACGCCTTGGCCCCCGGCAAGCGCGTGCGCCACACCATGAATGCGCCCATGCTGATGAAGGCGGGCAAGCCCTGGCTGATCTTCGGCACGCCCGGCGCGGATAATCAGGTGCAGGTGAATACGCAGGTGCTTGTCGCCTGCGCCGATTTCGGCATGGACCCGCAACAGGCTTTGGAAGCCCCGCGCTGGACATCCTCTCAACCCGGCCAGGAAAGCAACTACCCCCACGGCGGGGAGGATTTGCTGACGATTGAGCGCGGCATGGGGGCAGAGGTAATCAGCGCCCTGGAAGCGCGCGGCCACCGCGTGAAGATTGTGCCCGATCTGGAAGGCCCTTGCAGCGTGGAGGCCATTCGCGTGCTGGATAATGGCGTGCGCATGGCGGCATCCGATCCGCGCCGGGATGGCTGGGCGGGGGCCTGGTGATGGCCCCCTTGTCGCCACCATCCGGTCGAGCCTAGGCTGGGTTCGGGATGCTTCATTTTCTAAGACGCCGCTTGACGGTTGCGATTCTGGTCGCGCTGACGGTGCTGACGTTGAGCTTCTTGCTCACGCGGCTATCGGGCGATCTTGCCATTTCCATCGCCGGCCCGAATGCAACGCAGGAGGATATTGAACTGATCCGCCGCGCCTATGGGCTCGATCGGCCACTATGGGTGCAGTATTTCGATTGGCTCTGGCGCGCGCTACAGGGCGATTTCGGCGATAGCTATTTCTTCAAGACACGCGTGGCGCGCCTGATTATGGAGCGCATGCCGATCACCATGACGCTCGGGCTGTGTGGCTTGGCGATTGCGCTTTGTGTGGCGTTGCCTTTGGGGATTCTAGCGGCTGTCCGGGAAAATACCTGGGTTGATCGCAGCGTGCTGATGGTGGCGCTGATAGGCCAGGCCATGCCTTCCTTCTGGCTTGGGCTGATCCTGATGGTGGTGCTGGGCTTGAACCTGGGCTGGTTGCCGATCTCGGGCACCGGGTCTTGGGAGCATTATGTCATGCCTTCCATCGTGCTGTCCTTTTCCGCCATTCCATCGCTGATGCGCCTGACGCGGAGCGGCATGATTGAAGCACTCGCTTCCGATTACATCCGCACCGCGCGTGCGAAGGGTCTGTCGCGGTTGTCCATTCTGGTGAAGCACGGGTTTCGCAACGCGGCTATTCCGGTAGTCGCCATTGCTGCCGTGCAGCTTGGCTTCATGCTGGGTGGGTCCATTGTCATTGAAACGGTCTTCGCGCTGCATGGCGTTGGCTATCTGGCGTGGGAGAGTATCAGCAAGAACGACTTCCCCGTGGTGCAGGCCGTGGTGCTGGTGCTGGCGCTGATCTATATCGGCCTGACACTTTTGTCTGACTTGCTGAATGCCGTGCTTGATCCGCGCTTGAGGTCGGCATGAGTACGGTGTTGCAACCGGCCGGCGCCGGCAATCGGCGGCGCATCTGGCGCAATGCAGGGGCGATATTGGGCGCGGGCATTGTCGGCTTCATCACCTTTGTCGCGATTTTCGCGCCTTGGCTGGCACCCTATGATCCTTTCACGATTGACCTTGGGCGACGCGTGATCCCGCCCATGTGGATGGAAGGCGGCACGCCCGCCAATATCCTCGGCACGGATCAATTGGGGCGGGATTACCTCTCGCGCTTGATCTATGGCGCGCGCGTTTCCATGATCATCGGGGTCGCGACTGTCATCACATCAGGCATTATCGGCACGTTTTTGGGCGTCATGGGCGGTTTCTATGGTGGGCGCGTTGATGATGCGGTGATGTTTGCCATCACCGCGCGGCTTTCCATCCCGGTGGTGCTGGTGGCCTTGGCTGTGGCAGGGCTTTTGGGCACCAGCTTTACCTTGGTAATCTTGGTGCTGGGGCTATTGCTTTGGGATCGGTTTGCCGTGGTGGCGCGGTCCACGACCATGCAAATCCGCAATCTGGATTATGTGGCGGCAGCGCGTTGCGCGGGTTGTTCGCCGATGACCGTGCTGCTCAAGGAAGTGCTGCCCAATATCGCGACGCATCTTGCCGTAGTCGCAACGCTTGAAATGGCGCTCGCCATTCTGCTGGAAGCGGCGCTTTCCTTCCTGGGCCTTGGCGTCCCACCGCCCTTGCCTTCCTGGGGGCTGATGATCTCGGAAGCCAAGGAATATATGTTCTTTAGCCCCTGGATCATCATGATCCCCGGCATAGCGCTTTTTGTGCTGGTGCTGGGTGTCAATCTTCTGGGTGATGCTTTGCGCGACATGCTGGGCACGGATCTGTCACGATGAGCGCGCTGCTGGACATCGAAGATCTACGCGTGACTTTCGGCGGTACGGCGGCAGTGCGCGGTATTTCACTGACGGTGGAGAAGGGCGAGACCCATTGCCTGGTCGGCGAAAGCGGCTGCGGCAAATCAGTGACATCACTTGCAGTGATGGGGCTGCTCGCCAAGGGCGGCAAGCGCGAAGCGGCGCGGCTTTCCTTCGCCGGTGATGATATTCGCGAATACGACGAAAAACAGATGTCGCGCCTGCGCGGTGATCGCATGGCGATGATTTTCCAGGAACCCATGACCAGCCTGAACCCAGCCTATACGGTGGGTTCGCAAATGACCGAGGTTTTGCGCCGCCATCGCGGCACGCCACGCGCACAAGCGGTGGATCGCGCGGTGGAATTGCTGACGCGCGTTGGCATCACCGCACCCGGCCTCAGGCTTGGGCAATTTCCGCATCAGCTTTCAGGGGGCTTACGTCAGCGCGTCATGATCGCCATGGCGCTGATGTGCGATCCAGAATTGCTGATCGCCGATGAACCGACCACCGCGCTTGATGTGACAGTGCAGGCGCAAATCCTGCGCTTGCTGGCAGAACTGCAAAAGGATCTCGGCCTTGGCATTCTGCTGATCACGCATGATCTTGGCATTGTGGCCCGCGTCGCGGATCGCGTTTCCGTCATGTATGCCGGCGAAGTGGTGGAAAGCGCGCCAACGGCCGAGCTGTTTCGCGCACCCCGCCACCCCTATACGCGCGGCCTGCTTTCCTGCGTGCCGGTGCCGGGCAAGGTGAAGCGTGATGAACCGCTGGGATCCATCCCCGGTGTGGTGCCGCGCATCCCGCCAGGATTTACCGGCTGCGCCTTTCGGGACCGGTGCAGCTTTGCCCAAGCGGCCTGCGCTGGCCTACTGCCGCGCCGTGATGTTGGCCCCGCGCATGAAATGCTTTGCATCCTACCCGAAGGGGTGCCCGCATGAGCACGCCGGCCATTGAAGTGCGCGGCCTGAGGCGCGAATTCCGCGCGAGCCAGGGGCTATTCGCCGCACCGCGCCGCGTGGTGGCCGTGGATGATGTGAGCTTTTCCGTCCCTGCCGGCAGCGTGCTTGGCGTGGTGGGCGAAAGCGGCTGCGGCAAGACCACACTGGCGCGCATGATCCTTGGCCTGATGGAACCGAGCGCCGGTGAGGTGCTGGTGGATGGCAAGCGGCTTGACGGCATGGATCGCCGCGCGCGCGCCAGGCTGATCCAGCCGGTTTTCCAGGACCCGTTTTCATCGCTCAATCCCCGCCGGCGCGTCAGCGATATCATCGCCATGCCGCTGGTGGCGCAAAGCAATGTGACGACGTCGGAAGTTAATCGCCGCGTTGCTGAAAGCCTGGAACGGGTTGGCCTTTCGACCGAACAGGGCACGCGTTTTCCATCGCAATTATCGGGCGGGCAGCGCCAACGCGTGGCCATTGCGCGCGCCCTGGTGCTGCGCCCGCGCATCGTTGTCTGCGATGAACCGACCAGTGCGCTGGATGTTTCCGTGCAGGCGCAAATCCTCAATCTGCTGGCGGAATTGCGGCGCGATCTGGGGCTGACTTATTTGTTCATCAGCCACAATCTTGCGGTGGTGGAACATGTGGCGAGTGAAGTGGCCGTGATGTATCTCGGCCGCATCGTGGAACGGCGCGAAAGTGAGGCGCTGTTCCGCGACCCGCGCCACCCCTATACCCGCGCACTGCTGGATAGCGTGCTGACACCCGAACCCGGGCTTGGCGTGCCGGATGTCGGGCTTGGCGATATCATGCCTGACCCTGCCAATATTCCGCCCGGCTGCCGCTTTCATCCGCGCTGCCCGGCCTGTTTTGAACCCTGTGCGGCTACACCGCCAGGCATCACCGGCCTGGAAGATGGGTTGGTGGAATGCCATTTGGCCGGCTGATCAAAAAACAAAAAACCTCGCCCGATGCTGACCGGGCGGGGCTTTTTCGGACCAAAATCCCTTACTTCCACTTTGCCTGATAGAAGCGCGGCAATTCATCCGCATAGGCCTTGAATTCCAATTGCCGCTGAAAGGCATAGGTGCTGACGTAGGTGTGCAGCGGCACGAAATAGGCTTGTTCAGTGATGCGCTTGATCGCCGCATCATAGGCACGCTTGCGCACCGCCTCATCAGAGGAACTGCCGCCTTCATTCACCAGGTCAATCACCTGCTGATCGCGCGCGTAATCCTCATTCCCGCCCGCGAACCATTGCGGCAGGAAGGCCGAGACATCGTTGATAGAAAAACTGCCCCAGCTTCCCATGGCGAGCGCCAATTCGCCGCGTTGTGAGCGTTGGATTTGCGCTGCCACCTGCATCAGGTTCAGGCGCGCACGAATGCCGACCGCTTGCAGGTAATTCTGCACCGCTTCGGACCATTGCCGCGGCTGGACATAGGATGTCAGTTCAATGTCAAAGCCATTGGCAAAGCCAGCTTCTGCCAGCAATTGGCGTGCCTTGGCGGGGTTGTATTCATACTGCGTGGCGACATCGCCATTACAGCCGAATTGCGATGGGTAGCAGGGCGCCGGCGGCACGCGCGCGCCGCCCGTCACCAGCTTTTCCGCCATGGCTTTGCGGTCAATGGCGTGGAAAATCGCTTGACGGACCTTCAGATGCGTCATGGGATTGCCAGCGCCAGTTCGCCCCGCAGCATCCATGCCAA
>Ga0315899_10001599_pt1 | contig 25774 bp, 17 predicted proteins | sample LakEriMetagenome_2_FD_203518 | JGI IMG/M metagenome (GOLD analysis project Ga0315899, IMG submission 203518) | Freshwater fungal communities from buoy surface, Lake Erie, Ohio, United States - Buoy 4 MA112 | ecosystem: Environmental > Aquatic > Freshwater > Lake | place: USA: Lake Erie, Ohio... | reverse complement strand
GCCGCTACGCACAAGCTTTTTGAGCCGCATCTTTCCAGTTCGTGCGGTAAAACGAGCCTTTGGGGTGAGACTCAAAATGGCTAGCCTCTCGCTGGAGGACCTGAGACTTTTCAACATATGTCTGGGTAAACAGGAGGTGGCGCTGGGGAAAGAGGCGCCGCTGTGCTTTGAGCTTGGCCACGAGGTCTTCGTCCAGCTCTATAGCGAGAAGAGCACCGGCCGCGGCCACATCATTGGCCTCCCGGACGAGGAGGTATGTAAATAAAGGAAAGTGTGTGGGGGGGCTGTGGCAGGCGCAGCGATCGGCGACGCCCGACCTCGTCACTCCTGCTGGCGGCCGCCTCCTCCTCAATGATACCAGGGAGGGCAGAGTAGTTACGGAGGTGTGCCGGGAAAGCTGTAATACACTGTTTGGTATGGCAGGCGCGCGGCAGGCCCGACTGCAGGTACACTGTGCAGTTCATCGCAAACGGCCGCACCCACGACGTGCGTGTCCAACGCCTTCTCCCCGTTGTCGTCGGTCCGGCCATCATCTTGACCCCCGAGACCGAGGACTTTCGGTCTCGCTCTCCATCCAGCCCGTCAATAATTTCTTTGCAGGCGCATGTGCTTGATTTATTATAGATCAAGTCCATAAATTTTCATTATTAAGGTTGTGCGTGCCTCTGGGATGCCCTGCTGGCGCATTGAAACCTCCTGCCGCGTCTTTCTGCGACCCAGACTGACGGGGCTGGAGTGAGACCAGCCATCTGTGCCGCACACAGGTAGGCAAGGAGGACATCGTCGTGGAGCTGGGATGCTCATACGGCAAGGCCACAAAAATTTTGTGTGAGCAGGCCGGTGTTGACCGTGTCGTTGGCGTTGATCTCGGTCTTGAGGCCCTTGAAGCGTGTCAAAAGGTAGTTGTGCACACACACACACACACAATACACCAAATACACACACAAGCACATGCACACGCACACACACACACACACACACACACACACACACACATTGAACCCACTCTGACCCACACACACGCACAGACCTAGTCACTTGCACACACACACACACACAAAACAAAAGAAGAATAGGAACTAACACAACACTGCAAGGACAACGACTCAATCAGTCAATAACAGGGATGGCGAACGCGCCTTGCTGCCACAGGGGTTGGCGCAACGCGCCTGGCAGCAACATCCTGTTGACAGCCTCTTGTTCCTGCATCCCTGCTGCAGCATGCCTTTGATAGCCATGCTCCAACATGCCTTTGACAGGAATGCGGCGGGCGGGTGCGGGTGGCGCACATAGACTTGGTCTCATGCACGGAGGACGAGACAGCACAACGCCTGGCGTCATTACGAGCCATGCTCCCTGCCCCCGCAACATCCGAGTACGAGCGCCCAGCCCTCTACCCCTCCACCCCTCCACCCCTCAACCGCACCGCAGCAATGTGGCACCTGAGCTCAGGCCTCAACGGCGCTCAGGGCTGGATCTAGGGCGTGCTTTGCCCTGGCTCTAGGCCTTCCTTTGCCCTCGAGCCATCGCCTTCGCCCTCGAGCCATGAGACCTTGCATTGCGCTGGAGGCACGAGGTTTTGCTTTGCCCTGGAGATATTGTGCTCCGCGTGTTTTCCGCTTGCGGTTTAGTTAGCTTAGAGGCCGTCAAGCCTCAGCGATTAGCTCAGTCCCTGTCGCCGCGGCGAAGCCGCGGAATCGGATGTGCGCCACCCCTCCGGCCGCCGCGGCGAAGCCGCGGAATGGGGTGTGCCACCCCTCTGGCCCAGCGTCAGCGCATATAGGGTTTACTAAACCCCATACGGGCTAACGCTGGGGTTCGCGTTAGCCCCATCCCCGCGCTGCGAAGCGAAAATCGTCCAGCGTCGCTTCGCTGGGGGACGCTGCCGTTCAGGCGCGCACACTTGAGAGGTGGCGTGTGTGTAGGCGTGCACACTTCTGCACTTGTCCTCCAGATCTTGTTTGTTGCCGTGCTTGTGTTGGTGTCACCCCCTTCTCCCTTTCTTGTGGCCCTTGGCTCGCTGACTCTCCTCACATTGACACTCACTCCTTGTCTCCGGAGCGCAGGAGCGGGCGGCAAGGGAGATTCTTGGTGTTTGTCGATATCGGTGGCGATCGTATGGGTTGCTCTCCCCTCGCCCCCTACTCTCCTGTCGCTCCCTCTCCTGTCTCTCGCTCTCCTCTCTCTTGCTCTCCTGTCCTGTTCTTCTGCCTCTTCTCGCGCAGTTCTCATATTGCTCAATTCTTTCACACCTATAGAGATGAGCAATCACCATATGGTGATTGGTCATCCCTCTCTTACACCTGTGAGATGCATGGATGTCTGAGTGACGCACCGTGACATGCACGCACACACAGCCGCAGATCTGCAACGGCTCATCCCACGCTTAGCGCGCCACGAACATAAAGTGCACCAGATAATCATCAAGAGTCGCGAGCTCATGGCGTCTCTGGCCCGAGAGGCTGTGGCGGAGCTCACTCTCATCAAAGGTGTGTGTTTGTGTTTGTGTTTGTGTGTGTGTGTGTGTGTGTGTATTGACAGCAATTTGAGGAAGGCGAGCAAAGAGGAGAGGCAAAAAGAGGATGCAAACAAGAGAACGCCTCAGCCGAGCCTTACATGTAGTCTTCTGCTCCCACACGCCCTCGCTCGCTGCCTTGTCCTTGCTGCTTTCGTCATCTCTCTGTCTTTCTCTCTGTTTCTCTGTTTCTCTCTCTCTCTCTCTCTCTCTCTTTTCCCCTTCCCTCCACCCCGCCCTCTCTTTCTGTTTCCTCTGTCTGTCACCCGGCCTCCCTCCCGCTGGCGCGGTGGGTTTCTGAGGGCTTGTGACAGTTGACAGTGACTGCGAGTGACAAAACACTTGACAGGAGCATACAAGCCAATGTACAAAGCACGATACGGGGTCACACGTATCAAAAGCTCTCTCTTCCTTGCCGCCACCAGTGCACACACGCGGACTGCGACAGAGCGAGACGCAGCCGAGGAAGAGGCAGAAACTGAGGCAGAGAAGGAGGGACAAGGAGACATAGAGACAGCAGAGACAGGAGGCAAAGAGGCAGAGGCAGCACCGACGGCCCCTGGGCTGAGTTGAGCTATGAACTAGGACACGAGGGAAGGTCCCAAGATCTCACGCCTCACACGAGGGAAGGTCCAAAGATGTCACGGCTGTCTCTACTGAAAACAGCCGTCAACGGTTTCCTGCTCGGTACTTGCCGTTCTTCCTTAGTTCATTTTTATTGATTGATTTAAATTTGGCACTTAATTAATTAAGAAGTTCAGTGTCAGATTCAGAAACCTGCGGGGGACACGATTGGTGCCTCACAGCTGTTTCGCACACGACTTGCGTGTGGCGGGGCTTCTCTTGGTTTCTCCTCCTGCCCTATCACAGCTTCAACAGGTTCTGCAGTCACTGCAGAGGAGGCCGCGCCACAAGTTCTCCAAAGTCAGTACCCAAAACCTTTTACAAGACAAAGTCACCATAAAGCATATTTTTTGAAAATTTCTGCCTGTGGATGAGGAGGCGGCCGCGGCACAAGGGATGGAGAGCGGGAACAAGCCAGTTGCCGCTTGCGATATTCCGTCACGCACACGGACACGCATAGATCGAGTTGTGACAGTCGCAGCGGGCCCTTGTATGTCGCCACGTACGCTACGCACGCCATGACCTCCAACACTGTGCATCCACACATCCCACTCGGTTGCGTCATCATCAGAGGGCACATGGCGCTCCAAATGCGCATCAAGCATGGCAGACAATAATTGCATACAGCAATCGCTCAGAGAGGGCACGTGCCAGCAGCAGTTTTGAAGCTCAAGTGCCTCTCAAATCGTGATACCTCTCAAATCATCTCCATCGTTCATCGCGAGGCGAGGTGATTGGATGCTCTCGAGGAAGTCGAGCGCCAACTTCGATGCCTTCACTGTTGCTTGTTTGCAGCGCAGAATTCCTCGCACGCACTGCGAAGTGAAGCAACTTGGTGAGACGTTGTGTTGTCATGTGTGAGGTCAACGTAGACATAGACAACAGTGCCTTGTCAACAGGTGCTTGCGCGTTTGGCAATGGCAACATTTAGCCTCTCTCTCAGGATCGTGTAAATGGCAACATTCAGCCCCTCTCTCAGGATCTGTGTGCGTATAGATAAGCAGTGGTAGATGCATAAGTCAAGAATACGCTGTGTTGGAGTCAAGCATACGCGCGCACAGCGTATCCTTGAGTCAAAGATACTTTGTATGGACTCGTCGACATGGAATGCTCGTCCGTGAACAAAATAAGAAACAGTCAGACCGTGAGGCTTGCGTTCTCAAGCTGCAGGCGCACGATCATTTTACGCCACCTAGGCAAGCCCGAGACATCTCTGATAAGAAGCTTCCATCTCCTAAGGGCTTCTTCCTGCTTCCCCAGATCCTGTCCGGTGAAAAACTTGACCCAGAAGGTCCTTTGGTACTTCTGGAAGTCGTTGACCTGGATCTGCCCCGGATTCATAAGGCTATATATCTGCTTCGATCCATCTTCCTCTGACAGCAGTTTGAGTAGGCCCAGTTTCTCCGCAATGTCAGGTTGATCAGCCATTTTCACCCAAAAGTCTTTGTGAGTGATGTAACCTCTTTCGTATTCGTCTAGCCTTTCCCAGAGTGCGAGTGCCACGGGAAGGTCGATGAGGTCGAGCTGCTTCTGAGACATGGCCTCTCGATGAGGCAAAGTCACGGCGAGTGCCTCTGCATCATCGCATCATCGCACCAATGCACACACAATCAGCAACCTTGCCTACAGTAGGCACAAAAGTGCGTGCATCTACAAAAAATGTGTGATGTTTCTCTCAGCAGTATCTGCTCTTTACATTTCCACTGACCGACTTTCTGTCCGGTGAAGAAGGTGAAAAACTCATCAAACTCAATCTTTCTTGCGTCATCGGCCCTCTTGGCTCCATATCTGCCGTTTTCCCCGTCAAAACTCAGCGACAAGTGTAAGAGTAATGCAACATGTAGTGTGTCAACATGCAACATGTTGTTTGTGTCGCATGTAAAGTTGATTCAAGCAGGCTATAATTGCAGCAGAGCACAGCATCGGAGTAACAACAGGGAGATCGTGCTAAAACAGGGATGCAAGGTGCTAACATGATACGGGCGATCGTGTGCGTTCCATCCTCTTCCTTCATCGGCTTGAGGAAACCCAAAGTCTTGGCAAGCGCTAAATCATTCTTCATGGCGTCCATCAAATCCCCATGCGTAATGAAGGCCGACATGGATCCTCCAGCCTGGTTAAAAGCAGCGATGGCTGCCTTGGCAGAGATGAGAGGAGGGCGTTCATGGGCTGCTTCCCTCTCGTACGGGAGGTCCACAGCAAGATCTTCGATTTCATGGCCCGAGAAGGTCCTGAAGAGATCACCCAGCGTAACATGCTTTTCTTCATCGAACTCCTCTACTCCAAACAGGAGCTGAAAAATCTGGAGGGAGGCATTCGACTCTTTTACCCAGCTCATCAGCCCCAGACTGTCAGCAGCGTCTGGAAAACGTTTGAGACCGGCGACAAACTCTTTGTACGGCACGCTGTGCTCTTTCCGAGTGAAAAACTGTTGGAAAACCCGGAAGGGCACGCTCAATGGCACTATCTTCGGCCGCGTTGGTGGCCTATAAGGCACAGCCAGACCCATATCACCTGTATTCATTTCCATACAGTGTCCTAACTTGAATACGCAATATGACTGTTTTATTTGGTAATGGAGAGATAGTGCAAAGGGAGATTTTTACCTAAATTACAATTGCTGAATACGTATACGAATTCGGCGAGGTCGATTTTGCGAGAGGCAATGACCGGCTTTGTTCTGTAAATGTATTCGTAAATCTGAGACAGTGCATCAGTACGCATTGATCGACTAAGCAGACCCAGGCTGTCAGAAATACCCGGGTACTGCTTCAATCCTGTGACGAAGGAACCTATCATGATCCAGCCCTGACCCTCCTCATCAAGTTTCTGGAAAGCCTGAAAGGCCACTCCTATTGGCACTGTCGGTTTCTTGACTGTTTTTTTCACGTACGGATTCCAAATGCCGATGTCGCTGAAGAAGGCAGCCAGCTCTTCTGCCTTGATTTTTTTTCTCCCTAGCTTGTCTTCGAGGTATGGACTTCTTTGCAAGAGCTTGACAAACTCAGCTTGTGTAATCGAATCATTCTCACCAAGCCCGAGCTCGTTGAATATTTCTAATGCTTCTTGCTTCGACATCACGGGGAGGACTGAGTGCGATGTAATTTTATGATTCCATCGCCGTGTGGGCGGCTTTGATCCCTTGATGGAAAGCGTCGCATCACAGAGACTGGGAGGTTTCATGGCGTTGGTGCTTATCGTCCAATTTGCATTCTCGATCGATTCGAGTGGCTTGGTCTGCTTCTGAATTTTTCCAAAGAAGCTAACAAATTCTTCCATGTCCATCTTCTTTGAGGCATCGATTCCGCTGGAATCCAGTCCTTCATCTCCATATCTTCGCTCGTATATGTGCCGGGAGGCCACCTTTTGTAGATCAATGGTCGGAACGCCTAGTAGGCCAGCAAAGTCAGGATTGCGCCGCAGCCCTGTCATGAAATCTGCATGTGAAATCCACCCTCTATCGCCGTAATCCAGGATCTGGAAAATGGTGACGAGTTGCTGGTGAGTCAAGTCCGGCTTTTTCGCTCGATAGAGAGGCTTGGGGGCCTTGGACGGCTGCGTTGCATTCACGTTCGTGACACTCGTCCGGATAATAGGATCAAAAATCCGAGAGCGCATCCTCCTGAAGCGGAAATCAAAGCTTGCTGTTTTGGATGCCTGGAAGCCAAGATCGCCGGCTGGCCTAATCTTTGCTTTACTCTCATCAATCTCCACAACAGCCCCTTCACAACCCGGATATTCACAAGCACGAACAGTCCTTCCTTTAATCCTGTTTCTCTCTGGAGTAGTTGGCGGAGGCGGAATCATTACGAAAGCTCTTTGCTTCACCGCGCGAATGGCAAGACGAGTGGTCATCCGATTCCGGATCTTGCTCTTAGGATCTCTTATTTGCTCTATGATCTGGTCTGCAAACAACTCTGCCGACGATATCTTCCCAAATCCCTCGAACTCTGCAGCAGACAGATTAAGATGCACATTCGAGATGCGAAATGTGTGGTCAGCAGGATCGTTACTAGCCCGCTCCCATCCACAATAATCGATCCTGCTTTTCAGAATACCGACCGCCTCCGAAATATCATGCTTGATTGCCTTTTCTTTCCGAGCTTCTTCTGATGAGCTTTTCGGCACCGACTCACCCTCATCCTCCAAAGAGATCGTCAAGCCCACAACATCCCTCGGCCCGAATGAGAGGCCCTCCTTTACCTCATCCAGGATGTCCTTGACACGATCTCTTTTTCGAATGGAGACGAGTGTGCTCTCTGGAAAGAGGTCATCAGCAAGCAGCGCAAGCCCACCAAAGAATTCTCGGACACCCGTCGAAGCACATGTTCGAAGAACGTCCGCAATACTAAAGAATAAGTCTTGACGTGGCCGGCAGATCCAGTGAAAGATGCTATGGTCTAATAGTCCAGTTGTATACATTGACCTGTCATTGCCTGAAAACTTGACCAAATGCGTGCCGCCTGGATGTGCAAGCTGCTGATGCACAACTTTTGCATCTGCGGTAGTGGATGGAGGGCCCAGAGGCATAAGCTGAACAAATCCGCCGTTGTCTCCTGTAGCTACAAACGCTGGGTTGTTCTTGTCTATGACGTTAGACATGTCTGTTGACGCTATTTCGCGACTGTCAATTGAGTTCTCGGCCAAGGCTAGATCAAATTTGGGGTTCCCACCATACCCAATGTCAATCTTCTGATTTTTGTGATTTCCTACACCGACATTGCCTTCGACCATGTTGGTATCCCACCGCACATCACATCGTTTATCCTTGGAAATACGAATCACCGTTCCAACCTGCTGGAAACATTCGGACACCCGAGATGAAGAAGCAGATGCTTGTCTCACACGCTGCCCAATCAAAGGCTCGACGTCCTTATTGATCATTTTGAGCTGCATGGAAATGTGCTTGTGAGGCCCGTGCATATGCCAGCCAAAAATGCTCGTAGAACTCGACCATTTGAGATTCTTTATTTCGCTCACTGCAAGGCCCCTCATCTGCTGTCCGTTGTGCACGGACCAGTAGAGGAGTTCCCCAGCGAGCCGCGACGCTGACTGAATAAACTTGCTGTCAGCAGACCAGTCGAGGGATGTGACGGGGCCTTTGTGTCCGTAGAAAACATGTGGATGCTGCTGGAGCTTGAATCGTCCCCGGCTTTCAACAGAATCATAGCAGATGTCAAAGAGGCGGATCGTAGCAGAATGATAGCCCACCGCAATCCACCGCCCATCTGGCGAAAAGCGGACCACAGATATAGAATCTGACACATGAACTTCTGCCAAATGTTGCGTCAACGACCCCTTTGACACATCGAGGATGAAAATGTCTCCAGAAGTTAATGCAACAGCCAAAGTGTCCTTAGCGCTCGGGGAAAAGTCAACAGCTTCAACTGTCGAAGGGAATTTTCTCCGGGTCTGCGCCGATTTCGCTTTTCCACTCCAAAGGATGAGATACGCATCCTGGCCTCCCGAAGCTATCACATCGACGTTTGTGGGGCATGTGCAGATGCTGCTTATTTGCCTGCCGTCATGTCCACTAACCCGGGCATTCCATTTTCCTGTTTGCATGTTGAAGACATAAATAGAGTTTGAGCTTGTTCCAACAACGATATTTCCCGTTGTAAAGTAAACCGATCGAAGACAGTCGACATCAGGGCGCCGCTCCTCCATATTTGAAGGTTCCAGTCGCACTGCTCTGAGAGGTTTTAGGGACCTGTACATAAAAACGCGCCCATTCCTTAGCAGCGCATCGATTCTTTGAATATCCTCCTTTGTTTTGAGGATCCTGTAGTCAAACGTATCTGCAAATGCACCATTTGGGTCATTTTGCTGCCCTGCCACAAGGCGTACGAGATCTTCGTTGAGTTCTTCTCGGAGGTTGATCATCTGCAGGTGATCAGCCTCTCCACGCACGCCCAACAGGTTAAAGATTCGTTCAATGCATGAAGCAAAATCACCGTAGCACATTTCAGGCACATTTTGATCGCGAAAGATCCTCTTTGCCTCTGCCTTGCTTAAACGAATGTGATCACTGCTCTTGGTGGTCTCGTACGCATGCTTGCCGTCGTTCAGATGCTCTGTCTCGTATAGAAGCTGCAAGTGTGCAAGACACGAGATAAACTCGTCATATGTCACCGTCTTGGACCGAAATTTGTGCCCACCCCTGAACGCTGTACAGAATTGTTCGAACAGATCAGTTAGATCATAGGTGGAAGGACCTACTACCAGCATCTGCCTCATTCCCCATTGCTTCACCATTCCGTCTTGGCCGCACGTAACGAACTCTTGCGCATCAGAAGCCTCCCATCGAATCAGCGCATTCTTAATTTGCGGAGGATCCCTCTTCTGAACAGTATTTCTCTCGAATTCCTTGTGCCAGTCTTCCAGGGCCTCCTTCGCGACTTTATTCATAACGTCTTCTGTGGCTGCTCCTCTCACTGCCACCCTCACAAAGTGTTTTTCATTTTTGTCATTGGATATCATCATATCTCCATAGAAATTCCCTCGATTCTTCGGACAATCAATGTCAAATATAGGACCACTATGTGCGTCGACGAACATCGTCAATTTGTTATTATTCCAGACCAGTATCTTGCCGTCTGCTGCACCGGTCACCGCTGTCTCCCGGTCAATGTATACCGCACATACATTGGTGGAGGCAATACACGACTCTCCCAGGGACTTTGCTGCAATGTAGCTGTCGCTGCATTCATGATCATGAATCGCCCACTCCATGAATTGATCTGACAGGCCAAAACTTCGATTCACAATGCTGGCTGGGCACATTTTGGCAACAGCTGCAGGGTCACGATCGAGCAGTAGTTCCAACCACACGTCCCTCGGGTCCTTCGCCGCGTGCTGCTTCACGGATTCCACAGCAATCTGCTGCTCGATTTTAGCACAAGGGTTTTGGTTGAAGGCCCAGAACGACACGTGTTTGACACCACACGTTACAACTTCAAACGCGTAGGGATTGAAAGTGCAACACAGAACGCGATTCTGGCCCGATGTGCAAACTGCATAGGGCAGCAGCGAGTCCTTCTGCCATTCAAATACAGCAATAGAGTTATTTGAATCCTCACCTACGGACGCCAGATGCTCCCCGTCACTGGAAAAGGCCAAGGCGCTGATCCCATTTTTGTGGAATCCTCTGATAGACGCAAGGCACGCGGATAAGGACCGATTGATCCAATCGGAGCTTTCGACATCCCATACGCAAATCAGAGGCCGCGTGCCACAGTCCCCACTCGCAATAATCCTTCCATTTGGATGCACGGCAAGGGCAACGACGAAATCTGTGTGCCCACGGAAAAAATACTGGGTTATTTCAGTCGATGTGGAACCAACGGGTCTGCTCAACACGCAAAGGCATCCAACAGGGAACAGCAGGTCTCCATTCATCAGTTCAAAAACATTGTGCCGTCCCTCACGACCGTTATAGCCGTACACATGGTCCAAGACCAATTCTTTGTCACATTGTGCACCGTCTTTTCCTTCTCGCTGTTCGGAGTCTGGAACTGCATTCTGCCACCACTGCATCTGAGCGTCAAACCCGTCTTCTGCAGTCGGTTTTCTTTGGGCATACATTTGGCCAGTACTTTCCGATGCAAAGGGCCGGTCCAAGAGTAATCGTAAGTGCAAGTTCGTGATGCCATCTGGAGTCCGAGCCAACTTGATCGACCTTGGCGGAGCTACGCGTTTGGCTTCTGTCACGAGCAGGGGCTTCCACTGCATCAGAATCGAATGCATCTCGTTACCAACTAAGAGATGCCTATCCTTCTCTGTAAAACAAACGTAGTCAATTGCGCAGAACATTTTTTGCCCGTCTTTGTTCACAACTGTCTCTGGATCGGCAGGATACCCCATAATGGTCACTTGTCCGTAAGTATCTCCAATGGCCATGAGTTTCTGCTTTGCCGAAATTGCTGTGGACAAAACTTCGCCTGGAATGTATCTATCCAAATACAAACGATGGCTGGCCCATGTCAACGGACAGGAGCACGACGTCCATCTACCTTCCAGATGATAGGGCCCGCATTTACTCACATTGATCTGGTCTGTATTGTAGATTTTTACGCCCCCTGGGCCGAGACTCTGATTGTTTGGTCGGTTTCTTGTGAACACAATTTCAACTGTCGAATGCGGACAATTATGCGGGTCACACTCTGGTTTGCATGGAAGGCCGTATAAAGCCTGTTTGAAGGAGTCGAGGCCAAGGTTTTCAGTTGGCACGCTTCCAATCTCAATGATTCTATCGCCAACTTGAATCTGTTCGTTGCTGTACCCGGTTGCGAATTCAGGGATTCCCGATGCATCTACCAGTGAGCTGATGCACGTTACCAGGTACGGCCTGTGCCGCGTGGCTCCAAAGCCAATGACTTTTGCCTCGGGATATTTTTCGAAGTCAACGTTTTCGTGTTCTGACGACCTTTGATGCTCAGGACAAAAACGCAGCCGCTTTAACTTGACAGAGTAGATTGACCCAAAGTAGTCAATTTCACTTCCTGAACGCACGTCGAAGGTCTTAAGATCATTGAAACTATCGTTGACACGAATGCAGCGACTTTTGTCGTCCCAGTCAATGCGCGTCACTTCTCCATAGAATCCCTTGCACACGACATACCCGGCAGTTTTTTTCTGCAGGTTGGTAGTTTGATAAACCTTGATGTACCCCCGCGAAAATCCCACGGCAATTAACGCGACACTTGGCGAAATCTTGATGCAGGTCACGGGATCTTTGGGTTTTTTCGGTATAACAGCAAACAGATCGTCAAATATGAGTTCACCTTGCGCGTCATATTCAAGGCTGAGTATAATGAAACCTCCATCGTCCTGCCCGACCGCAACATGTGCACCATGCACGCAAATATCGATGCACGTCAGGTGCACCGGCCAATCAGGAGCCTTTTTCTTTCGATGTTCTGGCACATGATCCTCGTCATCAGATTCTTCCATCGCTTCATCGTCTTGGTTATGCTCGAGCAAATGGCCCTCAGTCTCTTCTCCTGATATCAGCAACTGCTTCTCCGACTGTTTGGGCTTTACAACCTTGGTCTTGTGCTTGGAAACACTCACTTCAACAGCCTTGGGCTTCTTTCTTGTTCCGCGGTCTACCTCCAGATTTCGCGCCAGCAGTGTTTCCTTCGTCACCGAGTTTCTCACAAGAATAGTCCCTTCGCGCCCGGCCGACAGGATGAGGGGAAGCTTGGGGTGCGAGCACACACCCGTCATGCCGCCTCTGTGATGACCTGAAACAATCATCCTCGCTGAATGCTGTATGTCGTTGACAACAAAAATGTGGTTGAAGCCCGTGCCCACAAAGACCTGATGTGAGTTCCAGGCAAGGGCTCTGACACACCCGACGCCAATACGTTCCAGCCACCGGCTCGTCGATTCGGGATTTCCTCTTCGCACAGTATCTGCGATATGAAGCTGTTTAACGAGCATCTCTCCTCTGTCGATTTTGCCCGGCGGAACGACTCTGAAATCTTTGTGCAAGTTCCAGAAACACAGTTTCATGTCCTGTCCACTAGAAACTAGCATTCGACCATCAACTGCAAGGTCAAAAATGGGCCCTTGATGCGCCCACGCTATCACTTGCATCACTCTAATGTTTTTCCAGATCCAGATCATTCCCGTGGCCGTGCCAGTCACACACGTTTCAGCGTCCAAATATGCAGCACACAAGTGGATCTCGCTAATATCTTCGGACGCAAAGATACCAGCCCTGGCCAACATTTCACCCTGTGGGTGCACCTCCCAAAATTTCATATGCTTTACGCCCGCGGTCAAAATGGTGTTGCTGAACGGACTGAAGGTGACATTGAGCGCCTTTTCTCCCCTTGTGCCTCCAGCCTTGGCACTAGCAACACACTTCGAAGAGGTCCACTTGCTTTCCGTGCTCTTGCTCGTGCATTCATGTATCACCATGGAACAGTCAGCATCATCAGCAAGTGCAATAAGCTGTTTTCCGTCCCGCGAAAACGATATGCTTTGCACCCCGGCTTCCAAATACGAAGGAAAGACTCTGGCGCCAGCCAAGAGTGTCGGCTTGGTGGGATCGTTGCCCTCGAGCACTGAAATCAGCTGCATAGATGCATAATTCCAAATGCAGATGCGGGGATTCACTCCATCTTGCGCAGAAGCCACCAAATTGTCAGCCTGGTGCGGGAACATTGCAAAGGCCGAGACAAATTCTGTGTGATGCCTAAAGAACTTCTGCGTTTTTGATGCCAGGTCATGCACAACACAGATCGTGCCCGAGTTGAACAGAAGGGCCCCATGGTGCAGATGCAGGAGATTTTGCCTCGAGCAGTTGCCGCTGTACGAATAAACGTGCTGAAGCTCCAGATCTGCACCGCACGAGAGTCAGTAAGCTGAGCTGCCTCAGCGCACGTCTCATGCTTCCCTAAAAGGGGAAAGCTGTTCACAGCGGCATACAGCACGTAGGAAAGGAAGAAAAAATAACCGGCTTCGGGAGTCGGGCCCAGGTTATCTTTCAGCATGAGGTCATTTTTTTCAGCGGCCGCAGACATGGATGCGAGCCAGGGATAGCTTGTCGCCATTTGCAAACGGGAGACCCGGTCGTTTCGGCAGCAGCGAGAAACGAGAACAGAGTTCACATCGGGGTCATCTGAAACCGTCTCCAACTTTTTCGCGAACGGCACGTATGCCAATTTGCCCCTGGACAGAAAGTGCGCAAACCAGATGGGCGCCCGCAAGTAAGGTGGAAGCTCAGGCACACAAAACATGTGCTGCTTGCGTTGACGCGCGTGCACGTTGGATCGGGAGGACCGGCTGCGGCTGGCCGCATTCTCAGTGAAGTTGGAGTGGAGGAAGAAGACCGCGTCAAGTACCGGGCCCTCCCCCAGGTCCTGTCGGTGCCCGCGCACGACTCGGCAGAGGGCGACGGGCACTCGATAGGGCATACAGAGCTTGCACGGCGGGAGGTCGGGCGGGAGCTGCTTGACCCATGGCAGCGCCGACGTGGCGAGATCGAGCTCCGCCTCCTTCATGGAGAGCTCTCTCGACTCAGCCCGCAGGTCTTCGATGTGCTTGCGGTGAATGTTGGAGAACTCCCGAGCCGACCTCAGCTCAACAGACGCATTCTGGAGAGACGTCTTGAGCAGCTCCGTCTGCTGCTGCGAGTACTCCCAATCGTCAATCAGTCGCTGCATCGAGTCGTGAGTCTCTATGACGGCCGCCCCGTGAAGCTGCTTTGCCGTGCCAAGCTCGGTGCGCGAAGTCTGCCGCTGCTCGCGGAGCGTGTCGACCTGCCACTTGAGCAGCGGGTTGACGCCGTGCTTGAGCAGCGAGTCCTCGGGGAGCTCAGCTGGCGCCACGCCGCGCGTGTGGCTTTCCAAATCAAAGGAGTGTCCATAGTCGATGGGTTTGGCGCCGGCCAGCGCCATTCCTCCCGGGCCGCGCGCGGGAGGAACAGGCGTGCGGGACGGCGGCATTGGCTCGTTTGGAAGGAAGCGCAGGCCAGATGCAGCGGCGGGCCGGTTCCGCGCATACATGCTCCGCCCCCCCGGACTGCGGACCCCGGGGCTGCGCGGATTGTGGCTGCCGCCCGTCGCCCTGCCCGCCGCCCGCATTCGCGCCGGGCTCACTGGCATACCGCGGGCGCAGCTGTGTAGCGCACGTAGCGCACGCCTGGTGCCCGGCGTGAACTCTCACTCAATCGTCATTTCCTCAGGCAGCTGCCCACCTGGTCATCGTCAGTTAAGCTTCAAGATATTGTAAAAAAAAAATATTAATTTCGGCCTCGAGACGTAGTCGAGGAAGTGAAAGTTGTGACATACGGCAAGGTAATCGGGGTCTCTTGCCATCCTGAGGCGAGGCCGGGCTGCTCCCCTCACCGTGGCCGGGCACGTGGCCGTGGCCTCGGCGTGTGTTTGAGACGTCGCCCAGCAGACTTGTCGGCGCGGCAAAAAGGGTTTCTTTCTCGCTGCGCCTGGCAGAGATGCGCCTGCTCGCTCCCTCAGTTCTCCTGGCGCTGTCAGGGACGCTCGCGGCGGAGGCATTTGTGCCCACGGGAGCGGGCCCGCGCTTCGGACTTTCACCGCGCGCTGCGGCGGTGACGGCGGCATGCGGCCGCGCGCGGCTCGGCGCAGTCCCGGCGCTCGCCCAGCGCCGGGACCAGCGCCGGACGAGCGCCTCGGGCGCTTGCGTCATGCAGATGACCGACGAGGCCAAGCCGGGCCTTGCGGAACCGTCGGATGAAATGGTCCAGCAGGCGTTGACAAATGCAGTTCAGGTGCTCAAGGCGGCGGGCGGGTGCATCGACTCGCTTTCCTTCGGGCGCGAGTGGCGGCAAATGTTTCCTGACTTTCCGCGCGACGCCTTCATGGGCACGCGCATAACGTCCTTCAACAAGCTCCTCACCATCTACGGCGCTGAGCTCTTCAGCGTCGAATCCACGAAGAAAAAGGAGGTGAAGCTCTACATCCTGAAGGATTCGGCAGGCGCAGAGGGCCGGGAGGCATACCAACAGACGGAGCGAAAGATGCTGGAGCTTGCCAACTCGCCCCTCGGCGTCTTCTTTGACATTCGCGGCGGGCGCATGCGGGCTGGCGGAGCGCGCGCGCTCCCGCCAAACCTGTCCTCGTACACGAAACTGGACAAGCTGCTGGATGCGCTTGAGCCAAATCTGGTGGCTTTTGCCGGCGGCGTGAGCGTGGTATCGGCCAAGGACGCTGTCACCGCGCTCAACAACATCAAGCGCCTCCAGTACCAGGCCCGCTGGCCTGTGCAGCAGGTCAGTTCGTGGGCCGTGTGTGGCTGCTGCTGTGCGTGTTGCTCGGACGCCCGTCACCTGTCAGCTGTGCCCCACTGGAGCTCTCCAACACACTCATTTGTATACGCATATGCATACATAAATACATCATACCCCCCCCCCCTCCCACACACACACACACACGCAGAGAGAGAGAGACATACACTCACACGCATGTACATATGATGCGTTTGTATGTATGAAAAGACGAATGAAGTACAATATGTATTACCTACAAAGTGAGCTACATATACACATATACGCGCACATGCAAAATAATCTGCACATACTGAACTATTGGACAATGCAACGCGCGGCATACGCACACACATACACACATATACACATACACAATTCTATGTGAACAAGGCTATGCATGCACAGATGACAGATACGGTTCTTGTTACGTGATCTCTTTTTGTGACGCGTCACACTTTTATTGCCAGAGCAGTCGCAGGCAGACTCCTTTTCATAAGTAGCCTCTCGTCCATGTATATTCACGTACACACACACATACACACACACATACACATACGAAGAAACAGACATTGACACATACACACATATGCACGCATACACAATCCTATTGAGAGAGCAGTCGCGGGCAGAATCATTTGTGCGTGTCTTCAGCGACATCGCCACCCGTGGCATCAGCTCCCTCTCCACCAAGGTGTTGAAAAACAAATCATACGCATACGCCTTCCTCCCCAATTCCATTTGAAAATTCTCAAAAGTCCTTGTCTTAAGATGTTCACTCTACAAAATCACAAGACGCTGACTTTTGAGAGCTTCTCCTCACTCCTCAGTCCATCGCCTTGCTGCTGAATGCCATTGAAGCCCTCAGCTCCGACAGAAAGGAGTACGATAAGACACTCCAGGTGTGCGCTTGCGGTTTAGGCTTCAGTGAGGGGTTTAGGCTTCAGTGAGGGTCTAGGCTTCAGTGAGAGTTTAGGCTTCAGGGCAAGGAATACGACAAGATTATCCAGGTGCCTGAGACCTAAAGCTAAGCCCCATACCCTACACGCACAGGCGGCATCGGTGCGGTTACAGACGATGGCCAAGGGGATAGAGCTGCTGGTGACGCTTCCGGTACTAGGTGCGGAGGAGGGCGACGCGGACGACGTCTTCAGTCCGCAGGCGGTGGCTGTGATAGTTACGGCATATCAGAAGATGGGGCTGCGTGACGAGGCCCTTTTCAGCGCGCTGGCAAGCGTGGTCAAGGCCTTGCCAGCTGAGGGATTCGATGCGCAGGCCCTGGCCAACATCGCCAACGCGTACGTTGTGTGCGACGCCATCGACGGTGACATGTTTGGCAAGCTTGCCACCATTGCCAGCACCTTGACGGTGGACCGGTGGAACCCAACGGCCCTCTCGCTCTTTGCCAATGCCCTGGTCCGTGCAGGCAAGAAGATGGACAGCCTCGACATGCCGCTGCTGCAACAGCTGGCCGACATGCAGTGCGAAATGTACGCGGCGCAGGGCTCGCGCGCCTTCTCCTCCCCGGGCATAATGGCGCAGCTGCTTTCTTCCCTGGTGGCTGCCAACGTGCAGCATACACGCCTCTTCAAGTGTGCGTCTGTGGTGGTCGCCGAGCACCTCCGCCTCGGGTCCCCGGAACCGCAAAGCGGCAATCTCCTCTTGCCCAAGGTCCCTGCCCCTCCCCGTCCCCCCCCCGTCCCCCTCCCATACATACGCGTGCGCTCTCTCGCGCGCACACACGCGAATCTTCAAAAATATGCAATAACTTTGCATTATTATTTTTTTTCCCCGACCCAGCCGGGGAAAAAAAATAGAATTGTTGCATATTTTTGTAGATTCGGACCAGTCTTGCACCGGCCGCAGAGAATGCACCTCGTGAAGCACCTCGCTATGCACCTTTCCAAACACCCCAACTCACCGAAAACAAGTCTCTCTCACCCATCCACACCCAACCACAACCAAACACCCTCACACTTCCTCTCACGCGCACGCGCGCGTACACACACATGCACAACAGACTAATATAGTATCTCGTGCGTGTATTGCCGCATTGTGCCCTGCAGGGGGAGGGGGAGAAGCCGTGGGGCAAGGGGCAGAGCCAGCAGATTCCAGCCAAGTTCCAGAGCAACGGGAAACTTACCAAGAAACAGCTGCAGATGCGCTCTTCCCAGCGCTTCGTCGAGCAGGCCACCGTCTCTCCCTCTCCCTCTCAACACGCATGCAATCATCAACACACTCAACACACCCAACACACTCAACACACGTAACACACTCCACTGCAATCATCAACACACCCAACACACGCAACCCTCGTAACGCACTCAACACACTCAACACACTCAACACACATGGAATGATAAGCACACATGCAATGCAACAAGCAATGTAACACACATCGAATGACCAACCCACGCAACACACCAACACACTCAACACACGTGGAGGGACCAACACACATAACACACTAACACACTGAAACACATGCCAGGGCATGTCCGGGCATTTGCCCTAAAAGGCTAATATAAGGGCATGTGCTCGCAAGCATGTGCATGCACACGCGCAGGGTAGGGTCATTTTTTTTTAAGCACAAGAAGAAATACTGAATGTAAAATAAATTTGTTGATATTTCAATATTTTTTTAATTCTTACATTCAGTATTCCCGTGGTGTTTTGAAAGATTCGAAAGGAGGGCACTAATGGAATGCACGTGGGCACATGCACATGCGCACACACAGGGTACGGACTTGGCTCTCATCGCCGGAGCCCTCCACGACAGAGGCGTCCTCGATGCCGATTTGGTGCGTCTTGTTGTCTCCCCCAACCCCCCCCCCCCCTGCCGCACGAGTGGCACTGCATGGCGTGTGTATGTGGAGCGGGCTGGCAGCACGGGAGGAGAATGTATGTGACATGCGATGACGTGAGTGATGATGTGATGCAGCGAGGGAGCATTGATGTCATATCATATCATATCATTTGCCGGGTGTCTATCTGTGTCTATCTGTGTCTATCTTTATCGGGGTGCAGGCGATCAAGTGTGTGCGCAAGCTCAAGACGACGGGGCTGCCGTCGGGCAACACCGTCGCTCTGTCCGCCGCCATCCGGGCCTTGGGCCCCTACGCCTCCCCCTCCTCCGAGCATCGTGAGTCATGCACACGTACCCACACACACACCCTCGCCATGCACGCCTGCATGCACATGCACAAGACACTTCATTGTACCGTGCGCGTCCGGGCAGAGGCGGTGAGGGGCGAGTGTCTCTTGTGCTGGTTGACGTCTTATGCCTCTGGCGGCGGCGTCAAGGCACTTCAAGGCACTTTGGCGTCCTGCGCACGCGCGTGAGCAAGTAGACGGAATGGCGCAGCATGTGCGCCTCATGAGCATGCGCGCCTCCCAGCCTCGCCCTGCAAGCTCATTGGGTCCTTTCCTTCCTGAGAGTGCCGTGCGGGAAACGGCGGCCACTTTGCGCTGGGACCGTTGAGTTAGCGTGAGCAAACTCAGTGTAAAACATGGAGCACAGCGCGCGCGACTGACCCCCCACCCCCCCCTTTGTTCCCACCTGCACGGGTGCTACAAACTCTTGGGGCACTCGCTGTCGCAGATTCACCAGATGCGCATGGACTACTGACCATGACGTTTTCGCTCATGTCTCCCGCCGCGCTCCGTTCAGGTCCGTCAGTTTAGCGACACGGTGACTCGCGCGAGATGTGATATCATTTGCTAAGTATGCGCACCACAGCGAAAGCGCGCAGGCGCGTAGGCCAGTCACGCCCCGGCCACGAGCCTTTGGGTTCCATGCCAACTCCAGAACTCGCAGTTTTGAAGCCGCCACTTGGAGAGTTTTGGCAATTCTTGACACGGCTCCCAGAAGGGCTCACAACACAGCAGGACAGAAGCAAAGCAGCACGGCACTACATCGCTCGCTGCCGTGGGTAAACACCGCGCGCTAAACCATAAACAACAGCCAAGTCGGTGAAGCGATTGCTCACGGCCATGGGTGAGGCGGGCTGGAAAGATGGGGCTTCAGTCACAAAGCTCGCTATGGCCATCTGCGCCATCAAGGTCTTGTCACAGGAAGAAAAGCAGCTCCTGGAGCAGAGCCTCAGCAGCATCGACATGCCTCGACACACTGGGTGTGTGTGTGTGCGCGCGAGCATGCTCTTGCCTGCGAGGCAGGCCTCCAAGAGCGAGAGTGAGCAAGAGCGAGCGTTTTGCCCCACTTTTGGGGAGCTGACGCGTGTGATGAGAGTGTGGTCTGATGGCATGAGAGTGTGGTCTCATCCCACAACAGTACACCCTACATATCCCAGAACAGTACAACCTACCTGTGGTCTTGGCGTCTGTGTCGCCGAGCCTCTGCGCGTTCTTGTCTGACTTATGTTTGCCTCTGCCCTCCCCCGATGGCCCTTCGGGACATGGCACATGCTTACGGCAGCCCGGCGGTGGCGCATTTGAAGGAGGTTGAAATAAGCACATGAAGTACATGAAGGATAAGGTTCTCACGGGTCCGTTGGGGTGACATGTGCGCCGCGTGGAGGAGCACTGAAATTAGAGCGCGCACGCGTTGGTGAGTGTCTTGGCGAGAGGCTTCACGGGTGGCGTAGCGGGTGTGTGAACCTCTAAGCCCAGGGACGCTGAATGAATTGAAAAACGCTACTTGGTTCCTAATACCAAAAGAAATGCTGAATTTTTGTTATTGTTTGTTTTTATTTTATTTTCCTCGATATGTTTTGAATTTTTTTGTACCTGGATCGGGACACGGAATGTGCGCTCAAGAACGGTTTGCTACTGTGCTAGGAAACGTGCTGCATGAGTTTTCTGTGCTTTTAGACTGTTTTAGAGCCTTCTGAAGCTCCCGATGATATAACAATACTGATGTGGTCCGAGATAGGGAATATCAGTTAAGTTCAGTTCATTCCCTTTCACTTTAAAGACACCGATTTACTTAAAGACTCCGGTTTACGCTTACTATTATGAATATTTTGTTCTGGATTCGCTTGGCTCCAGAAGCCATATATCTGTCTATCTATCTATCTACATCTACATCTATCTTTTCTGGCTCGCCCACACGTTTGCGCCGTGTTGGCTGCCCCCGGCGGCATTCAGAAACGGCGGGCGGACGCCGGAGCAAACGTTTTCGGGTAGGGGGACAGAGAGAGATAAACGTCGCTGATGCGCTCTTTCACCACGTAGGGCGCAGGCTCTTTCACGTATGGCGCAGGGACACCTCGAGTGTCAAGAACTTCCTTCCACGCCTCCACAGCACGCCACGTGCGTCGCCTGTAGCAGCAAAAGGCGAGGAACTTGCCCAGACGTGTTCTCAGGGCTCTTGCTGCCATGAAGCTGCGGAAGTCCTGGAAACACTTGCGCGCTCGACGGAAGTGCGCGAGCTTGACTGCGTGCCTCACTTCGCCCCCGTTCATGACGAGCCGGTGCCAGCTGAAGAGCGACCTCTGCATCAAGAGGCATCGGGAAAACCGGTGCAGACGCGATTCAGCCACAGCCACGCTGTACCCCTTGACCTCGGTCACACCCATGAAGTGTCGCCACACCAGGAAGAAACAGCGCTTGAATTTTCGGCTCACAGCTGTTGAAAAGCGCGATTTTTTTCTCCTCTCGTCGTCTGCCATGACCAGCCACTTGCAGAAGCTATTCGAAAGCATCCTGCGTCCACTGCGGCGTCTCACCCTCTGACCTGTGTTGTCCAGCTCAATTGCCCTTTGCACCTCGTTTCGCCACGCGCCCCACGTCAAAAGAAACTTGTAATGATTGTTTCTGGACATCAGCCGCAGGATACGACGACGAGAAGCTCTATTCTTGCTGACCAGCTCATACCATCTTGTTAGGATCTTGCGCATGTGCATTGAGATATGGCGTGCACTTTTGCGCTGCGCTTTTCGACCAGCACAGGCAACAACATGGGCCTCGTGACTCCACGCCAGGAAATGGGCAGCCACAATGTGAAGCTCTGTGTCCAACATAATTGCAGCGGATTTGCGGCGCGCTGTACGCTTGTCTGCTGCGTCCTCGCCCCAATACTCGAAACACAGGCGCATCCGACAAAGCTGCATGCGCTCAGCTACCTTAGCGATGGTGAAACGAAGGCCGATGCGAGCTCTGTTCCAGGATTTCCACGTTGAAAAAGAACGGCGTAGCGCAGTCTCATTGTAGTGAAACAAGATCAAGAGTGCTTTCCTTTTCTTGGCTTTCTCGCCCTCTTGCAGCCTCTGCCAAGCAATGAAACATGTGCCCAAGCAGCGACGGCCTGACTTGGAAAGCAACGTGGAAAAGTGTCGCTGCAGCCACTTTTGACGCTCAACAACATCGACCCACAGTTCAAAATGGAGTGACACGCACCGTGCCCGGTTCTTCACCTGCAGCATGGGCGCTGCTGCACAGGCGGCCTCCATGGATCCACCACCGAGTATTCGCTGCCGTGCAAGGGACAGGATGCACGAGAGCCTGTGCGTGGTAGCAAGAGCCAGTTGCGTGTCGGCAGCCCAAAGCGCGAAGATGCTGTACACTGCCCTCACTTCATGCCGCCTGCTGTACGTAGCAGCAATGAGCGTCAATCGCTCGTGCGGGGGCACCCACGTCTGCCATCCAATCGCGTGCTGCGACAGGGGCACACGATCAGGGCTTGGGCTCCTGCGAAAGCGAACGGAACTCGGGCTTGCACCGATCACCACATTTGGTTTCGTCATCGGCACAAGCGCCAGCGCTGGTTCAGGCGACCTATCAGAGCCCGCAACCCGCCACAGCCGCTCGTTTACGACGTGCGGAACGAGCGCCAGCGCTGGTTCGGGCGACCTATCAGAGCCCGCGACCAGCCACAGCCGCTCGTTAACGACGTGCGTTGAGTGTGTCCTGTCGGCGTCCCGGAAGCTTGGCGCCTTGGCTCTTTCTGATATGTAGACGGGCCTAGAAGAAGGCTGTGCAGAGTCAGAACGCACCGACGATGCCTGTGTTGACGCTTTGTCATCAAAATCGTCGTCCCCATCCGAATCACCCGAGTCCCCGCTGGGATTTTGGCCGTGGTACGAATTGTCATCATCGTCCTCATCGATGTCGGTCTCCGAGGAGTCATTGTTCCAGACCTTGTAACCTTGTTTTGCATCTCCGTCCAAGAGACGCGAAGAGGATGATTTCATTTCTTTTTGAGGCTGAAGCTGACCGCGGAAAATTTTACTGAACATTATAGTCCTCCAGCACGCGAAGTGCCTGCGCACACACGCGTACACGCGTCTTCGTCGAGTTATTTTGCGGGTGTGAAGCAAGCGCCGTTCAGCCAATATCACCTTGATCCAGTGAATCCACACTATACGTATGCCTACCCACAAGTTTTTTACACACTTCTCTGCGCTGCGCCTGATTTTCAGATGCATCACACGATTCGTATGAGAAACATGCCTCCATCCCAAAAATACTCTGGCCTTCAATTTGTGCTCCGTCTTCAGGGTCGTAGTACGGTACACGTTGCAGAGTGCTTTGAAATAATTGATCGTTGACTGCCAGTTGCGCATGATGGTGGTGGATAGTCTTGATTCGCGTGCTCGACTTATCACCACCAATGGGGCATTCAAGGCCGCACGGTAATTGCGAGCAGCCTTCCAGATATTCATGCAAGCGCGCATTCGCACAGAACGCATGTGGGTAAGCTGGCAAGAGAGGAATGCTGTCATGTTCTGATAGATGGTGAAGACGTGCCAGGCAACCACAATGCTCATCACTTTGTTGCGCAGGCGCCCGCTGACAACACGCGTACGGTTCACGATGAAACTAGCCAGCGTGCGCGGTCGCCTCATAGATGACATCACATCCTTCGTGGACAAGCGCAGCCCGACCGCAAGTGAGGCCCATGCGGCGCTTACTGTCTGCATCACAATGCGTTTGCGCGCATGCCATTCGTGGAAAATGCGGGCCTCCAGCTCCATACCGCACTTGTGATATACCAGCGCATGCATTTGCATCATACTGTAGGACTTGTTCTTGCACGCTCGCCAGATGTGCAGGAAGCGCTCGATCACATGCCCGGCATTGCGGATGCCCATCTTCATTTGAATTCGCTTGCCCCTGATGCGCTGGCGGACTGCTGTCCACCACCCTTCCATCACGTGGTGTTTTTGGCGCGCTTTCTTGCGACGGACGACGGTACTCAGCACGCGTTGCCGAAGCGTTTCGCTGCGGCAGCGCTGGTGCCAGGCGCACATAAGCCGAATTAAGACGCCCCTCTGCCTGAAGCGATCCAGTTGTGTCGCCTTCAATGCTCGCTGGCGATGCGAATGGCAAGTCCTCACAGTTTTGAACCATTCGAGAATAAATCGTCTAGCCCTCCGCACAATGTACAGCGTGCTAACGCCAACAACAACATCGCCAGGACCCAGCATTGCCGGCACTCGCATGTGATAATCACAAATGTACGATGCCACCGTTTCCTTCCAGCCATCAAAAGCCCTTTGGAAGTGACGTTTGCAGGAATCGCTATAACAGCGCTTGCCTACAGCCCACCTAATGGCGCGTATCCTACCACGCGTCTTCCTGTCGTAAAATACTCCTGTACTGCAAACCAGGAGTATTCTCGTCCATTGTTGTCCAACGTGCTGGCTCTCCGCGTCGCCAAGTCGCCACGCTGTCCACGCGCGCTTAATCAACAGTCCAATCTGACTCTGAATGACCGTCCTGATAGAAAGCTTTAAGCTAACAATCCACGCAATTGTCATTCGCCACAGAGCGATGGATTTTCTTGAAAGGCTCGCGAATCGCCTGCGAGTGATAAGGCGCTGTGAACGCAGCAGAACCCTCCTCTTAGCGCAGACGTGCATCCATCCGAGGCATGCATCCCACCGCAGGGATTTACACGCTCTGTCCCGAGCTTGCATAAACCGGGCACGGCATGCGCAGGCTTCGGAAGTGAGCGTGCGCCATGCACTCATGCCTCGCCGCATATTCTCGCTTGAAGCGTCTGTCACAGCCATGTTTCGCCATTGCACATCATGCAAAACACATCTTAGCGTGTGTTTCTGCAGGGAGGATATCCATGCACGTATCCATTTCTTCTTAAGCTTGTGAACGGATCGTCTGTTCGCCAGCGCTTCCCAATGCCAGTCCCTCAGCGCAAGCGCGAGCGTTTCGCTTGCGTGCTGCATCATGATGCAAGTGCACACAGTGCGCTTGGATTTGTTGCGCCAACAAATAGAACTCCATTGCAGCAAAATCCTGTGCACCCCTCTGACTCCGTGGCGCACTTCGAAGTGTTTGACCTTCAAGCACCTTGCTCTGAACAGACTCCACTGCAGGAGCACCTCGGCTTGCATAGCGATATCCAAACCATCACTGCGGCCAAGCGCTTGCAGCATCATCTCACCCTCATATTTGCTTTGTTTTAAGGAGACAAGCCACTTATTCCAACAACAATACAACTCACGACTTTTAATCCGGGAAATCGTTTTGACAATCGTCACGCGCTTTCGCTGCTGTTCAGCCGTTATCACACGCCAGGCTTCGACCACGACAATCAGCGCCATGCTGGCCCAGCGCCGGGCAGCCTTGATGCCCTTGCGATGGAGAATGGAAACCTGGCGAGCATTCCATCGCCATGCGTCCAGTGCCTGGCATGCCCGCTTCCTCGCAACCCTTGCCAACACTTTCTTGATTATCACTCTTGATCTCTTTCCGCTTTGCACTTGGTAAATCCATCTGCCCCAGGCGCATGTCAAGGAATCCTGAACCATGCGCTTCACCACTCGCGCAATGACCAAGAATTTTCGATCCTCCTCCGCACGCAGCGCCCTGACGTCTGCCGCGTTTTCGCGCCACCGCCCAAATGCCGACGAGATGAGGGCGTTTGAGAGACGAACCACCACACGTCGCATGCACGCCTGCCG
>Ga0315899_10001598_pt1 | contig 25775 bp, 23 predicted proteins | sample LakEriMetagenome_2_FD_203518 | JGI IMG/M metagenome (GOLD analysis project Ga0315899, IMG submission 203518) | Freshwater fungal communities from buoy surface, Lake Erie, Ohio, United States - Buoy 4 MA112 | ecosystem: Environmental > Aquatic > Freshwater > Lake | place: USA: Lake Erie, Ohio... | reverse complement strand
GGATTCGTGCACTTCTTCCGCGACCGAAAGTCTATCAACGTAATTTATATCTTTTTCTACGTTGAGCCCCAAAAGCCGATTTTGTCGGATCTGAATAATTCTCTCCGGAGAAGCCAATAGGCCAACAATCAATGGATTTTTTAGAGCGTATATGCTCGTCGGTATTGATATTCCAGGCACCAATGGAAAATTAGCGGTCTTTATTCCTCTATTCGCAAGATAAATGCTTGTCGGAGTTTTAGATGTTCTGCTGACGCCGACTAATAGAACATCAGCATTTTCAAGATCTTCAGTGAGCTGACCGTCGTCATGGAGCATTGTATAGTTTAGTGCATCAATGCGTTTGAAATATTCAGCATTTAGCATGTGTTGAGCGCCAGGACGTGACGTCGAAACAGTTCCGAGATAGCCTTGGAACGCATCAAAAATGGGTTGAAGCACCGAAAGAGAAGGGATGCCTAGTTGGCTGCAAGTTAATTCTAGATCTTGAGTTAGAGTCTTGTCTACTAAGGTGTAGAGAACTATCCCTGGTGCCGTTGCTATCTCCGACATTGCTTTTTGAAGTTGCAATCGATTTCGAATGAGTGGGTAGACATGTTCAATGGCTCCAACACCTTGGAATTGAGATGTTACAGCTCTGCTTACAGCAATTAGAGTTTCACCCGTGGCGTCGGATACCAAGTGGAGATGAAAATAACTTCGATTCACTGCCATCACCAAGATTAGAGATGATAAGTAAGCAAACGTTGGGGGAAACTATATTGTCAAGCTAAGAGGATTTTGAATTTTCCCCAGTTTCGTATTGATTATTAATAAAAGCTTAATTGGTTAAAGGCTTCCAATAAAAGATATCTTATTAGTTACTCAACATAACTGCAGATTTTCTAGACTTGAGTTACCAAATAGTGTTTTGTTCATAAAAGGAAAAATGGATTATCCACGTTATTAAAGTTAGCTCACTGGGGCATGACACTAATTCAAATATGTTCAAATGGTGTGAATTAGAAGGTGTAAGCGTTTTACCGGCGCTAACAGAAAAATTAAATTTTCAGAGGATTGATCGAATTTCTTTGTATATCTCGTATTAGTTGATTTCTTAGACTTCTTGGTCTAGCAAACAGTTCTCTCCTTTGATGAAGTTGATCTAGCCTGACGCCTTGCTAGCAACGTCACCTCCATCCCCACATAGTACTGACCAAGTCTTCCTTTGGTTAGTCAGAGCAGGTCCGTCCCGATGCGGGAAATCAAGCTACATGAATTGAAACTCAAATCTCCCACTGAGCTACTCGCTTTTGCTGAGGAGCACGAAGTTGAAAACGCATCAATCATGCGTAAGCAGGAATTGATGTTTGCTATTTTGAAGCAGTTAGCCACTAAAGATATTGAGATTGTGGGCTTTGGAGTTGTAGAGGTTTTACAGGATGGGTTTGGATTTTTACGATCAGCTGATGCTAATTATCTTGCTGGTCCTGATGACATTTATATCTCGCCCTCTCAAATCCGTCGTTTCGGTCTAAGGACTGGGGATACAGTAGAGGGTTTAATTAGAAGTCCAAAAGACGGAGAGCGTTATTTCGCGCTCCTAAAGGTTAACAAGATCAATTTTGAGGATCCGGAAAAGGTTAGGCACAAGGTTCATTTTGATAATTTGACACCTTTATATCCAGATGAACGCCTTAAGCTGGAAATTGAGGATCCGACTAGGAAAGATCTCTCTTCGCGAGTTATCGACATAGTTTCTCCTATTGGCAAAGGCCAAAGAGCACTTATTGTAGCTCCACCAAGGACCGGTAAGACTGTTTTACTTCAAAATATAGCTCAATCGATCACTTCCAATCATCCAGAATGTTATTTGATTGTTCTTCTCATTGATGAACGGCCTGAGGAAGTTACGGATATGCAAAGGTCCGTCAAAGGGGAAGTTGTTTCTTCAACATTCGATGAACCTGCTGTTCGCCACGTGCAAGTTGCAGAAATGGTGATTGAAAAAGCCAAAAGGCTGGTTGAGCACGGTAGAGATGTTGTGATTCTATTAGATTCAATCACTCGTCTTGGTAGAGCATATAACACCGTTGTTCCGTCTTCGGGTAAGGTCCTTACTGGTGGTGTTGACGCGAACGCTCTTCAAAGACCGAAGAGATTTTTTGGTGCAGCTCGAAATATTGAAGAAGGAGGGTCATTAACAATCATTGCTACCGCTCTCATTGATACTGGTTCACGTATGGATGAAGTGATTTTTGAAGAATTCAAAGGTACAGGTAATAGTGAAATTATTCTTGATCGAAAAGTTGCTGATAAACGGGTGTTTCCTGCGATTGACATCACTCGTTCCGGTACTCGAAAAGAAGAACTTCTTGTTCCTGCAGATATCTTGAAGAAAATGTATGTGCTTAGACGAATTTTGAATCCGATGGGTACGGTCGATGCCATCGAATTTCTCCTTGGTAAACTTCGAGAAACCCCCAAAGGTAATGCAACATTTTTCGACTCTATGAACACTTAACACGGTCGGTGCCATAAAGATAAGCGGCTATGACTGACACTATCTACGCGCAATCAACTCCGGCTGTGAAGGCAGCAATAGCGGTTTTTAGATTAAGCGGACCTCACGTCGAGCAAGTTTCCAGCTTAATTTTAAACAAAAAGTTGGAACCTCGAAAACTAGAGCTAGTAAAAGTTAGAAGACCTGACAACGGTGACGTTATCGACCTTTGTCTCGCAGCATGGTTTCCTCGTCCCGCAAGTTTTACAGGAGAGGATGTCCTTGAGCTGCATACACATGGCAGTTTAGCTATATCAAGAGAGTTGTTAGGGCTTTTCTCCACCCTTCCTGGATTGCGTTTAGCGGAACCAGGAGAGTTTTCGAAAAGGGCGTTCGAAAATGGAAAGCTCGATTTGTCTTCCGCAGAAGCTTTATCTGATCTTATACACGCAGACACTCAACATCAGCGTCGGTTAGCGATCCATCGAATCTTGGGCGGGTTTTCTGATCAATTGGAGTCTTGGAGGAGAGAGCTTATACATATTCGCGCTTTGCTTGAGGCATCTTTGGATTTCAGTGATGAGGGAGATCTTAGCAGTGATTTAGAAGAGGAGGTTCTCTCTAAACTTGAGATTTTAGCAACGGATGTGTCAGAGACCATTTTAAGGTCAGAGCGGTATCAGTATGGACGAGAAGGGTATCAAGTATTAGTTGCAGGGCCTCCGAACGCTGGGAAATCAAGTTTAGTAAATGCTTTAGCGAATAAAAGGATTGCTATCGTTTCCGATGTTCCAGGCACAACCCGAGACCTGATCGAAGCAAAACTGGAGATTGGTGGTTACCCAGTCGTCTTAATTGATTGCGCAGGATTGCGAAATTCCGAAGATCAGATTGAAACGATTGGAATGGAACTGGCTCGAGAAAAAGCTCGCAACGTTGATTTAGTGCTTTGGCTTGGCGAGCCCTCGGATGGACTCCGAGAATTCGGGAAACTCGAATGTGACCTTTTTAATATTTCAGCTAAGTGTGATTTGCATCCGAAATCAAGCGCATCTTTAAACGTTTCTAGTTTCACTGGTGAGGGGCTAGATGATTTGCTCGTAGTATTGGCTGAAAAAGCCAAGTTTAGGCTTGGAGAGTATGAGAGCGGGGCTGTTCTACACGCGAGGCAGCTACAGTCGGCAACGAATTTCGAACTCGAAGTAAACTCTGCGATTAGCAGCATAAGAGCGCATTCACCGGAGATCTGCGCGGTTCATCTAGATAAAGGCGCCCTTTCACTTGGAGGCGTTGTAAATGATATTTCGCATGCTGACCTGCTCGACGAAATTTTTTCCAGATTTTGTCTCGGGAAATGAAGCAGGATGTTTCACGTGAAACAGTAGGGCCGTTCATGTTCGACGTTATAGTGATTGGTGGAGGTCATGCCGGATGTGAAGCTGCAGCTGCGGCTGCTCGTGTCGGCGCAAAGACCGCCCTCATTACATTCAAAAAATCAAATCTGGGAATGATGTCGTGTAACCCCGCAATCGGCGGAATTGGGAAAGGGCATCTTGTCCGCGAGATCGATGCTTTAGATGGGTTAATGGGGCGCGCAGCAGATGCCGCAGCCATTCAGTATAGGACGCTTAACCGGTCCAAAGGGCCAGCAGTGCGGGGGCCTCGCGTCCAGGCTGATAGAACCTTGTATCATCAGGCGATGCAAAGGTTGGTTCTCGAGAACAATAATTTAATCCTCATTGAAAACGAAGCGGCATCGTTGGAGACTTCGCGCGATCGAATCGCATCCGTGACGCTCCGTGATGGCAGAAGGTTGCTTTGCGATGCCGTGGTTGTAACTTCGGGTACATTCTTGGCCGGAGTGCTTCACGTGGGAAATGTGCAGCATCCTGGCGGCCGGGCCGGCGAAAACGCCTCTTACGGCTTGGCCGACGCATTTAAGGAAAAAGGATTTCCCTTAGGTAGGCTCAAGACCGGAACTCCCGCTCGCTTGGATGGCAGATCGATCAATTGGGAAAAGCTCGAACCTCAGTTTGGTGATGGGGATCCAGAACCATTTTCGTTCCTGACTGAACGGGTTGAGTGGTTTCAAGCACCTTGTTTCATTACGTCGACGAATAAATACACGCATGATTTGATCAGGACCAATCTCCATAGATCGGCTGTATTTGGCGGCGCAATTAAGGGGATTGGTCCGAGATATTGTCCATCAATAGAGGACAAAGTTTTTCGCTTCTCGGATCGGGACAAACACCAGATTTTTCTTGAGCCTGAGGGATTGGAATGCCAGAGCGTGTACCCCAACGGAGTCTCGACGTCATTACCTGCGGAAATACAATTAGCCTTCTTGAGGACAATTGAAGGCTTGGAGACCGCGGAAGTTCTTAATTATGGCTATGCTGTTGAATATGATTTTATTGATCCAAGAAGCCTTAAACGCAGCTTAGAAACTAAGGCTGTTCGGGGCTTATTCCTTGCTGGACAGATAAATGGAACCACAGGTTATGAAGAGGCTGCGGCCCAAGGTATTGTTGCCGGAATAAACGCCGCACTGTATGCAGCGCGCGCTGACGCGTTTCTCCCATCAAGAACAAATAGCTACATTGGAGTATTGATTGATGATCTAATTACCAAGGGCGTCACGGAACCATACAGAATGTTTACTTCTCGTTCGGAGTACAGGCTGAGTTTGCGGCCTGACAATGCGGATACAAGGCTCACCCCATCTGGGATGCATGTGGGATGTGTTTCCGCGGATCGAAGGAGACAATTTGAAGCGACACAGGCGCAAATCGCGCAGGTGAGAAAGATGCTTGAAGATATAAGTTTAACGCCCTCACAAGCTCGGCAATTTGGGTTGCCAATTAACTTAGACGGAGCGCGCCGTTCGCTTTTTGATATATTATCCTATCCGGGCGTTTCGTTCGATTGCCTTTTGCCCCATTTTCCGACGCTTGAGGCTGCTGATAAAAAGATTCGGACGCGAATTGAGCACGATGCAACCTACGCTGTGTACTTGGATAGGGAAAGAAATGACATTGAGGCCGCAAAGCGAGATGAAGCGACGCATTTTCCGCCCAATTTTTCTTTCTCAGATGTTCCCGGACTTTCTAGCGAGTTGAGGCAACGATTAAGCCATGCATCCCCACAAAATCTTGGCCAGGCAAAAAGACTAGAAGGGATGACACCTGCGGGTCTTCTTTTATTGCGGAGTTTTCTTAGACAAAAATCCTCCTGTACCTAGGCCATGCACACATGAACAATGGTCTAACTTCCTGGAATGATTACTGCGCGTTGGAAAATGTTTCACGTGAAACAATTGCCGCGTTGAGAACCTACGAACGGCTCCTACGCGAATGGTCTCGCGTCATAAACCTCGTTTCAGAAGCCACGCTCCCTAATCTTTGGTTGAGGCATTTCGCTGATAGTCTTCAGTTGAGAAAATTTACTAGAGGAATGGAGCACTTTCTCGATCTTGGATCTGGAGCGGGTTTTCCTGGACTCGTATTGGCCTTGGACGCAATAGGAACGAAAGCGAACTTCCATTTAATTGAGGTAGATCAAAGAAAGTGCGCATTTCTCCGAGCCGTAGTTTTGGAGACCGGAGCTTCAGCAACGGTTCATTGTTCTCGAATCGAACAGGTAATGGAAAAGCTCCCAGCAGTGGATGTCGTCATGGCTAGAGCCCTGAAACCATTGCCTCAGCTGGTATCAATGGCTTCCTTTAAGCTTGAACAAGGGGCGATCGGCTTGTTTCCAAAAGGGAGGGAATTCGCTACTGAATTGACCTTGGCGGAAGCTCAGGGTAACTATGTCTTTGAATGCTTTAAAAGCCTGACGAATGCTGACGCTCGAATAATTACCGTCAAGTCGCACGCTCGGGCTTAACCTCATGTGGGTTAATTGAATGAGAGTGATTGTACTTGCCAATCAGAAAGGCGGCGTTGGCAAAACAACGACTGCTATAAATTTAGGGACTGCGTTAGCCGCTATCGGCGAAAAGGTGCTGATTGTAGACCTTGATCCGCAGGGAAATGCTTCAACTGGACTTGGCATAGATCGCCGTAGCCGTACCTTTTCAACCTATGACGTCTTGAAAGGTGAAGCCACCCTTGGCAAAGTTGCTCGCACAACAGCTGTACCCAGACTTTACGTGGCACCCTCCACTCTCGATTTGCTCGGTGTCGAGCTCGAGATTGCCAGTGAAAAAGATCGCAATTTTCGAATGCGTACCGCAGTAAGCGAGCTCGTGAGTGGAGCGAGTCCCGATCCATTTACCTATGTATTGTTTGATTGTCCGCCTTCTTTAAATTTACTCACTATCAACGCTTTGGCGGCCTCGAACAGTGTCCTCGTTCCTTTGCAGTGCGAGTTCTTTGCATTGGAGGGGCTGTCGCAATTGTTGTCGACTATTGATGAGGTCAAGCGATCATTGAATCCAAGTCTGAGCATACATGGCGTTGTTCTCACCATGTATGATCCTAGAAATAACCTGGCCACTCAGGTTGCCGCTGACGTTCGGGAGTATCTGGGGGATCAAGTTTACGACACGATCATTCCACGTAACGTGAGGGTATCAGAGGCTCCGTCTCATGGTAAACCTGTTCTACTTTACGACCTCAAATGTAGCGGTAGTCAAGCATACCTTAAGCTTGCTTCTGAAATGATTCAGCGGGAGAGGCGGCTTCGAGCTGCCTAGTTGATATGTCTGATGAAAGTAGGCCCAGATTAGGGCGTGGGCTTGCCAGTCTATTGGGCGATGTCGCGGCTCCCGCAAATCAACAGGGATTGAAGCGGGTCCCAGTCGAGTTCATTAGGCCGAATCCACGTAATCCGAGGCGGACTTTTGTTGAAGCTGATCTTGCTGAACTCGCGGAATCGATTAGGCAACACGGTGTTCTACAGCCGATAATCGTTAGAAAATCCGAGCATGATAGCCAGTCCTTTGACCTTATCGCAGGCGAAAGACGCTGGCGCGCCGCGCAACGTGTTGGCCTTCATGAAATTCCGGTTGTAGTGGTCCAAGCGACTGATAAGGAAACACTGGAGCTTGCAATAATTGAGAACGTCCAGCGTTCAGATCTTAATCCTATTGAGGAAGCGCTGGGTTACGATCAACTTATCAACGATTTCGGATACTCTCAGTCTGAGTTGGCTTCAGCAATCGGAAAGAGCCGGAGTTATCTCGCAAACGCGCTTCGTCTTTTGAGGTTACCAGACGAAACCAAGAAATTCGTGGCGGATGGCGCACTGTCGGCAGGTCATGCGAGAGCGCTATTGTCCGTTGAAAATCCAGAAGAGACGGCACGCCTCGCTGTGCAAAAGGGTCTGAGTGTTCGCGAAGTTGAAAAGCTCGGAAAGTCCAACAAGAAAGGTCAGGATAGTGTACCGAGAGGGGTAAAAGCTGATCCAAACAAAGACGCACTTGAGAAAGAGCTTATAGATATACTGGGCCTGCCGGTAAGTTTGCGAGTTCAAGGAGAAAAAGGATCCGTATCGATATCCTTTAATTCGCTAGATCAATTGGATCTCATATTGAGCAAGTTACGCTAGGCCTTTCGCGGGGCAGAGTAAGCAATGCTGAGGTACGTCCTGACGACGAATTCATTTTGAAGTCTTGGATCCTTACGAATCGAAGCAACCGCGTCTTGGAGTCTTTGCAACTGTGCAAGTAAATGACTTGTGCTCCAATGCCTTAATTGATCAATGATGCTTGTACGTCGAGATCCGAAAAGTCTTGGGAACCGCTCTGCCGCCTTGTTAACATCTGTTCCTTTTTCAATTTCGTTCCTAGCGTCCAGCAAGCTAAGACAGTGAATCAAAGCCATAGTCAACAGAGCCGTAGCGTCGACGTGGATGAGAGCAGCGTGCACTTTAGTAGAGATAGCCGAGCGTTCGCCTAAGAAAGCTGAAAACACCACATCGTCAAAACTCCAGCTTGATGCATCGGAAACAATTTCGGCCACTTGGGCAGCATCAATAGATTCCATCCCGTGACAATACAAGATGAGCTTTTCTATTTCGGTCCTCGAGAGTAGACGGTCCCCACCAAGCGCACTCATGAGAAGTGATTTGCCAGCGCTTGATAATTTGATGTTGGCGCGGACAAATCCCTCGTCGATGACCTCAGAGATCTCCTTTGGGCCATCAGGCCAACATTCAATAACAACGGCACGTGGGGACTGCGAGCATAACTTTCTTAGTGCTGTATCCGCTTTAAGTGCGCCCGCCTCGATGATCACATGATTTTGTATTTTTTCGGAATCAAGAAGTGCGGAGATACTTTTATTAAAGTTCTTTGAGCCTGAACGGATCCAAACAAGACGCCTCTCCCCAAAAAGGCTTAATGCTTGCGCTTCGTCAATCAGCGCGCCCTCATCTATAGCGAAATCGTCACCTTCGAATTTGGTTATCCCACGCGGAACACCGTCGAGTTCACTAAGTCTTTTTGCAATCCGGTTGCATCTTTCTGACACGAGGCCGGTGTCGGGGCCGCAAACAAGAAATAGATCGAATTCCCCTAATCTATTTCGGAAAAGGTCTTCAAGCTCCTGGCGTCGGACTTCGACCACTGGGCTAGCGCCTTGCGATAAGATCTGAAATAAGCTTCATTCGAATTTGCTCGGAAAGCGCTCTTGCCGCTTTCACTTCTGCGTCTTTCCCAGCGCGAATGTTAGAATACCGCTGACTAGTCCTATCGTAGCTAATCATTGTGAAGGCAACACCGGATGCAACGTCTTTTTCAGATCCTATCAACCTAAGTCTGTATTCCGCATCCACCAGGACAGTCGTTGATGTTGCCCTGCCACTAACAGTGTCTACAATTGGGGTTTGGATACGCTGGCTTAGTGAAATTATTAGGCGATATTTTTCTGACGTTTCCCGCGAGCCCTTAAGTGCAAAAGCTAGTTCATTTACAAGGTAATGACCGAGGCGCTCAGGAATCGGTTCTAATCTGATGGAGGACATCTCTTCCACCAGATGATCGCCTCCTGCTCCAGCCAACAAAGGACGTACGCAGCCGGAGGTTGCAATCGTTGCGCTTAAAATCACGCTAACGTAAGCGATTCTAAACCACGACATTGATGATCCTTTGAGGAACGATCACAACTTTTTTGATGGGCGCATTTCCAATGATCTTTCTGACCGCATCCAGAGCGAGAGCTTGCGCTTGAAGCTCATTTGGGTCAATGTCGCGGGATACTAGAATTTCTGCTCTTTTCTTTCCATTGATCTGGATTGGCATCACAACGGCGTCGTTCACGGCAAGCTTTGGATCGAAAGAGGGCCAAGATGATTGTGAAAGTTGGGTTTGCTGTCCCATTCGTTCCCAGCATTCTGATGCCAAATGCGGCATAATTGGTCCAAGCATAGCGATCAAGAAGCTGCACGCTTCCTTTAGCGCCGCTCGTGTATCACCGCTGGGTGCAGTTTCAAGGGATCCAGTTTTTTGGCCCAAGAAATTGGCAAGCTTTCTAATCTCCGCAACTGCCGTATTGAAGCGAAGTTTTTCAAAGTGTTGTTCGGTTCTCGCTAGCGAACCGTGGGCGAACCTTCTAATTTCATTGGCCAGTTCATCGTCCCACGAGCCCGCCTCCACCGAAGAAATCTCTAGACTATTAACGTGCGCCACCAGTCGCCAAACTTGTTGAGCAAAGCGTGCCGCCCCCTGAATTCCTTCCTCGCTCCAAATGACATCACGATCTGGAGGGGAATCCGACAAGACAAACAATCGAGCAACATCAGCGCCATAATCAAGTAGTATATCGTCAGGGTCGACCACATTCTTCTTGGACTTCGACATCTTTTCGATAGCGCCGATTATTATCGGCTGACCCGTGTTCCTATCGACCGCCTGACGGGAGTCCCCGATGCCTTCAATGACTACGTCGCTAGGGAGAACCCAGTTCCCCTGCAAGTCACTGTAAGTTTCGTGTACGACCATGCCTTGGGTAAAAAGGCCTTGGAATGGTTCTTCGATTGACAGATGACCAGTTTGTTTCAAGGCTCGTGTGAAAAAACGTGAATATAGGAGATGCAAAACCGCATGCTCGATGCCTCCAATGTATTGATTGACCGGAAGCCAAGCATTTGCGGCAGCGTGCGTTGTGGGTGATGCTGTGTTGTGAGGATCCGTGAACCGCGCAAAATACCATGACGAATCCACAAATGTATCCATCGTGTCGGTTTCGCGGGATGCAGCCTTACCGCAGCTAGGACATTCAACCGATTTCCAGATCTCATGCCTGTCAAGGGGATTCCCTGGACGATCGAAAGCCACATCTCTTGGCAATTGTACTGGCAGCTCATGATCTGGCACTGGTACAATTCCGCAAGTATCGCATTTGATAATGGGAATCGGACAGCCCCAGTACCGCTGTCGTGAAATCCCCCAATCTCTCAGTCGAAAATTTACTTCCCGCGTTCCCTGCGGGCGTCCCCGAAGGAGTTGGGTTTCCAGCTTTTTCGCTGCAACTTCCCAAGCTTCATCGGTGCTCATGCCGTCCAAGAAGCGCGAATTAATCATAGTTCCTGCGCCGTCATAAGCTACTTCAGACACCTGAAATTCATTTTCCCTAGCATCGGGTGGAAGCACGACTGGGACGACTCCGAGGGAGTATTTTAGCGCGAATTCGAGGTCTCGTTGATCATGCGCGGGACAACCAAATATAGCGCCGGCGCCATATTCCATCAGGACAAAGTTAGCGATGAAAATCGGGAGCTCTATACTAGAGTCGAAGGGGTGAGCGGCCTTCAATCCAGTGTCGAACCCCTTCTTTTCTGCAGTCTCTAAGGCAGCGAGTGAGGTGCCGCTTCTTCTGCACTCTTCCATGAAGCTGGCTGCATCAGCGTTGGCGTCGCCAACAAACTGAGCAATAGGATGATCATGAGCGATTGCAACAAATTTAGCACCAAACAGAGTATCAGGGCGAGTAGTATAAACAGCGAGCTCATCACAGCATGTCGAGCCAATCACATCAAATCTGATTCTTACGCCTTCAGACCTTCCGATCCAGTTCTTCTGCATCAGACGCACTTTTTCAGGCCACCGGTCCAGATCGGTAAGCGAGTTAATAAGATCATCTGCAAATTGCGTGATCTTGAAAAACCATTGCGTCAACTCGCGCTGCTCGACTAGCGCGCCGGACCTCCAACCTTTGCCATCAATTACCTGCTCGTTTGCAAGTACCGTCTGATCTACGGGATCCCAATTAACTTTTGCTTTTTTGCGATCGACCAGCCCGGCTCGATAAAAATCTAAGAAGATCTTCTGCTGATGTTTGTAGTAGGTCGGATCACATGTTGCGATTTCGCGATCCCAATCGATCGATAACCCCATGGACTTGAGCTGTGATCGCATAGAAGCGATGTTTTGATAGGTCCAATCACCTGGGTGCACTTTGTTTTGCATCGCCGCATTTTCAGCGGGCATTCCAAACGCGTCCCACCCCATGGGATGCAAGACATTCATACCCTTAGCGCGTCGGAATCGTGCCACGACATCACCCATCGCGTAATTGCGAACATGACCCATGTGGATACGACCAGAGGGATAAGGAAACATCTCAAGCACGTAGTATTTTGGCTTGGGATCATTGTTCTTTGTTGCAAATGTCTTTTCTGCGTCCCAAATCTGTTGCCACTTCGCTTCGATTTCGCGCGGATTGTAACGATCGGACAGCATCATGCTCTCATCGTAGCTACATGTTGAAAGGTAAGCTGCAATGAGCATTATTATTGAAATTGGTCAACTTGATCGGCGCCAGGGTAATTCCCGTCTTAGGTGAGATAACGATGGCGAAGGAAGTAGCTTGGGCGACTAACGAAGAGTTGAGCGGTGCAAACGCAAGACTTAAGGCCGCACTTGAAAAAATAGATCTCGCGCTGAAACGGTCGGGTCGTCCAGCTGGTTCAGCTAAGCTGACGGCTGTCACAAAGCAGCGCTCACCGATCGAGATCGAGAATTTGATTTTGGCCGGCCAGACGATATTTGGCGAAAATCGCGTCCAAGAAGCTGCCAGCAAATGGCCAGCGCTAAAAACAAAGTATCCCAACCTGAGCTTAAGATTGATTGGGCCTCTTCAGTCGAACAAAGTTCGAAATGCGTGCTCTTTGTTTGATGCGATTGAGACGCTCGATCGCCCATCCCTTGCTGCTGCGCTTGCCAGTGAATTCGCCCGAACGGGCGCCGCCCCTGAGCTTTACGTCCAAGTAAATATTGGGCAGGAGCCGCAAAAGGCTGGAGTTTCAATTAAGAACGCTGATCAGTTTATAAAATCGTGTCGTCAAGAATATGGCCTCATTATAGCTGGATTAATGTGTATTCCGCCAATTCACAAACAAGCAGCTCCGTTTTTTGCATTACTGGCTGATATCGCGCATCGTAATGATGTCACACAACTTTCAATGGGAATGAGCGCAGATTACGAAATTGCAGTTCAGTTGGGCGCAACTAGGGTCCGGTTAGGCGCAGCATTGTTTCAGGATCTCAGATCATGACAATGCATTGAGCAGCTAAACGAGGCATGATTTTTTCGAGCACTGCCTTGTCTACTGCAATGCAGCCAGCAGTATAGCGCTCAGCGCCTTGTACATGAAAAAATATTGCACTCCCGCGCCCTCTTATCTTTGGTGAAAAATTGTAGTCCAAAATCAGACAAAAGTTATACTGATGATCCTCTCGCCAAAGACGTTCGTGCCTCAGTTTTGTTGAGTGAAATCGGAAGGTATTGTAGGAGAAGCTGTGCTCATCATCGCACCAGATGTATTGTGTTCGAGTTGACGTCATCGAAAAATTGCATCGAATGCGCCTAACTCGATCCTTTCTAAAGTAACAGCCGATAATTCTATGGCTGCCCTTTGGAGTTTTAAGATCTCCTTCGCGCTTGAAAGAGGTCAGACCCTCTCTTCCAATTTGGCATTTCAGAAAAGTGGCCCCAACCTGCAGGTAGGTACGATTTTCGCCATTCAATTTGCTTATGTGACGAACATGTATAACACTAATAAAGTTCTTATTGTTACGGCATACTTTGCTCGAAGTTTTCCGAAGCCTCATTAGTATCCTTCCCCGTTAATGGACCACACAAAACGGATGAACCAGCCAATTGATATACTCCTCGTTTCCGATTCTGAGGATTTAGCCTCGGCATTCTCTGAGCAGTTTTCTCAAACAGGTGATTTTCGAATTCTCATAAAGAACGAGCTCAATTTTAGTCATGAAGAAGTGCATCCCGCGTTTGTTATTTGTGGCATTTTGTCTGTAAATAGCCATCTCTTGGGTCCGGTGAACAGCCTAAAGGTAAAACTGCCTGCATCCCCTTTTATTGTAATTCATGAGTCAGCCGCTGACTTCGAGTTTTCTGGCGTCAAGATCGCCGCGCCCTTTAGAATCTCTCATCTTTTGAGTGTGCTCTATGGAAAGCTCAAAGTTATAGAACTCCCGCAGAAGGGATGGCAATTCTTTGGCTGCGAATATAATCCAGCCGAGAAATCTCTGACTGATGCGGTGGGGGTTGTCCATAGACTGACCGAGAAAGAAGCTGCAATACTGACATATCTTTATGAGGCCAATGGCCAGCCGGTCGCTCGAGAGCTTTTGTTGAGAGATTTATGGGGCTATAATACCGCTGCCGAAACTCATACAGTCGAAACCCATATCTATAGACTGCGCCAAAAAATTGAAAAAGATGCAGGCAGGTCTCGTGTCATTATTACTGATAGTCTGGGTTACCGACTGATACGTTAGTCCTTATAAAAGATCTACCAAGATTGGAACATGGTCAGATGGGCGCTCCCATCCACGCACCTCCTTGAGGATTTCCACATTCCCCAGAGTTTTTGTTAACTCGGAGCTTATCCAGATGTGATCAAGTCGACGCCCCTTGTTTGCAAGCGCCCAGTTTGGAGAACGATAGCTCCACCATGTGAAAATGCGGTCTGGCACGGGCCAGCGTAGTCGTATGGGGTCGCTCCCCCCGAATACGTGAAACAAACTTTCCAATCTTTCCACTTCCTCAGCTGTATGACTCACGACCGAAAGAAGTGCCTTGTGATTCCAAACGTCGCAATCTAGTGGAGCCACATTTAGGTCCCCAACTAATACAACGCGATTCTTTTCTTGTTCCCCCAAGACACTGAAAAAGTCGCGCATTTCCTCCAGAAAATCTAGTTTATGTCTAAACTTTTTATTTTCTTCTGGATTCGGGATATCGCCTCCTGCCGGGACATAGAAATTGTGTATCGTTAGATCATTAAAACTCATTCCGGGCGCATCTAGGCTTACATTTATATGTCGCGCTTCACCCCTTTTGCAAAAATCATGACTAGCGATTTGTTTGATCGGGACGCGCGACGCGATCGCTACTCCGTGGTACCCTTTTTGAGCATTAATAGCGAAATGCTCGTACCCCATGCTTTTAAGAGCGGAGAAGGGGAATTCTGCTTCCCTACATTTGATTTCCTGGAAGCAAAAGACGTCAGGCTTTACCCATTTTGATATGCGCATCACCATTTCGATGCGAAGACGGATGGAGTTTACATTCCAAGTTGCAATGCGAATGGGCATAAGGGGAGAAATCCAACTCGTCTTTTGATGTAACTTGAATTCACTGATTGTCAAAGCGGTCAAAATTGATTGTAAACAATGACCGGTCTGGTCGCTTTGATAGATCAATGTTTGAAAGGCGAACCTTCGTTTCGCTTCCCTGGGCATCGATGATCACCCATTGGGACAAGATAAAATCCGAATTCCTAAAGAAAAGCTCGATCTTCGAAGTTCCATTTTCAGAATGGTGTTTTCTGCGTCCGATGAAACACCAACGAGTTTCATATCTTGAGCGAGATTGATATTCTGCTTCAGAAGAAATTTAAGTGGTGTCTGACGGATGAAATAAACATCTTGGGTGTTCAGTTTCTTGTTTCGGACAGCCAAACTCGTCCCATCTGCGACGATTTCTATTGTCGATGGAGACGAATACTCAAATTTAAGTCTGCCAGGCCTTAGGAGGTAAAGCTTTCCTTCCGCTCCTTGGCCTAGGCTATTTGTTTGTGAAAAATCAGCTATCATTGTGTTTATGCTGTTCAGCATGAGGTTAGCGCGCTTCGCTATTGAGAGGGCATCTAATTCGGGCATGTGAGTATGGGTTTTAGCCGGAGATATTGAAGTTGGCTTAGGTATGATTTGGAGCGGATTGTTTTGCTGAGCTAAAGCTTCTGGAGCTAAGCAACCCAGAAATAAAATTTGAAATCCAAACTTATACAACTTCATGATAGCCGTCCGAGCATGAGATTTCAAAATACTGCGATGCAGATGTGGCGGAGATTTGGCGTAGGATCAGCGTTCAAATTTAACGTCAGCGCCGCCACCTACAAGAATCTCTCGTTTGCCCGCGTGATTTGCAGGGCCAACAATTCCTTCCTCTTCCATTTTTTCAACAATAGACGCCGCCTTGTTGTACCCAATTGAAAGCCGCCTTTGAATGTAGCTAGTCGAGCACTTTCCATCACGCAGCACGACTGCCACTGCCCTATCAAACAGATCGCCCGTGTCTTCCGTCAGTCGTCCCATCGCATCAGCGTCAGTCGTATTTTCATCATCTTCAGTTACGCTTTCTAGGTATTCAGGCCGGCCTTGGCTCTTAAGGTGGGCTACAATATTTTCTACCTCTGCATCTGACACGAAAGGCCCATGAACTCGTGATATGCGACCACCTCCGGCCATGTAAAGCATATCGCCTTGGCCAAGAAGCTGCTCCGCCCCTTGCTCGCCCAGAATTGTCCGGCTATCGATTTTAGAAGTAACTTGAAATGAAATTCGCGTCGGAAAGTTTGCTTTAATCGTGCCAGTGATTACATCTACCGATGGCCTTTGAGTCGCCATAATCAAATGGATACCGGCTGCGCGAGCCATTTGAGCGAGCCGTTGAATCGCTCCTTCTATATCTTTACCGGCGACCATCATTAGGTCAGCCATCTCGTCAACTATGATGACAATGTACGGTAGGGGAGCGAGGTCGATCTCTTCGCGTTCATAGATTGCTTCACCAGAATCCGGATCAAAGCCGGTTTGTACGGTTCGATGTATCACCTCACCCTTATCTTTCGATTGGGAAATACGAGCGTTAAATCCATCAATGTTTCTGACCCCCAATTTCGACATCTTTTTGTATCGATCTTCCATTTCTTTCACAGCCCATTTGAGCGCAACTACTGCTTTCTTTGGGTCTGTGACAACTGGAGTAAGCAAATGCGGAATGCCATCGTAGACAGATAGCTCAAGCATCTTTGGATCGATCATGATCATGCGGCATTCGCTTGGATCTAATCTATAAAGAAGCGAGAGTATAAAAGTATTTATTGCGACAGACTTGCCCGAACCTGTCGTGCCTGCAACGAGTAGGTGCGGCATTCGAGTTAAATCGACAATTACTGGTTCCCCACCGATCGTCTTTCCCAACGCAATTGCTAAACGATGCTTAGAGCTTTCGAAGTCCACTGATTCGATAAGCTCTCTGAGAAAAACGGTTTCACGTTTGATATTTGGAAGTTCGATTCCGATTGCGTTTCTTCCCGCTACAACAGCTACTCGTGCAGAAATGGACGACATAGATCTAGCAATATCGTCAGCAAGGCCAATTATGCGGGACGACTTAATTCCTGGTGCTGGCTCCAGTTCATATAACGTCACAACCGGACCGGGTCTTACATTTACGATCTCTCCGCGAACGCCAAAATCGTCTAGAACACTTTCAAGGAGCCTCGCATTTTGCTCAAGCGCATCTTGAGGCAACTGTCCTTCGCTGAGCTTTTTTGGCTCGGCTAAAGAGGAGAGCTCTGGAAGTCGAAAGCCGTCGTCTAAGAAAGATCTCTGCGCCTCACGCGCAGCTCTTTGACTCATTTTAATTGAGCTTGCAGGAGGTACTATAGAGGTTGACGATAAAGGCGAACACTCAGAGTCAATTTCGATAGATTCTGCAGCTTTTGTTTTCCCTATTTTGATATCTGAGTGAGTAGAGAACACCGGATCAATGCGTCTGCCGTTCTGAACTTCTTTAGTTGAGCTCCAATGAGCCGCACGCCGTTTGTTGATACGCGCCTTGATGCTGAGCACAGCGTGAACTAGCGCCCCAAGGGATACGATCGCAAAGCCGGGCTCGCCCTCTGCGTCTCCCTCTTCCTGTGCTTTTCTTGTAGGCTTTGGCTCGGCTGATTGATTGGATTCGATAGAAGAATCCTGAGGAGGGCTCAACGCAGCTGTTAATGAAACGATTGCGCCAATCGCGAATATAGATCCAGCGAGGATATTTGCGATCGGAAACGTATTTATAAACCTGCGTGGAATGGCGGTGAGCGTGTCGCCAAGAACACCTCCCAGTCCTGTAGGTAAGGGCCAGTTCGCAGTAGTTGGTAGAAAGGATGCTAAGCCTGCTATACAAGCAGAACCACATATGAGCAGAAAAATTCTGTTGATGCTTCGGTCTAAGCGATTTCGCTTGATTAAGACCCATCCCCAAAGACCGATGGGCGCAAGGAAGCCGAGAGCGGCAATTCCCCATAACTGCATGATGAGGTCGCTAATGAGAGCTCCAGGAGCGCCGAGAGCATTTCGCACAGGACCGTCATGTGCAAAATTCCAGCTCGGGTCCTGAGCGGACCACGTCAAAAGAGAGACGAGCGCACTCAGCACGAGCGCGATAGTTCCAGCACCAAAAACTTGGGAAGCCTTCTTGAAAAAGAAGAGCTTGGTTGAGACCGATAGATAGCGAGCTGAGGAGCCACTGCCAGAGCGCATTAGCAGACCGGTAATAAAGCGCGCCAAAATTAGCGCACCAAAATAGGATAGAGAAGTTACTTCTAGATCGTTAAACCAGTATTAACCTTGCAAATAGCGCGGGATGAGAAAACGGTGCCCTCCAAGGAGGGCACCGCATCGAAGTCATGGCTGAAAGCTTAATTATTATACGCTCTCTCTCCATGCTGCGCCAGATCGAGGCCCTCTCGCTCCTGATCTGGGGAAACACGAAGCCCGACGAGAAGGTCAACTATCTTGAATAGAATAGCTGAGCCTACGCCAGACCAAACTAGTGTCAAGAGTACGCCTTTTGCCTGCGCCATAAGGGCTGAAGTGAGATCATAAGCACCGATAGCTAATTCACCTGGCTTAGACTCGTAGTCGGGAATACCAACTCCACCAAGGGCTTGATTGACGAGTATCCCCGTGGCGATAGCTCCAATAATGCCGCCGATACAGTGGATCCCGAATACGTCCAAGGTGTCGTCGTAACCCAATTTGTTTTTGACGGTTGCTACAAAGAAGAAGCAAACCGCACCTGAGACAAAGCCCAGCATCATGGCACCCATGGGACCAGAAAAGCCGGACGCGGGGGTAACTGCGACGAGGCCCGCGACCGCGCCGGACACCATGCCGAGCAACGATGGTTTTCCTTTGGCGCCCCATTCTGCAAAAAGCCAAGATAAGGCGGCAGCCGCGGTCGCAACAAAAGTATTTACGAATGCGAGCGCCGCGGTTCCATTGGCCTCAAGGTTAGAGCCGGCATTAAAACCAAACCAGCCAACCCACAGAAGCGAAGCGCCAATCATCGTCATGGTCAATGAGTGAGGCGCCATCATTTCACGAGGATACCCGATTCGTTTTCCGATCATCAGACATCCAACCAAGCCAGCAATGCCTGCATTTATGTGCACGACGGTGCCACCGGCGAAGTCGAGAGCGCCCCACTGGAATATAAGGCCAGCATCGGCTTTAACTTCGTCTAATTTGGCTTGAGCGGCTTTCTTGGCGGCTTCGTCCGTCGCTGCGGCGAGCGCCTTTGCAGCATCGCCGATCGCATCTGGGCCACCCCAATACCAAACCATATGCGCTATTGGGAAATACACGAACGTCACCCAAAGAGCGACGAACAGCATCAGCGCCGAGAATTTCACTCGCTCAGCGAACGCGCCGACGATTAGAGCAGGAGTAATGCACGCGAAAGTGGCTTGAAAGACCATGTAAGCCAATTCCGGTACGACTATGCCATTTGAGAAAGTCGCAGCGGTCGATTCAGGTGTGACGCCGATCAAGAAAGCTTTCGAGAATCCACCTATGAAATCGTTAAGACCCCCTCCATTGGTGAAAGCGAGTGAGTACCCATAAAGAACCCAAATCACAGCCACCATCGAAACGATCATGAACACTTGGGTAAGAATGGATAGCATGTTCTTAGAGCGGACGAGGCCCCCGTAAAAAAGGGCCAGTCCAGGAATAGACATCATCAATACAAGTAATGATGAAACTAAGAGCCACGCTGTGTCGCCTTTGTTGGGGGTGGGAGTTGCTGTTTCCGCAACGGCAAACCCTGAGGACAAAGCAACGGCTCCAACCGCTAGCGCGGTAACGAGCCGTGCTGTTTTAAGTGTATTTGGTTTCATTGATAGACTCCCACTGTCGCAAATTTCAAAGCGCATCCGAATCTCTTTCGCCGGTTCTGATTCGAACCGCTCTCTCGAGCGGAGAAACGAAGATTTTTCCGTCACCGATCTGGCCGGTGCGAGCTGAATTCACGATCGTGTCAATAACCGTGTCAGCTAGGTCCGAAGACACCGCCACTTCGATCTTTAGTTTTGGAAGAAAGCTGACAGCGTATTCAGCACCCCGATAAATTTCCGTGTGACCTTTCTGACGGCCATAGCCTTTCACTTCTGTCACAGTTAAGCCGTGAACCCCAACTGCAGTTAGTGCGTCGCGCACTTCGTCGAGTTTGAACGGCTTAATGATTGCCATCACAATTTTCATTGACACACTCCGCTTGGCCAAGGACTGGCGTGGCGACATCGACGGTCTGTCCAGCACAGAATTTGCCGAGATGGCTCCGCCTCAGTGACAAGTTAAATCAAGGCGCATGCCAGCCCGGGCAAATTACGAAAGTTCGTGCCTTTTCATCTCCCTGTCGGGGCTCAGTAACTGCCGGACGCGGGTTGAATAGATTTCCTGCTCAGAAAATGATCAAAAGACCCCCCGAGTCTGCTTAAATTTTAGTCAAAGGGAGGTTTCGATTGCATATCTTTTTGAAGTAGGGTCTCCGAGTCACGGGGTGCAGTACATGAAATATGATGTGATCGTGGTCGGAGGGGGCGTGGTCGGCTCACTGGCCGCGTTAATGCTAAGTATCCGCTCGCGAGGAGCTCTGCGGGTGGCGCTGATCGATGCTGCGCATTATCGTAAGCCAAGCCGATTACGCACCTCAGCTTTGGCGACAGGTCCGTGGGAGTTGTTGCAAGATCTGGCAGGGAAAGACCTAGAGCGTTACCAGACGCCAATTCGATCTATGGAAATTTCCACGAGTCAATGGAGCCCTCCTTCGCCGCCTGACTTGGCGTTTGCGAGCGGAAAATCGCTTGCGGCTGTGGTCTCCCACGCAGATCTAGAGCCCCATTTAATTGGAGCAGCGCGACAAGCTGGCGTGGAGCTTATTACGGGTGAAGCCATTAACTTTTGGACGGATCAATCGTGCGCTTTTCTATGTCTCGATCAAGGCGTGACATTGCAGACATCACTGTTAGTAGCAGCGGACGGCGAAGGGTCGCGCCTCAGGATTGCCTCCGGGATTCAAAGTATTGAACGTGACTATGGACGCACCGCTCTAGTTGCGACACTTTGTCATGAGGAGCCACACCATGGGGCAGCCCTTCAGATTTTTTACAAACCAGGGCCCTTTGCGCTTTTGCCGCTGCAAGGAAGCAGAAGCTCAATGGTCTGGGTCGAAACCACGAAAAGAGCCGAGGAGCTCGTATCGCTGCCACGCAAAGATTTACTCCTGCTAGTTCAGGAAAAATCAAAGGGGAGGTTTGGGTCCATTATCGCCTTTGAAGAGGGGCCATTTAGTTTTCCTCTAAAGCATCGTCATGCGATCAGCCTAACATCTCGCCGTATTTTACTGGCCGGAGACGCCCTGCGTCGGATTCATCCTCTCGCCGGGCAGGGGCTGAACCTAGGGCTACGTGATGCAGCAGCATTGGCTCGGTGCGTTATCGAATATGCAAGTCTTGGCGTTGACCTTGGAGCCTTAGACGTGATGAGGGAGTATGCTCGATTAAGGCAAGCTGATAGCGTTCTGAACTCCGTCTTTCTCGACGGGTTTTTTGATTTTCTTGACTTGAATTCCCCGGGAACAGAATTTGCTCGATCAGCGGCATTGCGCTTGGTTGATCGGCTAACCCCACTTAAAGATTATTTTGCTTTGGAAGCCGGAGGACTTGGGGGCAATCACCCGTTCCTGTAATTGATTTAATTGAGCTTTTGTTATTGTAGCGCACTCAAACCCGCAGCTGACTTAATCAGTTCAATTTCTACCATTGCAATCAGTATAGCGCTTCTCTCGCTCAGAGTTTTTGCTTCGAGGAGCCTTTGTTTAGCTGATGGGCTAAGCGGACTCATCATGGAGAGAGCATTGACGAGGCTTTCATCCGTAGCGCTTTGAATGCTCTCCCAGTCCAATTTCATTTTGTTCGATTTAGCGAAAGAAAGTAACGCTTGCAAAAGCTCTCTTCGATCAAAGCGGGGATCGCTAATTCTCATGAGATCAGATCCGAATTCTGTGTAATCCACGCGAAACTCTCGGTACAAACGCTGAGAGAGAGTTTCGCTAACGGTGCGAAATCGCGATATACCAGTAAGCACGACTGAATATCTGCCATCTCCGGTTTCGCTCAAATGCGTTATGCGACCCACCGCGCCAACTTCGTTCAGCGTTACTGATGAACGGTTCCATTCTTTCTGCGGCTGAATTAGGCCGATCAGTCGATCCCCACGAATGACGTCATCGACCATCTGGAGATATCTTGCTTCAAAAATGTTCAGTGGCAATTGACTCCGTGGGAACAGAATTACGCCATCCAAAGGGAATAGAGGCAATGTAACGGGCAAGTCATGGATGCTGGTATAAGGACTATTGATGCTCATGATCTGCCAACCCTTGTTTGCTTCTTTGTTTCAATAACACTGGTGCAAAAGGAAAGGACTTCAACACCCCCTATTGTCAAGATAAAGATCCGACATCCAAGATGTAGGAAGCTTAAATCCACCTTGCTGGCTCCACTTTGAAAATTGCGCCTCAAGAAGCATATCTGGCCCTTGCATGCGGGACGAGTTTGCGGCATACACCACACGCTGCTTAGGCGGTGATCGCGGGTGTAGCTCAGGGGTAGAGCACAACCTTGCCAAGGTTGGGGTCGAGGGTTCGAATCCCTTCGCCCGCTCCATCTTAAGTCCTTGAACCCAAAGGACTTTCTCGAATGAGCCGCTTTCGAGCGCTGATTCGAAAGCTCTCCAAAAACCATATACGGATTAAAAACGTATTTTGGCGTTTATCCGTTTGAATTAAGCTTGGCTTCCGAGGCTGATTTGGCTGAGGGGCAGGGGCATGGACGAACAATCGACGGCAGTGGCTAAGCTGGGTCGCAAGCCGAAAGAGGCGTTGGACAGTCGCAGCTTCATGGACGGCGCGATTTATCTGTTCCGACGCGCCGACTACAAAAAGCCAACCTGGTTCTGTCGGGTCAAAGTTCCAAGAAGAACTGGCTACATTTCCTGCTCGACCAAGACGACCGACGAGCACAAGGCTTATGCCTTCGCCGAAGACCTTTACAACAAGACGCTGGCTCAGGTGCTCAGCGGACGTGACTTTAGCTCAAAGAAAATCGCGCAGACGATCACCGATTACGTCAAAGCGCTCGAAGAGCGTACCAACCAGAAATATTCCATCAAACTGAAAATCATGTTCCTGAAGCGCAGTCTGCCGTTCTTCGGCAATCTGCGTATCAAAGAAGTGACGACCGCGAAGCTTTCTGAGTTTTTGGATTGGACGCGCAAGAACTCACGCGATGGGCAATTATCTGAGAATACGGTCAAACGCTATGTAACCGATCTCAAGCAGTTCTTCAGCTGGTGTCTGGATCGTGGATACATCGAAGCGATGCCCAGATTTCCATCGGTGAAAGCAGATCATGCACGACGTCCGCACTTTAACAACGCAGACTGGACCAAGCTAACGCGCCACATGCGCGAATTTCTGAAGGTCAAGGATGGGAATCGAAAGACAACCCGTGATCGCACGATGCTGGTGAACTATGTACTCATCCTTGCAAATACAGGAATTAGAGTTGGTGAAGCACGCAATCTGAAATGGCGCGATTTGCGGGAAATTCCTCAACCAAAGGGAACCAATCAGCCACCAGACATTGCGCTCTATGTGACAGGGAAGACAGGACCACGGGAAGTCGTAGCCCGCACATCTGACGTGAAGGAATACTTCAAACGCATTCTGGAGATGCGGAAAGCCGAACTCGAGAATATGGCTGAAGGCAAGAAGCCGAAGAAGCTTGGTCCCGATGACTACATCTTCTGCAATCGGGACGGCACGCCGATCACGTCATTCAAAAAATCATTCACTGCGCTTCTGAAGTCCGCCAAAGTCGAAACGGATAGCCACGGGCACAAGCGCACAATCTATTCGCTACGTCACACCTATGCGACGTTCCGCTTACAAGAAGGCGTGCATCAGTTCATTCTCGCGCGCAACATGGGAACCAGCACTGCAATGCTCGAAAAACATTATGGTCATACGAGCAATGTGGCTAGCGCGGCGGAGCTAACGAAGGGCGGCAATTTTAAGGGAGACAAAAAGGTGAAGGCGCTGGATTGGTTGTGAGCAAAAATCTACACGCCGGCTAAGAACGCCGGTACTAGCGTGAACCTGATGGAGCGCTTCTACGCCCGACACCTTCCGCTGTCGACTGAGCTGATTAGAAATCTTCAGACGTTCGGAGAAGACTGATAAAAGCCATGGCGATAAGTAATTAATCGAAGTGAAAAGACCATTCCCAAAACAATTAAATACCTTTGATTGCTTCAGAAAATTCATCCAAATCCAAAATCATGACAATTAAAATCTATTAGCAATTTTCTCCACAGGGAGCTGGATGTCAAACATAGATTGAATTGAAGACCGGTGGCTAACATAAAGCAATACTTCGATGGAACGATCATCAATAATTTTGGATAAGATATTTTTTTCAGATTTTTCATCAACTCCCGACAACGCCTCATCCATTAATAAGATTTTCGGTCTTTGAGCGAGGGTCGCCAAGAGATTAAGTCGTTGACGCTCACCATAAGATAATGGTGAACCCGTCGCGCTAATTTCTTTTCCCAAGACAGCTTTGAGATAATCTTTAGGGAATAGCTTAAAGTAAGAATTACATGCCTCTAGCAACTCAGCGTCAACCAGAAATCTCTCAATTGGCTTCCCAGGCTCGAAGAAGGGCTGCTCAGAAAGATAATAAATTCCAAGGTCATTTGCTACTGACGCAGCTTCAGAGACATCAATACCGTCGCAGCTTATTTTACTGGGGTAAAAGCCAATCAACTTAAGTAGGAGGGTAGTCTTTCCAGAGCCAGAAGGTCCAGAGATTAGAATACGTTTGGATGAATAATTGGAAAATTCAGTGACAAAAACCCGATGATAAAATTCAGCAAATTCAGGTGAAGACATCTTGGACGAAGACTTATAATGATCGAGCATGAGGGATTTCCTCAGTGCTATGTAATTTTTATATTCTGGCACAAATGAACAAATACGAGATATTGGTGCCATCATTAGCCCTGAGTAGAAAACAAAAGCAACGAAAGTAGTTTTCGGTAATGAATGAACTTCAATGAGAAGAAAGTAGCCAGCGCAGATATAAGTCCCAAGAAAAAATGTAACAAACGCAAAATAAATACTTTCCGCCTGGGCAACCTTCCTCCTCGAAATAGCGACGATTCTGATGTCGTCTAACCTTCCAAGTCTCCAAATTTTTCTTATTCCAGAGAATAAAATCGCAACAGCTTTTGATTTATCTAGCTCCAATTTTGCAAGGAAGCGTGAGTCCATCGCGATGCGATCCTTGGCAAGTTTCTCATAAAAAAAACTGAACAGCAAAGTCCCGGCAATAAGAATGAATATTTCCAAAGTAATTAGGAACATAAGCTGTTCCGAAAGCTGGTTGCTTATACCAATTGAGATACAAAGAGTGAAAGCAGCAGAGATAGTGGGAACTAAAGATACCCTAACGAAATCTTCTATTCCTTCAGAGCAGGTCTTCATTCTAGAGACAAAGGAGGAAATAATCTGCTTGGTCTGCCCCCTGAAAAGTGATCCTCCCTGAAGTATGGCTTTTGAGCCTGATGGAGGACTGCGGAATGCCCAGGAAGAGACACAAGGCGGAAGAGATCGTCACGAAGCTCCGGCAAGTT
>Ga0315899_10001595_pt1 | contig 25826 bp, 27 predicted proteins | sample LakEriMetagenome_2_FD_203518 | JGI IMG/M metagenome (GOLD analysis project Ga0315899, IMG submission 203518) | Freshwater fungal communities from buoy surface, Lake Erie, Ohio, United States - Buoy 4 MA112 | ecosystem: Environmental > Aquatic > Freshwater > Lake | place: USA: Lake Erie, Ohio... | reverse complement strand
AAATCTAGACTGGTAAATAAGCTTAGAAATCAAATGATTCATATTGAGTTCTTATTTTTTAAGCGTGTTGTTGAATGTTTTATGACGTTTTGCGCACAGCCACTGTTTTTCAATGGAGGTTGTGCGCTGTTAGCAGCTGACTATTTTTGTAAATGGATTATTTGTCGTCATAATGAAAGCGACATTGAATAATAGTGCATTTCTGATCTATTCTTTTTGTGCCACTAATTTTATAAACTAATCTATGTTCACCAGTAATTCTTCGCGACCAGAATCCTTTTAATCCGAACTTTAGTGGCTCTGGTTTTCCAATTCCTTTAAAAGGATCTTTATTTATTGCATTAATAAGTTCCTTGATCTTAAGAACAATATTTTCATCATATTCAATCCAGAACGAAAAATCTTCCCAAGCAATCTCTGTAAATTCAATATTCATGAAGCTAACTATTTAGTTATTACGTATTAAACTTGACCGTCTTGCCTTCTGTTATTTGGCTAATCGATTTTTGGAGTCTAGTCTGGTTGGCTTCAGTTGATAAAAGGTGTTCTGTTTCTTTAAGGGAATTATATTCCTGAATTGACATTATCACTATTGCTTCTTCTTCATTGTTTCTTGGAACTATAATTACTTCCATCGATTTTGAAACATAATCGAAGTATTCTTTCATTCCTTTTCTCAATGTTGAGATTGATATCGCTTTCATGTTCATTAGATTTAATGCAAATGTACAAGGAAGTGTACAATAAAACGTACATTTTCCCAAAATCTTTTTTGACTAACGAAATGATAAGGTTTGCTGCTAACGGTTTGGGTCTTGGAGAATGTAGGGTGTAAAAACCACTGCCGTTCGCCTTGCACTAAATTAGTTAAAAATAAGAAAGTTGCACCTTGCACTGTGACCCTTCTTTTGCCAAGCCCCTGTTAGCAGAAGTGCAGTTACTTATATGCAATTGGCATAAACATTATAAATGTTTGCAAATTGAAAACTTTAGCTGTACATTTGCTTTGTGAAAGTCCTGGTAAAGAAGACGATTTTATATTATACCAAGAAATACCCAATGGCTGAAACACAGCTTTTGGTTTGGTTTAATGAGTTTTCCAAGCATGAATTCGGCAATTTTAATGAGCTGAAAAAAATGTACGGCAATGCTAGTGTGGTGAACAATAACAGGGTGGTTTTTAACGTCAAGGGCAATGACTTTAGACTTGTGGTCTCGATCAATTTTGCCCAGACGGCATGTTACGTTATTTGGTTTGGAACTCACAAGGAATACGATAAGATTAATGTTGAATCGGTAAAATTTGACACAACAATTTTAAACGCATAGCGATGATCTGGAAAGTATTAAAAACAGAAGCTGACTACAATAAGGCGGCTATCAGAATGATGGAAATATTTCACGCCGAACCGGGAACTCCGGAAAGTGATGAGTTAGATTTATTGATTGTCCTGGTAAAAGATTACGACGACAAACACTACGAATTACCTGAACTCGATGCTCTCGAAGTCATTAAATACAAAATGGGCGAAATGGGACTCAAGGCAAAAGATTTGGAACCCATTATCGGCAGCAAAGGGCACGTTTCGGCAATTTTATCTGGAAAGCGAGAAATTACGCTTAAAATGGCGCAAAAGCTGAAAAACTATTTCAGCATTCCGGCTGAAGTGTTTTTACATCGAGCTTAATAACAGGCTGCAATATCTAAGCTGTATCCGTTTAGATTTCGTGGGCACGATCGTCCCGGTGAGTACGATCTTCGTGGCATTGCTGGTAACGTTTTGCCGCTTGGCGTAGTGGCGGTTTTTTAGTACAAAAGTTTAATCGAAGAACTACACTTGAACCTACCACAAAACTGTCATATGAAGCACTGAACCCTCCATTACGCTAAACCGCTGTTAGCAGTAGTTATTTTTTGTGAAAAGTTAATTCCCAATAAGAAATTTTATCAAAATTGCCTTTGGGGTAATTGATTGAATTATTGGCTTTTAGACTTATCATTTTATCTGTTATTAGATTAGAAAATTCGATCATACTTAATTTTAAATCAGAAACTTCAAAGTCTTGTTTGTCTCTAAATGATATGATAACCTGATCAATAGAATCAAGTTTCTCTAATTCAATCTTGACTTCAAGTTGATAAAAAAGACGATTATCTTCATATTTAAGTTTTAGTTTTCCTATTGCGCCGGTTGACATATTTTTATCGTTACTAAGGTTTTTAAGTATCGCCTTCTGCTTAAAAAAAGTACTTTCATTGTTTACTTGAAATTGTTGCATTGCTGTTCCGCTAAGTTGAAATACAAACCCTAATATTAGAAATATCATTGCAGTTTTAGACCATCGTTTATGTTTACGTTCGTCCTTTTCACTCATTCCGTTATCCATTATTAGATGTTGCCAAAGATTGTCTGGAAGTATGCCGTAACGGTATAATAAAATAACTCCAATTAGGTCGAGAATTAGTCCAATAACATTTAACACCATAATTTCTATTTTTAAGTTTTTGAATATAATTACCGCTAACTCCTTTATACCCGTAACAAACTTTCCCTTATCCACCCAATTACAGCGGTATTTGCGAAATTTTGTTTCGTTTTAAGTATAGTTCAATATACCGTTTTTATTCCTATAAATCATCGAAGGGACTTTTAATTTGTTGTAAGCTTTTTGTGCTAACATGAGTGTATATTTCGGTTGTTTTGCTGCTATTGTGTCCCAATAACTCTTGTATATAGCGCAAATCGGTACCGCTTTCTAATAAATGAGTGGCATAGCTATGTCTGAGCCAGTGCAAGGTGACTGGTTTTGTAATACCGACTTTTTTTATTGCTTGTTTTAATATTAGTTGTAAGCTTCGGGCATCATAAGGCATACCGGTTGTTTGTCCCTCAAATAAATAGATTTGTGGTTTGTACATTTTATAATATTCCCGGAGCATTTCTAATATTTTGGGACTCAAGGGTACAATCCTGTCTTTTTTACCTTTTGCATTTTTTAGTAGCACAATGTTTCTTTTTGAATCTATGTGAACAGGTTTTAGAGCCAATAATTCGCCACAGCGTAACCCACAACTGTAGATCAGTGAAAGCATTGTTTTGTGTTTTAGATTTCTATGTGCTTCTAAAATAGCTTTTACTTCTTCCTTGCTTAACACGTTAGGCAATACCTTTTCGCGTTTTGGTCTGTGTATTTTAGCTATTTCAATGGTGGAGTCTTTTATAATTCTAAAAAATAATTTAATGGCATTCACTACTTGGTTTTGGTAGGACGAAGAAAGATTGTTTTTTAAAATGTATTCGTTGTTATATCCTATAACATCCTCATTATTGATGTCTTTAATTGCTTTTGCATTACAAAAAATCAAAAATGATTTTAAAGCTTCGCTATAAGTTTTAAGTGTGCTTTCGCTGTAGCGTTTTGATCGTAGCCAATGCTTAAATTTTTCTATTTGAGCAATTCCTTCTTCAGATAGTAGGTTATTGGAGCTAGGGGCTATTTTAAAGCGCTTTCTATTTTCTTCAGTATCTGGGAGATGCCAAACTTTGTTTTGCTGACTCCATTGGGCGCCTTCAATTGTTTTTATTCGGCTAATTAGGTCTTTGCTATTTTCAAAATATACCGCAATTCTATCAACGCTATTATGCTTGATCTGCTTGGCTTGCCATTTTTTAGTATTCATTGTTTTTCAATTTTTTTCACTAGGAGTATTTCATTATCAGCTAAGAATAGGAAACCGTATTCATAACAGAAAAAATAGGTGTTCCCATTTTGGGTTTGGTGTAGATGGGTATGGTAATCGGGGTTAAAACCATGTTTGAGCAAATCATCTTTTTTGATGATGACTTTTTGTTCCAGACAAATTTTGGATAGGATGGCATGGTTTTTCCGGAGGATTGAATTTACAGGCCGCATACTTGAGTAAATTCCGGCTTTCATTCGGTTATTGAAATTACTGCGACATTGATCATCGCAGAATTTTTTATCACTACGACCGCGTAGGGTCGCTCCGCAATCTGAACATTCACGTTTCATGGGCTGTTGAATTATGAAATCAATGTACCAGCAAAACAGTAAAATCGATTATAAACGTATATATCTGTTTAGTGTACGGTAGATTAAGGAGTTTGTCCTCAACTTTATTCTGTTCTTGCCGGGTGGCAGGTATATTTAATCATAATAAATTGAGAAATGAGCAATTTAAGAAACAGTGTGCGTCTGATGGGATTTTTAGGAAATGATCCGGAAGTAAAATCCATCGGCGAGAAAAAGAAAGTGGCCAGGGTATCTATCGCCACAAACGACTCTTATAAAAACGATAAGGGAGAAAAAATTGAGGAAACGCAATGGCATAATCTGGTATTGTGGGATCGGCTAGCTAATCTGGCAGAAAGCTATTTGCACAAAGGTTCGGAAGTTAGCATAGAAGGTAAACTCAGCAGCCGTTCTTACACGGACAAGGAAGGTACCAAGCGTTATATTACCGAGGTTGTTGTGCATGATGTGCAGATGTTGGGGAAAAAGGGAGCTACAGCTGACGAGTAGATGCCTCCTGCGCTGGGATGATAGTATGGTAGGAATGACATTATGTTCGGGATGACAGCAATGGCGGTATTATGGATGTCTTTCTACTACCTGTTGAGTCAAATGATGCTAAATTTATCCTTCTGCGTAAGGATCTAGGGGCCATTGAGGCCTGTATAGTATTAGGGTATTCGTCATCCGGTTAATTCGGAAAATGAACTGCTGGGTAAAAAAGTCGGGAGCGGGGGATTGGGGCTCTTGCTTCTGGCTTCCAGCTTTTAGTTTTCTGCTTTTAGCTTTCTGCTTTTAGCTTTTAGCTTTCTGCTTTGAGCTTTAAGCTTTGAGCTTTCAACTTTCTGCTTTTAGCTTTCAGCTTTCAGCTTTCAGCTTTTAGCTTTCTGCTTTGAGCTTCAATCAAAATCCCCCCTTTCATAAACCCCTGGCCTTGCATGGTCACCTTCTTTGAAGCTTAAATTCACTTTGCTTATTCCCTTTAGTTCGGTCAGCGAAAAAGTAAGCTCAGCGAGGTAAGCACGAGCTCCTAACGTGCCAGATTCACGGGTAAGATAATCGGCCTCCTCAATTTTAAGGAAAATGATATCGCCTTCCTGCTTAATCCATTCCAGCTTAATTTGAGGGTATTTGTAATTCAAAGCATCAATTAGATCAAGATAATTCAAATTAGTCATGTTAGCAGCAGGATTTCGATTGATTTCCATCATGCGCGTACTGTCATTGAGGCTTGCTTCCCAGGGAACTACAAGTGTTTTGCCTTGGTCGGCTTTTGCTGCAGAATCTACAGCCATTGCTTCCACTGATTTTTTTGATGAATCGCTCTGGCAGGATGTTAACAACAACACTACAATGAATGAGATATAAATTTCTGTTTTCATTTTCGGTAATTTAAGGTGTGCTATGTGCTACAGGTATGATCTTTCCGTTAAAAAATTTATGCCCGCTCAAGGCAAAATCTGCAATGTATTTACCCATTTCGAAGGCCATCACAGGCGACTGATAATCAGGGAATGCTTTTTCTAGCATTTCGGTTTGTACAGAGCCTAGCGCCAGACAGTTGACTGCAATCTCTTGTTCAGCAAGTTCTGCAGCAAGACATTCGGTAAGCGTGTGTAAGGCGGCTTTACTTGCCGAATAGGCTGATAGGCCTGAGAATTTTTGACTTCCCTGAAATCCGCCCATACTACCGATGTTTACAATATGACTTTTTTTAGTCATCAGCGGCACAATACTTTGTATCATGTTAACATGCCCCAAGAGGTTGTTCTGCAACATTTCTACAAAATCATGCTGGGAAAGCTCCATAAAAGGCTTATTAATAAGTGATCCCGCATTATTAATCAAGACATCTACAGATCCCATCTTCTCTTTAACGAAAGGAATCAGGGCATTTTCATAATCATCATACACTAAATCAAATTTAGCAGTGTAAAGCATACAGCCGGGGTTCAGGGCTAAAGCAATCTCCTGTAATTTGTATAATTTATCTTCTGATCTTGCCAACGCAATTACTTTGTGATTGCCACTTCCTATTAGTTCGAGAACAGCCTCAAATCCTACACCACTACTGGCACCGCTAATAATAATATTCATACATTTTTTTTAGTTAATACCCGACATCTTATGAGCTTTACTGATAAGATAAAAGCCATTTTGGATGAGTTTTTTTAGTTCTGGTTCATTAGAAGCTTTCATCTCCAAATGTATCCTGATTTCCTGAGCTAAATTCCTAAATATACTTTCAAGTTCTAATATCTCTAAAATTTCCATAGCACAGAGCCAGTCATCCCGGAAATCTTTTTTTAAGGTTGTCCATATAGCTGTTAAACGATCGAATTCCTGTTGTGTTTCACGGCAAAAACGTACTTGGCTGAACAAGTCGTGGTAGCGCTTTTGATGTTCCGTGTATTCCGGTTGAAAAGTTGCAGTTTTGGCTTTAGGTTGAATTTCTTCAAAAGCATCTTTATCTGCTGCTCCACTGTAAACCGAAACAATTTTCTCTCCAACGGCCATGTCGTATACTCCCCAGGATGGTTCGAAATAAACATGTTGCTGTTCATCTTTTAATGTACAGTCAGTAAAACTGATCATAATCAGTTTAGAATTACGTTTCAATGTTGAACTGACTATGCCTTTCAGATTTAAACCTCCAATGAAGTTTAACTCAGTCCACTTTCCACAAACAATCCCCAATTTTTCAAGTTCCTCTTCGTTTGCATCCTCAAGAGCCTTGTCAAAGTTTTTTAAACGACCTACAGGAGAAGAGAAACCATCGCTGTGCGTTGATTTGCCATGAGCTTCGAGTTGCTTATGCTCAAAAGATAAGGCGGTGCTTCCACTTGTTTTCAGGAACAATAATTCATCATTTTTATCCATGCGCAGATCAGAAAAAATTCCACTGACCTGCAATCCCGAGCTGTAAACTGCTGTACAGGTATTTTTGCAGTCAATAGCTTTTAAGATGCTCTCGGATCCACCTTTTCTGAAGGCCATCGTATTTGCAAAATGCTCCAGAACCTCTGTCAGATATTTGAAATCGGGCGTTACAAATAATTGAGGCTGTGGTTTAGTCATATCAAACGGGAAATTGATAGCATCTGCGGTGTACCGGTATTTTTTAACTGAAGGATCCATGCAGCTCTTACTCTCTCCAATAGAAGAGAGGAGTCTGGCTCCATAGATTTTGGGATTCTCGAGACTTCCAATCATACCGTATTCTACTGTCCACCAATGTAGCCTACTCAGTAATGCCATTTCTGAAGGTTCCCCGAGGTTTTTCTGACAAAACAAGACTCGCTTTTCGGCATTTTTCAAAGTCAATGGTTCAGGCGCGGGCATTTCTTTTAAAATAGACAGCTCCCGGATCGCTTCATACAGTTCAAAATCTTTGGAGGAATACATTGCTTTTGCACCAATCGAACCCAAATAGCTCAGGTATTGGTGATAATCGGGATCGGCTATGATTGAAGCATGTCCGGCCGATTCATGGATAATATCCGGACCTGGTGTGTATTCAATATGATGTAACTGCCTGATATTAAAAGAAATAACCAATACTTTGCAGGATTGATATTCCATAAAAGCAGCCGGTGGAATGAAGCCATCTACCGTTACAGCACCCCATCCAATCTTTTGGAGTGCATCATTCATTTCCTGAAGGTCAGGTATTTTCTCAATGCTCAATCCGGCTGCTTTAAGTCCGGGTATATAGGGATAGTAGGCAATATCCTTTAAAAAATGATAATTCTGATGCATAACGAAGCGCCATACTGCTTGGTCAACAGCTGTGTAGTGCTCGTAGTGTTGTTCAACAATAAATTGCTTCAGATGCTCAGGTAGTTTTTTTACCTGAGGATTATTAAAATCATTGAAGTTACTCATCATTGCTTAGGGGGGCAAATGTTTTAAAGTTATCAATTTTTTTGAAGCCTTCTTCCACTCATAGCTTGATTTTTGTAAGAATGAACAGGGTATTTTTGTACTTTTGCTTTGATAATGAGAACAAAAAAGCGAATTCTGATTACGGGTGCTGCGGGTTTTATTGGAAGTAATCTGATTAACAGATTGCTGCAAAGCGGTATTTATCAGCTTGTGGGATTGGATAATTTCGATAATTTCTACAGCAGGCAACAGAAAGAAAAGAATTTAGCTCCATTTATTTCTCATCCTGATTTTCATTTTTTTGAGGGCGATATCTGCAATATGGATGATCTGCTGGCTTTAGGTGATTTTGATGTGATTATCCATCTTGCCGCTAAAGCAGGAGTGAGGCCAAGTATCCTGAACCCGATTTTATATCAGCAGGTGAATGTTGACGGTACTCAAAATCTACTGGAGTTTGCCCGACAAAAGAACATCAAGCAATTTGTGTTTGCTTCATCAAGTAGCGTTTATGGTATCAATGAGAATATTCCATGGAACGAGGATGAAAAGCTGAAACCCATCAGTCCATATGCTTCAACTAAATTATCCTGTGAAATGCTGGGCCATGTGTACAGTCATTTATATGGAATCCGTTTTCTAGCGCTTCGTTTTTTCACAGTTTATGGTCCGGCACAACGACCAGATTTGGCTATTCATAAATTTTTTAAAGCTATTTCTGAAGGTAATCCAATTCCTGTGTTTGGGGATGGCTCAAGCAGCAGGGATTATACTTTTGTTGAAGACACGATACAGGGAATTGAGGCTGCCATAACCTATGATCAGTCTGATTTTGAGATTATTAATCTTGGAAATCATCAGACGGTAACCTTGTCTGAACTGATTACCGCCATTGAAAAGATCAGCGGAAAAAAGGCCATGATTGATCGTCAACCTGAACAGGCTGGTGATGTTCCAAAAACCTATGCAGATATTAGCAAGGCAAAGAGATTGTTGAACTATCAGCCTGATACAAGTCTTGAAAAGGGTTTAATCTCATTCTATGAATGGTATCTCACAAATCAAATAAAGTGATCAGCCCGACTTAATAGGCCAAAGCCAGAAAGAATAACTAGGTATGAAATCTCCCATCTAATATCTCAAATCTCCCATCTCCCTTCTCAATCTCCTAGTTGAAATCAATTTTATTCACACCAATTTTCTGAGGATTGAATACGAAATAGATTCCACTGAACGAGAGTAATGCAGATATGCAATAGAATAAAAGGCTAATAATGACCGCCAGATGCTGATCCATTTCAAAATATTGAGCACCATAAACAAATACCAATTCCCTTGCACCTAGTCCGCCAACAGTAAATGGAAAAATAGCCACCAGTGAGGATACCAGGAACATAAACAGGTATGGTGAGAATTTTCCTTCAAAATTCAAGGCGTACAAGATTAGGATAACTGAGATAACCTGCATGGATTGTACCATTAGCGCTTTTATATGCGACAGCACAAAATACGTACTGTAATCACCAAAAAATTTTCTCATGATCACATAGTAGGCAATCGTTCCAATTGCTACCACCAGTACTGGAACCCAGTTTGGGACACCCAGGTAAGGGATAAATATGACCAATGTTGCATTAATTAGTCCCAGTGCCCATAGCCCACTTAGTCTGTCGAAAAATATTGCCTGAAGTAATCTTCGTCCTTTGATCTCGAATTTTTTCCTGAGTAGAAATATTTTATAGCCATCTCCTCCAATCCCTCCGGGAAGAAAAAGGTTGTAGAACATGCCAAGTAAATAGATTTTGAAGTTGTAGGTTTCCGAAATCTTCAGTCCGATGCCCTTAAAAAATGTATTCAAACGTGATGAAGAGATCAACTGGGAAATGACAAACGCAATAAAAGCTAAAAATAAAAATATAGGGTTAGATTTCTCAAAGGCATCTTTAAGATCGTTGAATTCAACTTTTCTTGACACCAGATATAAAGAAAGCCCCGTTATTGAAATTTTTAACAGGGTCTTAAGGATGTTCCAGATCTTCTTTTTTTCCATTGAAAATTCGTCTTACCTGGTATGTTTTTCTGTTGGTGCCTTCAAAATAGGTGCGCACATTAATTTCTGCTAAAATACCGAATGTAATCAGTTGAATACCACCCAATAAAAAAATCAGGCCTAAAATCAGAATGGGTTTACCCCAAATATCCTGACCCATCAGTTTCAGAACAAGGAGATAGGTATTAATTAAAATTCCGAGTCCCAGTGAAATGAATCCTAAGCTACCAAATAGGTGCATTGGTTTTTGAATGTATTTCCGAAAGAAGACCATTGTAATCAAGTCGGCCATCACTTTGAAAGTACGATTGAGCCCGTATTTGGATGTTCCATGAATGCGTGCATGATGCTTCACATCAACCTGTGTGATGCTTGCTCCCTGTAATTTGGCAAGCACAGGAATAAAACGGTGTAATTCCCCATAAATACCTAAATCTTCGGCAATTTCGCGCTTGAATACCTTTAAGGTACAACCATAATCCTTGATGTAAACCCCTGTCATTCTGCGGATTATCGCATTAGCAATTTTGGAGGGAATCTTACGCAGAAAAACTCCATCCTGCCGGTTTGCTCTATTTCCTGCAACAACATCCCAGTCTTCATCTTTCATTTTTTGAAGCATAAAGGGGATGTCAGTGGGGTCATTTTGAAGATCACCATCAATTAAAGCAATATAAATTCCTTCCGAATGATCAATGCCAGCTGTCATGGCAGTGCTTTGTCCGTAGTTTTTTCTTAATTCAATTAGTTTGATCCGGTCATCTGCATGCTTCCGAATTTGTTTTTGAGTTCCATCATTTGAGCCATCATCAACAAAAATCACTTCGTAATCAATTTCGTTCAATGCATTTTGTAGTGCACCAATTAGCGGTACGATATTATCATGTTCGTTTAGAACGGTGATTACAACAGATAGTTCTCTCATTTTACCTGGTAGAGTTTGAGGTTTCGGTATGTTTTTATCAATGTTGCTTTTTGATTGTCCAAATCCCTGTCAAAGGTAAAATAATAACCTGGCTTACTAAGCGATTCAGTAAATTTCACCTGCTGCATCCGGCTGCGCTGAATGTAAAATATAAGTTTGTGATGATATGGAATATCCAGCTCTTTGGGATGATACTGATAGAGGTAAAATTCCTGATTTTTGGAAATATCCCCCATTTCAATCGCAGCATTGATGAATTGACGATCATCTAGGCGTTCAAACCGTTGCGGAATTACAAACCAGCTGAATGCAAATCTGACTACGATCAATAGGGCGATGAATGCGAATATTTTTTCACTTTTTAATCTGTAAATGCTGTAAGTTATCAATGCTCCGGCACTAGTTAATCCAAGCACCTTGGGTAGGAGTAAGGGAACATAATTCTGAAGATCGAAAAATAGAGCCCCCGGAATGCTTAATGTTACAATTACTGCCAGCAACAGAATTATTTTGTTAAAAATGACATTAAGTACAGGTAATTTTTCGCGAAAGCTAAAATAAGCATGGCTCCAGATAATGAATAGAAGCGGGTAAAGCATTAACAAATATCTGGGTCTGGTTTGTGGCGATAACCAATAAACCCAAATGTTTGCAAGGAAAACGATGGTTATAAACGTTAAAAAGGGATTGTTCTTGATTGAGCTCAAAAAGTTCTTGTGGAAACAAAAAAGTAATAGCAGACTGGCTGGAAATAGATGCCCGATTTGTTCAAATGGGAATCGTATGATATGTAATAAGCTTTCTTTCAGGCCAAATTCTGAAGCTGTTCTCTGACTGCTCTGATCCCAGATGGTACTAAAATATCCTTTAAGATCAGGATTGTACTGATAATAATTCCAGAAATAAGCCGCAATAATCAATACACAAATCAGTCCGCTGAAAATATGCTGCCAACTCCAAAGTTTTTTAAAATTCTTGGTATAGGCAAGTAGTGATATCAGCGTAAAACCCTGAAAAACAATGGATGGAAGTCCTTTGCTTAGGAAAGTAACTGCGGTAATGAGATAAGAAATAAAGAACAGTAAAAACCAATTCTTTTTTTGGTGATAATAAAAAATCAGCATAAATGAGCTGAAGGTTAGCCATGAGTAGAAAATATCAATATGGCCAAGCATAGAATCGTATATCAACATTCTGCCATTCACCAGAAATAGAATTCCACTGATTGCTGCTATTCTTTTATCCTTGAGAAAGGTAGCGACTGAGAAGTAGATTGTGATTGCGAACAAAAACATCGGAATGATTGCAGGCAGACGGGTAGTAAATTCAGAATAATTACCACTCAGCTGATAAATTCCGGCAAGAATCCAGTTATAGAGGGGAGGTTTATTATAATAATATTCTGCCCCTATTGTAGGTAATGCATAATTTTTACTGAGAATCATTTCGAGCGCAACATTTGCACGGGTAGGTTCATCAGCAAATAATGCTAAAAGTCCGAGATTTATAAAAAAGGCAGGTATGGAAAGTAAGATCAGGAATAAGAATACTTTTCCTGGATGTTTAAGCAGGAAATCTTCCAGTTTTTGCATCATACCACACAAAGATATAAAAGCAAAAGGGAGAATTGATTGCTCAAATCTCCCTTTTTATTTTGTGCTAACTTAAATACTTGCCTGCACTGTATTTCTTGTTGAAATGAAGTTCGATACAGCGATATTTTGATTCAGGAAATTAGAATAATATTTTTCTGCCGGACCATTAATAAACATACAGGTCTGACCTTTGATTGCATTAATGATAGTTTTTGTTAAATCTGTAGGTAAGGCAGGGCAACCGTGGCTTCTGCCTAAACGTCCGTGAGTTTTTACAAAAGACTCACTCACGTAATCAGCTCCATGCACTACAACCGCTCGTGACATTGCATTGGTGTTGAAACCTTTATCTACTCCTTCAAGACGCATGGAAAGTCCGTGTTTGCCCTGGTAAGTATCACTGGTTACATAAAACCCAAGGCTGCTTTGGTGCGAATTGGGCTGGTTGGAGAAATTTGTTGCCATATCCATTCCGCTGCCTTGGCCATGAGCCACAAGCGTATGAAATAAAAGCTTGTTATTTAGTAGATCTACGATCCATAATCTTTTCTGACTGCTTTTTTTACTGAAATCGATGATGGTTATTACCGCTTTTTGTGCAGAAAGTAATTGGGTTTTCTTGAGATTATAATAGCCGATTAAAGCTTTTTTGAATACTTCCTGATCTAATCCGTTTTCAGCTAATTCTGCTTGTTCATAAACAGCATTTACATGCTGTACAAATAGTTCGTTACTTGAATTGTTGCTGCTTACAACAGGTTTTGATGTTTCGGCACTATGCTTACTAATTGAATTAAAAAATTTCAAGTGCGAATGACTTGCTGAAACCCAACTAATTGCAGGTATTGTGGTGATTAATAATAAAGCGAAAATTGACGGTAAAGAATGTTTCTTCATAAATTTCTCTGGTTAAAGACTTTAAACGTGTTTCTTAATGATTAATTGTTTAAAATTTTATGGAGTAAACTAATGCAATAGGCGTTTGAATTAAGAAATGCAAATATACGGTTTGTCTGATGCTTTATTGTCACAGCAAAGTAGAAAGCTATTTGCTGAAAATGAGGGCTTTAGGGTTGGGGGCCTCGCTCTAGCCCTCTCCAAAGGAGAGGGAGGTAAGGTGCCTGGGAAATCCTCTAATCCTAATCCTATCTTAACGTGAACTCGACATAATATTGGAAACCACATGCCAGCCTGCCGGCAGGCAGGGAAACATAGAATAATATAGCCGTCAATCTTTATTTTAGACATAGATGGCCTTGAAGCTTTGCTTCAATCTATGTGATTTACAATCTATGTTTCCTTTAAAGCATAATATTAGTCAATCTATGTGGTTAGATATTTATATATCGAATGCACGTTATCTTAATAAATTCTTCCAGCTCACTAGATCAGAAATGATCTTCTCTAACTGATCTGCATGCACACGTTCCTGTTCCATGCTGTCGCGATGACGAATGGTGACCGTATTATCTTCTAGCGTTTGATGATCTACGGTAATGCAAACTGGAGTTCCAATTGCATCCTGCCTGCGATATCTTTTTCCGATGGAATCTTTTTCATCATACTGCAAGTTGAAATCTAGTTTGAGAAGGTCCATGATCTCACGTGCTTTTTCTGGTAAACCGTCCTTTTTTGTTAATGGGAATATGGCTGCTTTTACAGGTGCAAGACAAGGGTGCAGGTGTAAAACAGTACGTGAATCCTGCTTCTCATCATTACTCAGATCCTGTTCCTCGTATGCATTACAGAGAGTTAAAAGGAATAAGCGGTCTAATCCAATGGATGTTTCAATCACATAAGGAACATAATTTTTATTCTCGGCGGTATCAAAATACTGAAGTTTTTTCCCGGAGAAATTCTCATGCTGACTAAGATCGAAATCTGTACGGCTATGAATTCCTTCTACTTCTTTAAATCCAAATGGAAACTCAAATTCAATATCAACTGCTGCATTGGCATAATGTGCCAGTTTGGTATGGTCGTGATAACGATATTTTTCAGCCGGAGTGCCCAAAGCAAGATGCCATTTTAAACGGGCATCTTTCCAATGATTGTACCATTCCATTTCTGTTCCGGGTTTCACAAAAAACTGCATTTCCATCTGTTCAAACTCCCGCATACGCATGATGAACTGTCTGGCAATGACTTCATTACGAAAGGCTTTTCCTATTTGTGCGATTCCGAAAGGTATCCTCATTCTACCTGATTTCTGAACGTTCAGGAAGTTTACAAAAATTCCCTGTGCAGTTTCAGGACGCAGATATACCTCATCAGATCCTTCGGCCATTGCACCCATCTGGGTAGAAAACATGAGGTTAAATTGTCTCACTTCTGTCCAGTTGCGGGTTCCTGAAACCGGACAAACGATTTCATGTTCTTCAATCAGTTCCTTTAATCGCGGCAGATTATCGGCAGATAAAGCGGCTTCCATATCCGTTTGCAGCTTATCCGCTTTTTCAATTTTACCATCTTTAATGTATCTGACAATCTTATCTTCCAATAAATTATCGGCACGATAACGTTTTTTTGAATCTTTATTATCAATCATTGGGTCAGCAAAGCCATCCACATGCCCGCTCGCTTTCCATACTTTGGGATGCATAAATATAGCAGAGTCAATTCCTACGATGTTCTCGTTCAATTGAACCATGCTCTTCCACCAGTATGTTTTCAGGTTGTTCTTTAGCTCAGATCCGAGCTGTCCGTAATCATATACCGCACTTAAGCCGTCATATATCTCGCTCGACTGGAATACAAAACCATATTCCTTGGTATGCGATACCACATTTTTAAAAAGTTCGTCTGTGTTTTTGCTCATAACCTTGCAAAGATAGTATTGAAAATTAATTTTCCTCTCTATACTGCGTTTTAAGTAAAACGTTAAAAGAATAGGTCTATTCAAATACAAGAAGGATGTTTTTAGAGATTGATTTGTACAGTAAGCTAAAAATTGAAGCAGTATTTCATTTGCTAATTATCTAATTATCTAATTTGCTAATTCTAATTGTTCTAAATACTAAATTTGATCCATGAGTATCGTTGTAGACAAGCTAAGTAAAACTTACGGAACACAGAATGCAATTGACGGAATCTCTTTTCAGGCTTCCCCGGGAAGTGTTGTCGGTTTTTTAGGGCCAAATGGTGCCGGAAAATCCACAACAATGAAAATTTTAACCTGTTATATTCCACAAAGCGCTGGAACAGCATCTGTTTGCGGAATGGATATAACTACCCATTCTATGGAAGTACGCCGTAATATTGGCTACCTTCCAGAGCATAATCCGCTTTATCTTGAAATGTATGTTCGTGAAGCTCTTGCTTTTGTAGGTTCAGTTTACACTCATGGGAATCCCAAAAAACGTATAAATGAGGTTATTGAACTCTGTGGATTAGGGGATGAGCAAAATAAGAAGATAAGTACCCTGTCTAAGGGTTACCGGCAGCGTTTGGGGCTTGCTCAGGCTATTTTTTCAGATCCTGCTGTCCTGATTCTTGATGAGCCAACTTCCGGCCTCGACCCTAATCAGGTAATTGGTATCCGGAATTTGATCACTGAACTTGGTAAAACGAAAACAGTGATACTATCAACTCATATTATGCAGGAAGTAGAGGCTGTTTGTGAACAGGTTATTATCATCAACAAAGGTAAAATAGTTGCTGATGATAAGCTGAACAACCTGAAATTAACTCATCAGAGTAAAAGTCTGGAGGATATATTTATTAAATTAACCAGTTCTACCGTTCATTGAGCTTTTTTAAAATTGATCTAGTAAAATTATATCGCGTGTTAAGTATTCTGAATAAAGAAATAATTGGATTTTTCAGCTCATTGGCTGCCTATATTTCTATGGCCGTGTTTCTGCTGGTTACCGGTCTTTTTCTTTGGGTTTTCCCTGATTCAAGTATTCTGGATTATGGATATGCAGGTTTGGATAGTTTTTTCAATGTGGTTCCTTACCTGTTTATGTTCCTTATTCCTGCAATTACGATGCGTTCATTAGCAGAAGAACAAAAAGATGGCACATTCGAATTACTGGCCACCCGCCCCTTGAGCGATTGGCAAATAGTGCTAGGTAAATTCCTGGCATCCTTGCTGATTGTAATCCTGACCCTAGTGCCAACTCTTATATATTACATAAGCGTTTATCATTTAGGAATAACTAAAGGTAATATTGATACTGGAGCAGTAATTGGCTCATACCTCGGTTTGATTCTGTTGGGAGGGGTATTCACTTCTATCGGACTCTTTACATCTTCTTTAGGGAAAAATCAAATCATTGCATTTACGCTGTCTGTTTTTCTCTGCTTTCTTAGTTTCTCTGCTTTTGATTCCATAAGTACGCTTATCATATTTCAAAATTTCGAGAATAGCATAAGCGCATTGGGTATTAACCAACATTATCAATCGGTTAGCAGGGGAGTGCTGGATAGCCGTGATTTTATTTACTTTTTAAGTTTTGCCGGTTTGTTTCTTTTATTCACCAAAACAGTGTTAGGAGCAAGAAAATGGTAAATAGACGTAAAAAAGATTTGAATAGTATGATTCTTGCAATTGTAGGTATCATCTTATTAAATGTGCTTTCTTCATTTTTCTTCAGCCGGATAGATTTCACAGCTGAGAAGCGATATACACTTTCTGATATTACCAAAACTATCTTAAAAGGTCTGGATGATGATGTTCAAATTACAGTTTACCTGGAAGGTGATTTTCCGGCAGGATTTAAGCGACTGAGAAATTCTACGGAAGACATTCTCCGGGATTTTAAAACATATTCAAACACAAATCTGAAATTTGATTTTGTTAACCCGCTTTCCGGAGAGCAGAAATCCCAAGAAGAGGCCTATCAGTTATTAATTGAAAAAGGCATTGAGCCTACTAATTTAAGCGTTAAAACGGAGGATGGGATGTCGCAAAAAATCATTTTTCCGGCAGCTTTAATCACCTATAAAGGAAGGCAGATTCCGGTAAAACTGCTGCAATCAAGAGCCGGCGCTAGTCCGGAAGAAGTTCTCAATAATTCAATACAAAATCTGGAATATGCCTTTGCCAGTGCAATCAAAAAGATCAGTAAAAGTGAATCAGGGCGAATTGGTTTTACGGAAGGTCATGGTGAATTAAGCGATCAGCAACTGAGTGATGCCATGAAATCATTGGGAGATTCTTATGAAGTAGGACGAGTTGATTTAAACACAATTCCTTTTGCCGGCCTCGATCAGTTGAAAGTATTGATTATTGCAAAACCGGAAAATCCCTTTACTGAAGCTGAAAAATATAAGATTGATTATTTTTTGATGAAAGGAGGAAGTCTAATTTGGTCGCTAGATCAGGTGAGCGCAGATCTTGACAGCCTTCGCGGTGCTACCGAGCAATTGGCATTTGCTAAAAAGCTTAATCTTGATGATATGCTTTTTAAATATGGAGTTAGGTTGAATTACACTCTTCTTGCAGATATGAATTGTGCACAGATTCCTATAAATGTGGGAGATGTAGGTGGGCAATCTCAGTTAACTTTATTGCCATGGTTATTCTATCCGGTATTTATTCCGGTTTCCACCCATCCTCTGGTTAAGAATTTAGATGGGATACGTTCGGAGTTTCCAGGAACTATTGACCTTATCAAAGTAAAAGGCCTGAATTCGGAAGTAATTCTATCTTCATCTCCTTTTAATCGTTCGTTGGATGTTCCGTTATTGCTTTCGCTTCAAATGGTGGAAGAAGAACCTGATCCCAAGCAGTTTCAGTCTGATTCTAAGCCTGTTGGTGTGCTTATTGAAGGAGTATTTCCATCAAACTTCAAGAACCGGCCTATTCCATCCGGTATTTCAGAGCCGTCAGCTATCCCACAAAATGCCAGTCCGGCGAAAATGATTGTCATTGCCGACGGGGATATCTTTAAAAACCAGATTAATAACACAGATGGCTCTTCTTATCCTTTGGGATTCGATCGTTTTACAAGAGAGCAGTATGCAAATAAGAATTTTCTCCTGAACGCTGCAGATTATTTATACGATGATTCAGGTATTATTACTTTGCGAAACAAGGAAATTAAACTCAGATTGCTCGATCGTGCAAAAATCCGACAGGAAAAAATATTTTGGCAGTTCCTGAACATAGGTTTGCCGCTTATTTTGTTAATAGTTTGCGGTATTTTTCAACATTACTATCGCATCAGCAAGTATACACGTTAATTTATATATTTTTGATGATAAGTTCTGTTAGCTAATCACGATAAATAGCTGAACCCGCTAATTAGGAACTAACAAAAAGCTTTACTATTATTGTTTTTCAGATATTTGAATATGAGATTTATAGTTTCAACCTCTACTTTGTTAAAACAGCTTCTTGCTGTTAATGGAGCATCCAGCAGTAGCACAGTGCTGCCAATTCTGGAAAACTTCCTTTTTGAGATCAATAGCGGTATGTTAACCGTTTCTGCTACCGACCTGCAGACTAGTATGACCACTTCCTTGTCGGTAGAATCTAAAGAGGATGGTAAAGTCGCAATACCCTCAAAGATATTGCTTGAAACTTTAAAAACACTTCCTGATCAGCCCATTTCCTTTTCAGTAGATGATAAAACATTTGCCATTGAAATCAGTGCCGGAGACGGTAAGTATAAACTGAGCGGAGAAAACGGAGAAGACTTTCCAAAAATCCCTGTCGTTGAAAATCCTTCTTCAGTGGTAATGCCTGCATCAGTTTTATCTGAGGCGATCAATAAAACACTTTTTGCAGTTAGTGGAGACGAACTTCGTCCTGCTATGACTGGTGTATATTGCCAGTTAAGTCCGCAGCATATTACCTTTGTTGCCACAGATGCACATAAATTAGTTAGATATCGCAGACTTGATACTAAATCTGAAGCTCCAGCGTCTTTTATTTTACCAAAAAAAGCTTTAACACTACTCAAAGCATCTCTTCCTTCTGATGATGTGAGTGTTGCTGTCGAATACAATAATACCAGTGCATTTTTTAGATTCGGCAATATCAATCTGATTTGCAGATTAATAGATGAACGTTATCCTGATTATGAAGCGGTTATTCCAACAAACAATCCGAATAAACTGATTATCGACAGATCTCTTTTCTTAAACTGTCTGCGTCGCGTGGTTATCTTTGCAAACAAAACAACACACCAGGTACGATTGAAAATATCGGGTAGTGAGTTGAATATTTCATCTGAAGATATCGATTTTGCCAATGAAGCCCATGAACGCCTTTCCTGTCAATATGAAGGAGAAGATATGGAAATTGGTTTTAACGCAAAGTTCCTGATCGAAATGCTCAATAATCTTGGTGGAGAAGAGGTTCTGCTTGAAATGAGCACTCCGAATCGCGCCGGATTATTAATGCCGCAAACCCATGATGAACAGGAAGATGTTTTGATGCTCGTAATGCCTGTGATGCTGAATAACTATGCCTAATTTTAAACAGATCTTTTAGGGTAAATTAATACTCAAAGGTGGTTTTAAAAATTGGTCAGACTTCATTATGCTATGAAATCATCACACTAGTGCAATTATAGTAGAAACCGCCCTGCCTTTATCCTAATTTTGCTATTTTTGTAGAAATACGTAAAGATACATTGGAAATTATACAACAGCTCATCGATTTTATACTTCATATCGATAAGCATCTTATAGAAATTGTTCAGAATTATCAAACCTGGACTTACCTGATACTTTTCCTTATAATTTTTGCAGAAACAGGCTTTGTTGTAACTCCATTTTTGCCTGGTGATTCTTTGTTGTTTGCTGCCGGAGCAATTATTGCTAAACCTGAAAGCGGATTGAACATATTTTTGATGTGTTTATTACTTATCATCGCAGCAATTCTTGGAGATCTTGTTAACTACCACATTGGAAATTATATTGGTCCGAAAGCCTTTAACGGAAAAATCAGATTTCTCAAAAAGGAATACCTGGAGCAGACTCAGGCATTTTATGAGAAACATGGCGGGAAAACCATTATTTATGCCCGATTTATACCAATAATTAGAACATTTGCCCCTTTTGTTGCCGGAATTGGTACCATGAGTTACCTTAAATTTGCAACCTATAATATCACTGGTGGAATTGCATGGGTGGTTTCTTTCCTTTTCATCGGATATTTTTTTGGTGGTTTACCGGTCATTAAAGATAATTTCACCTATGTTATTTTCGGAATTATCATTCTTTCTATTTTACCTCCTGTCATAGAGCTAATTCGCGAGAAACGAAAAAGTAAAGCCTGACACTATTAATGTTTTTTTCTATTCCCTTTCTACCTCAATGAGGCTGATTGTTAGTTGCTTTTACACCCTTTTAAAATTAAATCATTGGAATTTTTAAGTACTATTCTCGATTATATATTAAATATTGACAAACACCTTGTGAAAATTGTGAGTGATTACCGAACCTGGACTTACCTCATTATTTTCATGATTATTTTTGCAGAAACTGGTTTTGTTATCACCCCATTTCTGCCAGGTGATTCACTGCTTTTCGCTATTGGAGCATTAATTGCTAAAGGGGATACCGGACTGAACATATATACTATGGGACTTCTATTAATTGTAGCTGCCATTACTGGAAATACCATCAATTATACCTTAGGAAATTTTCTTGGTTCTAAAGTGTTTAAGCCAGGCAACCGAATACTTAAACTCGAGTATTATGAAAAAACTAAAGAGTATTTTAATAAGAAAGGTGGGAATATGTTAATTTTTAGCAGATTTATGCCTGTTTTCAGAACCCTTGCGCCTTTTGTTGCCGGTGTTGGAAAAATGAAATTTGGGCCATTTACCTATTATAATGTGGTAGGTGGGGTTCTGTGGATCGTCAGCTTCCTTGGGATTGGTTTTGTATTTGGGAATATCCCGTTTATAAAGGATAATTTTACCTATGTGATGCTGGTTATTATTATACTAACTGTTTTACCGGCAGTTATGGCTGCTTTTAAAGCTAGAAATAGCCTGGAAGGTGGAAAGCTTTAATTTTCTGGTCTGCCAATTATTCGCCCCTTTCCAAACGAGTTTTCAGCTTCCTGCCCCTGTAGTTTTTCCTCCTCGCTAAGTTCCTTGGAGGGAAAATCCCTTAATTTAGGCTGCCCTGCATCTACCCAGGCTGAGAACCAATAGCTGCCTGTCATTAATACAGATGCTCTCATTTGATTTTCTACCATTCCTTTTAATTCGCTATGGTAGGCACGGGCATATTCTTTTGAATATTGTCGTTCAACGTTATCCTTACGTTCACTGAATGAAAACTTAAGATCGGAAGCCATTGTTTTGTTGAGTCTGGCCTCGATTAGTAAGGTTGAATCAAGTAAGCCATGACTGCTCCTGACAATTTTCCAGGCCTCTTTTAGAGGATTTTTAAGATATCTTGCCGGGCCTGTTATAAAATCATATTCTGTTGAAAAAAGCTCCGGAAGCCTGCTCTCCCAGAATCCATGTATCCCGGTTTGCTTACTTAACTGTCCATTGTAATTTTCGGTGGTATGTAGCGGAACATGAGCATCAGATACATAATGCCCCAGATCTGCAGAGTGCCTCAAAATTCGGATTGAATCCCGTTCCTTGAATGCCCTTACCAGAGAATAATAAGTTCTTTCAATTTGCCAGGGGACAATCCCGTTCTCCTTTAATCGTTTTTCAGAATATTTATTTTCTGCATCAAGCCACCTCTCCGGAATGCTGTCAAAAGGATTTTTACCATAGCGGTCGGCATCTATAAAGTGTCTGGGGGCCTCTAAACTATCCGAATAACGACGTTTGTCGGCATCAACAGCATGCTCAGTAAGATAAAGGATGTTATTTTTGTAAAAGCGGATCATATCAGACGGTAAAATGAACACAGCCATGCGATTGATATCCTGGTGAGCAAAAAATCCCCATGAGGTACAAGTGAACCAGGCAATTACCGACAGAATCAGGAGTGGTTTCTTCTTCAACCTAAAAGATTTTAAATGAGGATCTAATCTGAGTTTTTTATTCGTTCAGGTTCAGATCAGTTTATTTAACGGTAGAAGGGATGATTTAACGGTTTAGCTTAATTAAAATGAGGGAATTGCAGGCAGATAAAAAATGCTTTTTCTCTAACAAGCTATCTTCTAACCATATGATTTCAGTACCCTTTATGGATTATCTTGTCAATATTTCTTTTTTACCTGAGCTCGATGTAAAATTTCACCGATTGCTTTTCAGATGGAAGATTTTTTTAAAAAGCCGTTTATTGACCCCTTGAGGCCACCCCATCCTTTGTTCTATCCTGGGTTTTTCACCATATTTAATAGGCAACATGAAATTTAAAAGCATACAATATGGTTCGTATTCCGGACCGCCGATACGATGAAAAACAGTATTGGGTAAAATAAACCTTGCCGGAGGAGGTAGCTTCCGGCTATTTCTAGTTTTATATGGAACGCGATTTCGTGCCGGAACTACCCTGGAGGAAAGGACTGAACTAGCCTAAAGCACACAGGCATTGTTTTTTAAAATCAAATTGAATTGGCTTCAGAGATTTATCTGAATAGTTATAAACCAATTAAATAACCATACTTACACCAAACTCATGTTTAGTTTAGAAAAATGTGATTGGCTTATTAGAACCTGACCTGGCTCATTACTATCTCACCTTTAAATTTCCGCTATGAAAGGAATTAGCTCAGATTAGTATGTAAAGTTTCTAGAAGATATTCGATATGTGGAAGAGGAATATTTACCGGTAAAATGAAGCTTAAGTATAAATTCTTCTTTTTTTATTTTATGCTTTGTATTTTGAAATAATCGGCATATATTTGCAGTCCTTAAAAGAAGGACGGAAAAACAAGCTTAACAAATGGCAAATCATAAATCATCGATAAAAAGAATCAGATCAAACGCAGCTAAGCGTTTACGTAATCGCTATCAGGCGAAAACAACCAGATCCGCAATTAAAAGATTACGTATTACTACCGATAAATCTGAAGCGACTCCGCTTCTAAGTAAAGTGATCTCAATGCTTGATCGTTTGGCCAAAAAGAACATTATTCATAAAAACAAAGCTTCCAATAACAAGTCAAAACTTACAAAATTTGTAAATGGCTTGAAGTAATCTTTGCACATACTTTAAAAAAGGGGTACCGTTAAATCAGTACCCCTTTTTTGTTTTCTGCCGTTTCCATAAATTTAATTATGGAGTCCTATGATCAGAAAATAAGTATTAAAGCCTGGGCTGAAGAAGACCGTCCTAGAGAGAAACTTTCAAATCAAGGCAGACGGAGTTTGAGTGATGCAGAGTTAATCGCCATTCTTATTGGTTCTGGAAACGTGAATGAAAGTGCTGTTGAGTTAAGTAAACGTATTCTTTATGCTTGTAGCTATGATTTGAATCAACTTGCACGCTTAAGTATCTCTGATCTTTCCAAATTTAAAGGAATTGGAGAAGCGAAGGCCATTACGATTATTGCGGCTTTAGAGATCGGCCGACGAAGAAAGGAAAGTGTACGTGCACAACTGATCCAGGTTAATACGAGCATTGATGTTTATGAATGTATTGCATCTCAATATAAGGACCTTAATCATGAAGAATTCTGGATCCTGCTTCTTAACCGCGCCAATAAAATTACCTCCAGGCATTTGGTTAGCAAAGGTGGTCAGGCCGGGACTATCGCTGATCCAAAAATAATATTCAATATTGCTCTTGAAAATCATGCTGCTTCGATTATTTTAACGCATAACCATCCATCAGGAAACCTAAAGCCCAGTCATGCAGATCTCGAACTAACCCGTAAGTTAAGATCAGCAGGGCAGTTTTTGGATATTCCGGTTCTAGATCATCTGATCATTACCGATCAGGGATTTTTAAGTTTTGCTGATGAAGGCTTGCTCGGATAATTTGATCTTAGGTTTGAGGTCTGAAGCATCAGGTCTGAAGTATGAGGTATGAAGTCTGAAGTATGAGGTATGAAGTCTGACCTCTGACCTCCGACCTTTCACATCTCATATCTCAAATCTCATATCTCATTTCCCATATCTCTTACTATATTTGACTTTTAGTTTTTTTAGAACATGAAGATCTCATATAAGTGGCTCCAGCAATTTATAAAAACCAGTAAAACCCCCGAAGAATTATCTCTGATTCTGACTAATATTGGATTGGAGGTTGAAAGCCTTGAAAAGGTGCAGACTGTTCCTGGCGGTTTGGAGGGACTGGTAATTGGATTTGTGAAGGATTGCCAACAACATCCCAATGCAGACCGGCTTAAAGTAACTAGGGTTGATATTGGTACCGGTGAGGATATTCAAATTGTTTGCGGGGCAAATAATGTGGCCGCCGGACAAAAAGTAGTTGTAGCTCCAGTAAATACTACAGTTTACCCGACTACAGGTGAGCCTTTTAAAATTAATAAATCAAAAATCCGTGGTGAGGTTTCAGAGGGTATGATCTGCGCTGAAGATGAGATTGGTTTAGGCCATGATCATGATGGAATTATGGAATTGAATGCGGATGCCAAAATTGGTTCCTTAGCAAAAGATTACTTCAATCTTCAGGATGATTTTGTGTTTGAGATTGGATTAACTCCCAATAGGGCAGATGCGGCCTCACATTTGGGTGTGGCACGTGATCTCGCAGCTTATCTTAAGATTCCAGTTATTATGCCTGATTTATCGGGTTTTAAAGTGCAGAATCAGGATTTAAACATACAGGTTAATGTAGAAGATACGGAAGCTGCCCCGCGTTATACATCTTTAACTATCAGTGGAATCAGTGTTAAAGAATCACCTGATTGGTTGAAAGACAGACTAAATGCAATTGGTGTTCGCCCAATCAACAATGTGGTTGATGTAACTAATTTCGTGCTTCATGAACTCGGTCAGCCATTGCACGCTTTTGATGCTGATGCAATTACTGGGAATAAGGTTCTGGTTAAGAAATTAGCAGATGGCAAGCTATTCAGGACTCTGGATGATATTGAACGGAAACTATCCGCAGATGATTTAATGATCTGTAATGCGGAAGAACCGATGTGTATTGCAGGAGTTTTTGGTGGTCTATCCTCAGGAGTAAAGCAATCTACCTCAAATGTTTTTCTTGAAAGTGCCTGGTTTAATCCGGTTTCGGTAAGAAAAACATCCAAAAGACATGGCTTGAAAACAGATGCTTCTTTCAGATTTGAACGGGGAACAGATCCGGATATGACAGTTCACGCAATCAAACGTGCTGCAATTTTGATTCAGGAGCTGGCAGGCGGACAAATATCTTCAGAGATTTCGGATTGTTATCCAGTCCGTGCAAATCCTTTCCCTGTCGATATCTCATTCAACAATGTGAGCCGCCTGATAGGGAAAATAATTTCTGCTGATGAAATTCG
>Ga0315899_10001589_pt1 | contig 25898 bp, 25 predicted proteins | sample LakEriMetagenome_2_FD_203518 | JGI IMG/M metagenome (GOLD analysis project Ga0315899, IMG submission 203518) | Freshwater fungal communities from buoy surface, Lake Erie, Ohio, United States - Buoy 4 MA112 | ecosystem: Environmental > Aquatic > Freshwater > Lake | place: USA: Lake Erie, Ohio... | reverse complement strand
AGATGGGTCCACGCTTCCCTCTTGACGTCTTGGCAAGGACATCCAAGGTTGGCGGGCCCATGGCGCGGTTTGTGATGCTGCGACGCAGTCCATTTGTATTCGCTTTGATGAGCGTCACCTTGCTCTGGGGGCAGGCAGCAGAGAGCAAGCCCAAGCTCTACGATCCCGACCCCCAGGCCTGCCAGATGGAGGTGATCCGCCAAAGCTTCCGGGCCAACCTGCTGCCTTGGCAAGATCAGCCCGCGGTGGTGCAGCAGCGGCTGCGCCAGCTCCAGGCGGCCATGACCCTGGACAGCCTGCGGGAGTGTCAAGCCAAGGGACTTCTTCAGCCCGAACAGGTGAAAGCCCTTGTGGTGGAACTGGAACTCACCCCACCTCCCCCAGCCGGGGCTCAGTCGCCCGTGCGCCCGTAAATGGCCAGCTCTTGACCTGACCGCCAGGCCCAAAGCTGATCGCCATAGCTGAAATGCCACCACTCCTGGGGATGTTGGGCAAATCCCGCCCCCGCCATCGCTTCGGCCAGCAGGCATCGCCTGCGATGCCACACGGCCGCCGGTCCAGAGGGGTCGGCCTGGGCCGCATCGGCGTGGTGGAGCGGATGGGAGATCGGGCCGATCGCATCGATGGCTCCGCCCATCTCCAAGGGATCTCCGAGGGCGCTGGCCAGGGTGAGATCGACAGCGGCACCCGTGCTATGGGGCGGTGGCGTGGCAGGGTCCTCACTGGGGGGAGCCCAAAAAACGCCCACCTCTTGCCGCACAGCGTCCCAAGCGGGCCCCGTGCCCTGGGGGTCCAAGCCCTGGGCACGACAGGCCTCAGCTGTCGCGTGGGCCACCATGAACCGCTGCACAGCCACCGGCCGCCAGGCATCAAAGATCGCCAAACGCCAGCTGGGGTCCTGCCGTTGTAGGTGCTCCTGGGCCGAGAGCAAACGCTCCACCACTCCCTCTCGCAACCGAAAGGGGCAAACGTCTTTGCCGTAGGGAGCCCCAAGGCTGGCGTAGGGGTGGGGTACCAGGCGGAACAACGCGGGGGGGAGGGGCACCAACGGTTCTCCCCCATCCCGAATCGGGATGGGACTCCAGGGGCGCAGGGCCATCGGTGGGTCAATTGAGCTGGGCTGATTCCAGCAAACGCTGGCGCTGATTCTCCAGGGCCTCGCGCAACAACGGCACCCCGGCCAATTGGGGGTCTGTGGCAAAGAGCTCCTGGGCCAACCGGCGCGCATCGTCCAACACCTCCCCGTCTTCGCTGAGCGACGCCAAGGCCAAATCCGGCAAACCGGACTGACGGGTGCCGAGCACTTGACCTGGTCCCCGCAGCCTCAGATCCATCTCAGCGATCTCAAAGCCATCGTTGCTGCGCACGAGCACCTCCAACCGCTGGCGCGCCAGCGGGTTTCTGCTGTCATTGATCAGCAGACAGTGGGAGGCCGCCGCGCCGCGGCCCACCCGGCCCCGCAACTGGTGAAGCTGGGCCAGCCCAAAACGCTCTGCGTGTTCGATCACCATCACGCTCGCCTCCGGCACATCCACCCCCACCTCCACCACCGTGGTGCTCACCAAAACCTGGCTGGCTCCTGAGGCGAATGCCTGCAGGGCCCGTTGCTTCTCCTCGCTGGCCAGCCGTCCATGCAGCAGGCCCACCGTGAAATCGCCAAACACATCCTCAGCCAGATGGCGATGCACCTCCACTGCAGAACGCAGATCCAACTTTTCGCTCTCCTCCACCAGGGGCAACACCACATAGGCGCGCTGGCCGTGGGCAACCTGCTCTCGAATCAACTGCCAGGCGTCCTGCCGGTCCTCAGGGCGCAGCAAACGGGTGTGCACCGGCGTTCGGCCCGGCGGAAGCTCGTCGATCTGGCTCACATCCAAGTCGCCATAGACCGAGAGCGCCAGGGTGCGGGGAATGGGCGTGGCCGTCATGGTGAGGAGGTGGGGTTGCAAGCCCTTGGCCAACAACCGGTTGCGCTGGCGCACGCCAAAGCGATGTTGCTCATCCACCACCACCAGACCGAGCCGCTGAAACTGCACAGGGTCCTCCAGGAGGGCATGGGTGCCCACCAAGAGTTGGAGCTGACCATTGGCCAGATCCTGCAACAGCTGCCGCCGCCGCCGAGCCGGCGTGGAGCCTGTGAGCAGGGCCGTGCTCACATGCAGCTGTGCCAACCAGGGTGAGAGCTTGCGCAAGTGTTGCTCGGCGAGCACTTCGGTGGGGGCCATCAGGGCGCCCTGGCATCCAGAGGCGATGGCCGCCAGCAGCGCGGCGAGAGCCACCACCGTTTTGCCACTGCCCACATCTCCCTGGAGCAATCGGGCCATGGGCTGGGGCTTGGCCAGATCCCGGTGAATCTCTGCCAACACTCTCTGCTGGGCGCCGGTGAGTGGGAAGGGAAGCAGGGCAAGGAAGCGGCCCAAGAGGCTCTGGTCCTGCTCACCGGTGGGCTGGAGACGCGGGGCCTCCCTCTCCTTGAGGCGCTGGCGACGCAGGCCCAGGGCCAGCTGCAGGAGCAAAAACTCATCAAACACCAACCTCCGCCGAGCCCGTTGCAGGTGGGAGGGATCCATGGGGCGGTGGATCTGCTCGATCGCTTCGGCCCGGCTGGGAAGCTGTAACACCTCCTGGCAGAGGTGGTGCGGCAGAGGATCAGGCCAGTGCCGCACCAGGGGCAGCACCTTGGCGATGGCCTGGCGCAGGCCATCAGCGGTGAGCCCTTCGGTGAGGGCATACACCGGCACCAACCGGCCAATCTGCTCTGAGCGCACCGGGCTGGAGGGGCTCTCCAACACCTCGATCAAGGGATCGGTGAAACTCAACCCCCAGGGCCCTTCTTTCACCAAGCCGCTCACCGCCACGGTGCAGCCGGGGGGATAAAGCCGCTGCTGAGATTTCAACCACCCTGGGCTGGCAAAGCGACGGCCGGCAAAAAAGCGGCTCACCTTCAAACGACCGGTGGCATCTTGAAGGTGAAGCTCAAGAAAGGAGAGATTGGGATTTTTTGCGCTGGTGGCGGTGTGGCACCGCCGCACGGTGGCCACCACCGTGGCCGTGCTCCCCGCCACGAGGGAACCGATGCGTACCAAGTTGGCGTAATTGAGGTAATCACGGGGGTAGTGCTGCAGCAAATCCACCACCTGAAACAGGCCCAACCCGGCCAAGCGGGTGGCCAGGCGGGGCCCGATCCCCGGCACCTCGCCGAGGGGTGTAGTGGGTTCCAGCCTGGGCTGGCGGGAGGCGGTTGGGGCAGGCTGGGCGCCGTCCTGCGAGAGGCGCAGGCGGGGGGGGGCCACAGGGAGGGGCGGCCGCGAACGACAAAGCAGTTGGTGCAATCCCTGGCGCAGCTGGCAAACCAGCTGCTGGCGACGGGCGCCGCTGAGGTCGCCGTAGCGGCTGAAGCCCTGCCGCAAGGTGTCCAGCTGCTCCAGATCCTGCGGAGCCAATCCCCCGGGGGGATCCGCCAAAGAACGCCTCACAAACCCACTGAAGGTGTCTGCACGGCCCTGAAGATCGCCAAAGCCGCGATCAGCTTCCAGCTGAGCTGCCTTCTGCAAGAGCTCGCACCAGGATCTCAGGCTTGGTGGGGAGGATTCAGCTGGCTGTCGTGACGCCACAGGCGTTCGGCATGGTGGGCCTGGAGTCGGCGCTGCAGGCGTTGGGCAGTCTCGGCCATTTTGTGGATCTCCTGGCGGTGATGGAGCAGACGGCGGCGGCAAGTGCGCAAGCGCGGCTGCTCCATCTCCAGATCCACCGTGCGCAGCAGCACCCCCATGGGCGTCGGAGACAGGCCTCCCGCCTCTGGGGGCACCATCGGTAAGCGCAACAGATTGGCCGGTGCCCCCTGGGGCTCAATCTGGCCGGTGAGCACCGCATCCAAAAGGGGGACGGGCACCGCACCGACCACCAGGCCGGCGCGCATCAACTCCAGATTCACGCTGTGGGAGAGGTTGCGCAGCCGGCGGCCGAGGGCGACCTCCCAGCCCTCCAAACAATGGAGGAGATGCAGGGGATCCCTAGGTAGTTGGCCTGAAGACCAAGGCATCTCAGATGGAGATGGAATCTCCTCCAAAGCCGCAAAGAGAGCGGCACTCCAGCTGCGGGAGGGGGAGGACTCTTCCTCTTCTTCAGAGGCCCCGTTGGTGCCCGAAAGAGGCTGGAGCGGCATGGGAAAGGCCTCTCCCCTCTGCGGAGGACTGAGCTGGAGCTGGATCGAGCCCGTTGGCAGAGCGTCACCTCCCCCAAAAGAGATCGGCATCCCGCCTTCCAGACCGAGTTCGGTCATGCCTCGCTCAAAGGTGTGCAGCAGCCGAGATTGCTCCCTTAGGGCCAGCCGCTGGCGCTCCCCCGCCATCTGAGCAGCCAAGTGGAGCAGCTGCTCCACCGTGAGAAACGCACAGCAGCGGCCCACCAAGCTCTTCAACCGGCTGTGCAGATGCTCGCGAGCCGATGGATGGAGACGGTTGTATCGGCGCGGATGCACCTGGGTGGCCATGTGTGAACAGGCCTGATCCAGGCTGGCGGGGAGCACCTCACGCAACACCTGAAGGTAGAGAGCCAGGTCGCGGTAGAGCTGGGGAACCTGCTGGTCCAGCCGGGCCTGGATGGCGCCAAGAGAATGAATGCCGGAACCGGCAGGCTCCCTCACCTCAGGCCGCCTTGCCCATCGCTGCGACTTCGGAGGCAAAGTCGCTCTGTTGCACTTCAATCCCTTCACCGAGGGTGTAGCGCGTGAAGCGACGCACGCGAATGTTTTCGCCTGTTTTCGCAGCAGTTTGCTTCACCAATTCCCCAAGGGTGAGGGAGCCATCACGGATGTAGGGCTGGTCGAGCAAAGCCAGCTCTTTGAGCCGCTTGCCAATGCGACCCTCGACAATCTTGGCCTTCATCTCTTCCTTCTTGCCGGCCAGGTCGTCACGCCCCATCTCGATCGACTTTTCTCTCTCCACCACATCAGGGGGGATGTCGTCGGTGCTGACATATTCCACATTGGGGCAGGCAGCGATCTGCATCGCGACGTTGCGGACCAGCTCCTGGAACAAGTCGCCGCGGGCAACGAAATCCGTCTCGCAGTTCACTTCCACCAGAACGCCGACGCGACCACCGGTGTGGATGTAACTGCCAACGATTCCTTCAGCCGCAGTGCGGCCGGCTTTCTTCTCTGCACTGGCAATGCCTTTCTGACGCAACCATTCGACGGCTTTCGTGAGATCGCCATCGGTTTCCTTCAGGGCTTTCTTGCAATCCATCATGCCGGCGCCGGTCTTATCGCGCAGGTCTTTGACGAGCTTGGCGCTGATCTCAGCCATGGGAGGGGAAATAGGGAGCAAACAACAATCGGAACTTGACCATTGAGGAGGAGGACTCAGCCCTCCTCCTCCGCACGATCCTGGGAGCCATGGCGGCCCTCATTGATGGCATCGGCGAGACGGCCCAAGACGAGCTGAACAGAACGCACGGCGTCGTCGTTGCAAGGAATGGGCACGTCGCAGAGATCGGGATCGCAATTGGTGTCGAGCATCGACACAAGGGGAATGTCGAGCTTGCGGCACTCCAATACGGCATTCGTCTCCCGGCGCTGATCCACCAACACGACGACATCGGGAAGACGACGCATGGTTTTCAAACCGCCCAGATACTTCTGGAGGCGATCCAGCTCGCGCCGCAACACGGCGGCTTCTTTTTTCGGGCGCATGGCGATGGCGCCGGAAGACTCCATGCGCTCAAGATCCTTCAGGCGATCGATGCGGGCTCGCATGGTGCTCCAATTGGTGAGCATTCCTCCAAGCCAACGTTGGTTGACATAGGCTGCGCCGCAACGGCTGGCCTCCTGGGCGATCACCTCGGAAGCCTGCTTTTTGGTGCCAACAAACAGGAAGCGCTTGCCGCTACGCGAAGCGTTGCGCACCCACTTGTAGGCGTTGTTCATGCAGACGGCAGTCTGCACCAAATCAATAATGTGAACGCCATTGCGCGCACAATAGATGTAGCGCGACATTTTGGGGTTCCAACGACGGGTCTGGTGGCCAAAATGGGCACCAGCTTCCATCATCTCGGCAAGAGTGACGACAGCCATGGGTTAGGGTTTCGGGTTGGCCTCCACCTGCCAGGGATGTTGCCAAAGCGGCATCCATCACCCGAAACATGCAGGTGTGCGGAAAGGTTGAACTCAGCCAACTTACCAAACGGTCAGCTGAAGCCCTGCCGCCGCGCTTCGGCAAAGAGCTCCCGCACACCAAGGCGATTCAAGGGCAAGCGCAGCAGCTCCATCGCCCAACGGGCCTGGCCATGGCGAAGCAGCCAAGCCAAAAGGGGCCGCAGGCTGCGTTCATTGAGGAGGCCACCAAGGGTGAGCAACTCCCAGAGGAGGCGATGGAACCAAGTGAATTGGATGATTGTGCGCACCCGGCGGGTGGGATGTTTGCGGAAGAACACCAGCCCCATGCGAGCCCGCTCGCGCTCAACCCGAATCAGATCTGGAATCTGAGCAAGCGTCAGGGGAGGGTGCCAGTGATAGCCCACGGCTTCTGGCGCCCGCACGAGCACCACTCCCAGCTGGCGCAGCCGTTCGCCCAGCTCCAGATCCTCCCAGCCATAGAGGTGAAAGCCTGTGTCAAAAAGTCCTGCCCGCTCCAGCACATCCCGATCGATGGCCACATTGCCGGTGGCGAAGTAAGCCCAGGAAAGATCGGTGAGCTTGTGGGGCTCCCTGGTGGGGTGATCGAAGTTGGCGGTGTTGATCACGGCGCCATAGGTGAAGCACAGCCGGTCGCCCCTCTGCCGCCATGCCGCCTCCAGCGCACGGCCATGGCAAACGAGGAAGGTGGGTGTGACCACCAGGTCGCTATCGATGAACACAATCACATCCCCCTGAGCCTCCTCCACCCCCCGGTTGCGCCCCTTGGCAGGACCGCCGTGCTCTTGGCAAACCAGGCGCACATGAGGAAGATCCCCGGCCTCACTCTGGAGCCAGCGCACAGTGTCATCGCTAGAGCCATCGTCCACCACAATCACCTCGTAGCGGTCCACAGGCGGCTCCAGAACCTGCTCTTCCAAGGCCCGCAAGCACTTCTGCAGGATCGGCAGACGGTTGTAGGTGGGGATGACGACGCTGAGAAACATGGCTGGGGCTGGGCATGGAAAAGGGGGGATCCCCTTGGATCCCCCCTGCCAGAAGCTCCCTCGGGGAGCACCTAGGGGTCAGGACACTCAGTCGGCCGCGCCACCATTGCTGGCGGTGCCGGTCACACCGTTGCCTGCCCCTTCGCCACGGCCATCATTGCGGAGCTTGCGCTTCTTGAACTTGCGGGCATAGGCGCGATTGCGCTCCTGCTTTTCTTTCTTGAGGTTGCGGCGTTTGGCCATGCGCGAGCTGCGTCTGAATGAGAAAGCACAACCCTAGCCAATGGCGCTTCCCATGCTCGGGAAAAGCCAACCTGCCAGGGCTGCCTCGCTCTCAGAGGGCGAGAGCTGGCTCCTCGCTCCACAGGCGACCATCCTCCATCTGCACCAAGCGGTCGGCCACATCCAGGATGCGGGGGTCGTGGGTGACCATCAACACAGCGCAGCCCTGCTCGCGGGCCAAGGCCTGGAGCAACATCACCACATCCCTGCCGCTTTGGCGATCCAGGGCGGCGGTGGGTTCATCCGCCAAAAGCAGGCGCGGCTGGGCCGCCAGTGCACGGGCGATAGCCACCCGCTGTTTCTGCCCGCCGGAAAGGTCATGGGGAAGCTTTCCCATGTGATCCTCCAAGCCCACAGCCCGCAGCCACTGACGCGCTAGATCCCTGCGGCCCCGATAGGAGAGGTTGGGCAGTAGATCCGAGCCCATCTGCACATTTTGCTCGGCCGTCAGGCAACGCAGCAGGTTGTGTCCCTGAAAGATCATGCCGATGCTCTGACGCAACCGCTGCCGATCGCCCCGGCTGCACCCCCGCAACTCCTGCCCAAGCACCCGCACCGAACCCTCCATCACCTGCCGCAGTGCCCCCACCAAGGTGAGCAATGTGGTTTTGCCACAGCCGGAGGGGCCCGTGAGCAAGACCACCTCACCAGGCTGGATCACCAGCTCGACCCCCTGCAGCACCTGGCGCCGCGTCGAGTCCCGCCCATACCAATGGCTCAAGCCCTGCACCTCGACTGAGGGGATGGCATCTGGCATGGCGCTAAAAAATTTCGGCCGGATCGGCGTCGGCCAGCTTGCGCATCGCCAAGAAAGCCGAAGCCATGCACATGGTGAAAATCATCGCTAGCACCATCAGGGAACGGCTCGCTTCCATGTAAACCGGCAGGTTGGTTCCCTTGCGCACCAACACGTACAACACCTGACCGGCTAGCCATGCTGGCAGAAAGCCAAGCACTGAGAGGAGCACACCCTCCCGCGCCACGACTCCGAGGAGATTGGTGAGCGGGTAGCCCATGGCCATCAGCGTGGCGTATTCGGGCAGATGATCGCTGACATCGGAATAAAGGATCTGATAAACGATCACACAACCCACCACAAAACCCATCGCCGCTCCAAGGGTGAAGATGAAGCCGATTGCGGTGCTGCTTCGCCAATAGTTTTTCTCAAATTCTTCAAAGCCTTTTTTGCTGTAGATCGCCACATCCTTTGGCAACTGGCGGCGCAGACGATCCGCCACCTCAGCCGGATCAGCCCCTGGAACCAAGCGGATCAACCCAAGCTCGATGCTGCCTGGCGGGGTGTTGGGCATCAGCTGGAGATAGGTCTCACTGCTGGTGAGCATGTTGCCATCGGCGCCAAAGGATGGCCCTAAGGAGACCAAGCCCGCCACCCGCACCCGCTTGCCCGCCACCTCGGTCTCCACCGTGCGACCTTCTTCAAGCCAGCGGGCAATGGGGCCATATTCCGGTCGCGAACGCTCATCGAAGAGCACGCGCCCCCGCTGGGTGAGCAGACGGGGCTGATCCCCCAGGGCGGGAGGCACAAACAGGGGATCGCCCGGTTCAAACCCGATGGTGAGGATCGAGCGGGTGGTGCGGGTCTCGGGGTTGCGCCAGAGCAAGAGGTTCCAATGCACAGGTGTGGTGCCGGCGATGGCTGGATCGGCCATGGCCTGCACCAGGCGCCGCCGTGGGAAGCCCGCCATGGCGATCGAGCTCATCGTGCGTGGGCTGATCAGCACCAAATCGGCATCAAAGAGCTTGTGCAGGGTGACGCTTGCATCAAAGAGGCCATCGCGAAAACCCAGTTGCATGAACATCAAAATGCCCGCAAAGCAGATGCCTGCCAAGGCCACAGCCAACCGGGCGGGCTGGCGGGTGAGAAGCAACCAAGCCAAGGGGATGCGACGGCCCTGCCATGGGAGGAACACCCTCATGGCTGCAGGCGAGCAATCACTTTGAGACCGGTCAGAGCCCGCACCCGCCTGGCCTCCTCAGGGGCCAGACCCACCCGCACCTCCACGATGCGTGCGTCCACATCGCCGCTGGGGTCTGTGGAGAGCACCTCCCGCTGGCGCACTTGGGGACTGATGCGGATCACGGTGCCCTGCAGGGTGCCTTTGAAGCCGCCGTTCTCACTGGTGAGCACAACGCTCTGGCCCAGACGCACCCGATCGATGTCGCTTTCATAAACCTCCAGCAGGGCCTCCATCCGCTCACTGGCACCCAACTCGAGGATTCCCTTATCGCCGGGGCGCTCTCCCACCCGAGCCACAATCCGCAACACCGTGCCATCCATCGGGGCCCGCAATTCAGTGTTGGCGAGATCCGCCCGCACCCTCTCCAATTCGGCGCGGGCCACTTGCCACTCCCCTTGCAACTGGAGATATTGCTGTTCGCGCCGATCCAACTCATCAGCGCTCAGGGCTCCCACCTGGGTGAGTTGGCGGTAGCGATTGAGCTCCCGCTGCTCCACTTGCAGGCGCCGCTGCAGGTTGGCCAGCCGGGTGAGAACCAACTGTTGCTCCGCCGCCAGGGTGGGACCGGTGTCGAAACGGGCGAGCAACTGGCCCTGGCGCACGGAATCGCCTTCATTGACCAGAAGGTTGGTGAGCCGAGGGCTTCCGCCGATTCCCGCGATCGGAGCCGCAAGCACACGAATGTCCCCCGCTGGCTCCAGCCGGCCGAGGGCAGCAACTGCTTCGGTCGGTCTTGGCGCAACCGGCTTGGCTGGGGTCCGGCTCACCGTCGCCGGCGCCCGATTCGGCAGAGCAAGCTGGCGAGTGGCCAGCAGAGCCGTCAAGGTGAGGGCCGAACCAGCCAGGGCGGCCACCAGGGCAAGTGGGAGGGGGCCCGCCGGCAGCCGCGGGCGGGAATCCTTCTCAAAGCTGGGTTCTGGGGTCAACCCCGTCCCTGATGGGCTGGCGGCGGGGGGTCGTCGAACAGCAGGGTCTCGATGTAGGTGTTCGCCCACTCCTGGTTGAACGCCTTCTCGAGCACCCGCCGCGTCTTGTCGTTCTGTTTCTGCTGCTGGCAATACCGGAGCTGACCTTCCCAGCGCGCAACCGTAGCGGGATCGTCCCAATTCTGACGGTTGGCTGTGGCACAAGCAGCAGCCAACAGCTCCAAATAGGCCGCCACCTCCTCAACAAACCAGCGCTCCTCCTCGGCGCTGCGGGGCCGAACGAAGAGGACATGGGGAGAAAAGATCGATCCCCAGGCGGGCAGCTCCCTGACCTCGCCAAACGGAGGCCGGGAGCGTTCGCTCAGAGCGGTGGCCATGCCCTGGGGCAGCCCCCCATCCACGGGGGAGAGATCCACGATCGCCGCAGACACCACGCCGCGGCCCGCCACGATGTCGGCGCCGAACACCGGCAGGTCGTAGCAGGGCTCAGGAAAGAAGACGCAATGGAGAATCTGCAAGCCAGCCCCAAGGCGCGCCGTTTCCAAGTGCAATTTGCGCAAGCCCCGACTGCGGTGCAGCTCATTGCGGATGAAGAGCCGCTCCCCATCCAGGCTGCCGCTGATCGCTTCCAGGGCTGGATCCAGGGCCAATGGCTCCAGCTCTGGCAGCCCCTCTCGCAACGCGCGAATGCGGGACGCCAGGGCATCGACCAGGGGATGCACCCCCAGGGAAAGCTCGTCGAGGGGGCGTTCCAGTCCCTTCGGATGGAGCTCGCCGCCAGCGGGGGCGGGCTCAGGGGCGGAGACCTGGCTCATCAGCGGGACCCAGTAGCCAGCAGAATGGCGATCCTGCCATGCATTCATGAGCCAAACCGGAGGTTGTTGCACCCCGTTGCTGCCGGCCCTGGCGGAGCCCACCTGCCAACGGCTCAGCAACGGGGTGGAGCTGGTGAGCCTGCAGATTCCGGAGGCCCCTTTGGTGTGTCTGGATTTCTGGTGCCGCGCTGGCAGCGTCTATGAGGCCCCGTCGGAGTGCGGCATGGCCCACTTCCTGGAACACATGGTGTTCAAGGGAAGCGAGCACCTGGCCCCTGGCGAATTCGACCTCCAAATTGAGGCCCTGGGCGGCAACAGCAATGCCGCCACCGGTTTTGATGATGTGCACTACCACGTGCTCATCAACGCAGAGGCCGCTCCGCGCGCCCTCGATTTGTTGCTGGAGCTTGTGCTCTCCCCCCGGCTGGAGCCGGAAGCGTTTGCCATGGAGCGGCTGGTGGTGCTCGAGGAACTGGCCCAGAGCGAGGACCAGCCCGAGGAAGTCGCCCTGCAACGCCTGCTGGAGCTGGCCTGTCCCCATCACCCCTATAGCGTTCCCATCCTGGGGCGACGCCAGGGGCTTCTCAGCCATGCCCCTGAGGCCATGGCGGCCTTCCACCAGAGGCTGTATGGCGGCGGGCGCTGCGTGCTCGCCCTCTCCGGGGCCGTGCAGCCAACCCTGATGGAGCACGCCTGCCAGGGTCCTTTGGCGGCCCTGGCCCCCTGTGCGGATCCCGCGGCCCTTCCCCCGCTCCGCGTCGTTTCAGGAGAGCATCAGCTGGCGCTGCCGAGGCTGGAGGCTGCCCGCCTCTTGATGGCCTGGTGGCAGCCCCCCGCCTCCCATCAGGAGGAGGTTTTGGGGGCCGATCTCGCTAGCACGGTGCTTGCCGAAGGGAGACGCTCCAGGCTGGTGGAGCGGCTGCGGGAGGACCTGCGGGTGGTCGAAAGCATCGACCTGGACCTCCACACCATGGAATGCGGCAGCCTCGCCCTGTTGGAGGCCGTGTGCAATCCGGAGGATCTGCCGGAGGTGCGCGCCGCCATCACCACGGTGTGGCAAGAGGTGATCGAAGCTCCCTTGGGGCAGGAAGAATGGGAGCGTGCGCGGCGCCTGGTGAGCAACAGCTATCGCTTTGGCCTGGAGGCCGCTTCCGGTGTGGCGGGCCTGATCGGCAACTCCCGGCTGTGGGGTCGCCATCCGAATCTGGCGACACCGTTGGACATGCTCCAACGCTGGAGCCCGGAGCGACTGCAGCAGGAGGCTCTGGCCAGCCTCAATCCCGATCGGGCCTGCGTGCTCGAGGCGGTGCCCGCATGAGCAAGAGCATGGTCTTGGATCTCGAGCACGGAACGTTGTCCGGCGGATTGCCACTGGTGATGTTGCAGCGCCCAGGCCCCCGGGTCCTCTCCGCCCGGCTGGTGATTCGGGGGGGAAGCAGTGCCGATCCGCCCCAGCAACGGGGCGCCCACCAGCTGCTGGCTGGGCTGATGACTCGCGGCTGTGGCGATCTGGATGCTGAGGCCCTGGCCGACAAGGTGGAGGGCGCTGGGGCAGCCCTGCGGTCCGAGGCTTCTGAGGATGCCCTCACCCTGGCCCTTCACTGCGCGGCAGAGGACGCCCAAGACCTCCTGCCCCTGCTCCTGTTGATGGTGCGCCAGCCCACCCTCCAGCCCGATCAGGTGGATCTGGAGCGCCAACTCAACCTGCAGACCCTGCAACGGCAGAGAGAAGATCCGTTCCAACAGGCCCACGACCAATTGCGGCAGCTGCTGTTCGATGCGGGTCCCTACGGCCACGACCCCCTGGGGGTGGAAGCCGACTTGGCTGGGCTAGAACGCCACCATCTCCAGCCGCTTGTGGATCAATTGGGGGACCAGGGGGCTGTGCTGGTGCTCTGTGGGGACGTGCCCGAGGGGATCGAAGCGCTCCTGGATCGCACTCTGCGGGATCATCCCTGGAAGGTCGGGGCACCACCGGCAGCCCCACCGGTCTCCCTTCCAACGTCAGCCAGATCCATCGGCTGCCTGCAGGAGGACACCGAACAGCTCGTGCTCCTGCTCGGCGCCGGCACGTTGCCCTACGGCCATCCCGATGCCCTGGCCCTGCGGTTGTTGCAGGCCCACCTCGGCGCAGGCATGTCCAGTCGCCTCTTCCTGGCCCTGCGGGAGGAGAGGGGGCTGGCCTACGACGTGGGGGTGCACTTCCCTGCCCGTTGTGGAGCCTCCCCTTTTGTGGTGCATCTCTCCACCTCTGCGGAGCGGGCAGCCGAAGCTACCTCCTGCCTGCTGGAGGAATGGCTGCGCCTCTTGGAGACCACCATCCCGGCAGAGTCCCTGAACCTGGCCCTGGCGAAATACCGGGGTCAAGATGCGATGGGTCGTCAGACCTGCGGCCAGCTGGCGGATCGGACCGCCCTGGTGCTCAGCCATGGCCTGCCCATCGATCAAATGGAAGCGCAGCTGGAGCGAGCGGGCCATCTCATCCCGGCCGATCTGCTGGCGGCCGCGGGCCGTTGGTTGCGCCAGCCCAGCCTCAGCCTGGTGGGTCCCCCCGCCTCCCTCCAGGCCGCCGAGCAGGCCTGGCACCACCATCCCCTCAACTCTGCGGTGGCTGGGCGCTGAGCTTGCGATCGAGTTGGGCCGCCGTCAGCAGGAAGGTGCCACGCCGGAAGCGCACGGCGAGCTGATCCCGAAGCCGCCGCTCCACCACCACGCCGATCTCCTCCGGATCCACCAGATCTGGGGGTCGCAGCATCGGCATTGGGTCGGCGGTCTTGAGGTAGGGCACAGGGCCATTGAGGCGCACATGGTCTCCGATCTGGGGGCCTGGTGCGCTGGCGGGTGATGTGGACATGGAGTTCCCCGCATCGGGCAGGTGATCCCCACTTTGCAGGGGGAACGGGCTGCTGCAGGATGGGCCAGCTTCCATTCGATCGCCGTGTTGCGGGCCTTAGCCACCTGGAGCGGCGCCATCGCCGGCCTGTTCCTGATCCTGGTTGGCGGTTTGGTGTCCGCGGCGGTTCCCTTCCCTGAAGCCGCAGGTTGGACGCTGCGGCCCCTCGGCGTGACCCTTCAGGTTCCCGCCCTGCTGCTCACGGCGCTGGTGGGAGGCCACCGCACGGCGCTGCTCGCTGCTGTGGCCTATCTCTCCATGGGCTTGTTCCAGATGCCGGTGTTCCATGAAGGTGGGGGGATGGGCTATCTGCTCGATCCAGGATTTGGTTATTTGGCGGGCTTCCTGCCCGCCGCCTGGCTCAGTGGCAAGCTGGCGCGCCAGAGCGGCATGGATGGGCCCCTGCCGCTCACGGGCGCAGCCGTTTTGGGCCTCCTGGTGTTGCAGCTTTGCGGCCTGGCCAATCTGCTCTTGGGCGGCTTGGCAGGCCGTTGGGGTGGAAGCTTGGTGCCGCTGGTGTTGGGATACAGCCTGGCCATCTTTCCCCAGCTGCTCCTGTGCTGCGCCGTGGGCCTGATGGCCTGGCTGCTGCGCCGCCTTCTGCTGGTCTCCACGTGAAGATCCCCTCCTCCCGGGGAGGTGCTCCCTATTGGCGCTGGCTTGCTCTGGCTGTGGCCCTGGCAGGTGTGCTCCTCGATCAGCTCAGCAAGCGCTGGGCGCTCGAAACTCTCCCCCCCGGAGTAGCCCAAGCCTTCCTGCCTGGTCTGCTCAACCTCCAGCTGGTGAGCAACACCGGCGCGGCATTCAGTTTGTTCACCGGTGCTCCCAAGCTGCTGGGGCTCGTCAGCCTGGTGGTGAGCGGGGCTGTCTTGCTCTGGATTTTGCGTCTTCCCCTCAAGGGTCCTTGGGAGAGCTTGGGCTTGGGCTTCCTCCTGGCGGGGGCTCTGGGCAATGGCCTGGACCGCTGGCGAATCGGAGCGGTGGTGGACTTTCTGGCCCTTGTTCCCATCCAGTTCCCCGTCTTCAACCTGGCGGATGTCGCCATCAATTTGGCGGTGCTTTGTTTGCTGGTGCATCTCACCCGTCCGCGACGTTCGGGGGACGACTTCCATGGCTGAACGCTGGAGTCGGCTCAAGCGCTGGGCCGCTGCCGGCCCAGCCCGATCCAAGCCAGCCCATGTGGTGGTGCATGTGCCATCGCAACCGGCCCGCAGGGTGGTGCTGCATGGCTCCTGTTATTTGATCGGTCGGGAGTCGAGCTCCGACCTGCAGATCGATCACCCCGCCGTCAGCAGACGCCACGCCCTCCTGGAGCGCCATGGCAGCCACTGGCTGCTCAGTGATTGCGGCTCCACCAATGGCCTCTGGTGGCACGGCCGCCGGGTGCGGCAATTGGTGCTGCGCCATGGAGACCAGGTGCGCTTTGGTCCCGCTGAGGAAGGGGGCTTGCCGGAACTCAGCTTTGAGCGCCTGGCCAATCCGCGGCTGCAGCGAGCTGTGCAGCAGGGGGGTGCGGCTCTGGCGGCCCTCACGGGGGTCTCCCTGGTGTTGCTTGCCCTCTCCGCCCTGCGCATGCCCATCCGTGGCTCCCTGGCGGGAGTTCGCGGTCCGCTGGTGCTCTACGACCGCACGGGTCGACCCATTTCCTCAGCCGAGGATCAGCGGCATCGGGAGCTGGGACGCCTTGGCGACTATCCCCCTGTGCTGATTGATGCCCTCCTGGCCAGTGAAGACAGCCGCTTTTGGTGGCATCCTGGCGTGGATCCCATCGGCACCGCCCGGGCCCTGTTCACCAACGTGCTCGGCGGCCGGGTGCTCGAGGGTGGGAGCACCCTGACCCAACAGTTGGCGCGCAGCCTCTACCCCGATTTGGTGGGGCAGGGGGAAACGCTGGAGCGCAAGTGGCGGGAGCTGCTCGTGGCCCTGCAGTTGGAAGCGCGCTTCAGCAAGCGCGACCTGCTGTTGAGTTATCTCAACCGCGTCTACCTCGGTGCCGGTTGGGGCTTTGAAGACGCCTCCCGCCGTCTGTTCGAAAAGCCCGCCAGCAAGCTGCAAACCGATGAAGCCGCCCTGATCGTCGGCCTCCTGCCCTCCCCGAATGGTAATGATCCCTGCGTCAATCCCGCCGCAGCTCTGGCCGCCCGCAACGGCGTCTTGAACAAGATGGTGGACACCGGTCGGCTGGCTGCCGATGAGGCCCGCAAGGCACGGCGCCAGCCCATCGAGCTGGCCGGCGGCGCCTGCCGGGGCGTGCAGCGGCAGGCAGCCCCCTTTTACAGCGATCAGGTGCGCCGCGATCTAGAGAATCTGGTGGGACGCGAGGTGGCCTCTGAGGGCAATTTTCTGATCGACACCCATCTGGACCCTGGCCTCCAGACGGGTGTGGAGCGCCTGTTGCGGCAGCGCATAGAAACCAGCCGCTCCCTCGGCGTGAGCCAGGGGGCCGTGGTGGTGTTGGACCAGAAAACCGGCGGGATTCTGGCGATCGCCGGAGGGCGCGACTATCGGCAAAGCCAGTTCAATCGGGCCACCATGGCTCTGCGCCAACCCGGAAGCGCCTTCAAGCTGGTGCCCTACGTAGTGGCGATTGAGCGGGGCGCCAGGCCCAGCGATGGCATCGCCTGCGGTCCACTGCGCTGGGCGGGCCAGTTGTTTGACAGTGCCTGTGGGGGCACCATCAGCCTGCGGCAGGCCCTGGCCACCAGCAGCAATACAGCTGCATTGCGCTTGGGCCGTCGGGTGGGCCTTGAGTCGGTGGTGCAAAAAGCAAGGGATCTCGGAGTCACCAGCCCCCTCCAGCCGGTGCCAGGACTGGTGCTTGGCCAGAGTGAGGTCACCCTTCTGGAGCTCACAGGCGCCTACCTCGCCGTGGCCAATGACGGTCTTTGGCACGCTCCAAGCACAATTCGCAAGCTCACCGATGGCGAGCACTGCCCAGCCAAGGGGGAAGAGAGCCGTTGCCGCCTCGCCGCCAGCGGGGGCAAGTCCACCCCGACGACGACCCGGCGCGTGATGAGCCAAGCCACCGCCCGCACCATGCAAGAGCTGCTGCGTGCGGTGGTGGGCAGCGGCACAGGAACCGCCGCCTACGTGCACCCGGGCGTGGGCGGCAAGACCGGCACCACCAATGAGGGGCGTGATCTGGTGTTTGTCGGGTTTGACCCCACCCGCCAGTGGGTGATGGGCATCTGGCTGGGCAACGATGACAACGCGCCCAGCCAAGCCAGCAGCGCCTTGGCCGCGGCTCTCTGGAGCGAGATCATCCGCTCCACATCCCCTTCCCCGTGATGGTTCACCCCATCGGTTGCTGATGCCTCGCCTGCGTCTCTGGCTTTGGATCGCCATCGCCCTGGTGGTGTTGTTGCTCGTTGGAGTGGTTCTGCAAGGGGTCAACCAGTTGCTCTGGCAGCTGAGTTATTGGCTGCCTGGATGGCTGGTGGGGCCTCTGCTCCTGGTGGTGCTCGCCGCGGTGGTGCTCGCCCTGGCCCAGTTGGGCTGGCCCTGGATCCAGGCCATGGGTCGCAACGCCAAAACCCGCAACCCGCAGCCCCCGGAGCAGGCCAGCAACCGCCGCGAGGCGGCGGCCCGCAACCTTGAGGCCATCGATCAAACCCTCGTGCAGGTGCGCGATGCGGTGGAGCGTCAGGCCCTGCGCCAGGAGCGGGAGCGGATGCAAGCGGAATTGGAGCGAGGCGATGTGGTGATTGCTGTGTTTGGCACCGGCTCCACAGGCAAAACCTCCCTGATTCGGGCCCTGCTCAAGGAGCTGGTGGGCACGGTGGGAGCCGCGATGGGCTCCACCCGCACGGTGACCCGCTACCGCCTGCGCATGCAGGGTCTCGCACGCGCTGTGATCTTGGAGGACACTCCGGGGATCCTCGAGGCCGGAGAGGCCGGCCGGGACAGGGAAGATGCGGCCCGCCGTCAGGCCGCTCGCGCCGATCTGCTGCTGCTGGTGGTGGATGGTGATCTGCGGGCGGCGGAGTGGCAGGTCTTTGAAACCCTGGCCAGCGTGGGCAAGCGCCTTCTGCTTGTGCTCAACAAATGCGACCTCAGGGGCGAGCAGGAGGAGCAGCGTCTGCTCACCTTGCTGCGACGGCGTTGCGCGGGACGCATCCTGAAGGAGGACGTGGTGGCCGTCAGCTCAGCCCCCCAGAGCGTGCCGATGCCTGGAGGGCGTCCCTACCAACCGGCGCCGGAGGTGGAGGCGCTGGTGCGGCGGATGGCCGCCGTGCTTCACGCCGAGGGGGAGGAACTGATTGCCGACAACCTCCTGCTGCAGTGCCGAGAACTGGGGGAAGCCAGCCGGCAACTGCTCGATCGGCAACGCCGACAGGACGCCGAGCGGATCGTGGATCGCTACATGTGGATCGGCGCGGGTGTCCTCCTGGTGACTCCGCTTCCGGGCGTGGATTTGCTGGGCACAGCGGCGGTCAATGCCCAAATGGTGATGGAAATCGGCAAGGTGTATGGCGTGCAGCTCAGCCGCGCCTCCGCCCAAGATCTGGCCTTGTCTGTGGGGCGAACCCTGGCGGGCCTGGGGCTGATCAAGGGGGGGGTGGGGCTCCTCACCAGCGCTCTCACCCTGCAGGTGCCCGTGCTGCTGGTGAGCCGCGCCATCCAAGCCGTTAGTGCGGCTTGGCTCACCCGGGTGGCGGGGCAGAGCTTCATCACCTACTTCCAGCAAAACCAGGACTGGGGAGATGGCGGGGTTCAGGACGTGCTGCAGCGGCAATACGATCTCAACCGGCGGGACGGGGCCCTGCGCCAATTTCTCGAGATGGCGCTGCAGCGAGTGGTCGAGCCCCTTCAGCAGCAGGGGCGCCAGCTGCCACCACGGCCTGGCCCGCGCTCCCGAGCGCCTCGAGAGGTGGAGGACGCAGGGGGCCCGAACGGTCGAGAAGGATGACCATCAGCAAATACAGCAACCCGATCAGCACCGAGATTGCTCCTGTGATCAGCGCCACCCAGCGGGGACGGGGAGATGGGGGAGTCATGGGCATGGGGAACGCTCCAAACTCTGGTGCACAAGCTGGGCCAGCTGCTCCAGATCGGTCGCACGGGTGTGGGGGTTGCCTAGCACAGCCTTGAGGTGATGATGCCCCTGATAGAAAGGGCGGGAAAGCATCAGGCGATGCTCTAGCAACAGCTGGCGCGTGGCTTGGCTCCAGCGGGCACTGACCTGAGGGTCGATCCCCTGAGGCCGAAACGCCAACAGATGGAGCGGGCCACTGGCAAGCAGGAGCCGCGGGTCGGAGGCCAGCAGGGCCAACAGCTGCCGTTGCCGGGCGAGCGCCGCTGTCAGAACCGCCTCCACACCCGCCCAGCCCAGTTGGCGCAAACCCAGCCAGAGCTTGAGAATTTCAGCTGGCCGGGTGCCCTGCAGACCTTCCTCGCCGCCGTGGCCGCCCCCCCAGCTGGGCTCCATGTAGGGCAAGCCTGTCTGGAAGGTGGCTTGCAGGCAGGAGGGATCCGCCACCAGCAAGAGGGAGGAGGTTTTGGTGATGCCAATCACTTTTTGGGGGTTCAAGGTGATGGAATCCGCGCCACCGATGCCTGCGAGCAGGGAACGGTGCTCGGGCACCAGGGCAAAAGCCGCCCCGATCGCCCCATCCACGTGCAACCAATGGTCGTGCTCCCTGCACAGCTGCACCAGGGGGGCCAGCGGATCCACCGCTCCCCTCACCGTGGTGCCTGCTGTGGCCACCACCGCGATGACAGGGATACCCTCTCGCCTCAGCCGCCCTAGGTGATGGTCCACCAGCTCCGGCTGAAGCCGGCCCTGTGGGTCGACAGGCAGGCGGTGGAGCGCTCGGGACGGCAGGCCCATCACCCGCACAGCCTTCTCGAGCGAGACATGGGCATCGGCACTACAAATCACCACAGCGTCCTGGCCGGCGTCGGGGCAGCGCTGCTGGCGCGCCACCACCAGGGCCATCAGGTTGCTCAAGGTTCCTCCGCTGGCAGGCACCCCTCCAGCGCCGGGCGGCAAGCCCAGCCGCGCGGCAATCAAGGCGCAGAGGCTGCGCTCCAGACGCCGCAGGCTTGGCGAGAGCTCATCGGCCAAGAGATTGTTGTTCAGACCCGCAGCAATCAGCTCCGCCACCACAGAGGCCGTCAGCGGGGGAGGATCCAGATGGGCCAGCGCCCCCGGATGGCCCGGGTGGTAGGCCCCCTCCATCACCAGCTGCAGATCAGATAGCAGCCGCTCCGGCGGGAGACCTTCGGGTTCTGGCTCCACTGCGGGCAGCACACTGAGACCGGGAAGGGGGGGTTGGGAGCCGGCCCGGCCCAGCCAACCGCAGAGGAGGCTGGCGGCCTGATGCAACATCTCCTCCAGCAGCGGATCCGGCTGGAGGGGATCGGCAAAGGGGGCCAGCTCCGCTGGATGGGGCGAAGGCGCCAAAGGCTCCAAGGGGCTGTTCAGCAAAGGCTTGGGATGGGAGGGCGGCTCAGCGGGATTCTCCGTGGCGATGGAGGGAGGCAACCAGATCGGCTTCCATTCTGCAGCTGGCCTGGCTGAGCTCGGCAAGCGCTACAAGGGAGCCATGGAGGCTGCCACCAACCACGAGCTCTGGATGGAGCGCTTGCTGCGTCGAGCGGATCGCCTCGGGGCACTCGGTGAGGTGCCCGTTGCTGCGGTGGTGCTCGATGGGGAGGGAAGGGCGGTGGGATGGGGCAGCAACCGCCGCCATCACGGGCAGGACCCCCTGGGCCATGCCGAGTTGGTGGCGCTGCGCCAGGCGGCCATTGCCCTGGGCACTTGGCGCCTCAATCTGTGCACGCTGTTGGTGACCTTGGAACCCTGCCCCATGTGCGCTGGAGCCCTGATCCAGGCACGCATGGGCACGGTGGTGTATGCCGCTGCCGATCCGAAGCGGGGGGCGCTTGGAGGTTGCCTGAACCTGGCCAGCGATGGCAGCGCCCACCACCGCCTGAAGGTGGTTTCTGGCCTGAAGGCCAGGGAGGCTGAGGCGCAATTAAAGGCCTGGTTCAGGCAACGGCGGCAACAGCAGGAGCGGTATCGCGGAAACGAGGAAGCTCGCTCGCGAGGAGGTTGAGCAAAAGGTCCACATTGGCCGAGGTGCTGTTGTAGCCCATCAGGCCGATGCGCCACACCTTGCCAGCCAGCGCTCCCAGGCCGCCTCCCACCTCAATGCCATGGGCATCCAGAAGGTGGCGACAGAAGGCCTTGCCATCCACCCCATCGGGGATTCGCACGGTGGTGAGGGTGGCCAGGCGAAGCTCTTCAGGCACATGAAGCTCCAAGCCAAGCCGCCCGAGGCCCTGCCAGAGCCGCTCGGCCGAGCTGCGATGCCTTGTCCAGGCCTGCTCCAGCCCCTCTTCCGACAGCAGGCGAAGGGCTTCACGCATGCCGAAATTCATGTTCACGGGTGCCGTGTGGTGATACACCCTGTCGGTGCCCCAATACTGGTTGAGCAGCGACACATCCAGATACCAATTGGGCACTTTGCCCTTGCGCTGGCTGAGCTTGGCCTCGGCACGGGGGCCCATGCTGAAGGGTCCCAGCCCGGGGGGGCAGCTCAAGCCTTTTTGGCTGCAGCTGTAGGCCAAGTCCACCTTCCATTCGTCGAGGAAGAGGGGCACGCCGCCAAGGGAGGTCACCGTATCGAGAAGGAGCAGGCAGTCGTAGCGACGGCATAAATCACCGATCCCCTCCATGGGCTGACACACCCCGGTGGAGGTTTCGGCATGAACCATGGCCAGCACAGCCGGTCTGTGGGTGATGAGGGCCTGCTCCAACTCCTCCAGGCTGAAAGCCTCCCCCCAGGGCCGCTCAAGGGTGATCACCTCGGCGCCGTAGCGACCAGCCATGTCGGCCTGGCGCAGGCCGAAGTAGCCCATCACAGCCACAACCACCTTGTCTCCAGGCTCCACCACATTGGCAATGGTGGCTTCCATCGCCGCACTGCCGGTGCCGCTCATGGGCAAGGTGAGCCGGTTGTCGGTCTGCCAGGCGTAGCGCAGCAATTCCTGCACCTCCCCCATGAGCTGGATGTAGAGGGGATCGAGGTGGCCGATGGGGGTGCGCGCTAGGGCCGCCAGAACTGTGGGATGGGCGTTGGAGGGGCCGGGCCCGAGCAGCAAGCGACTCGGCGTGTCGATGGGCTCCAGCGGAATCCTGTGGGTGCTGTTGATGGGGGGCAGGACGGGGAGTGGAGCCAAGGTCCGAGGATTAGTGATGTGGGCCGAGATTAGGCAAACGTTGCGCCTCAGCGAGCGCGGACATTGTTGGAGGCCAAGCCCCGACAGAGATGCTCAAAGGGAGGACGAACAACCGCCTGGATCGTTGCCGTGTCGCCTTGGCCAGACTCGAGCAGCTGTTCGCAGACCACTTCACCTAGGAGGGCAATGCTCCGAACCGTCGGTCCAGTCGGCACACCCAGGCTCTTGTAGGTGTCATCAAGGCCGTTGAGAACGCGCTCATCCAGCAGGGAAACATCGCCAGCGATCAGGGCGTAGCTGGCATAGCGAAGGAAATAGTCCATGTCCCTCAAGCAAGCGGCCAGACGCCTGGTGGTGTAGGCATTTCCTCCGGGCAAGATCAATTCGGGATCTTCCAGCCAAAGTCGCTGGGAGGCCTCGCGCACGATCACCGCGGCTTCACGATTGATTAACTCAACAGCAGCCAGGCGCAGCGTCGATTCAGCAAAAAAGACGTTCAAGCGGTCGACCGCATCACGATCGAGGTAGCGCCCGAGCTGGTCATAGCGGCCGATCAGCTGGCCGATGGCATCGCGCATGGGGGGATCGACGCACTGGTGCCGAAAGTAGCACTCACTTTCCAGCAAGACGGCAGTCGGGGGGCGGATTGAGGCCAAGTTGACAGAAACGGTTACGCAGGCTGTTGGCGCCTCCTGATCTGCTACGGAGCAGGCCCGACCCGCCCCAGGAGGGGCAAATGGTCGCAACGGCTACAAGAGTTGCAAGGATCGCTCCTTACGGTCAGCCCGCTTGCCTTTCGGGCACCATTCCTCCCTGGCTCATTTCCATGGCTCAGAACGCACAGGATGTCCTCCGCCGAATCAAGGAAGAGGGGATCGAACTGATCGATCTCAAATTCGTGGATCTGCACGGAAAATGGCAGCACCTCACCGTCTGTCAGGACCTGATTGACGAAAGTGCCTTCAGCGAAGGTGTGGCCTTTGATGGCTCCTCCATTCGCGGCTGGAAGGCGATCAACGAGTCAGACATGGCGATGGTGCCGGATCCGAAGACCGCTTGGATTGACCCTTTCTACAGCCATAAAACCCTCAGCCTGATTTGTTCCATTCAGGAGCCGCGCAGCGGAGAGCCCTATGGCCGCTGTCCGCGAGCGTTGGCGCAGAAAGCCCTCAGTTACCTCTCCTCCACCGGCCTGGCCGATACGGCCTACTTCGGCCCCGAGCCGGAATTTTTCATCTTTGACGACGTTCGCTACAAGAGCAGCAACGGCGGCAGCTTTTACCAGGTGGATTCCATCGAAGCCGCATGGAACACCGACCGAGTGGAGGAAGGCGGCAACCTGGCCTACAAGGTGTTGCTCAAGGAAGGCTATTTTCCTGTCGCCCCCAACGACACCCTCCAGGACATCCGCTCGGAAATGCTTCTTCTGATGGGCTCTCTCGGAGTACCGATCGAGAAACAACACCATGAAGTTGCCACGGCCCAGCATGAATTGGGCATCAAATTTGACGAGTTGATCAGCGCGGCTGACAATGTCATGATCTATAAATATGTAGTACGTAATGTGGCCAAGAAATATGGCAAAACTGCCACCTTCATGCCCAAGCCTGTCTTCGCCGACAATGGCAGCGGCATGCATGTGCACCAAAGCCTCTGGAAAGGGGGTCAGCCGCTCTTTTTCGGGGAGGGCACCTACGCCAACCTTTCGCAGACAGCCCGCTGGTATATCGGCGGCCTGCTCAAGCATGCCCCCAGTTTCCTGGCCTTCACCAACCCCACCACCAACAGCTACAAGCGTCTAGTGCCTGGTTTCGAAGCGCCGGTGAATCTGGTGTATTCCCAGGGCAACCGCTCTGCCGCCGTGCGCATCCCCTTGACAGGCCCCAACCCCAAGGCCAAGCGGCTGGAGTTCCGCTCCGGTGATGCCCTGGCCAATCCCTACATCGCCTTTGCTGCCATGTTGATGGCAGGCCTCGATGGCATCAAGCACCAGATCGATCCCGGTGATGGCACCGATGTCGACCTGTTTGAGCTTTCCGCCGACGAGCTGGCCAAGATTTCAACCGTGCCAGCCTCCCTCAATGGCGCCCTCGAAGCCCTTGATCGCGACAAGGATTATCTGCTGGCGGGTGGCGTATTCAGCGAAGATTTCATCAATAACTGGATCGCCCTCAAATATGAGGAAGTCCAGCAGCTCCGCCAGAGACCCCATCCCCACGAGTTTGTGATGTACTACGACGCCTGATCAACGCAAGCCAATAGAGGCCTGACTCTTTTGGGCGATGTCCATCTCTGGAATGGTCAAACCGTTGACCATTCCAGAGTTTTTTTTCGGGACGTTCTAGCGGCCCAGGAGGAGCGCCAAAACCATGCCGCAGCCTCCCCAGCGAAGGGCACTCCAAAACTGCTCAGCTCCACGGCCTGTGGACCGCAAAGCCTCCGGCAAGGGATCGAGAAGCCGCTGGCTGAGCGCCAGATGCTGCCGGCGCCGCCGCTCGGCGCGCCCGGGGGTGTGCCCCTCCGAACGTCCTCTGCCGGCAGGCCTGCCTGTCACAGCCAACAGGGCCTGGAGATGGTGGAGGAGTCGGGGAGAAGGATCGGGCCGGCGGCGTTGAGAGCCTCGCCTCATGCGAGAAGACATCCAGCGACAACACACGGGGGATGATGCCACGCCAGGATGTTGGATGTTTGGCATGGCCGTCTTGCCTGAGCCCTCTTCTCTTCCCCGCATGCCCCCTGGCAGCTTGGCTGCGGGAGGAGCCCCCTCCCCCATGGCGGTCCCTTCGAACTGGCCGCCGGAATCCCTTGCCCTCGCCCAGCAGCTCCAACGGTCCCTGAGCATCGATGAGCGGCAGTGGCATCGCCTGAAAGGCCAAAGGCCCAGGCGAGCCGCCGAACAACTGGCCGCCGCGTTGGTGCAGCTTTTGGCGGCGGATGATCCCAAATCCCATGCTGCCACCCAGGGGCGTCGGGATGCCATCGACCTGGTGGAGCATGCCCTCGGATGGCTGCGGGCAGAGATCAGCGATCCGGGCTGTCCGACCCACGCCCGTTGAAGCGGGCCCGGCGGACTGCGACTTGCAGACGATTGCCCCGGGCGCTCCAGCGCACATCATCAAAGCAGTGATGGATGATGAAGAGCCCCCGTCCTGTCAGCGACTCGGGGTTGGCAGGCAAACACTGAAGGCGCGCCTGGCTCGGGATGCCAGGACCCTCATCTTGCACCTGCCAGATCAGCCAATGGGGAGTGAGGATCCTGCGCACCCGCAGGCACTTGCAAGGATCGCAGCCATTGCCGTGGCGTACCGCATTCACCAACACCTCCTGCAAGCCAAGTTGCACCTCCATGCGGGCTCCGGGCGCATGGCGAAGGGGCTCCAACAAAAGATCAAGCAGGGGCGCAAGCTGAAGCGTGGAGGGTGTAATGAAATCAGCCCAGCGCAGTGCCATTGTCCCGCGTGCAGCCGCTTGCGGCAGACTCTTCGACCTTAACTCTTAGGGGCTCGCAGTGCAGCCTCTGTCCTCTCCAGAAGCACCGGGTGCTTCAGCAAGGCGTCCATCAGGCGCACGCCCCGCAGCTGATTGATGAGGGGCATGTGGCCCTCCGGCGCAGTGATCGACCAGGTGAAGCCTGAGGGGTAACGGGTCCAGACCCCATCCTGTTTCCAGCCCAAAAGAGCCCAGAGGTCCTCCCAAC
>Ga0315899_10001588_pt1 | contig 25899 bp, 16 predicted proteins | sample LakEriMetagenome_2_FD_203518 | JGI IMG/M metagenome (GOLD analysis project Ga0315899, IMG submission 203518) | Freshwater fungal communities from buoy surface, Lake Erie, Ohio, United States - Buoy 4 MA112 | ecosystem: Environmental > Aquatic > Freshwater > Lake | place: USA: Lake Erie, Ohio... | reverse complement strand
ACGAAAACCCAAACCTTCAGTATTGTAGCCAAAGCAGCAAGCACACTGACGATTGATCCGATTGCCAACCAAACCTTCACAGGCGCAGCCTTAACTCCAGCGATAGTGGTGAAGGATGGCAATAACACCTTGACGCTTGGTTCTGACTATTCTGTTGCCTACACGAATAATACGAATTTGGGTACGGCTACGGTGACGATCACAGGAGCGGGAAATTATATAGGTACCAAGACGCAGACTTTTAGTATTGTAAAACTTGTAAGTTCTACAACAATTGACCCCATCGCCAACCAAACTTACTCGGGAACAGCCATAGCTCCATCGGCAGTGGTGAAGGATGGCAATACCACCTTGACACTAGGCACGGACTATACGGTAGCATTTACGAATAATACCAACGTGGGTACGGCTACCGTGACTATCACAGGAGCAGGTAACTTTACAGGAACAAAGTCCCAAACCTTTACTATTGTGGCTAAGGATGCAAGTACACTTACAATTGATGCTGTTACCAACCAAACCTATTCGGGATCAGCGTTGACTCCTGCGTTAGTGGTGAAGGATGGCAACACGACACTGAGCCTAACGACAGACTACACGGTAGCCTATACAAGCAATACGAATGTGGGTACCGCCACGGCAACAATTACGGGAGCGGGTAACTATACAGGCACGAAAACCCAAACCTTCAGTATTGTAGCCAAAGCAGCAAGCACACTGACGATTGATCCGATTGCCAATCAAACCTTCACAGGCGCAGCCTTAACTCCAGCGATAGTGGTGAAGAATGGAAATACCACTTTGACGCTTGGTACTGACTATTCTGTTGCTTACACGAATAATACTAATGCGGGATCGGCTACGGTGACGATCACAGGCGCAGGCAACTATACAGGTACCAAGACGCAGACTTTTAGTATTGTAAAGCTGGTAAGTTCTACAACCATTGACCCTATTGCGAACCAAACCTTTACGGGATCAGCCATAGCTCCAGCGATAGTGGTGAAGGATGGCAACACGACACTTAGCCTAACGACAGATTACACGGTAGCCTATACGAATAATACAAATGTGGGCATATCCACGGTGACCATAACCGGCGCAGGCAACTATTCGGGTACGAAAACTCAAACCTTTACTATTGTAGCTAAGGCGGTAACTACACTGACGATCGATGCGATTGCTAACCAAACTTTCACAGGCGCAGCCTTAACGCCAGCGATAGTGGTGAAGGATGGAAATACGGCACTGAGTCTAACGACAGATTACACGGTAGCCTACACCAACAACACGAATACGGGTACGGCTACAGTGACGATCACAGGAGCGGGCAACTATACAGGTACCAAGACGCAGACTTTTAGTATTGTAAAACTTGTAAGTTCTACAACAATTGACCCTATCGCCAACCAAACTTACTCGGGGGCAGCCATAGCTCCGTCGGCAGTGGTGAAGGATGGCAATACCACCTTGACACTAGGCACGGACTATACGTTAGCCTACACGAATAATACGAATGCGGGTACGGCTACCGTGACTATCACAGGAGCAGGTAACTTTACAGGAACAAAGTCCCAAACCTTTACTATTGTGGCTAAGAATGCAAGTACGCTTACAATCGATGCTGTTACCAACCAAACCTATTCGGGATCAGCGTTGACTCCTGCGTTAATGGTGAAGGATGGCAACACGACACTGAGCCTAACGACAGCCTACACGGTAGCCTATACAAGCAATACGAATGTGGGCACAGCCACGGCAACAATTACGGGAGCGGGTAACTATACGGGTACGAAAACCCAAACCTTTGCCATTGTACCTAAAGCAGCGAGCAGCTTAACCATTGAAGCGATTGCGAACCAAACCTACACGGGATCAGCCTTGACCCCAGCAATTGTAGTAAAGGATGGCACCTCGACCTTGACCCTATCTACTGACTACACGTTAGCTTACACGAACAACACGAATGTGGGCACGGCTACAGTGACAATCACAGGAGCAGGCAACTATACAGGTACCAAGACGCAAACCTTTGCCATAGCCAAGCCCGTTGGACCAAGCAGTTTGAGTTATTCTCCTGCCACACAAACCGTTCGTCAGGGTACGGCGATTGACCCATTGATCCCGACGATTTCTGGAGGGACACCTGGATATACTATTTCACCAGCACTTCCTGCTGGTTTAAGTATCAATGCCACATCTGGAATCATTTCGGGAACCTTGACTGCTACTCGAACTGGATCTGTAACTTACACAGTGACTGCTACTAATTTTGGGGGATCAACTACAGCCGAAGTTACATTGGTATTCAATACTGCACCAACAGGAATTTCACTTGAACCTTCTGCCGTGGCAGAAAATGCAGCATCCGGAACAACGGTAGGTCCGTTAACTGCAACAGATCAAGATGCAGGCGACACACATACCTATGCTTTGGTGAGCGGTACCGGAAGTACAGACAATGCTTTATTTAGTATCGATGGAGCCAACCTAAAAACTACTGCAGTTTTTGATTTTGAAACCAAGAGCAGCTATACGGTCCGTGTTCGCACAACTGATGCTGGCGGATTAAGCTTTGAGACGGCGATTACTATAACGGTACTCAACGTAAACGAAACGCCAAGCGCCATGGCCATCACTAAATCTAATTTATATGAATCAAATACGATCAACGAGGTTGTTGGCGTACTAAGTACAATAGATCAGGATGCTGGCGACAGCCATACCTACAGTCTGGTTTCGGGTGTAGGCTCAACAGACAATGCCGCATTTAATGTTAGTGGAAATCAAATTAGAGCATCTCAGGTGTATAGTTTTTCGACTAAGAACTCATACAGCATTCGTGTGCGAGCCACCGATAAAGGAGGCCTTAGCTTTGAGAAAGTGTATACAGTAAGCGTCAGTCAGCTGCCAACACTCACAGGTACGGGCAATGAATATGGTACACAATTACAGACAATAGCCAGTACCACTCCTAAAATCAGTAAGGGTTTTACCTCTAAGCTGATTCTGAGCGGATCAGATATTGTTTCTTATAATTGGAGTCCATCTGCCAGCTTAAGTTCAGCAAGTATTTATAATCCGATAGCTAAACCTAGCCAAACACAGAGTTACTCAGTTAGGGTAACCAATGTTTATGGAAGCTCAACTACCCTAAGCATCACAGTGGAGGTGATGGAAGATTTCAAAGTTGTTGCAACCAATCTTCTAACGCCAAATGGAGATGGGCAAAACGATAAATGGGAGATAGAAAACTTAAGTAGCTACCCCAATAATCAGTTAGTTATTATGGACCGTTCTTATAGAGTGATATTTAGAAAAACAGGTTATGCAAATGATTGGGATGGCTTGTATAATGGCGCACCACTTCCTTCAGGTACCTATTACTTCATTTTGACCTTTGATTCAGCTTCAGGTAAAAAAGTAAGTAAAAGAGGATTTATAACGATACCCAAATAAGTTTTAGTACACCAAGCAATGAAAATCAATTTCAAACCATTTTATATACAATTAGGTGTGCTAGCACTGGCATTTAGCGCAAGTATTTCTAATTCAACGGCCCAAATTAACCCTTTAGGCGCTCAGTATTTCCAGAACCAATATTTGGCTAATCCAGCTATGGCAGGATATCAAAGTGGTATGCGTTTAAACCTGGGCTACCGTAACCAGTGGGATAACATTCCAGGTTCACCCAAAAATATATCGGTGACAGGTGATTATGGTACTGAAAAGGTGGGTGTTGGTATTAATTTTTTCAAAGATGAGGCGGGCTTACTTAATCGTAGTCGTATTCAGGCAAGTTATGCCTACCACTTACCCTTGAATGATGATAGTCAGAAATTACATTTTGGTATTTCATTGGGGATACAAACAGAACGATTAAATAACCAAGCCATCGTTGGATCACCCAATGACCAAACAGCGATCAGTTTTAATGATCAGGAAAGCATTTTAGATGGTGATTTTGGGATGGCTTATACTTCAAGTAATTTCAGTGTTTCGGGTTCGATATCGAACTTGAGGCGTCAATTAAAGATTGAAGATCAGCAAACGGCAGATTTCGGTATGTTTTATACGGCAATAGGTTATAAGATCAAACTTACCGACTGGCATGTTGAGCCTAAAGTGGCTTATCGTGGTGTTCGTAATTTCCAGAACATTGTTGATGTGGGTGCAGAAGTCAGCACGTCATCTGATCAATTACTATTTATGGGTATGTACCATAGCAATAAAACCATGAGTTTTGGGGTGAGTTACCATCAAAAGAAAGACTGGAAATTATTTTTAATGTACAACAATCCAACGCAGGAATTAAAGAGTTATGCCACCGGAACATTCGAGATAGGATTACAACTGAATTTGATTAAGAAGAAATAAATCTCTGCTGTCGCCTCCAATCGCTATATATCCTCTAAAATTTCCCGAGCTAGTTTTTTGCCGGACAGGTTATTGCAACGGTATCACCAGGTAATAAATAGGGTGGAGTTTTATAAGAAGCAATCTGCTTATTCGTCAATTTGTTGAATTAATTTAATGAGTCAATATTCTATATAATTTGGTATTATACTTGATAAATTTTACTCTATTTAGAATATAAAATGACAATTTGCCTTGATATGAATTGAGCAGCTAAGAATTAGTTTTCTCTAAAAAATATTTCAAGCGAAAATTCAAAATATTTCATCATTTTTATCTGTATCTAAATAGGTTAGAATGATAACGACTTTACAGAATAAGATATTCCTTTTATACATTTTTGTTTCTATTTCACTTCCAGCTTTATCGCAACCCAATCTTGATCCATATAACGTAGTCTGGACAAGCCAAAGCAAGAGTCCTTCTGGTTCGATGCCTCTTGGTAATGGAGATATTGGTGCAAATCTTTGGGTTGATGAACAAGGGCAGCTGTGTTTGTATATTTCAAAAACAGATGCTTATAGTGAAATAGGGCGTTTATTAAAAATTGGTAAAGTTATATTACGAACTACCCCCAAAATCTTAAACGCCAAAGATTTTAATCAAACCTTAAAAATACAGGATGGCCTGATTCAAATCGAAGCTACAAATTCACAAAAGCAATCTCTGTCAATTACCTGTTTAATTGATGCTAATAGACCAGTTGTGACTATTTCGGGCAAGAGTAATACACCTGTTGAAGTGGAATTGGTGAATGCTATCTGGCGCACTAGTATTGACTCATTGAAGGGCAGTGAAAAAAGAGGGGCTTATGGAATTATGGGTTCTAAGATGCCGATAATGAGAGAAATCGATAGCATCATTTCTCAAAAAGATCAGCTTATTTGGGTACATCAAAATAAGTCTTCTATCTGGCAATCCACCCTGGATAATCAGAATATTTCTGAGTTTAATCAATACAGCAAAGATCCTCTAATCAATCAAAATTTTGGAGCGATTGTTTCTGGAAATAATTTTTTTAATCAGGATAATAAAACCCTTTTAAGTAAAAACCCTCTTACAGAATTCGAGCTGAACGTAGCAGTATTGAAAACGCAAAATGTTCAGATAAATACCTGGAGAAAAGAAGCCCAAAAAATTCTAAAAAATGCTGAAAAGATTTCTTTTAATGAGCGGTTATTATTGCACAAAAATTGGTGGGCCGAGTTTTGGGATCAACATTATATACTTCTTACTGCGGCAGATCAAGATGCTAAAACAATTCAGGATACTTATGCTGTTAGTCTGGGGTACTTATTACAGAGATACATGAATGCTTGCGCTGGTAGAGGTGGTTTACCAATCAAGTTCAATGGGTCTATATTTAATGTAGATGTGGAAGACAATATGGGTAAAAAATATTTGTCAAATTATGATGCGGATTTTAGAGATTGGGGAGGTAACTATTGGTTTCAAAATACCCGGCTTCCTTATTATTCTATGCTTTATTCCGGAGATTTTCAGCTGATAAAACCACTATTTGATATGTATTTGAAAGCCCTTCCATTAGCTAAATACAGAACTCAAAAATATTTCAATCATAACGGAGCCTACTACCCTGAAACTATGACTCCCTGGGGTACATTTACCATAGATAATTATGGCTGGGACCGATCAAAGCTTAATTTGCCTGATGGTATTTCAGAAAATAAATACATCCGCTATGTATGGGAAGGAAGTATTGAACTTTCTAAATTAATGCTTGATTATTATGAGTTCACCAATGATCAGGCTTACTTTATAAATGAACTTTTGCCATTTATTAAGGAGATTGTTATTTTTTATAATAGCCATTATCAATTAGATAACAGTGGTAAAATTTCTATACAACCTGCCCAGTCATTAGAAACTTATTTTGAGGGGGTAATCAATCCATTGCCTGAAGTTGCAGGTCTGCATTCAGTACTTGACAAATTAATAGAACATGAGCATATCATTGCTGATAAAGGATTTATTCAAGAGGTGATTGCCATGAAAAAAGTGCTTCCGGAAATCCCAACTCAGCAAATAAATGGTTCGACTGCTCTGGCACCAGGTTATAATTTGGGAGAAAGAACTAATATTGAAAAACCTGAATTATATGCTGTTTTTCCATATCGGGTTTATGGTTTGGGAAAAGATAAAGTTGAATCTGCTATTCTATCCTTCAATAGTAATGTAAAGGATCAGTTTAGCGGTTGGCAGCAGGATGCTATTTTTGCGGCTTATTTGGGTTTGACCGATGATGCAAAGCGTATGGTAACGCATAATTTTACTACAAAGCATGCAAAAAGTAGATTTCCTGCATTCTGGGGTCCAAATTATGATTGGGTACCTGATCAGGATCATGGAACAGTAAATATGCGTGCTCTACAAAATATGCTGGTGCAATCAGAAAATGAACGAGTATTATTATTCCCGGCCTGGCCAAAAAACTGGAATGTTGAATTCAAAATGCATGTTCAGGGACGGAAAATCATTCAAGGCACTTATGATATGAATAATGGTGTTACTTTGGTCGAGGGTAACACTATTCCAATCAAATATTATTTGCCAAAAAGTAATTAAAGCGTTAGTAAACTGAAGTTTGAAGCAGCTCTATCTTTTTGGCAATACCCAATCTTATGATAAAATTAAATTTCACGAAAAAAAATAGTGCAGAATACTGGACTGGAATAAGCAAAGAGACACAGACCCTGCTTTCTAAAAGAAGAGAAAAACTTTAGTCTAAACTTAGCCAAGCAAGATTTTGTATCGAACTCATGTTAAATTAGCGGTAATGCTCATACCATGTAAATTTGTTTTTTAGGATTTCATTTTTTTCCTCTTCTAAGAATTTTAAATAAGCGTTGGCAACGGATGTATGCTTTTTTTCTTTTAACCAAATCAGCCTCCACATTGTTTTAATCGGAAGACCCTTAACAGGAATAACATGTAACTCCTTACTCTCCAGTTCGTGTCTAATTCCTATTAAAGGCATGATGGAATAGCCCAAATCTGCCATTAAAGCCTGTTTCACAGCTTCATTGGATGAAAGTTCCATCTTTTTTAATACTGAAATATCGTTTCTATTGATAAAATTCTCCATGGTTTGAAGAGTTCCAGAACCCTTTTCTCTAAAAATTAGTGGGAGTTTTTCAAATATTTCCCTTGTGCTTAGTTTGTTGTTAGTCTCTAATTTTGTTTTTCCAACTAAGAATAATTTATTCTGAAGTAAGTCTAATTTTTCAATTTTAAGTGTTGTAGGTAGAATGGATACCAATGCGAAATCAACGCTATTATTTTCTAAACTCTCAATTACTTGATTTTTGTTTGTAACATCCATTTTTAGTTCGATTCCCTGATGTTTTTTCATAAAATCAGCAAGAAAATAGGGCATAACATATTTCCCGGTTGAGACGACAGAAATTTTTAATTTACCAGTTAACTGACCTTTATAAGCCATCGTTTTGTAGTTGATTGCATAAACTTGGTTTATAATATTCTCGGCTGATTCGGCTATTTCATGACCAAAATCGGTGATGTAAATCTTACGACCAATTACTTCCGTTAATGGTATATCGAATTGATCCTGAAAGTTTTTTAGTTGAATTGAAACTGCAGGTTGAGTTAAATATCAAACTCACGTTAAAATATTGAAGTATTTTGCTGAAGAACTAAAATTTCCAGGCAAACTCTAAAAAATTAGAATAATCTTCGTTTCTTTATCTATCATGAAAAAAGTATTAATCATTTGCCTCCTTCTCATCTATCAATTGAGCTTTGCTCAAAAAGCTGACGAGCGTTATTTTGAATTAAGGGTTTACTATTGTAATCCCGGTAAATTAGATGCCTTAATTACCAGGTTTAGGGATCATGCAGTACCTCTGTTTAAGAAGCATGGTATTGACGGACTTGGATATTGGGTTCCGACCAATAATCCGGATAATGCATTTTATTATTTGATGGCTTATCCAAATAAAGAGGCCAGAGATGCATCCTGGAAAGCGTTCGGAAGTGACCCGCAATGGCAAGAAGCAGCAAAGAAATCTGAAGAAAATGGAAAAATTATTTCAAAAGCTACCATTCACTTCTTAAAAGCAACGGATTATACTCCTAAAATCAAACCTTCAAAAGGCTCAGCAATGAGAACTTTTGAAATGCGAATCTATACTGCAATGCCTGAGAAGCTTCCGAATTTAGAAAACAGATTCAGAAATCATACGATGAAGATTTTCGAGAACAATGGAATGCAAAATGTAGCTTATTTCACAACTATAGAAAAGAATCCGTCAGATCAAGCTAAACTCCTATATTTTCTAGCTTATGAAAATGAAGAAGCGGGTAAATTGGCATGGCAAAATTTCCGAAAAGATCCTGAATGGATAAAAGCAAGTACTGCCTCAGAAGTAAATGGTAAACTGGTAGAGAAGGTTGAATCAGTATATATGAAAGCAATGGACTTTTCGAAGTACAGATAGTTTGATTGATTTTGAAGTACAAATAAATGAAAATGGCTCTGCAGAAACAGAGCCATTTTTGTTAAACATTACATCGCATTTAGCATAATACCGCTGTTAGGTTCAAAATTAATCCGGATATACCCTTCTTCTGCGTCTTCAACTTTTACTTTTCCATTGATCTTCTTTTGGAATTTTTCAAATGGCGATTTTATTTTAAGACTACCACCTTTTTCTGAAAGAATACTGAGCATTTCCACTTTTCCATTCTTCTTTTCAGCACTAACTAGGAAGGCACCTTCTGCCCTCATCGTTTTGAACGAAACGTCTTTCCAATTGCTTGGTATTGCAGGAAATAGCTCAAGATAGCCTGCATGAGACTGGATCAGCATCTCCTGTAAACCGGCAGCGAAAGCAAAGTTTCCTTCCAAAGTGAATGGCCTGTAAACAAAGTCTGAATAGCCTGATTTGGTCTGATCTCCATTTAAGTGAAAACTATTAGTGGAGCAAAATGCAGTAGAAAAAATAGTTAAAGCCTTTGCAGCGCCTTCACCATCTTTTGCTCTTGCCTTCAAATTGCCTAGCCATGAATAAGAATAACCGCACCATAATTTCGGACCAACATCATCTAATAATTTTATACTCGATCGGATAATGTTTTTTGATTCTTCGGAATCTTCCCATTTGATCAAGCCCAGGGGATGTATTGCCATGGTATTTGAAAAATGACGATGAGATACATCATATGGAAAATCAGGAGCAATCATCAATTCATTATTTTTTGAGATTGCAAGATCAGGTAATTGCCTATAGATTTTTTCCCAATGTGCAGCCTCCTCCATTAAGTTTAACTCTCTTGCTAACTCTGCGGCTGTTTTAAAGTTGAACTGCATTAATGATAGGTCGTAATTTGTTGTTTTAGTAAACCAGGCGCTGCTTTTATTATCATTTATCTCCGGACTAGAACTGATCACCAATTTACGTTTACCTGTTTCTGAATCCAGAATTGAGATCTGTTCCAGAAATATTGCAGTAGATTTTATCCATGGGTAGGCTTTATTTTTTAAAAAATCCTTATCCATGCTGTATCGCCATTGGAGATAATAGTGTTGCGAGATCCATGCAGAAACCGTTGGGGATAGCGAATATTGGATCCAGCCTCCCATTTCTGTTCCATCTAAAGTAGTTACTCCCGGTACCGCGATTCCTTCTTTTCCAAAGAATAGCTGAGTATAACGTTTATAATTTTCCTTGTTAAGTTCAAAGTGATCCAGGTAACCCATTGCTTCTTCAAGGTGATTGCCACTATACGAGGGCCAATAGCTCAACTGGGTATTCAGGTCATGGTGAAAATCGCCTTTCCAGGGTGGAATTCTTCCATTATCAGCCGACCAAATAGCCTGTAAGGATATTGGCGGTGCATTTTGGCGGGCAGTAGATCCAAACTTATATTGCTCCATTTCCCATTGATGCTGGAGTGTTAGGTCGGGTACCTTAAGATCAGATTTAGCCCAAAATTTTGACCACCATCCCAGATGACTTTTTCTATTCTGATCATAGCCCGAATTCAGTTTTTGCTGTAATTCTAAGAGGTCCAAATTGCTTTTAAAAATATCCGGATTGCTGCGGATAGTCCAGGCACCTTCTACGGTCTTGTCATCAATTTGTTTCCATGTTACAATGACATCATAGGAGAAACCTCCCCATCCATTTTGATGATAAATAATACTGTTAGCTTTTCTTTCTATACTGCCCTGTTCATATCCCAAACGTCCAAGATCGTCCCCTCCAACCGGGTCTCCACTTACTTTTACAGCAGCCTGATAGGCCGGTGGAATCAGCTCAATATCAAATTCGACTGATAGGTTTTCAAATCTAAACCAACCTACAGGATCTACTGCGTGTACATAGGATAAAAGTCTGGTGCCGTTCTTCCAGCTAATTTCTGATGTTGCTTCGTTGAGATTTAACTTAGCATCCGATTGGCTAAGTCCTTTTGTGAAATTAAATTCAATTCCAGCTCCAGGAATTTTTGTTGGAGCAGGCTCTCTGTCATATGGATGATCAAAATATTCCTGAACCGGTTTATAATTATCATTCAATCTTTGATCTACAATCCACTGGTAGCTAAATTCTTTACGATGCAGCCCTTTCATTGGCCGACTATCCCAAAGATCAGCACGGTCTAATGCAACGCGAATAGTTTTGTTTTTCTCCCAGATGAGTGAACCAATCATCCCATTTCCCATTGGGATTGCTTCATCCCATTGCTGTGGCAGGGGGTTGAAAGTATGAGTTCTGGACTGAGTTGAAGCAATATTGGGCAGACAAAAACAAAGAATTAATGAAAAAAGCTGAATTCTAATTAGTTTTTTGAGATTTTTCATAGTAAAATCTAATCCATAATTCTAAAGTTAAGACAGGATTATGGTTTTGCCAAAGCTATTATTCTGATTTACCAGTTTTTTCATGTAATCTACCGTATCATCGCTTGCAGCAATAATTTTTAATGAATTCAATTTAGTCTCAAAATGTCAATTTTCCACGATCCTTTCCCTTTAACAGAATCAGACTTTTAGGGGTTTTATCCAGATAAAAATTAATGATATTTTGCTGGCTGTCAAAATGTTGATGAAGAATACTGTTTTTAACTTCTACTTGCTTAGGATTGGGAATCTGTTTGGCCTCAAGATAAAACCATGCAGCGTCTTCTTCAATTTCATAGCCCAGGTAGTTTAAATCAATTTTTTTTCCGTTTACTAAAATTTCGTTGTTCTGCAGGACATATTGCTTAAGTTTTTTATCCAGCTCAGCTTTGTCTTTTGGCTTTAAAAAATCGATTTTAGCCTTGTGTATTTCAGTCAGGTGTACTTCGAGATCATCCCAGAAAATTTTTTGTGAAATCTCGAGGCTTTTTTCCTTTGAATTGTATTTTATCTCCGTAAGGCTTATGTAAAAGGGATGAAATAAGCTTTGAATGAGTAGAAACGTTGATAGTATAAAATTATAAAACATAATGCTTGATATTTGATGCAAATTATGGATATTCTGAATAAGCTCAGGTATAATTTATCATTCTGATTTTATGGGACAGTTTGAACTATATTTCCGTCTTGGAACAAATCATATACTGGATCTTGCAGGATTCGATCATATTCTTTTTGTTTTAGTGTTATGCAGTATTTATACACTGAACGATTGGAGGAAAATTATACTATTAATTACTGCCTTTACCATTGGACATTCGCTGACTCTGGCATTGGCTACATTTCAACTGATTACTATTGACTCAGATCTGGTTGAATTCCTAATTCCTGTAACCATTGCGATTACAGCATTCGGTAATTTATTAAACCTTAAAATAGCTTTAGGTAGAAAGCTAAATTACTTTTTTGCGCTATTTTTCGGTCTGATTCACGGACTTGGCTTTTCAAATTATCTCAGGGCACTTTTGGGTAAGGAAGAGTCTTTATTAAGTCCACTTTTTGCATTTAACCTCGGACTTGAAGCTGGTCAATTATTGATAGTTGTGGTTTTTCTGATCTTTTCTTTACTCCCATTGAAAATTTTAAAGGTCAATCAAAAACAATGGACCAGGGTAGTTTCGGCAATTATTCTCGGAATGGCTGTCATGATGATTATAGAAAAGATTTTTTGGTAAGTATTATTCTTTGAATATTAGTTGGGCTGATTATCTTAGCTAATATTTAATCTCTGAATAAAACCAGTTTTCCAAGATTATAATTACCAATTGTATTAACATCCAATAAGATAATGAGAAAAATAGCAATTGTATTTGCAATAATATTGCTTTACGGAATTAAAGGCATTGCCCAGCAAACAGAGCAAAATCATGCGGAGAGGTTTGAACAATTAGGAAACAGCCTCAGATCTCCTAATGTTTACAGAACTGCTTCCGGTGCGCCAGGGCATATGTACTGGCAACAAAAGGCAGATCATGAAATCGAAGTTGAGTTGAATGATGAGAAGCAATCGATTAAAGGGTGGCAAAAAGTTACTTATCACAACTATTCACCAGATCCACTCTCTTATTTATGGATTCAGCTTGATCAGAATGAAAGGGCCAAAGATTCTAATACACCTAAGGTTACTGAAAATAAGATAACTCAAAAAATGACTTTGCCCCAGATTCAGGGAATTTTATGGCATGATCAGGATTTGGGGTATAAAATAATCTCAGTTAAAGATTTAAGCGGCAAGGATATCCCTGTAACCATTAATAAAACAATGATGCGGGTTAATTTACCTGAACCTATCAAACCTGGCGGTAAAATTGAGTTTACCATGGATTGGACGTTCAATATTCACGACAGGATTGGCTTTATAGGTGGGCGTCCGGGGTACGAGTATTTTGAGAAGGACGGAAATTACCTCTATACAATGGCTGAATGGTTCCCTAGAATGGCTGTTTATTCTGATTTTCAGGGATGGCAGAATAAGCAATTCATGGGTAGAGGTGAGTTTGCTTTAACCTTTGGAGATTATAAAGTTAAAATAACCGCGCCAGCTGATCATATGGTTGGTGCTACAGGCGTTTTGCAAAATGCTGAGTCTGTTTTGAGTACAACCGAATTGCAAAGATGGCAGGATGCAAAGAAAAGTTATAATAAGCCCGTGATTATTCGTACTCAGGCCGAAGCAGAGAAACTTGAAAAGGGGAGATCAAAAGACAAAAAGACCTGGATCTACCATGCAGAGAATGTTAGAGATTTTGCCTGGACCTCCTCACGGAAATTGATTTGGGATGCGATGGCCGTTAAGCAGCAAAATAGAGATGTGATGGCTATGTCCTATTATGGTAAGGAAGGAAACCCATTGTGGGAGCAATATTCTACCCGAGTGGTTGCACATACTATTAAATCTTACGGATCTAAAACTTTTGATTATCCTTATCCTGTTGCTATTTCCGTGGAAGCTTCAAATGGTATGGAATATCCAATGATTTGTTTCAATTATGGTCGTCCGGATGTTGACGGAACTTATTCTGATGCCGTTAAGTATGGAATGATTTCTGTTATTATTCATGAAGTTGGTCATAATTTCTTCCCAATGATTGTTAATTCTGATGAACGTCAGTGGTCCTGGATGGATGAAGGTTTAAATACCTTTATGCAGTTCATGGCTGAACAGGAATGGGATAGAAATTACCCGTCAAGAAGAGGGCCTGCACACAAAATTGTTCCTTACATGAGAAGTGAAAAGCACCTGCTTGAACCAATCATGACTAATTCTGAAAACATCATTCAGTTCGGTCCGAATGCTTACGCAAAGCCTGCAACCGCTTTAAATATTTTAAGGGAAACGGTTATGGGAAGGGAATTGTTTGATTATGCTTTTAAACAATATTCAACTCGTTGGATGTTTAAGCACCCTACTCCTGATGATTTTTTCAGGACTATGGAAGATGCATCTGCGGTTGATCTTGATTGGTATTGGAGAGGATGGTTCTATAAAACTGAACCTGTTGATATATCAATTGAATCAGCAAATTGGTTTAAACTTGATAATCGCAGTCCTGCAGAAAAGAAATCTGACGCAAAGAAGGTATTCGAAAGAGAGGAAAGCTACGTAAGTAAGAATAATAATATTAAGGATAATCCGAAAACAGTGCTGGAGTCAGATCCTGCTACCCGCGACTTTTATAACGCTTACAATCCTTTTAGTGTTACTCCTGATGACGAAAAGGTTTACTCTGAATTTATGGCGAAATTAAGTGTAAAGGAAAAAGAATTGCTGAACAGCAATTTAAACTTTTATGAACTTAAATTTAAAAATATCGGAGGTTTAGTCATGCCTTTAATTGTCCAGTTTAACTATACAGATGGAAGTTCTGAAATTGATAGAATTCCAGCCGAAATATGGCGACATAACGAATCAGAGGTTTCTAAAGTATTTGCTAAAACCAAGGAGGTAAAAAGCATAATACTTGATCCGCTTCGTGAAACTGCAGATATTGATGAAGATAATAATTATTGGCCTAGACAATTCCTTCCAAGCAGATTTGAGTTTTTTAAAAATAATTCTGGTGTAAGAGGAGTTTCAAGTGGAGATAATCCAATGAAGAAGGCTCTAAAGAAATAAAAATCAATAAGCCTGATTTCGTTAGTAGGAAGGCCTATAAATACAGTTTTAAGTGGTCAGATAAGGACTTGTAACCATAATAATTCGATTTTGGAAAGCAATACCTGCTTCTTATAGGCAGTTTCAGCCCTTTCCTCCGGAGTATTTCCGGCAGGAAATCCCCCATTGGTCGGTGTTCTCACCGTACCAAGAACCATCTATCAAATGGTTGGTGAAAACACCAACCACAGGGAAATGCATTGTCATTCTGGCAAAGGCCAGAACCTCCTTCGGCAAGGTTTATTTTACTTGAACCTGTTTTTCATCGGGACGGGCTTCCGTTAATAGAATCTTAGGCCCTATTAAATAAACCTGGGTGGCAGTTCTATCTTTTTTGCGATACGGAATTTCATGATAAAATTAAATTTTCCGCAAAAAAATAGGGCAGAACACGGGGCTGGTATAAGCGAAAAGAAACAGAATTTACTTTCAAAAAGGAGAAAAAAACTTCAGTTTAAACTTAACCAAGGAAGATTTTATATCGAACTCTGCTTATAATTAAAAATCTTAATTATTTCGGCACTGCATTTTTCTCTATATAATCGGGTAAAATAGAAACTGGATTTCCGATATAGTGGTAAGCTTCAGCCCATTCCAATCCGTATTTTTTACCTACTTCGCGGTCTGATGGAGTACCTCTTTGAGTTAAAGAGTCTTTATCGAGTACAAAATGCTTCACATAATTAAAGTCTGCCGTTTCATCGGTATCGCCTAGTATTGGTAATTTTTTACCCTTTTCTGCCAAACTCTTTTTAATTCTTGAACCATTATCTCCTCCCGGACCTTGTGTAGTAATCACCACATTGCTCTGAACTTTGGTATCGATATGTTTGCTAATATCAACTATTCGGTTTACTAATTGTGGGCCTCTGGCGAAATAATAGCGCTCCTTTACTCCGTATGGTTTTACTGCATCCAGCTGTTCTGGATAATCGACACTTCCCGACATCCATCTTGCAGCTTCAACCGCTTGTGCAGTAACATAATGATCCGGATTTTCTTCGTAGTGTCCCCAAGGGTCATAACTGAAGATCGTATCCACTTTCAAAAGTCTGAAAAGGAATATGAGGCGACCTTTTATTTCCTGAGTATTATATTCATCCATTCTATGGTTGCGATAACCAAGATTATATACCTTTTTTAAGCCCAGAACCTGCGCTACTTTGTCATTATCCCGTTCGTTATTCAAAACTCTGTCACCATCAGTTCCTGCTCCGGCTGCGTCGTCATTAGTAGTTCTAATCAGATAACCGGTATAGCCCTCACTGATTAACTTAGCAATAGTGCCACCAGCAAACAAAGTGCAATCATCCACATGTGGTTGAATTACTGCCAGAACCTTTCCCTCGTGAGGTCTTCCCGAAACACTTCGTTCAATAATAATGCCGTCATCGTCGGCTATTTTGTTAGCCTCAGCTTCTGTTTTAGCAATACTTTCTTCTGCTTTTACTTCCGAAGCCAGAAGTGTAGCATAGGTAGCAGGTATAATGGCGCCGGCTGCCAATCCCTTCGAAATAAATTTCCTTCTTTCCATTTTAGCTTGTTTTCTATTCTAATATAGAAATTCCTACGTTTATAAAATTTTAGAAATAAAAAAAGCTGCCTTTGGAGGGCAGCTTTCTAAGTGCTTTATTTATATATCAAAAGCTCCCCGGGCCACCGCTTCCAGGTCTCATCCAGGGTCCACCCATTCCCGGTCTCATACCAGGAGTTGGTTGCTGTTGTTCTGGTTGTTTACCACTAAACTTTTGAATTCTCATGGTAAAACTTAGCATAAAATATCTTGATAAGCGATTATTCTGACTGTCAGTTATGACGTTTCCTGTAACTGATCGGGAAACACTGGTATTTTCGTTAAGCAAGTCAAATCCCTGAAATCTTAATGAAGCCCGTTTATCTTTAAAAAATTGCTTTTCTAGGTAAGTATTGATGATAAATGGATTAACCGCTAAAGAGCTACTATACCCATCATTAAAAGATTTACTGATATCGGAGCCTATAAGCCAGGTTTTGAGAAAGAAAACTCTGCTATTGAAATTCAGAGAGTAGGTTGAAACCTTAGTATTGGTATTTGTTATTGCATCATTCGTATTGGTATTCAGGTTATATCTTAAGCCTGGATTTAATTCAAGATTTTTATTTGGGTTGATCTGCATGTTCAGTCCCTGCGAAAAAATCCAATTTTTCCCTGTGTTCTTTATATTATCTGTATATGAAATATTGTTGATGTAATTAGCAGAACCATTGAAAGAGAACACGTATTTCTTCTCCTGAAAAGGTTTGGAGTAATTGTAGAATACGTTACCCGTATAATATCCATTGGTATTGATATACCGGGTTTCCTGAACCAACCCTATTGCAGGATCCATCGATCTGATGATGTTTGACACGATCTTATTTTCAGTAAAGTTTCCTGAGACATTAAAAAATAAAACATCACCTGAATTAAAGTTGAAATTATTGTACCTGAAAGTAAGAAAATGAGAGAATTCAGCTCCGAGATTCGGATTTCCATAAACCGGATATTGTGGATTTGAAATATCAGGAGTTGGTTGTAATTGAATGTAAGTCGGCTCATTTGCCCGTCCGAAATAAAATGCATTTACCGCCCTGGTTCGGGAGAAGTTATAGGAATACCGGGCAGAAGGAATAAAATTAAAGCCAGTGTTTCTGTTTGAAGTTCTTATCCCATTTACAACAGATGTGCCCTCCAGAAGACTAGGCTGAGCGCTAATTCCGAATGAATAATTGTATTTTTTCTCATTAAATCTATAATTCATTCCAAACCTGTTGGTGCTGAATGAATAATCGAAATTGTTACTTAAGCTTGTATTATATTCAGATAATCCGGCCGGACTGATATCATACGTTTCCCTTTCATTTTTATAGGTTGTAGTACTATGATTATAGTTAAACTCAAGATTTGATTTTAAGCTAAGTGGCTCATTATAAGATAGATTAGCATTTATGTTAGAGTTTCTATTATTGTCATATAGTTCCTGATTTCTATATACATTGGTACTTCCTCCACCAACAATATAATTGATATATTGAGTCAGCTGATCATCTTCTTGCCTGGTTTTGGCATTATTTGCTGAAGTAAATAAGGATAAATTTCTTCCCCTTTTTTTGAGGCGGTGATTTAATAAAAGTGTTGCACCGAAATTGGGGTTTCTAGAATCTGTATTATTTATAGAGGTACCATCTGAACCAAGTCTGTTACCATCATATTGTAAATAACTCGTATTTCCGTTATCAATTGAAGATCCATAGCTAAAAGTGGGATTGAATTTAATATAGTTTACACTATCCGGACGATATTCAAGATTCCAGCCAAATCTGTGATTGCCATTTATCACATTCTTTAATGAATTCTGATTGGTTGAGACTATTGAATTCTGAAAATTATTTTGTTGCAGCTGGTCGCTTACCAAATCATTATTACGATCAGAAAAACTGTAATTTCCATACGAACTAAGTTTTTTACCATAATCTTTACGATAATTAAGTCCGACAGATCCCACTGCTGTTAGTCCGTCACTATTATTTCCCCCCTGAAAACCACCCCCCTGAAATCCACCTCCACCAAATCCACCACCACCTTGGAATCGCGTGCCGCCACCACCACTTCCACCAGCACCTTGAACACGTGCACCACCACCACCTCCACCAAACCCACCGCTACTTCCAAAATTAAAAACTGAACTATTGGTGTTATTCAAATTACCAATGAAGGAAAATTGCTCTGTGTTGTTGTAAGTATTGGCTGTTAGGGAGGCCTGATACCGATCCTTATCACCACCTCCAACTGAACCTCTTGCAAAATAGCCTTTGTTTTTATCTGCTCTGATTGTAAAATTCAGAACTTTTTCTGGATCTCCATTTCTGACTCCGGTCAGGTTTGCCTGATCACCATAATCATCAATAATCTGAGCTGATTCAAGAATATCTGCCGGAAGCTGTTGGGTAGCGGTTTTAACATCACCACCAAAAAAATCTTTTCCATTAATTCTTACCCTGGTAATTGCTTTACCCTGAGCAGTCACATTTCCATCCTTGTCTACTTCCACTCCGGGTAATCGTTTTAAAAGATCCTCAGCCAGAGCGTTTTCCCGGAGTGGGTAATCCGAAGCCCTGTACACGATTGTATCCTCTTTTATAGTTACTGACGGCGTTCCGGAAATGACCACTTCTGAAAGTACTCTGCTCTCTGCCTTCAGAGTGATTAGATCTAATTTTATTTCTGTATCGCCATCTTTATATAAAAACCGCTTGTTTAAAGGCCTATAGCCTAAACTCGATACAGTTAACAGAAAAGTGGAAGATTTAACTCCCTTAAAAATAAAGTTTCCATCAATATCGGTTCTTGTAAATAAAGTGTCTTTTCCGGCAATGTATTTTACTGTAGCGGCAATGATACTGGTCCCTGTAGAATCTTTTACTACTCCACTTATGTCACGGCTTGTTTGTGCAATTGCACCGTAGCTGATAAAAAGGCCGATAATTAAGGGTAATAGTTTTTTCATATTTATTAGTGTGCGGTGCATAGTTGATTTTTATTTCCTCCATTCATGTGGAGGAACTTTCTTTATTGTTTTATGGCAAGGTGACTCTTTATAAAGAACTCTGTTGATGTAGATATTTTGACTGGGGGATAGTTTCTATTAGGCATTCCGCCATACATTCCATCAAAGTTTCTGCCAAATCTTCCACCATATCTTCCGCCATACATATCATCAAAATTAGTCATATCCCTTCGTTGAACTGCTGCTGGTCCAACAAATCCATTGATTCTTATACCGTAAGTTATAGGCTCAGTTCTGCCAGGTAATATGCCTAGCAAGCGGATAGGAATTGCTATTTCTTGAATTAGATTATCTTTTGAATCAAAAGCTGCAGCAGCTTTTATTCCATAACTATTGTTCAATGAAATTCCGCCGTCAATAATTTCTTTAAAGCCATCTACTCTAATTTCTTTAATTCGTTCTATAATTCTTTTTTGAATCTCTTCTGGTTCCGGCTGTTCTGTTTCATTTCGTTTTTTTCCGGGGGTCCTATCTAATAAAGGAAAAGTTATCATAGCCGGAATTTTCTTGTTTTCAATATTAGCTGTGAAGCTAATTCCTCTCGCAAGTATGCGGGTCAGACTTTCAGGTGCACCATTTTTTATAGCCAGGTAGATGTTTTCATCATCATTGGCCAGATTATAATAAAGTTTTGCGGCTTCGTTATAAAGACTAAGACTATCCTTCCAATCATCTAACTGTCCGTCAATTAATATTGGTTTATCTACCCACAGGGATTTTATCAGTTCTGCTTTTTTTTGTGAATAAACCGGCAGGTAGCTAAAAAATAGAGAAAATGAAAGAGCGAAAAAACTTAAAATTTTTGTCTTCATATTGTTTATGACTTGGTGTGTGATAAAGGTTTAATGAGATTCGTAATGATTTCATTACATTCGTTACCAGCAATATTATTAATCTGCAAAGATACATTTACTGGGGCTAGTAGGATGTTAAGGAATGTAAAGATTTAGCTTATTTTAACTCTTCTCCTCCCAAATCAAGGTCAGATTGATGATAGTCATTACAGCCTTTTGCATATCCTGAACAGACACCCATTCCTGCCTTCCATGAAAAGCATGTTCGCCTGCAAATAAATTCGGACAAGGTAGTCCCATAAAGGATAGCCTTGAACCGTCTGTTCCTCCTCTGATGCTTTGTAACCTTGGCTTTAACCCGCTCCGTTCAATGGCTTCGATACCTGCTTGTACTATCGCCGGATGTTGGTCTAGTATAGATTTCATATTCCGGTATTGTTCTTCCACCAAAAATTCATATCCTGAACCAGGATAATCACTCAATATCTTAATCACTATTTTTTCCAGTATCTCTTCATGCTCTTTTAACCCTTCTGTTTTAAAATCACGGATAATAAATTCTATAGTTGACTGTTCAACAGTACCATTTATGGAGACAGGATGTATGAATCCCTCTAACCCCGAGGTGCTTTCCGGCGACAGGTATTCTTTTGGTAATGCCGCAACAATTTCTGAAGCTATTTTAAGGGCACTTTCCATTTTATTTTTAGCGAATCCCGGATGAGCACTTACTCCCTCAATAATTACCTTAACACCATCTGCTGAGAAATTCTCATTCTCAATAGAACCAGCAGTTTCACCATCGATGGTATACCCGAAATCTGCACCTAGTTTTTTTAGATCTACCTTGTCTACCCCCTTTCCAATTTCTTCATCAGGAGTGAATAGAATCTTAAGTTCACCATGTTTGTATTCGGGATGAGAGATCAAAAAATTAGCTGCATCCATGATTTCTGCTATTCCTGCTTTGTTATCAGCACCTAGTAGGGTGGTTCCACTTGCAGTGATTATATCATTTCCAATTTGATCTTTCAGGTCTGGATGATCTTTCATTCTGAGAATCTGATTTCGGTCATCTGGAAGTATAATATCCAAACCCTGATAATTTTCATGGAGGATAGCCTTTACATTTTCTCCACTACAATCCGGAGAAGTATCCATGTGTGAGCAAAAACAAATAACAGGCACTTTTTTGTGGGTATTTCCAGGAATCGTGGCATAAACATAACCAAACTGGTCTAAATGAGCATCTTGCAATCCCATCTCCTTTAGTTCACTTACCAATAAGGCACCCAGATTTTTTTGCTTTTCAGTAGAAGGGAAACTTGTGGATGCAGGGTCAGATTGCGTATCAATTGCAGTGTATCTTAAAAATCGTTCCTTAACTGTAAAGCTTATATTTTCGCTTAGGTTCATTTTTACTTAATTTTATAATTGGCAAGCGAAATTAAACATTGCTGTCGGATTTTGAACTTCATTGTTTCTGAGTTCAATCAGTACATACTACAAGAAAATAGCCTTGAAATGAATATCGAAAGTTTAAGAGATTATTGCCTGTTAAAGCGGGGGGCTACCGAATCGTTTCCTTTTGGAGATGACACGCTGGTTTTTAAATTAGAGAATAAGATTTTTTTGCTTTGCCGACTTACAAATCCGGATCGTTTCAACGTGAAGTGCGATCCTGAAAAAGCAATAACACTTCGGGAAGAATATGAGGAAGTACAACCGGGTTACCACATGAATAAAACCCATTGGAATACCGTTTATATGAATGGAAAATTAAGTGAAAACCAATTAAAGGAATTGATCGATCACTCTTACGATCTGATATGGAAAAGTTTACCCCTGAATAAGCGATTAAAGTAACTATTATGAATTGGAAAGAAATTAAGGATATTGAAAATGGAGTTGAATACCTTAAAAAGGAGTTCAAATTTGACGATTTTATTTCAGCTTGGGCATTTATGAATAAGGTTGCACTTATAGCCGAAAAATTGGGGCATCACCCGGATTGGTCTAATTCATATAACAAAGTAATTATTATGTTAAGCTCTCATGATGCCGGCAACATAATTACAGAAAAGGACAGGAATCTTGCCAAACTTATCGATAAGCTTGAGCATTGATCCTATATTTGTCAATCAGTTATGATTAGGAGATTCTGTCTATTATTGTTCTTTTTTAGTGATTTTCTTGTGGCAAATGCACAGATAAGTCCTTTTGAAAAAAACAGGGAATTAACTGCCACTTATCAGGAAATGATTGGTTTTTATCAGGTTCTTGACAAAAAGTATGATCAGATGCGCATTTTCGATTTCGGGCAGACTGATATTGGAAAGCCTGTTAACCTGATTATTCTTTCCAGGGATAAAATCTTTGATCCCATAGAAATTAGAAAACAAAACAAAAGAATTTTATTAATCAACAATGGTATTCATCCTGGAGAACCAGAAGGGATAGACGCAAGTATGATGCTTGTACGTGATTTGCTGGAAAGAAATTCAATTCCCAAAAATGTGGTAATCTGCATAATTCCCGTTTATAATGTTGATGGAATGCTGAACAGAGGCCGTTCAAGGGTTAATCAGAATGGTCCGGAATCTTATGGTTTCAGAGGAAATTATCAGAATCTTGATCTTAACAGAGATTTTATCAAAGGAGATTCCAGAAATTCAAAGGCCTTTCAGAAGATTTTCAATAACTGGAAGCCTGAAGTATTTATTGATAATCATACGAGTAATGGAGCCGATTATCAATATGTAATGACCCTTATTGCACCTCAGAAGGATAAGCTGAATCCAATACTGTCCAACTATTTGACTAAGCAGATGCTTCCTGACATTTACAAGAAAATGAAGGCTTCGAACTTTGAGATGACGCCTTATGTTAATAGCATTGAAGAGACTCCAGATTTAGGAATTACAGGATTTTTGGAGACTGCGCGGTACTCTACCGGCTATGCAGCCTTGCATAACTCGATTGGATTCATGCCCGAAACGCATATGCTTAAGCCCTATCATCAGAGAGTGGAGGGCACTTATAAGTTTATGGAGCATGTAATCGAAATTGTAGCGCGTGATGCAGATTTAATTGCTAAAAATAAGCTACTGGCTGATGCGGAAGTTAGGAATCAGGTTGTTTTCCCTCTTCAATGGATACTGGATGATAAAAATTTCTCTCTCCTGACGTTTAAAGGTTATGAAGCTAAACATAAAGCAAGTGAGCTTAGTGGCGTACCCAGACTTTATTATGACCGGGCTGAGCCTTATGAAAAGGATATCCGGGTTTTTGACCATTATTTGCCATCAGTACAAGTCAAAAAACCACTTGCATATGTAATTCCGCAATCCTGGCAACGAGTAATTGATTTGATGCGATTGAATGGTGTTCAGATGACCCCCCTTGCTGCAGATACCCAGATTGAACTGGAAATGTATTATATTGAAGATTATAAAACTGTTAATAAGCCCTTTGAGGGTCATTATCTTCATTCTCAAGTCAAACTCAGGGCTGAGAAACAGAAGGTGAAGTATTACGAGGGTGATTTTGTCATATTTACTGATCAGCCACAGAATAGATATATTATCGAAACTCTTGAACCACAAGGTGTTGATTCATTTTTTAGTTGGAATTTCTTTGACTCAATATTAGGTCAGAAGGAGCATTACTCAGATTATGTTTTTGAAGATGAAGCAGCCCGATTAATAAAAGATGATTCTGAAATGCTACAGAGGCTTGAAGAAGAAAAGAAAAAGAATCCAGCATTGCTGCAAAATCCAAAATTACAATTAGATTGGGTTTACAGGAATTCAAAATATTACGAAAAAACACATATGAGATACCCGGTAGGTCGTTTGATAAGTCCTGCTAAAATTCAATTTAAATAAATGGAGACCTATATAAACGATACCCCTGTTGCATCGATCATTTTTATTTTCACAATCGTTACCAGTATTTACGCATTTTCTAATGCTGAGGTTTATGGAAAATTTATGCTTCATCCTTACAGTGTAAGCCGTGGTCGCCGACTTTATAGCATGATTACTAGTGGACTCATACATAAAGACTGGCCGCACCTTCTAGTGAATATGTTATCCTATTACTTTTTCGCTTTCACACTGGAAAAAACTTTTGTTTCACTCAGTAGCTGGGGTCATGTTCAATTTGGAGTATTGTACATTGTCAGTATTATTTTGAGTGATATTAGCTCTATTTTTAAGCATAAAGAGCATTTCTGGTACAACAGTCTTGGCGCCTCAGGCGCCGTTTGTGCGGTACTTTTCAGTTATATTTTGTTCTATCCTATGAACAAAATGATAATTTTCCCTATTCCAATCCCTATTCCAGCAGTATTGTATGGCTTTCTATTTCTTGGATATTGTGTTTATGCGTCCCGCAATTCAAGAGATGCAATCAACCATGATGCTCACTTTTATGGGGCACTGACAGGAATATTATTCACAATTATCTATTATCCGGATATCGCTTCTTATTTCGTTAATCAGTTGACTGCCTGAATCTCCAGGAAATAAAAATGTAAAAAATTTATTGATGAACTTAGCTGGGTAGATCAACGGAAGAGGCAGCAATAAGCTCCTGGTTTTTATTGAGTAGAAAGCTTACAGGATTCTCGGGGTCTTTTAAAATCTCGAATAATAGAATCCCCCAGGGCTTCCAAAAATTTTCCAAAACCTGTGCATAGATTTTATTTTGCCAGAAATCAAAAAGTGGTTTATTGCTCATCCCCCTTAATGGTAAAGCTTCAACATATATAGCCTCTTCGGTTGGTAAAATTGTATACTCCGGTAAGCGGTTGAATAAATAGTTGGAGTAGAAAAATCGTGCGAATACCTCTTCTAATTGCGCAGGATGGACAGATTTCCCGATTAGTTTTGAAAGAATTTCTTTATGATAGATTGCATTAGTGCCATTATCCTGCAGGCAGGCGATGATTCCAAAGTCCTTCATTCCCAATGAGAATGTTAACGTATTAATTTCATCTCTGTAATTGAAAAGGTCTTTGCTGCTTTCAAGCTTGAATACACGGAGGCTCCATGGCTTATTCCCTTCAAAAACAATAGGTTGAATCAGAGACTGAAGCATAAGGTGAAGGTTACTAAACTTATGAATCAGGGATTGAGAGAGGATAAACTCTTCATTCTTAGCTTTCTGCTGCATCATCCCGATGCGGATTTCATTGAATAAAACGCCATAAACCATTTTGGCAATCCATTGAAACAATCTTAATTCCGGAATTTTTACTACTGAATTATATCCCTCTAAAAAGGCAGTTTTTATTTCTTTTTCCAAAGGCTCAATATTCTGCTCATAGATTACCCCTGAGCAGGGTAGTTTCATGTCGCTGTAAGTCGACATACTTTCATCGAGAAGTTTAAATGGCTTATCCTGAAGATCATATTCCTGCATCAGCCAAAGTGGAAATACGGTGATTTCTTCTTCTGCCGATTGAAGTTTTTCACCGCTCAGGAAGCAATATTGTTTGCT
>Ga0315899_10001586_pt1 | contig 25908 bp, 13 predicted proteins | sample LakEriMetagenome_2_FD_203518 | JGI IMG/M metagenome (GOLD analysis project Ga0315899, IMG submission 203518) | Freshwater fungal communities from buoy surface, Lake Erie, Ohio, United States - Buoy 4 MA112 | ecosystem: Environmental > Aquatic > Freshwater > Lake | place: USA: Lake Erie, Ohio... | reverse complement strand
TTCCCTTTTGCGCTCACTCACACACACACACACACACACTCACACACACACACCTCGAAAGCGCAAGGAGCCTGGAGCAACACCAGACAAATCCTCGGGGGAGGGACGCACTGGGAGTGGGACGGGAGGCCTACGGCATGGGGAAGACGAGGAGGGATTCTTTGGTGGAGGGGTGGAGGGGCATGTAGATGCCGTCCCCGGGAAGAGGCAGTGCTCAGGGGGGGCTAACGGTACGGAGGAGGATGGGCCTGGAGGAGGGACGTGTTTGTTGTTGGAGAGATGTGCCAGAGTGGTGGCGGGAGGGGGTGAGGGAAGGGTGGGGGGTGGAGGGGGGCATGGAAAGTTGCTGTTTTTGTTTACCGGTATTACGGGAAGTGAGCTGATTGAGCTGCAGGCTTTAGTCACGAAACTGGGGGGAGAGTGTGCGCCCAATTTTCGGGAGGTATATATGTATAATATATATGTATAATACATAGATACGTATGCACCGCATGGGCAAATTACAGATGTGTCAGCTTTGTGAGGCATGCTATGTGCACAGCAGTGTGTCTAAACACTTGGGGAGGAGGATACATGCGCCATATGAGGAGGAGGATGCATGAAAAATTACAGATGTGTCAGCTTTGTGAGGCATGCTATATGATGTGGTTAATATCTATATATTATATAGAAAGGGTGGGGTAGAATCTATCTATATATTATATATATAAAAAAAATTATATATAAAAAAAAAATCTATATATTATATAGAAAGGGTGGGGTAGAATCAAACGCTGCGTTAAGCTGTAGGTCGATTTCCGAGCATGAGATGTGGATCACAAATCTCATTTCAGGAAGTTGACCTACAACTTAACGCAGCGGTTGCATCTACCCCACCCTTAAGTGTCATGTCTTTAAGCCATTCATGCAAGTAAATGTTTTTTAAAAAAAATCTTCCAAGTGTTTTGCTTCATAGATTTAAAAAAATCTTTTTTAAGGACGTTACAAGGGGGGGCCTTGGGTGGCCTCTCTCATGAAGTAAAATTTATTATTTACCAAGTGTTTGCTTCATAAATTTAAAAAAAAAAACATTTTTTAAAGACGTTACAAGGGGGAACCCTTGGGTGGGCTCTCTCATGAAGTAAAATTTCAACAGGACGAAGTTTATGAAGTGTTTGCTTCATAAATCAGGACGAAACATGTATATACATACATACATATACACACACACATACATACATACATACATACATACATACATACATACATACATACATACATACATACATACATACATACATACATACATACGTGTATACATACATACATACACATCTATACATATGTACATATATACATGTATTATACAGGGTGTCACGCATGTTGTCTGTGCCTGTGATGCTCAAAGATACACGAAGCGCACACTCAAGTACAGCCTTTTTTTTTTTTCACATGTTTTATACAGGGTGTTACGCATGTTGTCTGTGCCTGTGATGCTCAAAGATACACGAAGCGCACACTCAAGTACAGCCTAGGCCTTGCGAGTGGGGCCATGCTGGTCACGCCCCTTTGGCTGGTATGAGTGAGAGAGAGAGAGAGAGAGAGAGTAGTATATATATGTACAAAAACAATGTCGGTGTGATATATTCACATAGCACAAAAAAAAAAATTTGCTTCATCAGCTTCATGAACATACTACCCTTCAACCCTTCTGTCTGCCCGGGTGATGATTTTTGAACCTATGAACATTTAACCGATACCAAAAACCTTCAACCCTTCAACCCATGGTCAAAAGCATGGCGTGACACGTGTTGAGTATAAAATTGAAGGTTTTACACAGCCCTTGGCTATATAAAGCCCCTGGCTTTAGGCCCTATTATATTAAAGAGTCTTAGACTTTGCCGTGGTCAAAAGCAAAAAAAAAAAATCCTGGCTTTAGGCCCTATTATAGAGTCTTAGACTTTGCCGTGGTCAAAAGCATGGCGTGACACGAGTTGAGATAAAACTTTCATTACAAAACGTAACTACAAACTGAACTCAAGCGATATATATCTAAACGTGGCTCTTAATAAAGTTCTTGTAACGTACCATTTTTACTTGATTTGTTTTATATTTTTATTATCCTGTTACTTTCTGGTCTTTAATTTTACCTAACTCTAATCCTTTTACGATATGATAACGATAATACATATAGGTAATTCTTTCTTTTATTATATATTAATTCTTTCTTTTATTATAATAATATATATAGGTAATTCTTTCTTTTATTACATATTAATTCTTTCTTTTATTATTATGTAATATAATATAATAGATAATATATATAGGTAATTCTTTCGGCGCATTGATAACAGGGGTTGTGTATTCTACTACGTCTTTATGGATCTTGAACACCTAGAGGGAACACATATATAGAAGGGAACACATATATAGAAGGAACACCGTTGCCGTCTTTATGGATCTTTTTATACTCCTCATTGCCTTCTCTAGCGTCGAACGCATCCTCCTCCTCCTTGATAGTAATTTCTGGTATAACTACGACCGTGGCGGCGACGGCGTCCTTGACCGCACTCACAACAGAACCTAAATCCTAAACCCTAAACCGGTGTCATTGTTGACTATATATAGCGCGCCTGCCGAGCTGCTAACTGCTGGAAGGAGCCGAGGGAAGAGGAGCACTTGGTGCGGGGGTGCGTCCTGCACGCTATCTCACACCCAGGCCCCGCGCAACGCCGGCAATGCCCTGACAAAGTGTTCGTGGGATTCTGCTTCTATCTTTCGGGCGAGTTCACAGCCCCCAACCCATCAAGGGCAGAACTTCAGCTCCTCCTCCGCATCGCCGGCGCCACAGGCAGCAATTCTAAAAAAGAAAAATGGTACTCCGCATAGTGGCTTTATGTAGTGAACATACTAGGACACTGAATTTTGAGACCCTTGGCCACAGTCCTGCCGCACAGGCCCTCCTGCGCGCAGTCAGCGCGTTCTGTGTTGGTGGTCTGCGATCCTTTGCGCGCGCGGCTGCCGGAGGTGCATGAGTTACGGAGACAGGAAGCCACTGTTGTCTCTGCCTCTTACGTCATGGACTCTATCAGTCTGCATCACCGCCAGGAGATGATCGAGTACCTTGTACACGCGTGACACGGAGGAGGTATGTTCGAAGCAAAACGCGATGAATCAGGTGGACGCTGGGCGCGACCGCGCAACGCCGGCATCGGGTAACCGGATGAGTACCCTTTGCTACGCGCATGCAGCTCCTCGACAGCCTTGACTGCTGTCGGATTACAGTACGCACACATCGGACGTCTAGCGATCCCGCATTTCTCATAACGTAAGGTTTATTTGTACATGAGAGAAGAAAAGAGGAATGTATCTATTTCCGGATTCCCGGCCTAGAAAGGACTTTCGCGTAACGGTTTCACGAAAACCGTGACCCTACGCCTACGCTCAATCGTTCCTAAACGTCCAACGGCACATGGCCTGCTTCGCTGGTTAAACATGATGACGGCGAGCCTCTCACCCCGATCTCTCCGTGCTACTGTACGCGAGCCGCTAGGGGTCAAAGTGTCAAAAGAGACCTAGAAAGAGACCTATTAAGGAGCAAAAGAGACCTACTCCGTGCTACTGTACGCGAGCCGCAGGAGAATGAGGACGGGAAGGTCACCCATGAGCTTGGGGGCTCTCGGAGCGCTCTCCTAACCACAAAGCCCTAACCCCTACACCCTAAACCCTGAACACGGCGTTTAATGACACCAAACGTTGAACGCGTTTGTCGACACCGAACAATAAGGCAGATCTTCCTTGTTGAAAAAGGAAGAAGAAAAAGAGGAGTTCCACTCCTGCGCGGTCTTGCTCAGAGACTACCTCGTTGACTGCGTTTGCTTTGAACAAAGCCTCATCAACACCCTAAACCCTCGCGCTGAGGCGTCGCGCTCAGCGGCGACCTCGTTCACCTCGATTGCTTTTTAAGAAAACCTGAAACATGAATTGGAACATCAACTCATTGGGTGCCAGCTCCCCACGCCCTCCGCATCACTAGGCCTACCTGAGTTCGTGCATTGGATCCCTGCTTTGAACGCAAGGGGATCAACGCGTTGTTGCGCGGCCACTATGCGGAGTACTTTAGTGCCACGCAATACGCTGTGCCAACTTTGGGTTTAGAGTTTAGGGTTTAGGGTTTAGGGGTTCGGGTTTAGTGCCGCGCAATGCGCTGTGCCAACTTTGGGTTGAGGCAGACCGCACTAATGAACTCGTCAACCTCTCCCCCCTCCCCGCCATCCCCGTGTGCCGACGCTGCCGGGGCCTGCGTTGCAGCAACGGACGCATCAAGCTTCGCAAAGGCCTCGTCGAGCTGCTTCAGGTCCGCGCTGGCATCCTCCTCCCCGTCTAAGCCCTGGTCCAGCCCCAGCCCGACAAGCTCGTAGAGCCTCTTGATGGCGAAGTCTAAAAGGTCTGGATGCACGCCCATTTGCGAAACGGCCAGGGCAATAATTTCAGCTTCTTCAGAGTCGTCGGGCTTGTCGCTGGCTTCCATTGCATCCAGCGCCGTCTGATACGCGTACAACAGCTCCTCGTCGCTCACGAGATCGAAGGCAATAGACGAAGAGGAGGACCCGGGGTCGGACTCGCCCGCCGCAGCTGGGCGCTCGGCCGGCGCCGTGCGCTCCGGCGGGGCTACTGTGGCGAACCCTGCGCGCTCGCCCGCCTCCTGCTCGTCCGCCGGCTGCTCCGCGGGCGCAACAGCAGGCGCCCGGCGTTGCCCACCGGCGTGCCTGCCAGGCGGAGCTTGCTGACTCCGCAGCTCCCGGGCGCGCGCGACCTCAGCCGCACTCACCGTGCAGTTGACCAGGAGCCGCGTGTTGGTCACGAGCTCACTCTCCTCTTTCCCCTCGTCCTTGGGCGGCATCATCTTCCTAAGGCCCCGCGCCAGGCTCCCTCCGGCCTGCAACAGGCCGCGGTCGGTCTTCTTCTTCAGGTGCTCCCCCTTCGCGGCCACTTTTGCTTGCGCCCGCTCCAGCTGCACCCGCGCCGCCTTGATCAGCAGTCGCCGCTTGCTGCTCTCATTCCCACTTTTATTGCCAGCGTCGCGCACATATGTGCCGCCGCAGTCGTCGTGCGGTGCCGCGGCCGCGGCAGGCGCCGCAGACGCGACGCTCGCAATCGTCTGCGTCACAGACTGCGCCACCTTGTTGACGGAGCTCTGCGCCCCTGCGAGCGCCTGCCTCCGCTGCATACACACACTCTCAAACGGTCACCACCAATCCCTATCTAGCGCATCACGCCGTGCATTCATGGAGACATGTACACCCCCGGGCACGCGGTCCACCGATACCTTGCTGCCCTCGCCGCCCAGGAGTATCTTGGAAAAGCCATGGCGCCGGCCTTCCTGAGGCTCGCACATCACAGCCGGACGCCGGCCTTCAAACTATAATATGCTCTAGTAGTTCGTGCCCAGCCCGTCTGTGGCTCCTGGGTGAGCAGCCAGGTGGGCAAGGAATGGAAGGCGAAGCTGGCACGCGGAGAGGGTAGTAGTGACGAAGGGGGTGGATTGAGAGCGAAGCGGGGATGGCGATGCGCGCGGACGCGGCCGAGCCTGTTGCCCCCAAGGGCTCGTTGTCGCCCGTCCGGCTGCAAGGTGTTGCCGCCGAGTTCCTGGGCTCCTTTTTGATCGAGTATGTCGCGGGGACCATCACCGTCGGCAGCGCCGGGTCTGAGCTGGTAACGGGCGCTCTGGGGATCGGCTTTACCTTCACCACGGTCATGTTCATCTTCCGGGGTTGGAGCGGCGCTCACATGAATCCGGCGGTCACGATAGGCATCATGACAAGCTCGCCCCCGCTGGCATACGACTTCAACAACATTCAGGGTCTCGCCTACATCCTGTCCCAGGTGCTCGGTAACGTGACGGGCGCGGTGGTCTGCCGCACACTGCATCATGCCAGGAGCCGCGCGTTGGAGGACGACGTCGACGATTCGGCGATTACGGGGGCCACAGCCTCGGGGTCGAAGGCTCCTCACCAGTCAGGGTCTATGGCATTCCTGGCAACCGGAGCTCTCTCCGACAACCATGGTCTCTGCGTCTTCATTTTCGAGTTCATCTGCACCTTTGCAATCGTCTGGACCTACTTTGCCACCATGATCGACCAGAAGAGTAGAAAACGGACAGGGGGCTTCGGCCCCTTCGCGGTGGGGCTGGGCTTTATCGTGGGCGTGCTGGCCGAGGGTCCCGGCACTGGAGGTGCCGTGCCCAGCCCGGCATCCGATGCGCCTGTTTCCCCACGTCTTGCGTCGCCCGCTTCTTGCGTCGCGGGCAGAAAAGGCGAATGGCGACTGCATGCATGTGATGGTTGCGCCCATGTGAGCAGCGAGCATGAGCCCTGCGCGGGTGATTGCGCCGGCGGTGGCCTTCGGCGTATACAGTCACATGCTTGCGCCGCTGCTGGGAACCATCCTGGGCGGCATGGGGGCCGGCATGATGTACTCTTATCTCTACTTCTTCAAGCCAGATTACGTCCCCGACGCGTGCGTTCCCGTGCGCAGCGCCCGCATGCGCACTCGCGCGTGTGCGTCTCACTCGTGCGCGTGCGTCTACTGTCTCGGCATGCCCTTCCTGCCACGCACGCAGACGGGCAAGGCACTTGTTTGGTTTGACTGCATCCACCACCGCTGGCAGTGGTTGCTCAGAACAGTGTCTGCTCACAGTATGAGACACGTCTTGACATGGACGCCTCCTCGTTTTGCCCGTGTGTGGTTGCGCGATGTGTGGGCAGGTACCGCATCACGTGCGAGCCAGGCAAGAACGAGGCTGAGCCGTACCAGGCTGCACAGTGGCAGTAGCAGCACAGTGGCAGTAGAGAGAGAGAGAGAGAAGTTTATTGACAATCAAATAGATGACTGAAGGTCGGTGAGTACAACGCCTCTCCAGGGTGACACCGTAGCAGCACAGTGGCAGTAGCTCCCTTGTCCCTTGTCCCGTGTCCCTTGTCCTTCTCCTCCGGCAGGACGCGAGAACAGAGAGAGCGCGCGAGAGAGAGTTTAGCGAACGCGCACGAGAGAGTTTAGCGAGCTCTGTTCCCCAAAGAGGGGGGAGTATTGTTAATCAAAGAGAGGGTAGTAGTGTTCATCAAAGAGAGGGAAATAGTGTTAATCAAAGAGCGGGGAGTGGTGCGGGGAGCAATCTGTTTACACACAAAATAATACATCCATTGCGTAGAGAGTGCCAACTTGGTGCCCACTGCTCTTCGAAGCCGGGAGAAAGCTTCCGGTGGGGGGGGGTGGAAACAGACACAGACTCAGACTCAGACAAAGACACACACGCAAGGGTATTCAGTGAAGCACCATTCCATTTTTGTGTCATCTGGTCTACCTTTCAGACACGTCTGAACCCAACTCCTTTTGTTCGTTCCTGTAACATTTTCCGTTTGGTTTCAGGCACCAACCAGGAAAATAGCGCCGCAGTGGTCGGAAATTTAAAATAAATGTCTACTTCGGTTGCTTTTGTGTTTCTTTCCGAAATACATCGTCCGGTCTGGTTTTTGGGTCTCTTTCCGAGGTTGTCGGCACGGTCGAGCCCGCAATTTAACAACCGGTGCGACGGATTCTGTTCCTGTCCAGCTCCTCGACACAAGCCCCTGCAAGCCCTTTTGCCAGTCCTTCGCCCAAACGCATCATGGTCATCACCCGCCATTGGGCATCGAGGCCACACCGGCACACAGCGTCGCCGAGCACTAAGTCATCGCAAATTTATTCACACAAGAATGCGTTTAATGGTTGGCGCGCTGCTGAAGGCTCAAAGTCACAAGTAACTAAACAGTGTCATGGCACTCGGAAATTAAAACAAGAATTACACCCTCTCCTCCCCTGTCGTGCCAGCGTGCTGTCGTGCGAACGTGCTTTGAAGCTCTCGCCACCAACAGCACAGGGCGGCGCCAAGCGCGCGTTATCGAATCGCTTTCGCACCACATATAGTCTGATCAAGTCTATTTCGCGCGCGCTGAGGTGTGCCAAAGAAGACCAGAGAGATTCACCTACCACACTGATACACTGACACTCTGACATACCGATACAGCGGCGCAAAATCACTCGTCGCAACCTTGGCAAGGCCCCCTCCATTGCACTCTTCAGAGAGCGGAGGGCAGGCCCTGGACCCGCGTTGTCAGATGTCGAAAAAAATAAGATTTCCAAGTTCGCTCAGAAATTGTGTTCTGCGGAACTTCCCCCGTGAGTTCCGCTGTGCATCATCGGCATGCACAGTTTTGACCCTCTCACCGGGCCTCCTCTGTACTATGTGCGCATGTCCCCGGCGGTGGCGTCGCCCCCAATCTGGGTGCCGCCAGACTGGTACGACGACCGCGTGCTGAGGCCCTGCTGCTCGTAGCCCCGAATGCCGCTGCTGGCGTTCTGCGCCTTCCACCTAGAGCCGGGTGGCAATCCAAGGGCGGCACACTCCTGGGGGGTCATCTCAGTGCCGGGTGCTCCTCCCATCGGGGCTCCCATCGCCTCAATGGGAGCTGTTGGCACCGGCAGGGCATACCTCACGTAGTCGCTCCGCCGGTCATACGAGGCAAGGTCGCCCGCGCCCCCCTTCAGAATCACCTCGCGGCTGCGTGTCCCCGACGCGTAGTCGCGTCTTGTCCCGTTCCCCGCCGCGTTCTGCTTGCGTATCTGCTCGGCCACCGCCTCGTCGGGGCTCGGCACATCGGTGAAGCCCCGCGTGTCGTGCTCCGCCTGCACAAAGAGGAGCGCGCCGACCGGGACCAGCGCCGCAAACAGCATCGCCGGCGCCATGAACACCATGTGCTCTTTCGCCACTTCGTTTGCGGTTCGTGTCACCCTGAGCCCGTCCACGACGGGCCGAACGGGACGAGGCCATGCTGAAGGGCGCCGCGTGCAGGCGGGGGCAGCGCGGAACTATGGGGACGATCGCCGGCCAGTATCGACCTTGACGTTTGCGTTCGCGGGGCGCGGCGTTTACATCTCAAGGTCACTCGACTTTGAGGTGCAGAACGCGGGGGGCGGGTGACCAGACCCGCAACGTCTCAAGCGCGACGCACAGCGTAGCGGCTGGAGGATGCCCCCGGACGCGCCAGAGGAGCAGAGGACGCCCGGCAAGGAGGCTGCCGACCGCAAGATGCCGGCGCGGGCGGCGGCGCCTGCACCTGCGGAGGAAGAGAGCAGCCTCGGGCCCGACTTTGGCGCAGACCTGGACAAGGACACTGGTTGTGATGAGAGGGTCGAGTGGATGAAGGCACGCATGAGCTCTGCGCTGGTGTCGTCGGGGGATAAAAAGATGTTCCATTTTTTCAAGGACACGGATGCCATGTTCCCGTGCTTTGAGTTCCTGGACTACGAGGCCACCCGCATCCTCTTCGTCTATGCTGGCGCAGACGGCATGTACACCACCGCCTCGGTCGCCCCGAAGAACATGCAGGGTAAGGGCCTCTATTTCCTGAAGGTCTCGCCGGGCCGCGTGCGCATGGAGACAATCGAGGACCACGTCCTCGTCAATGACTTGGGCGGCACTGAGCCTTTGCAGCAGATGCTGCAGGTCGCGCAAGCAATCTACTTTCCGCTCATATCCAACCAGAAAAATCAGGAAAGCTGGCCAGAATTGATTTCCAAAGAGGTGACGGACAACATGCACCGCTTCCTGGCAAATACTCACATCATCCTGGGGCGCAACGCTGGCACCACAATTTTGCCGCTGCCCCTGTACGATGCACCGAATTCGAAGGCCGACTCCGCCAAAGACCACGTACATCTTCTCGAAAATGCAGTCGTGACATGGACGCGGCAGATCAAGAACATCCTCAAGCTCGAGCCTGAGCAGATGCTGAAGGGCAAGTTGCATCCTGGCCCTGGCATGGAGGTGGAGTTTTGGCAGAACAAGGCCGACAACCTCAACTCCATTCACGAACAGCTGAACGGAGATAAGGTCCGGAAAATAATGGACGTGCTGGAGGCATGTAAGAGCACCTATTATCCTGCTTTCGATCGCCTCTGTAAGGAAGTGTCCTATTCTCGCGAAGAGGCCAACGACACGTTGCTGTATCTGAAGCCCGCAAACCGCTTCTTTCGGCTGCTTCTTACCGAAGACTTTCTCGCTGTGAATTGCCACTTCCGCCCGATCATGCATATCACGCTGCTAGTGTGGACAACATCGCGCTTCTACAACACCCCGTCTCGCCTGGTTGTGTTGATCAGAGAACTTTGCAACGACGTGATCAAGCAGGCGTGCAACTTCATGGAACAGGACGAAACTATGTGGCATGTAGAGCCCTCTGCCGCTGTCACAAAGCTGAGGAGGATTATTGCGCAAGTCCTAGATTTTAAGGAGGCCTATTTCTTGTACCGCCACAAGTCGAACAAAGTGTGTCCCGAAATTCCTTGGAATTTTCAAAGCAGCGCTCTCTTCGGGCGGCTAGACAGCTTTTTGGAGCGATGCCACGATGTGCTGGATCTCGTGCAGACACTGACACAATTCACAACACTTGAACACATCGAAATAGGTGGCACAAAAGGAAAGACATTGACCTCGAGTGTGCATCAGATATTCTTCGACTTCCAGCAATGCGTACTAGTCTTTCAGGAGCAAGAGTCAGAGATTATGAACATCGATAGCAAACGATTTGAAGAGTATTTCCATACCTTTCGCATGGATGTGAACGAGCTTGAGCGCAGACTTGGTTCGGTCATCATCCAAGCATTTGATGATAGCTCCACTATCTTGGGCAGTTTCAAATTGCTCGACTCGTTTGAGACCCTCCTCGAGCGAGAAATCCTTCACGCGGAGCTTGAGCGCAAGCAAGCAGACTTACTTAAGGCTTATTTGCAAGACATGTCACAGGTGCAAGAAATTTTCAGCAGTGGGAAAGATGACCCGCCGGTCACTGGCAACGCGCCTCCATTCGCTGGCGCTGTCGCCTGGGCTCGCGGATTGCTCGAAAGGGTGCAAGAACCGATGCTGCGCCTGAAACACATGTCTAAAATCGTGCTCGAAGCGGAAGAAGGTCGTGAGGTAGAGAAAGTGTATGGCATTGTCTGCAAGAGCCTACAGGAATATGAGCGGATTCAAATTGAGAAATGGGCCAAGAACATCTCTAACACCTCTGAAGCGAAACTGAAACTACCTCTGCTCCGGCGTCAAGATGGGGCCTTGCCCCTTTTGTTCGTTAACTTTGACCCTAGACTTGTATGTCTCCTCCGTGAGGTCAAGTATTTTTTGGGACTTAATGTGGATGTACCTGAGGCTGCCACAGCTGTATACCGCAACGAGGAGGTTTTCAGGGTGAGACGCTGCTCAAGCTCGCTTGCACTTCTTATTCTTGTCTTGCATGCGATAGAGTTGATTGCGACTGACTCGTCTGCAAATTCAGGTGCAAACTGGAAATCTGGATTTGATTGTGAATCTGTACAACCAGATCCTGCAGACATTAAATGATGTAGAGAAGCCACTGGTGCAGCAGAGAATGGAAAACATTGACAAGGTGATGCAGAGAGGACTAGTGCACATGAACTGGAAGAGTCATACGATTACAGACTTTATTTCGCAGTGCACGACAATGGTCAAGGAGGTGCATGGTATTGTACAGGTGATCAAGAACAATGTCGTTGAGACTCGCAGAATCCTCGAATCATGGTCAGAGAATCTCCTGCTTGAACGCAAGCTCACGAGAACGTACATGCCAGATGAGTTCATGGCACTTCAAAAGGGGTTGATGGAACAACGATACGCCGAAATCATTTCAGGTAGTGAGCAGATCCACTCGTGTTTGGGACTTAGTCAGAAGACATTGCGTGCAACCCGGGGCTCTAACCAATTCAAGGCGTACATCGATCATGTGAACCAAATACTTATTGCCGGTTTAGCAAACGCAGTACAGGCCAACTGCAAACATCTGCTCCTGCAGATTGATCATGAATATTTGACCAAGCATGACGTCAATCCGCTTCTTGAGGTGCAGCTCAGACTGCAGGCAGGTTTTGTTGTATTTTCGCCAGAGTTGGGTCGAACAAGCAAAGGCGACGGAATCGCTGACCTTGTCTTCCAGTGGATCACTTCGTTTTGCAATATAGGAATGTTAGTAAGAAGAATGGATACGCCCATTCCAGAGGGCAATTATCTCGCGGATATTCAGGAAAGTAGGAAAGTCAAGTATACTATTTCTGTCATCACTGGTTTTATAAATGAGACTACAGCGGCTTGCGAGGAATTTCGACATTCATTTGAAGAATACTCACATCTCTGGTTAGATGATGTGGCACAGGAATTCAAAGATTTCTTGCGTTTCGAGACACAGTCAGGTGAAATGATGCCGCCTGTGATTGCATTTGAACAAAACATTTACCATTTCAGGACCCTGCGGGACGAAATTAGAGAGCTTCCTGGAACAAAAGTGATGGGCTGGCTCAAAATTGATGTGCGACCCTTGCGTAATTCGTTGTTGAACTACGTGAGCAAATGGAGTGATGCCTTCCAACAATACCCTTTGAATCATGTCATTAGAACCGTACATGAGCTTGAAGATTTTTGCGCGGGTGCTAATCAGGGGATTTCAATCGATGTCATAGATTACGCGTCACTTGTCACTGTGCTCACAAATCTACTGGCAATAAAAAAACGAGAGAAAGAAACTGATAGCTGCTTCGAACCGCTCAAATTGCTACTGCATATGCTGTCAAAACATGAAGTCCAGATCCCGCTCGAGTTGAGCAAAGAGGTATCCGCGGTTCAGGAAAGCTGGGTGCTGTTGAAGCAAAAGGCCATCATGATGAAAGATCGCCATGCTGCAATCACGGCAAAGGACGCCCTTTTATTGAAGGAGAGGGGCAAAGCATTCGAGAGCAAGCTGGCAGCGTTCCGAGAGTTTTTCCTGCACAATATGCCCTTCCAGTATTCGGAGAACGTCGACAAGGCTTACGCCACCATCGATAATCTGCACCACGGCCAGTCTGACGAGCATGCATCGGTAATTGGGTTGATTGGAGAGATGCTTGACATCAATCGCCTTCAAGAATGCTTTGAAATCGACATACTCAATTACGATGATGTCCAGATCTGCCGACAGGAGTCGGTCTTATTGAAATGTGTTTGGGATGCCATAGCGCTGGTAATTGAAACGTACACAAAGTGGCGGCATATCCGCTGGGTTGACGTGAATGTTAAGAATCTGCAAGTTCAAAATGAGTGGCTTTTGCACCACGTGGACACGCTAAACCCTGCAGTATGCAAGTGGAATTGCTACGAAGAGTTGAGGAGGTCAATGACAGATACCCACAAGACCCTGCCGTTGCTTGGGGCATTGTATCACCCATCTATGCGGCCACGACACTGGAAACAGCTGATGCGGGCTACGGGAATTTCATTCGAGACAGACGAGCGGTTCTGCCTCGGCGATCTCCTTGCGCTCAAGCTGCATTTGTATGAGGAGCAGGTTCTTGAAATTGTGGATCGCGCAAACAAAGAAGAGCTCATAGAAAGGCAGCTAGCTGAGGTAGACAAGGTCTGGAGCCACTTGAACTTGTATTTCGAACTTTACTTCGACGATCCCATGACGAACGTCATTCGGGTCAACCCCTCTTTACTCGACAACCTGAAGGAGCACATCACAGTGCTAAGACAGATGCAAATCTCTAAATATGTTCAGACAAGTCAAGCTCAATTCTTGGAAAAGGTGTCAAGTTGGCAAGTGAAACTGGGCATGGTAGACAGTACGCTCGTCGTCTGGATGGATGTTCAAACGAAATGGTGAGATGCATTTTTGTTGGCCGTTGTGTCATGTTTTGCTATTTTTTCGACTGATATAACGTTTGCAAACGCTCTCCAGGTGTGCTCTTCGGAGCATATTTATTGATTCATCTGATATCAAGGAGAAGCTACCGCAAGAAACTAAAACGTTTATGGAAATCAATGTCGACTGGAGATCGCTCATGAAGGAATCTGCTTCAGACCCAAATGTCATTCGGGCATGTAACACTGCGGGGCGACTGCCTCGACTCGAAGGCATGTTGGTTGGTCTTGAGCAGTGCGAAAGTGCTTTAGCCGAATATCTTGAAGCCAAACGCAGGATCTTCCCACGCTTCTACTTTTTGTCTGATGCAGATCTCCTGGATATTTTGAGCAAGGGCAAATACCCGCGAATGATCACAAAACACCTGAAGGCGTGTCTGAGTGGTGTTGTGGCATTGCAATTTCAGGACGGTGATGATGGAGAGGGGAAGGAGACGCTGGGGGTTTTCAGTCCAGAAGGAGAATTCCTTCAATTCACAACGCCTTGCACTTTGTCGGGGGACGTTGAAGGATGGCTGCTGGTGCTCACAGAGCACATCCAGAAAACAATCGAATCGACAATCTCATCTGCAGTGGCAGAATTTGGAAAGTTTGAGAAGAAGGATTTCCTTTTTGCTTACTGCGCACAGGTTGTATGCATCGTTTTGCGTCTGCATTTTTGTCAGCAAGTGCTGGATGTTCTTGATCACCTTGAGCACGGCAACGACACTGCTCTCGCAGAGTGTTTTCAAAAGCTAATCACAAGCCTGCAGACAATGGCCGGAATAGCTGCGACAGACCTAGAAACAGGAGACCGCATCAAACTGGCGACAATTATTACTTTGGAAATCCAGCACCGTGATCTTATTGAAAAATTTATTGTAGACCGCATCGAATCTCGGGACGCGTTCGCATGGACCTCACAATTGCGACATAGTCTGAAGGACGAAGTTGGCAAGGTTCAAGTTAGCATCTGTGATTACGAGCGTTACTACGGAAATGAGTACATCGGGAATTGCGGTGGCTTAGTGAGCACGACTCTCACAGAACGGGCAAACATCACTTTGACGCAAGCCATACGTCTGTATCTTGGTGGGGCAGTTCTTGGACCAGCTGGAAGCGGCAAATCGGAGACGACGAAGGATTTGGCTAGAAACTTTGGCCTCGTCTACTACGTTTTCAACTGTTCAGATCAAATCACAAGTTCGAATATTGGTCATATATTCCTGGGCCTTGCGCAGTTGGGTGCGTGGGCGTGTCTGGATGAATTCAACAAGATTGAAATGACGGTGCTTTCGGTCGCTTCATCTCAATTCAAGACTGTGCTGGATGCGCAGAAGTCAAAGAAGGATAAGCTCGTCCTCCAAGCGAGCATTGTGAAAATCGATCCCGGATGTCCAAGCACGGTCTTTATTACCATGTACCAAGACTACGAGCGGGCAGTTGATCTCCCTGAAAGCTTACGGTCGCTCTTTAGACCGTGCGCTATGGTTGAGCCTGATTTCGATCACATCGCCGAGGTCTTGCTCGTTTCGCAGGGCTTTGCAAGGGGCAAGTCCATGGCCAAGAAGTGTGTGTTATTATTTAATATGTCAGAGAATGTGCTAACCAGCCAGCATCACTACGATTGGAAACTGCGTGGTTTAAAGACTGCGATTCTTGTGGCAGGATCGAACCTTCGCAGTCAGCTGGATCCTGACGAAGAGCAAGTGCTTTACATGGTGCTGCGCGACTTCAGTCTCGCCAGGCTGGCATCAGATGACGTGCTCGTTTTCTTGAACTTACTTACAGGAATCTTTCCAAACGTTGACGTCAATGCTTCATTACAGCATCAGACAGACTTCAAGGAAATGATGGCTAAATCATGCACGGAGCAGGAGCTACAGCCTAGCGAAGGCTTCCTGCTGAAGACCTTACAGCTTCGCCAAGTTTTGAGTGTACGATGGGCAGCGTACGTTCTGGGACCCGCCAGTTGTGGAAAGTCAGCGATGTTGAGGACGCTGTGCAAGGTTCAAAATCTGGCTGGGGAACGCACTACGATTGCATGCTTGAATCCCAAGGCGATCTCCAGGAATGAGCTATTTGGGCATCTGCAGGCCGAGTCCGGTAAATGGAAGGATGGAATCTTAACGCATGCTTTCAGGAACTTTGCAGACCATCGAGGGACAGCCGATTGTCAGATACTGATTCTCGACGGCGATATAGACCCGGAGTGGATCGAATCCATGAACACAGTCTTGGATGAGAATAAGACCCTGACGCTCGCAAGTGGCGAGCGAATAGCCTTAACGCCAAGCATGAGGCTCGTTTTTGAAAGCGCCAGCATGCACTTCGCCTCACCAGGCACAGTCTCTCGAGGTGGCGTAGTATGTATGGACGAGTCAAGCGTCGGATGGACATCCTATGTGCGCAGCTGGGTCGATGCCTTGAATTACGAAAGTGAAAAAGTGATCTTGCGAAAGTGCTTCGACAAGTATATGCCGCCGTCTTTAGACTTTTTGCAGGAGAATTCCAGCACCATTGTGCCTCTCCGCCACATCAATCTTGCGACATCTCTGTGTCGTATTCTTACGGCTCTGCGGGGAAACGGGGAGGAACTTCAGCATGTTTTGAAATCTAAAGGTGAAGATGACTACAAATTAGCTCTCGAGAGTTTGTTCATCTACGCACTAGTGTGGGGATTAGGAGGCTCGCTGGCGGACGATAAACGCACAAAGCATACTGCAGCTTTTGACCGCTTCTGGAGAGATAAATTCCCCTCCGACTCAGGTTTTCCAGACCAAGGAACTGTCTTCGACTATTTTTTTGATATTCAGCACTCAGGCAGGTTCGTGCATTGGCAGGATAAGGTTTTCCCGCACACACACGTGCCGAATCTTCCTTTCAGGAACATTTATGTTTCCAGCGCAGATATTGCCAAAGTTTCGCATGTCTTTGGACTTTTAGTCAATCAAAAGTTCCCAGTCATGTTGGTAGGATTGGCAGGAACAGGCAAGACGGCGATGGTGAAAGAGCGCCTGCGCACCATACAGGCTGCAGAGCAAGAAAGTACTACTTCGTCGATCGAGATCATTCTGAATTACTTTACAAACTCGATGCGTTTGCAGAGTGCCATGGAATCTGGCCTCGAGAAGAAAACTGGTCAATCATTGGGTCCTCGGGGGTGCAAGCATCTAATATATTTCATTGACGATCTGAATTTGCCGCTGGTTGACAAGTATGGAACCCAGCAGTCTCTTGCTTTCCTTCTGCAGAACCTTACTTACAAATTCTGGTATGATAGACAAAAGCTGATTGTGAACGAGATTCGTGATATCCAGTTCGTTTCTTGCATGAATCCTGCTGTAGGATCATATACAGTAGACCCTCGTCTCCAAGCAAGGTTTACCGTTTTGGCAGTACAGATACCGTCAGAGGAAACTATCTTTCACATTTACTCTGCGATTGTGTCTGGTCATTTCAGTTCTTTTGATCATCGCGTCCAAAAGGCAGTTCAGTCTCTTATCTCCGCGACGGCCAACATGTATAAAGCTGTGTCTGAAACATTCACTGCCACTCCAGCCAAGGTGCAGTATGTTTTCAACATGCGTGACATTTCTGCGGTTGTCAAGGGACTCTGTCGGGCGCTGCGACAATATTACAGCAGTCCACCCGCTGTCATCCGTTTGTGGGTGCACGAGTGCGAGCGAGTATTTTGCGACAGGCTTGTTTCGCACACTGATATTGAGGTGTTCCAGAAAATGCTCGCAGATGTGACCATGAAATGGTGCGACGAGTACGGTGAGATGGATAGGGTTCTTGCGAAACCGCTTGTGTATACAACCTTTTGCAGCGTCACAAGTGATGGCAAAGATCCACCCTACTGTGGCATATCAGACTTTGAAAAGCTGACCCACATCGTAGAGGAGAAGCTGACCGAGTACAACCAAGACCATGCGTCAATGAAATTAGTGATGTTCGATCAAGCCGTACTGCATGTTTGCAGAATTGCACGAATCATTAGTGACCCTTCGGGCAATGCCCTTCTTGTTGGAATAGGAGGGAGCGGAAAGCAAAGTTTAGCCAGGCTGAGTGCCTTCCTCTGCGGCTATGAAATTCTTCAGAATGCTGTCACACCTGCGTTTGACAAGCAAGCTTTTGTGGACTGCTTCAAGGCCACGCAGATTCGGGCCGGGAAAGGTCATGTCCGCATACTGCAAATCATTACAGATCAACAAATCGTGGACGAGGGTATGCTCATTCTTATCAATGATTTCCTGTCTTCAGGAAATGTAATCGGTCTGTACACTGCTCAAGAAAAATCGGATATTTGCAATGCTCTTAAACCACAAGTGCAGGCAGAGGGCATCATTGACACCCCAGATAATTGCTGGGAGTTTTACTTGGAGGCAATTCGCAAAAACTTCCACTTTTGCATCTGTTTCAGCCCGACCCACGACAAATTCCATGATCGATGTAGGCAATTTCCAGCATTAATCACCTCAACGTCTTTCAACTTCTTTCATCCATGGCAGCATGACGCTCTTGTCGCTGTTGCGGACCGCCTTTTGGCAGATCTTGAAGTAGAAACCCAGGAAGTCAAAGAGTCAATAGCCATGCACATGGCATTCGTACATACCACCACTAGTAGTATCAGTGAAGATTACTACAACGAAGAGATCAGACATGCGTACACGACACCAAAAATGTTCCTGGATTACGTCGAGCTAGTCAACCATCTGTTGCAGAAAATAAAGATGGATACAAATGCAAAAAGAGATCGTCTGCAGGCTGGTCTGGAGAAGCTGGAGAAAACATCTGAAGGTGTTGCGGACCTGCGAGAGAAGCTTGAAAGTGACATGCTCCTAGTAAAAGAGAAAACTGACGCTGCAGAGATAATCATGAAGGATGTGTCAGAACGAACGAAAATTGCAGACTCAGAGCGGGTGGCAGCAAGTGCTGATGAGGAGGCTTGTGCTGCGATCCAAAGGGAGTGCAATCGTCTCCAGCGTGAGTGCGAGGATGACTTTAAAGCTTGTGAACCCATTTTGGAGGAAGCTGAGCAGTCGCTGTTGACGCTTGATAAGAAAAATCTCACTGAACTTAAGTCCTTACCATCGCCGCCAGCAGGTGTCGAGGATGTATTGATTGGGGTCATGGTTTTGACATCAAAAGGTTCCATCCCAAAGGACCTGTCATGGAACTCTGCCAAAAAGGTGATGGGAAATGTTGACCAATTCATCAAGATGCTCGTCACCTTGGACAAAGAGAGTATTACGGATGCAGCTGTCGCACACTGCGAGAAAATGCTTCTGACCAAAGACACGTTCAACCCTGACCGAATTCGCGCCAAATCCACATCTGCCTCCGGTATGTGCAGCTGGGTCATCAATATTTGCCGCTTTTACCGGGTCTTCCAGGTCATGCTGCCTAAAAAAAGACAATTGGAGGAGGCCACCCTGAAGTTGAATGCAGCAAACGATGCGCTGGCCGGTGTGCGAGAACGGTCCAAGGAGCTTGACGAGGAACTCTCCAAATTGACGATTGAATATCAGGTTGCAACGACGGAGAAGACAAACGCAGAGAAAATTGCTAACAAGACACAGCTTCGCCTCACATTCTCCGACCGCCTCACGGGAAGCTTGTCTGGTGAGAGAGACCGATGGGTAGATGAATTGCAGGTATTGTCCGAAAATGAATCTTGTTTGCTAGGCAACGTGCTCATGGCTTCGGCTTTTGTCTCGTACATCGGCGTATTCAATATGAAGTACCGCCAAAAGCTGCTCAAAGCGCATTGGATGCCTGACGTGCAAGAAAGAAGGATTCGGCTGTTGGACACTTTTCATCCTCTTCGGCTTCTAGCTAACGACGCTACGATTGCCCGATGGACCAATGAGGGGCTTCCCACAGATTCCTTATCACAAGAAAATGCTGCAATTATAGCAACCTCGCGAAGATGGCCGCTGATCATTGACCCTCAGCTTCAGGCAATCGAATGGCTGAAGTCGCATTGCCGCAAGATATCCACGGCTCCCAGAATGTTCTTGGCTCCTTCCACAAGCCAAATGGAGGCCAGTAATGCAGATACTGACTCCATGGAACCGGCATCCAGCAGCAAGGAGCCGCAAATCAAGGATGTTGCCATTTTGAGAACAAATCAGGAGACTTGTCTGGAGGAAATCAAACAGGCGTTATCGACGGGCGAGATCGTAATCTTAGAAAATTTGAACGAGAAGATTGATCCTGTTATCGAATCTGTTCTATCGCGTTCTTTGATGATGAGCCCCAACGGAAAACAAACGCTTATTCGCCTCGGGGACACGTTCGTAGACTACAATTCCAACTTTGCCCTGTACCTGCAGACAAAGCTGCCTAATCCTCACTACAAACCTGAAATTGTCGCACAAACGACAGTCGTCAATTTTACTATCACAGCAGACGGACTCAAGGAGCAGCTTCTCTCAATTGTCCTCGGGAGAGAACGTACAGATCTGCACGAGCAAAGAGCCAAGTTACTTGAATCGCAGAACTCGATGCGTGTAGGGTTGGAAGAAATGGAGGATAGTCTGCTTCGAACGCTGACGGATTCTGAAGGAGACATACTGTCCGATGAGGATCTTATCAGTGGCCTGGAAGAAACGAGAAAGACAGCCAAGAATATTTTGGAAGAACAGGAAAGCCTGCTTGCAACGCAGACTGAGATTTCAGCAGCACTCCATCTTTACAGCCCAGTTGCAGATAGAGGTGTACTTGTATACTTCCTGATTGATTCTCTGTGGAGGCTAGACAACTTGTATCACTTTTCGCTTTCGCAATGTATACACTACTTTTCCAGAGGTCTAGAGCTTCTTCCTGATGAAGATGTTGATGAAGAAGAGGAAAAGCGCTTCCAGTACAATCAGCAACGACGCAGAATCACGGAGCTGGGTATTGGTCAAGGGGATTCTAAGGACACAGATGCTGATAAAGCAGCTCTTGAATTGCAGTTGCGTGTTGATTCTCTCAGAGATAGCGCATGTCTGTCAATGTTTGTGGGAACTTCACGGGGTCTGCATCAACATCATAAAATCACTTTTGCAGCTGAGTTGTGCTTTCAAATTCTGGTCCAGTCGGGATCTCTTAACCCTCTGCTACTATCTTTCCTTGTACGGCCTGCGGCGGGAATTCCCGACCTTGAATCACCATTCAAGGAGTGGCTTACTGCATCTCAATGGCAATCCATTGTTGATCTTTCGAATTTTGAAATGCATGGCGGAGAAGATGAAGAGGGCAATGCGATTATCGATATGCCTTTTTGCGACCTGCAAAGAGACATGTCAGAGTCATCGCGACGATTTCGTGATTGGCATGACCTGGAGCGTCCAGAAGAAGCTCCCTTGCCCGGAGACTGGAGAAGGATCCCGGAGGTAAACAAATTGCTGTTGATTCGTGCGCTTCGTCCAGACCGCCTTATCCCTGCCATGTCTGCGTTTGTCAGAAACGAAATGGGATCCAAGTATCTGATTGCGCGCAGGCTTAGGCTAAGTAAGGTGATGGAAGACAGTAATTCCCGGGTGCCAGTGCTGTTTGTGCTGACGCCAGGTATCGATCCGGTCAAGGATGTTGAAGCTCTTGGCGAACTGCATGAAATATTTGTTGAGACCAAAAAGCTTGCCTTTGTGTGCCTCGGACAAGGCCAGGAACCAGTGGCAGAAAGCACTTTAAATGAGATGACAGCCGTTGGTGGATGGGTTTTCCTTCAGAATTTGCATCTGTTGAGGTCTTGGACCAATAACTACCTTGAAGATAGACTGCAGGACTTGTCGCATGCACATGAGAGCTTCCGCCTCTTCTTGAGCACAGAATCCTTCTTCACGCCCATCGCCATTCTAAAATCTAGTATCAAGTTGATTAATGAAGCGCCAGATGGAGTGCAGGCCAATATTTTGAAGGCAATGCAGCCATTTGGAGACGATTTCTTTGACGGATTTGAAAGCGGCTCTGCTGGCGATTTGAAAGCCATTATCTTCGGCGTGTGTGTCTTCCACGCTGTTCTGGTGCAGCGCAAGAAATATGGCATCATTGGTGAGTTTCCCTTTCTTTTTCCCTGTGTCCTGAAACAATTGCGAATTTGTATGTCCCTTGCTCAAGATGTTCAAAATAGCTGACAGTGAATGCCAACTACAGGCTGGAACCAGATGTATCCATTCAGCATGAGTGATCTTAATGCTTGTTCGTACGTTGCAAGATACCACAACGAGGTTGGCGATCGCGTACCGTGGCAAGATCTGCGATTCTTGTTCGGCGAAGTCATATACGGGGGACACATCACCGATACCTTCGACCGCAACTTGCTTAACACATACCTCGAGACTTTTGCCTGCGACGAGCTTTTGAGCGGGTTTGAAATCCTGCCCGGGTTGCATACACCGGCGAATTGGGACGACCGTGTCGAAGATATCATCAACCATGTAAGTATTTTTTGTGTGCGTCTCTGTGTTGCGTGTGCCCTATCCTTCACCCGAAGTGCGGAGGGCATTGCAGAATAGGAAGACGTTGACGCTGTCCATGTGCGCCCGGAGGCGACATATTGAACAGTAAATATGTTGCAGGTGCAGCGAAGCAACATTCGAGAAATACCACCAACGCTTGGGCTACACAGCAATGTGGAAGTGGCCATTATGATGGATCAAGGGAAGGCACTGTGCAGGTGAGAACTCACGGGCGTGACCCTGGCCACAGGGAAATTTTTTGTCGGTGTAGGCCGGTTGCACAAGGCTGACAGAATGCGGGCCGGGGAGAGTGAGCGCTTGTCCGTTGAACGACTCGGACTCGCAAGTGTTTATACCGTTCTCGGACGTGTAACCGCCGTGGCGACAGACCCTTGCCCGAAATCAACCTGTCTGCTTCCAGCGCGCAACTGAACCAAGATAATCTCTGCTGCACGCAGGTGCTTGGATAAACTACACGCTGGCACGTTGGAAGGCATCAGTGGCGCTTCTGTGCAGGTCTAGAACACACGTGATGCTGCCGGTGGCTTGTGACGAGGTCTTGACTCACGTTGGGTCGTTGCAGGAGCGTGCCGGCGGTACAATCAACGAGGTCTTGGAGAGGATGCCTTCGAACTTGATCGTGCCCGACAGTGCCTTGACTAAGTCCGATCACTTTTCGCCGTACGTGCGCCTGCTACAGCAGGAAGTGACGCTTTTGAACCATCTTTTGAAAACTATGCGTACTTCAATGTTTGAGCTCCGGCGAGGGCTGCTTGGAGAACTGCAGATTTCAAGTGAAATGGATCAGGTTATGAACGCGCTAGCCGACGACAGCGTCCCTCGAGCCTGGCAGGCAGTTTCATACCCGTCACTTCGCAGTCTCGGCGCATGGGTCGCAGACCTTGGTGATCGCGCACGGTTTCTTAGAGCATGGTGCGCGGAGCCCAACCAGTCGCTGCCCAAAGTGACTTGGTTGCCGGGTCTCTTCGCTCCCAAGTCATTCTTGACCGCTGTGCAGCAGTTCACAGCCCTTCGCAACGGCTGGGCGTTGGACCAAACTGTCGTACAGGCTGAGGTAAGTTTGAGGAGGAGCTGGAGGTATTCGTGAAATGCTCCAAGATCCTTACGCTTGAAAACATTAAAAAAATGCAGGTGACGAAAAAGATGCCTGAAGAGATTGGGGCTCTAGCCAGAGACGGCGCGTACATCTTTGGTCTGTTCTTGGAGGGAGCCTCCTGGGACAGCCGAACTTCCAGCCTTGAGGTGCATCTTTGTGTCTGTGCTGTGCAGCTGTTTTTGCATGATGCTGTTGCTGCTGCCTAACGAAAGCTCACGCCGGTGGGGCCTGACGGTTCGTTCTTGAGTGAGCAGAACACCCAGGGCAAAGAGCTAGTTTGCGGAATGCCCGTTGTTCTTATCAAGGCTGTGTCGGATTCTGCATCGCAAGAGCAGCGACAAAATCAGTATCTTTGTCCGCTCTACAGGACGAGGCAGCGCAGCGCAACCTACGTCTGGCTCGTGGGACTTCGGAGCAATGTTCCTCCCTCTCGCTGGGTCATTTCTGGCGTGGCTCTTGTAATGGAGCCTTGATAGCAAGCGGCGGCGATGACAATCAGAGCGCTAGAAGACAGATGATCCGAATACGTGAGGAGGACATAGGAAGGGCCTCATGGAAAGTGTATTGTGTAATGAAGTGTATTGTGTAATAATGCGCGATACTGTAGTGGGGAGCAGGTTGGCGGCTTGCCAAGTTCGGACGCGTCACTCGAGCCCTAAGCGAGGCGTGCAATAGATTTAATTTGATTGATGCGTTAAACTAGAAGTGAGTTTACAGTAAAATATCATTGGCTCTGTGAAGCGTCACGTTGCCGCGTGTATCTGGCCATTTTTGTGACCAGACAAAGAAATTTCAAAACAAAACAGTACGATTCAGTCTGGACGTCGGTGTGTGCGTGTACGTGTGTTTGCATGTTTACGTGTGAGAGAGAGGTTGTGAGAAGGGGTTCTGCGCGTGGCGAGCACCAAGGCTGTGCGTCACAGTCAAAAAGTTCAAATGCTCGGCAAAATGCTGCCCGAGCACATCCAGACATGAGCCTTGCTATGCGTGAAAGCTTTCTTCTCAGACTTTCACCCCCACGAACTTAAAACCGCGTGTCTGTGGGCGCTCGGGTCCTGGAGGAGGAGAAGGGATCTGATAGTATCTTATACTATATGATACTATAGAAGGACCTCGGGCGCCTGAAGTTAAGCCAGGGCGCGTCACTACTCAAGCCAGCCGACAGTCTCCGCAATCCTTCTTGGAGGAGGAAGTCCGTACTCCATGTACGCGTTGCTGGTCTCCCCATTCTCCTCTGGCCTAGGTCCTCAAAACATTTCCTGGCCCATTCCTGCTCATCTTCGAATCTTCCCCTCTTCGATACCTCAATTCCTTCCCTCGATGACTGCATTCAGCGTTGGTTGTGGCGGTACCACTCTCGTTCTGTCCAGTGCTTTGCTGATGTTGCTCTTATCTCTTGCAGTTTAGGCCATCCCGCTTACTTTCGGAAGGCGTTGCGTACGCTCTTCGTCCACTCTGAGCGTACCGTCGTCTTCCCTTTCCGCACCTCAAACGTCATGTGATCCGTCCGGTCAACCCAGAGGGGAACTGAAGCATCATGATACGAAATCATCATAGCGAACACGTCACACCCGCTATCTTCTACTTATCGCGGGTGTTCCCAAATAGGTAGATCGGTAGGCTATTTTTTGTTTCTGAAAGAACAAATAAAAGGCATCATCATCGATAGGCTCGCATCGATAGGATCGATAGGCTCGCTCTGGCCTTTGCCACGGGGATGCAAGAGCGGCTGGGCCCACTACGGCTAACCCACTACCGCTCCACTCAGCCGAGGCTTTGTGGGTTTGAGTTTACCGCTAGTTTGTCATGGCTAGGGTGCTAGTAGCAAGCTACTAGTGTCCCTTGAAAACTGTGTTAAGGGCCACTGCACATCCTTTGTAAGTTTGAATTTGTCATTGCTGGTACGTTCCATGAGTGGAGACAGTAAAGTCCTGTTTGCGGACTTGTGTGGCTAGTTGCTAAAGATCCAGCCATGCTTCAGAATCGTGATCTCGTGCGGAGACAAGCCGGCATTCTGGCACGCCATCTCCAGCACCCTGCAGACCTCCCCGTGGTTTCTCCGGCGAGCGACAGACAGGCAGCTGACTCCATTGTCCATAGTCAGCATCAGAAGCTCGCGCCCCCCGACCTCTGCTCGCGCCCCCCGGCCTCCAGCAGCGCTTTCACCACCTCCAGATGCCCGTTCTGCGCACTGATGTAGAGGCAGCTGGCTCCACCGTCCACGGTCAGCATCAGCAGCTCGCGCCCCCCGGCCTCCAGCACAGCGTTCACCACCTCCAGATGCCCCTTCTGCGCACTGATGTAGAGGCAGCTGAATCCACCATCCATGGTCAGCATCAGCAGCTCGCGCCCCCCTGTCCGGCCTCCAGCACCGCGTTCACCACCTCCAGATGCCCGTTCATCGCACTGATGTAGAGGCAGCTGGCTCCGTCGTCCCTGGTCAGCATCAGCAGCTCGCGCCCCCCGGCCTCCAGCAGCGCTTTCACCACCTCCAGATGCCCATTCTGCGCACTGATGTGGAGGCAGCTGGCTCCACCGTCCACGGTCAGCATCAGCAGCTCGCGCCCCCCGGCCTCCAGCCGCGCTTTCACCACCTC